>Ga0164242_10005332_pt1 | contig 14325 bp, 8 predicted proteins | sample OricomgcompostMG_FD_108783 | JGI IMG/M metagenome (GOLD analysis project Ga0164242, IMG submission 108783) | Miracle-Growth compost microbial communities from Emeryville, California, USA - Original compost - Miracle growth compost (MG) ... | reverse complement strand
CACTATTATATTTCAAGTTAATTATATTTTTTCTATTTATCAATTGTATTAAAATTTTGGTATATTTATTGTCAAAATGCGTTTTTGCTAGGTAATAAGGCTAAATATTGTGTATGGAAGATACTGGGAAAAAGATTAACGTGCTTTACTTGGATGACGAAGTAAATAACCTGAATGCTTTTAAAGCGAATTTCAGGCGAATGTACCAAGTTTTTGCCACGGAATCGGCTGAATCCGCGAGGAAAATCCTGGATGAGCATGAGATTCATGTCATTATATCCGACCAGCGGATGCCCGAAATAACGGGCATCGAATTCTTCGAAAGCATTCTCAATGAGCATCCTGCGCCACTCCGGATGCTTTTAACAGGATATGCAGATATCAATGCAGTAATTGACGCGATCAACAAAGGGCAGGTGTATAAATACTTTACCAAACCCTGGAACGAAAAAGAATTGAGTGAAAATATAGAAAAAGCTTATGAACTATATATGTTACGCAAAGAGAATCATGAGCTTACCGATAAATTGCTGGATGTAAACCAGAAATTAGAATTTCTTCTACGACAGAAATTGCTGTCATAAGCCTCTCTCGCCTTGGCACCTTTAAATACGTTTCCAATCCATTAAAACTTTCCCTGCAAACGCTCTTTGGTTATGGGAACAATACTATCATAGCGTTTACGAAGTTTTATCCACTACTGACTAGGTAGTGCACCTTCAGTTTATTTGCAGTCTTTATTTTTGTCTCGTACTCTTGTTAAACCTTCATAGCCGCTGGGATCAAGAGACATCTTTGTGCAGCCTGTTTAGGTGGGATAAACAAGAAAGGATAGACAATGAAAAACCGCGACTTCGTCATCATCAGCCTGAATCCTTGGTACACGCCGCTCAGCAGCACCTCGAAACGTGTAGCGTCTGAGTTAGCTAAGAATAATCGTGTCCTGTATATAAACCCTCCCTTGGATCGTAAGACACTCATGACAAAGCATGACGATCCTCTCTTACAAAAACATCTTAAGATAATCAAGGGAATGGAGAACGAAATGGTCCAAATAGGAGCTAGTTTCTGGAATTATTATCCCAAAACGATCTTGGAATCCGTTAACTGGATTCCGAGTACAAAGGTATTCTCGTGGTTCAATTACATCAATAATAAACGAATAGCTAAATACATTCAGGCCGCGGTGGAATCATTAGGATTCTCAAACTATGTCCTCATCAATGATAAAGATCTGTTCAGAGGATTTTATCTAAAGGAATTGCTCCATCCCGACGTCTATATGTATTACGATCGCGATTACATCCTTGGGGTCGATTACTGGCGTAAACATGGCGCCGAACTGGAACCGAAATTAGCAGGTAAATCCGACCTCATCGTAACACACTCAGATCATCTCATGAGCCTTTTAAAGCCCTACAATAAGTATATTTATAACGTCGGCTCAGGAATTGATGTCTCCATGTTTGATAGTAAAAAGCAGTATCCTGTCCCAGAAGAATTAAAGCCGGTAGAGGGCCCCGTATTAGGATATGTAGGTGCACTTACAAGTGCCAGGCTTGACGAAGAGGCTTTCTTGCGGATTGCACAGGAACGACCCAATTGGACATTGGCACTCGTCGGGCCAGAAGACGAGGTCTTTCAAAATAGTACGCTGCACAGTATGAAAAACGTACTTTTCTGCGGCAGAAAAAAAATAGAAGAGATTCCCGCCTATATAAGTGCTATGACGGTCTGCTTAAACCCTCAAGTAATCAACGATATTACGATTGGCAATTACCCCTTAAAAATAGACGAATACCTGGCGTTAGGGAAACCCGTAGTGGCTACGCGTACAATTGGTATGCGCCCTTTTGAAGGTTACGTTTATCTGGCGGAGCCTTATGGCGACTATGTTAGTCTGATTGAAAAGGCGATCAATGAGGATAACCAAATCGAGATCCAGCGCAGGATCTCTCTGGCACACAGCCACAGCTGGGAATGCATCCTCAATAATATCTTTGAAGCAATAAAAACCACAAAGTCACAACATGGAGCTAGTTGCCAAAATTAAAAGTAATGCAGCATTAAAAAAAAAGGTGCTATGGCTGCTCTTCCCATCAGGCGAATCAAGACCTCGCTGGTGGGTTAAGACTTTTATTAATCCTTTTTATCACCAAAAAGGCAGAGGTGTTAAAATACGGCCTACAGTAAGGCTGGATGTCGTGCCTTTTAACAAATTCTCCCTTGGAAGAAAATCCGTGATTGAAGATTATTCGGTGATCAATAATGGCATGGGTGATGTGACAATAGGAGAAAATTCATTCATTGGCTTGCATAATACGATAATCGGGCCGGTAGAAATTGGCGAAAATGTTATTATTGCACAGCAGGTCACCATTTCGGGACTAAATCATGGATATGAAGATATAGAAACACCAATAAAGGACCAGCCCTGCATTGCAAGAAAGATCACTATTGGAAAAGATAGCTGGATTGGAGCAAATGCGGTGATCACATCCGGAATAACGATAGGAAGGCACTCTATCATAGCCGCAGGAAGTATTGTAACCAAGCATGTACCAGATTATAGCATTGTAGCAGGGAATCCTGCAAGAATTATTAAAACTTATAATTTAGAAACCAAATCATGGGAAAAAGTGCTAATTTAAAGGACTATCCTGTAACTGCACCTTTAAATATAGGAATATATTTAAAACAGTTGATTCTATTATTAAGACCAAAACATTGGGCAAAAAACTTATTTCTATATATCCCGCTTTTCTTTGCTGGAGAACTATTTGAAATCAACAAACTCATTCAGGTTACCTGGGGCGTCTTGGCCTTTTGCCTTATTGCAAGTGCCATATATATATTAAATGACTATAAGGACATTCAAAAAGATCAGTTGCATCCAATTAAACGACATCGTCCACTCGCAGCTGGAAAGATAGCACCAGCTATGGCATTTGTATTAATGGGATTATGCATTTTAGGCGGTTTAATGACGGCTTGGCTCATTAGCGGAAAATTTCTATTTGTACTTTGCTTATATCTTATTCTAAATATTGCCTATTCTTTAGGTTTAAAAAACATTTCAATATTAGACATATTCATACTTTCAACAGGATTTGTTTTACGTATAAAAGGAGGTGGAAGCATTGCGATGGTTGGAATTTCCCAATGGCTAATGGTAATGGTATTTCTGCTGGCTCTTTTTCTAGCATTAGCAAAAAGACGTGATGATATTCTACTGAAGCAGAGCTCAGGGCTGGAAATGAGAAATTCAATTTCTGGTTATAATTTAGACTTTTTAAATGTTAGTCTGTCCGTCGTATCGGCCATCTTAATAGTGGCTTACCTCATGTATACATTATCTCCAGAAGCAATAATTAGGCTTAAAACATATAGACTATATTATACTGGAATATTTGTTACGGCTGGATTGATGCGTTATCTTCAGCTTATATATATTGAAAAAGATACGGGCTCGCCTACAAAAATCCTATACAAGGACCACTTCATTCAAATCTGCATTGCTTTATGGATCTTAAGTTTCTACTGCATATTATATTTCAAAGATCTACATTTATTTGAAGCATAGAGCAATAGGATTCAGAAGATAAAAGAATAAAACACCATATCATAACAGAATCTTATGAGAATTAGAAAATTTATATTAAACGATCTCAATATCCTTATAATTGAAGTGGTCTTAATTTTGGGGTTTTCAATATTTCCAGTCTTCCTTAATTTTCCATATAGAATTAATATATTTTTATCTTGGGAAGGTGCATACCGTCTATATTTAGGTGAGATTCCATATAGAGACTTCGGCTTACCGATGGGATTTGGCTATTGGATCATCCCTGCATTATTTTTTAAAATTTTCGGGCCCTATATGTTAACGCTTGTGAAGGCACAAGCATTTATTAATATAATTTCGGCTTTCGCCTTCAGGTCAATATTAAAAACACTTGACGTAAAGCCACCTATTCGACTTCTATCAATTCTCTTGTTTCTAATTTCATTTTCATTCGTAAATTTTTGGCCATGGTACAATCATACGGTGATCGTATTCGAACTGATAGCCTTATCTTTTCTTCTCAAGTACATATTCACTACAAAGAAGCATAAATTAACAATCTTATTTATCTCAACACTATTCATATCTCTCTCTATATTTACTAAACAAGATGCCGGCGCATTTACATTTCTCATTGCACTAGCTTTAATATGTGCCCATTCCATTTATGAAAGAAAGCCTTGGCCAATCCTGTGGTTCCTAGTATTCTTTATAGTTGCTGGTTTATCAATTATCCTACCATTCACGCCCTACCATATAGGATACTGGTTTAACTATGGTCAACCTCCACATTATTCCAGAATCTCCTTTTATGACATATTTGATTTATTTTTTGGAAAATCAGAATGGATAAAATTTTATCTCTTATTAATCGTGTTAATTTGGCTAATAAAGTTCAAAAACATATCTCAAGCGATTAAAAACAAAAAAATGGTTTTCTTTTCGTTATTAGTATTTGGTGTCTTAGTTGAAGCCGCAATTTTTCAGGTAACGAGCTACATCCCAGAGTACAATAACATCTTTTTTCACAGTTTTGCAATAGCATATATATTTTCCTTTTCAGGACTATCAGAACAAATTAATTTTAGAAAGGCGGTTCCTCTAGCGTTGACTGGCATATTGATTCTAATTTGGTGGTCCTCCAGGACATGGCAATATGCAAACCGGTACATTGCAAGAATATTCCCCAAAATAGAACAGGTAGATAGCTCCGAGGTATCGATACGCACTTACCTCCTAAAAACCAATGAAAGCAGTAACACTGACAAGCAAAATCATAATTTAAAAGAATGGAGTTTCTCTCCTTGGAGGCCATTCAAAGGAATTTATATGCCAGATAGCACCATTGGCGGAATAAAACGAATCCTCAATATGCCAATAATAAAGGAAAATGGAAGAAATTTGAAATTTCTAAACATGAGCGAGCTCACTCCCCTCGCACAAATTATTGGTTATCCATTGGAAACTGGATCTGATATTCCACTTTGGTATCATAAAGACGTCGCAATGTTCGAAAAGCAGATTAAAGAATACGAAAATAAAATTAAAAGCCACTATTATGATGTAGTATTATATGAATATATTCCCGTTCTAAACAACTTCTACCCATTTGAAATAAGAGATACGCTACAGAAGTATTATACCAAAATTGATTCCTTTCCAGGACCAAGACGTAATGATTATAGTATGATTGAAGTATATATAAAGCAAGATATAAAACAATGAAAAAAATCGCTAATTGGGGTAACTATCCCCATATAAATGCCGATGAATCACACTTTTCATCGATAGAGGCGCTACGAAATCAAGTATTGAATAAGCGTATTTCGTATATACCTCGCGGTAATGGCCGTTGCTATGGCGATGCATCTTTAGCAGAAAATGTTTTATCTTCCCTTTCATTCGACCACATTATATCATTCGACTCTATACGGGGTGTCTTTGAATGTGAATCAGGAGTAATCCTCGATCAAATTTTAAATATCATAGTACCAAAAGGCTGGTTTCTACCTGTTACTCCCGGTACGAAATATATAACAGTGGGAGGCGCTGTCGCTTCTGATATCCATGGAAAAAACCATCATGTCGATGGATCATTTTGTGATCATGTACTAGAAATTACGCTTATGCTCGCAACCGGTGAAGTGGTAAGCTGTTCTCACACCTATAATCGAGAATTATTTGACGCAACACGTGGTGGGATGGGCTTAACCGGTATAATCTTGAGCATAAAATTTGAACTCAAAAAGATAAAAACTTCGTTTATTCGACAAGTACAATTAAAGGCAAAAAATCTTGGTGAACTTCTTGAACTGTTTCATAACTACAAAGACTACACCTATACAATGTCTTGGATTGATTGCCTCAAAAAAGGAAAAAATTTTGGAAGAAGTATCTTAATGGCAGGCGAACATGCAGAATTAGACGAACTAAACGAAAAACAGAAAAAGAATAGCTTGACCCCATACTCAGACACATTATTTACCTTCCCAGTTAATTTGCCTTCTTTCGTATTAAATCAGTATTCCGTTAAGGCTTTTAATTTTCTGTATTATCAAAAAAACTTAAAAAAAACAATAAATAATATAATTCCATATGATCCATTTTTCTATCCCCTTGATAAAATTCTCGATTGGAACAAAGGCTATGGTAAAAACGGATTTTTGCAGTATCAATTTGTCATCCCAATGGAAAGTTGCGAAAAGGGAATGAGAGATATACTTACGAGAATAAATCAAAAAGGCATGGGGTCTTTCCTAGCTGTATTTAAAGTCTTTGGAAAACAAAATGGTTTAATAAGCTTTCCAATGGAAGGATGTACTTTGGCGTTAGACTTTCCCGTAAACAAGAAGCTCTTCCCGTTTCTGGACGAATTAGACAAAGTGGTTCTCAATTACGGAGGAAGGCTCTACCTCACGAAAGACGCAAGAATGAAACAAGAAATATTTTGGAATAGCTATCCAAATGCCAAACTGTTTAAAGATCTGATCAAAAAATATAATCCAGACTTCAGGTTCAGGTCAGTCCAGTCCGATCGCCTTGGAATTACTTCATAAAACTAATTTAAAAGGATAATTAATGAACAATACTAAGACCGTACTGATCCTCGGGTCAGGATCTGACATGGCCAAGGCAATTGCCAGGAATTTTGCAAAAAACCACTTTTCAATACAGCTTGCAGGTAGAGATATGGAGAAAATGGAACGCCTCAAGCAAGACTTGATAAACCGCTATGATGCAACTGTCTCTTCCCATCACTTTGACGCCGTTGATTTTGGATCTCATAATTTTCTTATAGATTCGTTACCTGTATTACCGGATATAATCATATATGCAGCGGGATATATGGCAGATCAAAAAGAGGCACAATTAGATTGGAAGCTAACATCTTATATGATTGACGCTAATTATTCTGGTGCCGTTTCAATTATCAATAAATTTGCGCTATTATTTGAGAACCGAGGATCAGGAACAATTGCTGGGATAAGTTCTGTGGCTGGGGATAGGGGAAGGGCAAGCAATTATATATATGGAAGCACAAAGGCTGCCCTTACAACTTACTTATCAGGACTTCGCAATTCACTTTTTAAGAAAAATGTTCAAGTTCTGACAATAAAGCCCGGATTTGTATACACCAAGATGACTCAACATATTAATCTGCCTCCGAAACTTACATCCAATACAGAATATGTTGCAGAAAAGATCTTTAAGGCTATCATGGAAAAGAAGAACACTATTTATATTAAGCCAATATGGCGATGGATTATGCAAATCATAAGATTTATTCCAGAGCCAATCTTCAAACGTGGCAATCTGTAAAGTGATGAAAACTAACGGAAAGACGCTTGCCTTATTTGACCTGGATGGAACCATTACTAAGAAAGATACCCTATTTGCAATAATCCAATATATCCACGGAAAGCCTCGGTTCTATATAGGACTTATTTATCTTTCTCCCTTCATCATACTTTATAAAGTGGGACTGCTCCCCAATTGGAAAGCAAAAGAAAAAATTCTGATTTACTTTTTTAAAAATCTATCCTTTGAATTTTTTCAACATCAATGCAATCAGTTTGCGGCGAACCAATTACCTCAACTACTTAAAAAGGACGCGTTAAAAACCATAAAATCACTTCAAAATGAAGGGGCCGAAATAATTGTAGTATCAGCTTCAGCAGAAAATTGGATTTCTCCCTGGTGCACCAAATTAAATATATCCTGTATAGCTACTAAACTCGAAATTAAAAAAGGGAAAATAACAGGAAAAATTGCCGGTAGAAATTGCCACGGCATCGAAAAAGTAAATCGGATAAAGGAAGTAATTAACCTTTCAGAATATACCTCAATATACGCCTATGGTGATAGTAAAGGAGACGTCCCAATGCTCAATTTAGCGAATCAAGCCAACTATCGAACTTTTAAATAGTGGCAATAACATAAATCTGATAAACAGACGATCAATATTGCATGATTTCAAATCACTCCTGTTTCTATACTCAACTTTTGACCTATCCAGAATCAATATTTAACGATTTTTCTAACTTCCTTTAACTGCTTGTCTTCAATAAGTTGAAGAAAATAAAGGCCTTCTGAAAGATTTGAAACATCTAGAACTTTTGAAAAATGGGCGGGCAACGCACCATACCTGTATATCTTTACAACTCTCCCATTAACATCAACTATTCTGAATTCAATTAATCCTGTAATTGCCTTATTTAGTTCGACATGAAGTTCCCCATGTACCGGATTAGGAAATACACGGAATTTCGTTTTAAAGGTATCTTTTGCCGGCAAGACGTAAACACTCACCGTCGCAACCCCTATTGCACCCTTATTATCGGTCACCGTAAGTTTAAAATCGTATGTACCCGCTAGAAGGCCCTCGACGGAACATTGAGGCTGATCGGATTGCGACAATACAGGCTGGTTCGGACCTGAGGTAGTCTCCCACTGATAACTAACTATTTGTCCGTCAGGATCATATGAAGCACTTCCATCTAATGAGACAGAATCCTTAGGCAGCACCAAAGTTCTATCCGAACCGGCATCACCGATAGGTGGCTGATTAGGGGTCTTGTATACCGATACCTTAACCACCTGAGAATCACTAGCACCTTCATTATCAGTTATAGTCAAGACAAATAAATAAATACCGTTCTGCAGATTCGAGACCGATACAATAGAAGAATCAAGATCATTAAAAATCGCATCTGAGGGACCGGAAATCTGGTTCCATTTATAAACGACAATATGCCCATCAGGATCATATGATTCTGATCCATCAAGTACAATTGTATCGTTAGGTAGATAAACACTTCTTAGGGAATCTATGACAGTAACGGGAACTTTATTCGGAGCGCGACTGACAGTAACAGTTACATCCGAGGAAGAAGATGCATTCTGATCATCAGTTACCGTCAACGTAAAATCATAAACACCCTCCTTGAGGCCAGTCACAAAGATTTTAGCCAAATTAGGGCTATCTAATACGGCCGATGGACCAGATTTCTTAACCCACTTATAAGACACGATTTTACCATCGGTATCAGATGACTTAGATCCATCCAATATTACCGAGTCTACTGGAAGAGTAATCGCTTTATCATCACCCGCATTAGCAACGGGAGGTAAATTAGCTTTATTAATCGCAGAAACCACTTTAACGACAACACTATCTTGGTCAGACAATCCATCAAGGTCAGTAACAGTAACTACAAAAACATAGACTCCTACATCCAGACCAGAAACACCTGTTTTAACCGCTCTAAAATCAGAAAGGATAGCTGACGACGGACCTGATTTCTGCACCCATTTAAAAGCAAGAGTGCTCTCATCTGGAGATGAAGATTTTGAAGCGTCTAAGGTCAATTTACTTTGAGGTAACGTAACAGTTCTATCCTCTCCTGCATTTGCTATGGGAGGCTTATTAGCTTCATTATTTAAGCTACGAACTGTTACAATTACCTCATCAGAATCCTCGGCATCGTCATTGTCAATGACTGCCAAATTAAAAACATACGTACCTGCAACAAGGCCCGATACAGTTGTCTCCGCCGACGACGAACTGCCAAGATGGGCTGCAGTCGGTCCTGACGTTTGGGTCCATTTGTAAATTTCAATTTCTCCATCTGCGTCCGATGAAGAAGACCCACTAAGTGTAGTTGAGTTTACCGGCAGAGTGATTAGTATATCCTTGCCAGCGTTAGCAGTTGGAGGTTTATTAGCAATTACGTTCTTTGGCTTAACTATTACAGTATCATTTGTAGAAGCAGTTGAGCCTCGATCATCAGTAACAGTTAAAATAAATACGTAAATGCCTTTTTTAAGGTCCTTTGCTAATGTTCTGGCTACGCCACTATCTACAATTACAGCTGATGAAGGACCGGATTCTTGGGCCCAGTGATATGAAATGATTGATCCATCGGGGTCAGTAGACCTAGAACCATCAAGTCTTACAGAATCAATGGGAAGTGTGATAGTCTGGCTATTTAAACTCTTAGCCACTGGAGGCAGATTAGCTTTATTATTAACCAATACATTGACATTATCAGAAGAAATAGCACCCATATTGTCAGTTACGGTAAGTGTAAATACATAATTACCAGACACTAAATTACGAGCTACCGTTTCTGCCTTACCACTGTAATCAATATCAGCAGAGGACGGACCGGATTTCATCTCCCATTTATATAATACCAACTCGCCGTCAGAATCGGAAGAAACACTACCATTAAGCAAAACAGAGTCAACAGGAAGAGTAATAACTTGGTCTGATCCAGCATCAGCTATGGGAGGAATATTTGGCTCTTCTACTACCTTAATTACCACATTATCGCTTGCTTGAGCTCCCTTATCATCAGTTACATTCAAACGAAATACGTAAGTTCCCACCTGAAGATCAGTAACGAGTGTTTTGACCGAACTTGGCTTTTTTATATTAAAGGCCGAAGGACCTGATACCTTCATCCAGTGATAATCAACGAGAGTGCCATCTGCATCTGATGAAGCCGAACCATCTAATAAAACCGAATCATTCGGCAATACATTTGTTTGATCATTACCGGCTACAGAAACAGGAGTTTTATTATCAGCACTCTGATTCGCTTCAACATTTACAATAATAATATCAGACGCAATTGACCCATAGTTATCGGTTACAGTAAGCTTAAAGACGTGGTTCCCTTGCGTTAGGTTACTCACTTTGGTTTTGGACGCATTAGCATCACTAAAGGAATAAGAACTAGGGCCAGACTCCTGAGACCACGAATAGGAAACGATAGTGCCGTCAGGATCAAAAGAACCAGTTCCATCAAGAGTCAAGGAGTTTAAAGGCAATGTTATTGAAGTATCGTTTCCTGCATTGGCAATAGGAGACTTATTTACAGGTTCTTTAACTTCCACAGTGATGTCATCGGAGGCAGAAGCTCCATCATTATCTATCACTGTAAGAACAAACTGATATGTACCCGATACCAGTTGAGTGGCCTCTGTTCTCGGAGAAGAAGCATCGCTTAATTTTGCAGAGGACGGGCCCGATCTCTGAGTCCACCGATAAGAATCAATGACCCCATCCTTGTCAATAGAGGCAGTGCCATCCAGTAAAACCGAATTGGAGGGTAACGTGATAATCATATCATTTCCCGCATTTGCAATAGGCTCTTGGTTCGCAGCAACATTTACGGTAATTTTAATATCATCAGACGCAGTTAATCCATTATCATCAGTAACAGTAAGGGTAAATACATATATCCCTGGTATCAAATCCTTCACACTCGTTTTAGCTGCTTCCGCTGTTTGAATAGTAAATTCAGAAGGACCCGATTTTTTTGTCCAATTATAAGAAACAATACTGCCGTTAGGATCAGAAGACAAGGATCCATCTAACGAAACACTATTAGTTGGCAGTAGTATATTTTGATCATTACCGGCTATAGCCACAGGCAATGATTGATTTGAAGGCTCATTAACCGTAATTGTGATATTTGAAGACGTGGAAGCCCCACTGTTGTCAGTAACAGTAAGCGTAAAGACATAAATCCCTTTTATCAATCCAGAAATCGTTGTCTTGGCATTATTAGGCTGTTCAATCTTATAAGAAGATGGCCCCGATTCTTTTTTCCATGTGTAAGCAGCAATCTCACCATCTGGGTCAGAAGATTGAGACCCATCGAGAATAACAGTATTTAATGGCAAAATGATAGACTGGTTCTCTCCCGCCTTAGCAAGAGGAGCTTTGTTCGTGCCACTATTAACCGTTATAGTAACATCGTTAGATGTGCTTGCCCCGTTATTATCAGTAACTGTAAGAGTAAAAACATAAGTACCCTCAATCAGATCTGAAATTAGAGTGCTAGCAGCACTAGGACTCTCAATAGTGAAAGATGCAGGACCAGCCTTTTTCGTCCATTTGTAAGTAGTAATTGATCCATCAGGATCAGCAGAGGCAGATCCATCAAGTATCGTTGAATTCGCAGGTAAAAGAAGGGCTTTATTTGATCCCGCATTCGCAATAGGATATTGATTCCCAGTACTATTTACGGTAATGGTCACATTATCACTTGCGGTAGCACCCTTATCATCGGTAACAGTTAAAGTAAAAGTATATACTCCTGACACCAAGCCAGAAACCTTCGTTTCCGCAGAATTGGGATTATCAAAATTAAAAGAAGAAGGCCCTCCTGTCTTTGTCCATTTGTATGTAGTAATAGTTCCATCAAGATCAGAGGAAGCGGAACCATTAAGGACTACCGAATTTAACGGAAGAGTAATTGTTTGGTTTTCGCCTGCGTCAGCTATTGGAGCCCTGTTTATTACGTCGGAAACCTTAGATTCAGAAAAAAAGGAAGGAGTACCCGTCAATGTAATATTCTGCGAGCTGACTTGGCTCATAGCTTTAGGATCCACAGAAAAATTCCACTCATATCTATAAACATCACTTAAATTAAACGTACTTGGGAATGAATAATCCGCACTTGCTACCTCGCTCAAGTCAGTATGCGTCTTAGCCCATAGCACATATCGATATTCATCCCCCTCTTTAAAGGCAGCACCTCCAATTGTACTTGGCAAATTCAGTTGTTTAGTTCTAACAGAATCGTATTTCCAACCATACAGCAACATTGAAGTGGTCTTATAAGCCTGCCCTTCAGTATTCAGTTTTTCCTGACCATTAGGCGTATTAGAAAGATTTTCATATAAGCCCATTACTCCATAGGCGCTCTGAGCTGTATTGTAATTCTCACTTTCAGCAATTTGATAAATATAAAATTGGCGTATCTCGTTTTGTTGGGCTTCAACTAATGCTTTTATAATATAATTTCTCTGAGCTTCTGGATTTCCAAAATAACCACTAATAGTCTTTCTGGGGATATTAGTCTCAGTAATTATAAATTCTTTTTTGGGATATTTAATTCCATCATAACCTCTATCTACTAAAACCTGCTCGAAAGTATCTTTAAGGTTTATGACAGCATCCACCGCCCTATCAGAATATCTAAATTGCCGGAATCCTCCAATTGAATTATCCCACTCAGATAAATTATAGGCTGGATAGCTATGAAAACTTAGGACATCAAAATAGGCTCCGCCAGTGAGCGGATATTCACTTGTTACCTTCCCTCCATCTGGATTATCTGTATATCGAAGTATCGCGTCCAAAAATGAAGGATATCCTAATCCTCCTGGTGCCACGTAATCATTAGGATCGATCTTCTTAATCACTTCATAAGCAATGCGCAACATTCTGATATAATAAAATACTGGTGCTCTTAAATTAAGAAGAGCGTCTGGTTGGGGAGCAACATTCCACCAACTATCGGCCCGTGTTTTATTGCCGTTATCCCAGAAACCCGTCATGTCGGGCTCATTTACTATTTCCCAAAATTTAACACTGTTACCGTAGCGTTTAACAAGGTTATAAATATATGAAGCAAAATAGTTATTGTCGTTAATAGGGGTTCCGTTTTCACCATTATCCCATATGGGATCATACAAATGAGCAAAAACGGCCGAGGATTTTGTGTTGTTCGGAAATACAGTTGGATCTACATGATTATCGGCTGGATCTCCCACAAATAGCGTGATCTCCTTCATGCCAAGATCATGAACATAGTAATTAAACTCATCTAACCTAATATCATAATCATAATGGCTAACGAAATAGTCGGGCAAAGGAAGTCTGAGAGAATGAACAGCAGCTCGTGAGGCCGCACCTGCAACACCCGTATCTACCCAACCCGTATAGGATCCCGTATTAGTTCCATATTGAAAGAGGCCATTGTATGGATCAACATGCGTATTTGCGGTAAAAGAAACATCACCAGATGTAACTGGGTCGGCATTCACGATGACCTTAACCGTATCAATAACACTCGGTCCATTACTATTTATTTTAATAGTAAGAGTGAAGAGATAGGTTCCAACCACAAGATTTTGCACCTGCGTAATAGGTTTATCAGGAAATTGGATAGTAAATTGGCTAGGCCCCAATAACTTTTCCCAATGATAAAAGATGTATCCCCCAGCCACATTTTCATCTTTAGTACGACTCCCATCAAGGATAACCTTATTTAAAGGCATAACTGTGGTAATGTCCGGACCAGCATCAGCCACAGGATGATTAATATCCCCTTTTTTATTATTTACTGTTATTGTAACGTCAGCCGACCCGGTCGCCCCCTTATCATCAGTAACTGTCAATGTGAAAACATAACTGCCTGCTTCAAGATTTGAAACAGTGGTCTTTGCAGAGCCGTCTTGTG
>Ga0164242_10005331_pt1 | contig 14326 bp, 9 predicted proteins | sample OricomgcompostMG_FD_108783 | JGI IMG/M metagenome (GOLD analysis project Ga0164242, IMG submission 108783) | Miracle-Growth compost microbial communities from Emeryville, California, USA - Original compost - Miracle growth compost (MG) ... | reverse complement strand
TCCTCCAAATAGATTGCTGCCGGAGCCGGGCCATCGCAGTAGCTTTTCAGGACTGATTGCCCAACTATTCGATAAATCCAGAAAGGCTTCAAAAGCTGCTGTTATGTTGACCTCTCCACACCGGAAGGCAGGTGTGTCGTTCATTTGTACCAGTCTCGCAGCGGAACTGGCAGTCCAGGGCGAAAAGGTCTTATTGCTGGATGCACATGCGTTATTGATAGTGCGAGCGCTTTCCTCCAGAGCTGTCATGGGGCTTTGCAAGCGAATAGGGCCGCATCCCTTGTGGGTGTTAGGTATGGAGGAGGTAGCAGGGTGGTGTGCAGGTTCAGAAGATAAAAGCAACGCGATCGCCACGCTGCTGCGGGACCTGGAAAGAGAGTTTTCTTGTGTCTTGATAGATGCTCCTGCGCTGTCGGTCGGATCGGATGCCAATCTGCTCGCAACCTCTGTCTATGGCACCGTGATTGTCGCACGGACGAATTTAACGCGAAATGAGGAGCTGAAGAGAGCATGCGAAACCTTGACCACATTTGGCGGCCGCGTGCTCGGTTCAGTTTTTAATGCGCATTAGTGCGCGGAAAGTTGTGGTGTTGAATGAAACCGTCGCGTGTAGTGATGTTTCTCCTTGTCGCCGTTCTGGCATTCAGAGCGGGAGGACAGGTCTTATCGGAGCGAAATCCCGAATATGTCTTGCAACGGGGAGACGTCCTGGAGATCCACTACCGCTATACGCCTGAATTTGATCAGACCGTTACCGTGCGGCCCGATAACCGTGCAACGCTGCTCAATCTAGGAACAATCGTGACGTATGGACTGACGGTAAGCCAATTCAAGGACAAGGTGCTGGAACTGTCAAGCACCCGATTGGTAAATCCCGAGGTGACAGTCATTCTTAAGGAATTTGACAAGCCACACGTCTATGTTGAGGGCGAAGTCAATACTCCCGGGCGGGTGGATCTTCGAAGTGACATGTCGATCCTCGATGCTATCGCCATGGCTGGAGGATTCAAGGCGACAAGCGCGAAAAGCAAGGTGTTGCTGTTGCATCGAGTGGGAGCACAGGATCAGAAACAGACAGCCGTACTCGATCTAAAAAAATTGATCGAAGACAAGCGAATGGAAGAGGCTGTGCCGGTTCATTCCGGAGATGTAATTTACGTCACACAAAATAGCTTGAGCAAAGTTGAACGAATTTTACACATGGGGCAATTCGGTGCTATCTACAATCCACTCCACTAAATCTCAAACCATATTAGGAAATATGGTTGCCGCCCTGCGTCGGTGGGGAGTGGAGAAAGGCTTGCTCGAAGAGCCGATCGAAGATCTTGCGTTTTCAGCCGCATCGAGAGCACGCTCACGTCATCGCTATAAACGGGCAACGATCAACGGTATGACCTCACTTCTAGCGAAGGTAGTTGTACTTACGACCACAATCGTCTCGGTTCCTCTGACATATCACTATCTAGGGACAGAGCGCTACGGCCTCTGGATGACGATTACTTCCTTCGTGCTTTTTCTGGGATTTGCGGATCTCGGCGTCGGCAATGGCCTGACGGCAAGTATAGCGGCGGCCGATGGGCGCGAGGATAGACAAGAAGCGCGCCGAGAAGTGTCGTGCGGTTTCTTCCTTCTTTTGATGATTGCCGGCACTCTATTGATCGGATTAGCGATCTGCTATCCCTTTGTACCCTGGGCAAAGTTATATGGAGCAAAAACCCTTCTCGCCGGAAGAGAAGCGGGACCGGCATCAGTAGCACTTATTGTATGCACGGCGTTGAGCATGCCGGCCGGAACCGTGCTGCGCATTCAGTTGGGATATCAGGAAGGCTATATAGGAGACCTCTGGAACGCCGGCGGCAATACCTTGGCGCTGATCGGTATCATCCTGGCTACCCGCATGCATGGCAGTCTGCCGATCTTAGTGTGCGCTGTTGCCGGCGCGCCATTGTTCGCCACGACCGTAAATTGCATAACGCAGTTCTTCTCCGTGCGGCCATGGTTGCGACCACGGATTGCACTCTTTGAAACAAAGGCGGCGCTGCACCTGGCATCGGTTGGCAGCCTGTTCTTCCTTCAGCAATGCTTTGGCCTTATCTATTACGTGAGTGATTACATTGTAATTTCGCGCGTCATGGGTGCTTCCCACGTAGCCAACTACGCCGTTCTGCAAAAGATATTCTCAATCGGATTAGTCGCACAGTACTTTATGGTTCCGTTGTGGCCGGCGATAGGTGAAGCTATTGCCCGTCGCGACTTCTTATGGGCCCGCAAAATTGTTCGTCGCGCGATCGCGTTCAGCATTGGCTTAGGCGTTGTTTGTGCCACGATCCTGCTACTGCTGAGTCGGTATTTGATGAAGCGCTGGTCGGGGATAGACGTCGGAGCGGTTGACCTGACACGGATTGGGTTTGCCATTTGGGTCGTGCTTGTGGGTTATGTCGCCGCAATGAACGCGATATTGAACCAACCGGCGGTAATGCGCCGCCACCTCGTATTTTTCGGCAGCGCTTCTATCGCGAGCCTTCTTCTCAAAATCGAATTTGCGCGTCATGGCTCGTTGGCGGGAGTCATTTGGGGAACCATTCTAGGTTTTGGAACAATCTATGTGGTTCCCGCAACAAGGCTTGCGTTCCGTAGTGTTTCAGAAGAGATGGTGAGCGCATGAGGCGACATCGCTCCATCTCCGAGATTCCCAATCGCAGATTGCTGATAGGAATCGCCGTAATTCCTACGATCGATTGCTTTTGCAACCAGTTGAACAATGCTTTGAGGCTTGAATTTGGCTCCATTAGCTTGCTGCAGGCTATGAGAAGCGTTCTGCTCCTCGTCTTTGCATGCATCATTATGCGCGCTCTTGTGCGGGATTGGTCTAGTATTCGCCGCATCCCGCTTCCTGCAATAGGCGCGGTTCTCATTTTGGGGATGGCTGCCAGCAAAGAGCTCATGCTTACTGGCGGGCTATCTATGGCCAGTATCGGGGCCTATGGCCAAATGGCGTATTGGGTGTTTCTCTGGACCATGGTATCCATTCTGTGCCGGACAGCAGATCAGGGACTGATTATTTTGCGGGGCCTGGCATGGGGAGCTGGATTGACAGCAATCTCCGTAATCCTCGGGCTCTTCTTTGGGACAACAAATTACTACAAGAGCGATGCAGTAGCAGCCTCGGCGGGGTGGTTCGATACAGCAAAAATGATAACCGGGCTGCTGGTTGTGGGCGGAATTGTGATCCTGTACCTGGGCCGAGAGAAGGGAAGTTGGCTGTCTTGCTTTGGCGCCGGATTATGCTTCGCCGCATGTGTCCTTACTTATGCGCGCGCGGGTACGGTAGCGCTCGGAGCAGCGTTGCTCTGGTTTGTGATCTGGCGTGTGATCGTCGCAAAGAAGGGAACGGAGAAGTGGATCAATCGATTTCTGGCGATGGTGGTTGCGGCCTGTATTCTGGTTCCGCTGACGGCTAATATGCCGCGGCTGCTCTCGCGATGGAGCGGCGTCAGTGATTCCGATACGGGTGGTTCTGGCAGGGCGACGTTCTGGAAAGTCGCCATTGATTACTATGCCTCCGAAAGCGAGCCGACAGAGACGTTTGGCATCGGATACAGCGCCATGTCGGAGATGCTTCTACGGAATTATGGCGACGACATTAAACACACCCATAACGATATGTTTGACATGCTTCTTGTTGGTGGGTTTATCGGCGGCCTTTGGCTGGTTAGCTTAGTGTGTGCATTTGTTCGCCGTGCCCTGCTAACCCCAATGCGCAGCATGGAAACAGCAGCAGGAGTTGCAATTGTCCTCGCCTATCTTTGCCACAGCCAGTTAACGGGCCAAATTTGGGGCACGGACGCAATGACCTATTACACCTTGAGCTTGACCGGCCTGTCGAGTATGGCTGTCTACGATGTAGCCAGTGAAAAAACGCCAATCTTTACAAGAGAATTCTGCGAGCTGCCTGCATAGAATGCGATGAATATTGGGAGAAGCATATGAGTGATCTTAAGGCGCGCCGAACTAAGGTTGTGATCAATACCGCTATCGATGTTACCTCACACGAATTGACCTGTGAACGCGTCTTTGATCTGGCGGAAAGAAAAGAACCGGCGTACGTGTGCTTTGCCACAGCCCATATGCTTGTCGAGGCATCTCGAAAATCAGATATAAATCGAGCCTACCGCAATGCATCCATTGTGAATCCCGATGGGACACCGGTCGCGTGGTGTTTAAAGATTATGGGACATCGCGATGCGCGCTGTGTCAACGGTCCGACCTGTACGCCAATTCTGCTGAGGGAAGCTGAACGTCGCGGTACTCCGGTGGGCTTTTACGGAGGACGCGCCGAAACGCTGATCAAAATGCAGGAAGCGCTTCGAGAGAAATACCCGCTGCTAAAAGTTAATTACATATGCTCACCTCCATTTCGTGCACTGACCGAAGAAGAGCAGAAGGGCTATCTGGCCGAGATTCGTGCTTCTGGAGCGCAGTTGTTATTCGTGGGCCTCGGTTCTCCTAAGCAGGAAATATGGATGCTGCAGAATTATTTATCACTGAACTGCGTATGTCTGGGGGTAGGAGCAGTCTTTGAGTTTTTATCTGGCGAAAAGGTGCTGCCGCCCACATGGATACAGCGGATGGGGATGACATGGCTTGTGCGTTTGTGCCAGGAACCGCGACGGCTTGCGGTTCGCAATTTGTACTCGCCGGTTTTTGTGTTGCTGTTCATGTGCAAATGGAGCGCCGAAATCGGAAGGCGCATGATGGGACGCTCTCCTCATGAGCGTCCAGTGGAATGGGGGGACGCCCAATGAAGAAACCTCATGTTCTGGTTACCGGAGCCAATGGCTTTGTCGGCCAACACCTGTGCCGCGCTCTGTCAGAGGAGGGCTATCACGTTACAGGTTTCGCTCGTTCTGGCGCAGACGTCTCGCGTCTGCAGGCAATGCCGACAGTCAAACTTGTAGCCGTCGATAACTACAATGACACCGCTCAGTACGAAAGATGGCTGCATGGCGTAGATGTCGTAGTTCATCTCGCGGCGCGGGTGCATGTGATGCACGATACGTCCCGCGATCCCCTAGCAGAATTTCGCAAGATAAACGTGGAAAGCACAAAGATGTTGACGACCGTTGCAGCCATGGCCGGCGTACGACGATGCATTTATGTCAGTTCAATCAAAGTAAACGGAGAGATTACGTTTGATCGGTCATTTGAGCCTGACGACCAACCGGGCTTTAGCGATCCATACGGGCAATCCAAATGGGAAGCGGAAGAAGCGCTGCGGGAGATAGCAATGTCTTCTGGGATGGAATGGACCATTTTGCGACCGCCGCTTATTTATGGGCCCGGCGTTCGGGGTAATTTTCTTTCCCTTATGCAAACTCTGAAAAGAGGTCTTCCTCTACCGTTTGGCCTGGTAAACAATCGCCGAAGTCTTGTGAGTGTTTTCAATTGCGTAGATCTATTGAAGACAATGTTGGAGCATCCGCGGGCAGCGGGGCAGCGGTATCTGGTTAAGGATGCAGAAGACGTATCGACGTCAGATCTGATTCGTTATCTTGCGTCGGGAATGGGGCGCCGCCCTCGTCTTCTGCCGGTGCCCACAAAGGCGCTTATGTCGGCGAGCAGAGTGTTTAAGAGGGAGGATCAAATGTTGCGGCTTTGCTCGAATCTCGTTGTAAGTACAGCAAAGACTAAAAACGAACTAGGCTGGACTGCCCCTGTTTCTCTGGTCGCTGGAATTAATCGCACTTGTGAGTGGTTCAACATCGCAGCTTCCGGGAGAGCGATATGAACAACCGATGGATTGCTATCTTTATTCTTGCCTCATCTGCCGCGTCTTATTGCAGCATCGATTTATATTTGCGTTTCGCACGCCGCAAAAGACTATTTGACGTGCCAAACGAGCGCAGTTCTCATACCGTCCCTACCCCGCGTGGAGGCGGCATAGGCTTCGGAGTTGTATTTTCAGTCGCAATCATTCTTCTTGCAATTGCCCATAAACTGGTCCTGTGGGAGACAATTGCCGGTCTGTCTGGTGTACTGGTTGCCGCCGTCGGCTATTGGGACGACAGGCGAAATGTCAGGGTAAGAACGCGGTTTTCGATACAAATTCTTTCTGCGTGTATAGCTGTAGCCGCGCTCGCAGCTCTTCATCGCCCGGGGCAGGCCTCTACGTCTGCAGTTATCGTCATACTGCTGCTTGCTATAGAGGTTGTGGGGCTGACCTGGATTCTCAATCTCACAAATTTCATGGATGGCATCGACGGTATTGTGGCCATCGAAATTGCGAGCGTTGCATCGATCTGCGCAGGAATGATTGCATTCAGAGCGGGAATAACAATGCCCGTAGTGCTGTTTGCGCTATTAGCAGTGATCGTCGCCCCATTTCTATACTTCAACTGGCCGCCTGCAAAGATATTTATGGGAGATGTGGGAAGTAGCTATCTTGGATTTATGATTGGCGTCGTGGCCCTCATGGCGGTCGCACACCATCAGCTATTCTTATTATCTCCACTCATTCTGCTTGGCGTATTTATCAGTGACGCCACCACAACACTGATTACTCGCATGCTGAAGCAGGAACGGTGGTATGCCGCACATCGCACTCATGCCTATCAAATTATGGCGCTGCGTTATGGCCACCGGCGTGTGTCTATCTCTGTGGGCCTTATTAATCTTCTGTGGCTTGCGCCGTTAGCGGTAGCGGCCAACGTCGATCCAGAAAATGGAGCCCTATATCTGCTAATAGCTGTTAGCCCGTTGGTTATCGCGAGCTATTTGATTCGTGCAGGAGCTATCCCGGTAGCGACTGGGCTAGTATCAGGCGGAAACTCAGATGACACTCAAGCTGCTTTGAGCGTTCCTGCTGCTACAACAAAAGGTCGATATCAATTCTTGAACGGCCTGGGTTCATGGCTGTACCGGTACTCTTCACTCTGTCAGCTTATATCCATCGCGGTGGTTGCAGCCGTCTGTGTTTACGCTGCCATCGCGCTGAATTCGGACGGGCGGCTCCCAGATGTTCCGCAAGCTGTGGTTTCAGAGATCGTGGTTGTCTGGAGTGCCTGCCAAAGTTTGATCCTGCTCTGTTTTCGAGTTCATCGGAGCCACTGGCGATTCACCTCGGTTGAGGAGGTCCCACAATTGGCATTTATCAGTCTACTGGCGTCCGCTGGAGGAGCGGTTGCGGCCAGTACGGCCATGCGCATGCATGGATATCTGATAGCAAGGCCAATTTATTTGATTGAGGCGCTTCTTTCTGTGCTTGCCTTCGTCGGGCTCCGGGTGTTTTCGCGTCTGATCTTCGGTGCTACTGCTTCGCGTGTTCCGAAGGGCGCGCGTCAGAGCATTCTGATTTGCGGGGCCGATGTGAGTGGCGTAAGCATCCTTTCTGAAATTCGCAGGACGTTTCCAGGTTATCGGCCAGTAGGATTTGTCGACGACAGGCCTGAAATGAAGGGCTTGTCGATGTGTGGACTGCGCGTGCTTGGGTCTGCATCCGACATCAAGAGGTTGGTAAAGAAATACTCAATTCATCATGTTTTGATCAGCGCCAAACCTTCTTCCGAGAAGGCTGTAAAGGCCATTCGTGAGCGATGCCGAGAGGAAGGCATCGAATTGCGCGTGGTGACGTCATTTGCAGAAAGTAGCGCTGAGTTACAGCGTCGTATTGTTCACGACGTTGCGATTGAAGAACTACTTGGCCGCCAATCAATTGCGATAGACAGTTCTCAAGTAGCCATAAAACTGGAGGGTCGAATTGTCATGGTCACGGGAGCGGCCGGGTCGATCGGCTCCGAATTGTGCCGCCAGATAGCGATGTTCCAGCCGCAGGCGATCATTGGGTACGAGATCAGCGAAACAGCGCTGTTCTTCCTTGAGCGAGAGTTGAGAGAGCGCTTTCCATCGGTACCGTTCATTCCCTGCATTGGCAGTATTCAAAACGAGCAGAGGCTGTCTGAGGTGCTCTCTGGCTTTCGCCCAGAGGTGGTTTACCATGCAGCCGCGTATAAGCATGTTCCATTGATGGAGCAACATCTCTTTGAAGCGATCGAAAACAACATCGCAGCAACACAGACGCTGCTTCACGCGTGTGAAGTATTTGGCGTGAAGAACTTTGTAATGATATCGACAGATAAGGCCGTTCGACCAACCAGTCTCATGGGGGCGACCAAACGTGTGGCTGAGCTGATCATACGATCTTCTTCAAGCCCAACTCTCACATGTGTTTCCACGCGCTTTGGAAATGTCCTGGGCAGCAATGGCAGTGTAATTCCAATTTTCCGCAATCAGATTCTCTCCGGCGGGCCGGTGAAGGTGACCCACCCCTCCATGGTTCGGTACTTTATGACGATTCCGGAGGCCGCGCAGCTAGTACTACAGGCGTCGAGCTTTGGTGCGCGGAACGAAATTTACGTTCTGGCCATGGGTGAGCCCGTACGAATCGTTGACCTGGCCGATCGAATGATCCGGCTGATGGGGTATAACCCGGGAAAAGAAATTTCCATTGAATTTACAGGAATGCGCCCCGGCGAAAAGCTCTATGAGGAGTTAAGTGCAGCGGAAGAAGAGATGGTATCGACATCGCATCCAAAAATATTCGTGTTCAAGGATGGTACCGCCAAGAGCAGTGATGTCCTGGCTCAAGTCGACCGCCTCAAAGCCGCATGCGAACATCGGCAAGCAATGAATACATTGAAGATACTTCAGTCGATTGTGCCAGACTATACGCCCAGTAAAGAGTTATTGCATACCGTAGCTGCCATGGATGCTGTAGCTATCCCGCCGGAGCTAAGCGTTCTTACGCCAGTCAGCAGGACATGAGATGAGAGATCAAATGAACAAACGGGCAAAGTCGCAGATATTGGTAGTTGCCCCTGGGCATGGCGGCAGAGGCGGCATAGACTCGGTCGTCCGGTTATATCAGAGCACGCCTATGTGGGAAGCCTTGGGTTGCCGCATGCTCTCCACCTATGATGACCGGACTGCGCTCAGAAAGATATGCGCCGCGCTGAGAGGTTACCTGCTGGCGCCCGCCGCGCTTTATAGGACAGAGATTGTTCATATCCATTTGGCGGGCGAGATTAGCCTGCTCAGAAAAATACCTGTGTTGGTCTTAGCAAAGCTATTGCAGCGGCGCCTGATTGTTCATGTGCATGCTTGTAGCGAAGAGTCGTTATTCGAAAAGACTCCACGCTGGGCCTGGACTTATTGCCTAAATGCGGCGGATTGCGTGATTGCACTATCGCCTTCATGGGAACGTGCTATCAGGAAGCATGCACCACGCGCTCAAGTAACTGTGGTGCCAAATCCCGTGAAGGCGTTCCGGCCCGTTGCGCGTAAGCAGAATGGAGCGCCTCGCATTCTATATGTCGGCAAACTGGAGGCGAGGAAGGGATACGACACATTGATAGATGCCGCCGCGATTGTGCTTAGGGAATTTCCGCAGGCGCAATTCTGGTTCGCAGGGCATGGGGAACTGAACGCGGCGCGGGCCCACGCTGAGCGATGCGGAGTTCTATCTCAGGTTCGCCTGCTGGGATGGGTATCCGGAGACGAACTGGAGAAGGTATACGACAAGGCCGACATATTCTGCCTGCCCAGTCACAACGAAGGTGTCCCCATGTCGATGTTGGAGGCAATGAGCCATTCGCTGCCTGTGGTCTGTACCCCCGTTGGCGGCATTCCGGATGTTATTGAAGATGGGACTAACGGCTTATTGGTAAAACCAGGAGATCCGGAATCGATTGCCGATGGGATTCTGCATCTCCTTCGGGACCCGGAATTCGCTGCATTGGTTGCACAATCAGGTAAGGAGAAAGTGGAGGAGATGTGTAGCCTCGAAGCTGTTGAGGCGCAGATGATGAGGATTTATCTTGACCTGGCTCAACCCACACGTTGCGCACCGATTGAAATTCGTCATGACGCTTAACGTGCAGCATCACGCCTGACGTGAAGAAGCATCGTGAATACCGATGGCTAAGTGCGGGAAGAGCTGCTGGCGATAAAAGAACCTGTATTGGCAGAAGTTGAAAACGAATCTATCAAAGCCTTTGGTGGAGCAGTCGTATCAAGGGCCACTACCTTTGGCTATTGTCACGCAAGATGACGTGAGGAAAATATATGCGGATATCGAGAGTACTAGCATCAGCCTTCGTAGTCATGGTCATTTCAACCCATTTGTTTGCGACGACCTATTATGTTAGCCCTAGCGGAAGCAATAACTTTTCAGGCACGTCGCCGAATGCTCCATGGAAAACGGTGTCGTTTGTCAATAACTTCAGATTCAGTTCGGGAGACAGTGTATTGTTTCTCTCAGGGGGCGTCTGGCGCGAAGAGCTCATTGCTTCGTCGGCGGGCGTTTCATACGGTGCATACGGCAGCGGAGCACGCCCAGTGATCTCCGGTGCAAATCTGTATAAGACCGGCTGGTCATCGGCCGGCAACAATGTCTGGAAGGTGTTAGTTGGAGCGTATCAACCGGAACAGGTGTGGTTCAATACGGTATTGGGGCAACAGGTTAGCAGCGTGGCCGCAATCATCGCACCAAATCAGTGGCATTTTCAGAATACCGGCTATCTCTATCTCTATTCGAGCAGCAATCCCGGAACCGCCTTCACGGCTCCGGGAATTGAAGCAGCGCAGCGCGACTCCTCGTTCGTGATCAACGCCGCTGGCAATATAACTGTTACAGGTCTCGCCTTTGAAAATCCAAACTACACTGCGGTTAATATCTCTTCCACCGCTACAGGCGTGCAGTCGTTTGTGAATGACGTGTGGCAAGGGGCCCAGTATGAAGGCCTGACCGCCGCAGGCGGTACGCAGCACATAACGAGCAGTGAAGGCCTCTATAACTCTGTGGGCATTGGCATTGGCGGAGGAAATGGGGCGACGATTACTAACTCCATTCTGAGCGGAAACCGAGATGGCGCTATTGAAATTTATGGAACGAACGGGCCGAGTTCGATAACCAGTTCAACTCTGACTGGAAACGCGGTGTCGAATCCACTCATTGCAACGGTGCGTAACTATAGTCCGAATGCGCTGGTCGTATCAAATTCGATTCTTCTGCCTAATCCGGTGTCCTCTATATTGGAGACCTATATTGGCGTTACCGACGATGGGACCAATGTTAATAGCAGTCCTGCATTCACCACACGGGCTGCGCCTTTGATTGTCGTTCCATATATCGACGACTACAATAATCTGGGCGTGGCGCAGGCAGTAAGCGCTCTGGCCCACCAATATGGATGTTCTCTTAGCTATGCGTTGAACACGAAGCTCGTCAATGCGAACGGATGGGCGGCGGTTACGGCAATGGAACAGGCAGGGGACGAGATCGTAGGCCATACGCGAAGCCACCCCGATTTGGCTAACAACAATGTATTTACGATGCAGTACACAGGAGCCGCAAGCAGCGCAACAATGAGCATCAGCGCCTCCTCCCTGCAAACGTTTCTGAATGGATCGTCGACGCCTGATCTGAACATCGATATTTCCGATACATACAACGATATGCTCAATGTATGTGCCACGATCAATCAGAATCCTGCATACTCCTGTGTTCTGCAGGACAATCAGGAGTGGTTTACTCCTGCGTTGTTGGCATCGGTTTCGAATATCAATATAAAGCAACCTTACTTGGCGGGCGCTGGCAGCAACTATTTGAACTGGGAGATCGACGGGGCCATCGCGGATATTGAAGCAAATATTCCAGGCTATACGGTCAAGTCGTTCGCCACTCCCTTTACTTCCTCCAACCAGGCTGTAGAAGATCACATGCGCGATGCTGGAATTGCCGCTAACCGAAACGGAATTCTGGATTCCAATAACCAGCCGAATGGCAACTGGCTATTGTCAAAGCTGGATTTGTACAATATGGGAGCTGTATGGATTCCTTCGGGTTACGATGCCTCCAAACCGACATCCTCCACCGCTGCACTGGTGGAAGGGATGGGAGCGGCGGGTGGCGTAATTGGGATCTACGCCCATGGCTATGATGAAGCTTCACTCGCTACCTGGCAGTCGCTCTTTCAGAATCTGCAGAATATGGGAGCCACCTGCATGACATTGTCGCAGGCGACGCAGTACATCAAACAAAACGGCACTCTCGTTCCAGATGGAACCAATAAAAACTGGGTACGATCCGTTAAGCTGACGCCCAATTTTGCAAATACCAGCTCTTCCCCTTCCCAGGGAGCTCACGGATTGCAATAAGGCGGAATTGAGAAAGGTAAAGAGGGCTCGATAAGGCTTCCCCGGCTGTTCCCATCAGGAGATCCTGGATCACCTGATGAAATGGACGGAGAGGCCTTATCTTCTTGTTTAATGGATTTTCTGTTAAGGCAATCGTTCGTTTTCATCCTCTCTATCCGCTGAAGAATGCCTGCGAACCCATGGAGACTCCCCAGCCCGGTTCGTCCCCACTGCCAACGGCCATCATCAATGTGAAAGATTTTGCTTCTCATCGGCAAAAAAATACAATGTCCCGATTGCTACGTTGAGCGTTGGCGCGGTATTCTCTAGCTGAGTGAGTTCTTTTCTGGACGTACGCTTATCTTTTTGAAATCTTGAACTTATCTGATTGCGGCGCATTCTCAGCTGTCTTTGCGATGCTTGATTTTTTTTCGATTGGATACATGCGGAAGATCGTTTTCCGCATCATATCGATTGTGAATCCTTGGACATCATCAGAGTAAAGAGACGTTCGCTATGGCGACACCGGATTACTTGCAGCAGGTCATCATCTCGGCGCGGGCGCGGGCTACCCGCGACAGACGCACTTATTCGACCCGTTTCGGGTTATTTCGCCGTCCTTCTGTGACCAGTATGGTGTGGGCCTCGCTGGACCTGCTAACGATCTTGGTAGCGACTCTATTGGCAATGCGGGTGCGGGTGGACCTGCCTGCGCAGGTTCCTTCGCTGCACGTTATTCCCCGCCTGATCGCGTCTGAACCGCGGGCGCTGTTTTTATATATCGGCTGGTTTAGCATTTGCCTTATCTTCCTGACGCGTTCCTATGGCCTGTATGGACCTATACAGAACCGGAGCGGCCTTCATGAATTGAGGATGACGGTTCAGGCATCGCTGACCTCGGGACTTCTTCTATGCGGCGCGCTGTATCTGTTCAATGGGGTGGCCGTTTCCCGAATCGTGGTCGCTCTGGTCGTGGTCTTCTCCGCGGCTTTGCTCTGCTTTCGCCGTTCGGTTTGGCGCAGAATGGCCTATAACCGCTTCCGGGATGGCATTGAAACCCGCAATGTGCTGATTGTGGGCGCAGGGCGGGTGGGATATGCGTTGCGGAATCATCTCGAATCGTTGCGGCATCTAGGTTTCCGCTTCAAAGGCTTCGTTGCATTGACAGAACGCGAGGCAGAGATGGGAGATGCGGAGGTGATCGGGGATGTGCGCAACTGCCTTTCACTGGCGCGGTCCTTGTTCGTGGACGAGATCTTCTTTTCGGTGCCCGCCGACAAAAAGCTGGTGATCGGAATGGTGGAAGAGGCGCGGGCGGTCGGGATCGATGTTCGCGTAGTCCCGGATATGTATGACGGGTTGGCGTGGAACGCCCCGGTGGAGTATATCGGCCAGTTTCCGACCATTCCGCTGCACCGCCGCGACTTTCCCATGGGCGCATTTTTGCTGAAGCGCGCACTGGATATCGTCCTCGCATCGTGCGCGCTGGTCGTCACTTTTCCATTGATGCTGGCTATTGCAATCGCGGTCTCGATTGATTCGCGGGGCCCGGTCTTCTATGGAGCCGAGCGGATCGGACGGAAAGGGAGAACCTTTTCCTGCTACAAGTTCCGCACCATGGTGCAGAACGCAGACGAACTGAAGGCCGATCTGGAGCACATGAATGAGCGGGACGGCATTCTGTTCAAGATCACAAACGATCCGCGGATTACAAAAATTGGTGCGTTCCTGCGGAAATATTCTCTTGATGAACTGCCTCAGTTTTATAACGTGCTCCGCGGCGACATGAGCCTGGTCGGTCCTCGGCCTCCCATGGCAACCGAGGTGGAGCAGTACGATCTGGCGCATTTGCGCAGGCTTGACGTGCTTCCCGGCATTACTGGGCTGTGGCAGGTGGAAGCGCGGCAGGACCCATCCTTCGATAGCTATATCTCACTGGATACGGCATATGTGGAGAACTGGACCCTTTGGCTGGACCTTAAAATTCTGGCGCGTACGGTGCATGTGGTGTTGAGCGGAACGGGAACCTAGACGATAGACTAAATCCGTGAAGATAGCTCTTGCTCAAATCAATCCGACGGTTGGGGATTTCGCTGGAAACAAGGAAAAGATCCTTGAATATGCGGCGCGTGCT
>Ga0164242_10005330_pt1 | contig 14326 bp, 11 predicted proteins | sample OricomgcompostMG_FD_108783 | JGI IMG/M metagenome (GOLD analysis project Ga0164242, IMG submission 108783) | Miracle-Growth compost microbial communities from Emeryville, California, USA - Original compost - Miracle growth compost (MG) ... | reverse complement strand
TTCGGGACGCGATTTCCACGCAACCCCGCCCCCAACCCCCAACCGTCGCCGGTTGGGGACAGGGGTCAGGCGCGGCGCACCAGCGCGCCACGATGCTCGGCGCGGCGCTCGAACCAGACCGTCATCAACGGAGGCACGCTGCTGATCAGGCCGAGCAGCGACTCCTTCGGGGTCCACTTGTGCGCGACCGAGACGGCCACGAGGCTGATGACGTAGAGGAGGAAGATCGTGCCGTGGATCGGGCCGAAGATCCGGACCCCAAGGTCGCCGGATTGGACGATCCACTTGAAGAACATGCCGATCAGCAGCCCGATCCAGGAGACCGCCTCGGCGAAAGCTGCGACCTTGAAGGCTCGCGCAGGGAGGCTGGTGGTGACGCGCTCGGCGGCGGTCGTGTCGTCGAGGGTGGAGGTCATGCGGGAATGCTACGTGACGTAGTAGACGGTCCCGGTCACCGGCTCACCTGGTCGCAGCCTCCATCTGCCGCAACTCCTTCTTGAGGTCGCCCAGCTCATCGCGCAACCGGGCGGCCAGCTCGAAGTGCAGGTCGGCCGCCGCCTGGTGCATCTGCTCGGTCAGCTCCTGGATCAGCCCCGCCAGGTCGGAGGCGGGCAGACCGGAAATCCTGGCCGCTCCGGCGACCTCACCGTCGGCGAGCACGGCACCTCGACCACCGCCGCGTTTGCCTCGACCGTCGGACTTGCCACGCGACTGCGCCCGGCCGCTGCCCATCAGCGCGTCGGTGTCGGCATCCTCGCGCTGCAGCATGTCGGTGATGTCGGCGATCTTCTTGCGCAACGGCTGCGGGTCGACGCCTGCCTCCTTGTTGTAGGCGAGCTGCTTGTCCCGGCGGCGGTTGGTCTCGTCGATCGCCTCCTGCATCGACGGCGTCACCTTGTCGGCATACATGTGCACCTGACCCGACACGTTGCGCGCCGCCCGGCCGATCGTCTGGATGAGGGACCGCGCCGACCGCAGGAAGCCCTCTTTGTCGGCGTCCAGGATGCTCACCAGCGACACCTCCGGCAGATCGAGACCCTCACGCAGCAGGTTGATGCCCACGAGTACGTCGAACTCGCCGAGCCGCAGCTCCCGCAACAGCTCGACCCGCCGCAACGTATCGACCTCGGAGTGCAGGTAGCGGACGCGGACGCCCTTCTCCAGCAGGTAGTCGGTGAGGTCCTCGGCCATCTTCTTGGTCAGCGTCGTGACCAGGACACGCTCGTCACGCTCGGTCCGCTCGTTGATCTCGTGCAGCAGGTCGTCGATCTGCCCCTTGGTCGGCTTCAGCACGATCTCCGGGTCGACCAGCCCGGTCGGCCGGATCACCTGCTCGACGTATTCGCCGCCGGCCTTGGCCAGCTCGTAGTCGCCGGGAGTCGCCGACAGGTAGACGGTCTGCCCGATGCGCTCCAGGAACTCCTCCCACTTCAGCGGCCGGTTGTCCATCGCGCTCGGCAGCCGGAAGCCGTGGTCGACCAGCATGCGTTTGCGGGACATGTCGCCTTCGTACATCGCACCGATCTGCGGCACCGTCTGGTGCGACTCGTCGATGACCAGCAGGAAGTCCTCGGGGAAGTAGTCGAGCAGGCAGTTGGGGGCGCTGCCCGGGCCGCGCCCGTCGATGTGCCGCGAGTAGTTCTCGATGCCGGAGCACGAGCCGACCTGGCGCATCATCTCGATGTCGTATGTCGTGCGCATGCGCAGCCGCTGCGCCTCCAGCAGCTTCCCCTGCTTCTCCAGCGTCCCCAGCCGGTCCGCCAGCTCGGTCTCGATGGAGGAGATGGCCCGCTCCATCCGCTCCGGTCCGGCGACGTAGTGCGAGGCCGGGAAGACGTACATCTCCTGCTCCTCGCGCACCACCTCGCCGGTCAGCGGGTGCAGCGTGTAGAGCCGCTCGATCTCATCGCCGAAGAACTCGATGCGGATCGCCAGCTCCTCGTAGACCGGGATGATCTCGACGGTGTCGCCACGCACCCGGAAGGTGCCGCGGGTGAACGCCAGGTCGTTGCGGGTGTACTGCATCTGCACGAACTTGCGCAACAGGTCGTCGCGGTTGAGCTCGTCACCGACACGCAGGGCCTGCATGCGGTCGACATACTCCTGTGGCGTACCGAGGCCGTAGATGCAGGACACCGAGGCGACCACGATCACGTCGCGGCGGGTCAGCAAGGAGTTGGTGGCACTGTGCCGCAACCGCTCCACCTCGTCGTTGATCGAGGAGTCCTTCTCGATGTAGGTGTCGGTCTGTGGGATGTACGCCTCGGGCTGGTAGTAGTCGTAGTAGGAGACGAAGTATTCGACGGCGTTGTGCGGCAACAACTCCCGGAACTCGTTGGCCAGCTGCGCCGCCAGCGTCTTGTTGGGTGCCATCACCAGCGTCGGCCGCTGCACCTGCTCGATCAGCCACGCGGTGGTGGCAGACTTGCCGGTGCCGGTGGCGCCCAGCAGCACGGTGTCCTGCTCCCCCGCCGTCACCCGGCGCGCCAGGTCCGCGATCGCCGTCGGCTGATCGCCGCTCGGGGAGTATTCGGAAACTACCTCGAACGGCGCGACACGTCGCTGCAGGTCAGTGGTCGGACGCATGATGCAACCGTAAACGCCGCCACTGACAACGGTTGTTCCCGTTGCCGTCATGATGTCTGTATGACGGGCTCAACACGCGAGGTGCTGCTGCGGATGGGCAGCGCACTGCTCGCAGGGGGTGCTCCGGTGCCGGATGTCGAGTGGCAGGTGACGCTGTTGGCGCGCCGGCTCGGCGCACCCGGGGTGCGGGTCGCGGCGACACCCACCGGCCTGTTCGTCGGGCTCGGCGCGGAGGACAGCGTCGGGTTCGAACCGGTCGCGGCAACCCTGCGTTTCGAGCAGGTCACCTGCGTCCAGGACGTCTACGAGCGGCTGATGCGGGAAGCGATCGCCATACCATCGGCCATCCGCGAACTGGATGCCATCGTGGCCATGCCCTCCTCGCGGCCGGTCTGGCTGAGCGACCTGGCGATGATCGCCATCGGCACGGGCATCTGCGCGATCCTGCAACCCACCTGGCGGGACCTGCTCACCGCGGCCGGTAGTTCGCTGCTCGTGGCGTTGCTGGTCATGGTCAGCCGCCGGGTGACCGTCGTCCGCACGCTCCTTCCGCTGCTCGCCTCGTTCACGGTCGGCGTGCTCGTGCTGCTGGTGGCGCAGCACTGGCCCCTGCACGGGACGTTGCGGACCATGGTCGCGTCGTTCGCGGTGTTGCTGCCCGGGTCGATGATCGTCACGGGTATGTCGGAGATCGCCTCCGGCTCCGCGGTTGCGGGCACCTCCCGCCTGGTGTCGGGCGTGATGCAACTCGTCCTCTTCGCCGTCGGCCTCTTCGCCGCGGTCGCCGTCACCGGTGACCAACTGTCCGCGCTGACCAATGTGCGCGCGCAGGACCTCGGACCGCTGGCGCCATACATCGGGGTTGCGGTGATCGGCTGCGGCATCGTGGTGAACGTCGCAGCATCCCGTGCCGCGATCCCCTGGATCTTCGTGGTTCTGGCACTGACCTTCGCGACACAGTCGATCGTGCAGGCCGGCAGCGGCCTCATCCTCGGCGCGCTGGCCGGAGCCACCGTGGCCGGCCTCGCCGCAGCGGTCGTGCACCGGCTGTCCGGACGCCCGCTGCGGTTGGTGGTCTTCCTCCCGGCGTTCTGGCTGCTCGTGCCCGGAAGCCTCGGGTTGCTGAGCACGACCGAACTCGCAACCGGGCAAGCAGGTTTCAACGCCGCGACCATCGCCATCGGCTCTGTCGTCGCGGTGGCGGCCGGGACCCTCATCGGCAGCGCAGCAGGACGCGCGGTCGACCGTCTCTTCGACCCGGCGGACGCCGTGCCCACCACGGAGCTGGGTGAGGTCACCGACGTCGACCGGATCTGACTCGTTACCGTGACCGCATGACCCGACGCATCCTGATCACCGGTGGCGGCACCGGCATCGGCAAGGCCATCGCGCATCGCATGCTCGTCGAGGAGCCCGAGCTGATCCTGGTGGGTCGTCGCGTCGACGTGCTCACCGCAGCGGCCGCATCGCTGCGGGAGGTCGACGAGCTCGCCGACGTCACGACCTTCGGCTGCGACCTGACCGACCCGGTCGCGGTCGGCGACCTCGCTGAGCAGCTTCGGCACGGCCCGCCCCTCGACGTGCTCGTCGCGAACGCCGGCGGCAATTACGGCGTCGGCGGCGGCGACTCGCTCGAGGAGGTGGCCCGCTCCTGGCGCGCCGACTTCGACGGCAACGTGCTCTCGACGGTCCTGCTGACACACGCGCTGCTCCCCCACATCGCTCGACCCGGTGGACGGATCGTCGCGATGAGTTCGATCGCCGCGCTGCGCGGCTCCGGGTCGTATGGCGCGGCCAAGGCCGCCGTCAACGCCTGGGCCCTCAGTCTGGCGAATTCCGTCGCCGCAGAAGGAATTACGGTCAACACCGTGGCACCCGGTTTCGTCCCGGACACGGAGTTCTGGGCCGAGCGGCTGGCCGCAGATCCGGGTCTGGCCGCCAATCGACTCGCGACGATCCCTGCCGGTCGACCGGGCACGCCCGACGAGATCGCCGAAGCTGTCGCCTATCTCGCGTCACCAGACGCGGGCTGGACCACCGGGCAGATCCTGCAAGTGAACGGCGGCACACTGCTGGGCCGCGGCTGACCCGCCCCGCGGCACGACCAGCTCAAATTTCACTGACCGAACGACCCCAAAACCCTGTGAATTTGCAGCCGGCAGAACGACTTTCATGATTTGCACATGTGATTAGGTATGCCTTACCTTCAGTCGTGTGACGTGGGCAGACGCAGTTCCCAACCTGCTGATCGGGCTCCGTGAGGGGCTCGAGGCCGGCCTGGTGGTCAGCATCCTGCTGGCCGCACTACGCCAGCTGAATTCGACCGGCGGCGGACGACGTGTCTCGCCGGCTGCCATCTGGCTCGGAGTGCTCGGCGCCGTCATGCTCGCCGGCAGCTTCGCTGCCGTCCTCACCTCCTCGACGGACGCCCTGTCATCCGCGGCCCAGGAGGGCGTCGGCGGCCTGCTCAGCGTGCTGGCCGTCGGCCTGGTGACCGGGATGGTCTTCTGGATGCGCCGGACCGCCCGGACCCTGTCGACTCAGCTGCGCGGCGACGTCGCCCGCGCGGTCGCCATCGGGACCGGGGCGCTGACGCTCACCGCGTTCCTGGCCGTCGGCCGCGAGGGTTTGGAGACGACGCTGTTCATCTGGACGGCGGTCAAGGCATCCGGGTCCACGGCCGCGCCGCTGCTCGGCGCGGCAGTCGGCATCGTCATCGCCGTCGTGCTGTGCTGGCTGCTCTACGAGCGGGCGATCCGCATCGATCTCGGAAAGTTCTTCAACCGCACCGCGATTGCGCTCATCGTGATCGCTGCCGGCGTCCTCGCCTACGGACTCGGCGACCTCCAGGACGCCGGCTGGCTGCCCGGCGTGCGCTGGATCGCCTTCGACCTCACGGCGCACGTCGACCCCAATTCCTGGTGGGTCTCGATCATCTCGGGGGTCACCGAACTCGCACCGCGGATGACCGTGCTGCAGGTCGTGGCCTGGCTGGCCTACCTCGTCGTGGTGATCCCGGCGTTCCTCCGGGCCGGTCGTGCACAGAGCACCGCCGCACCGGCGACCCAGCCCGCCGCCGCGGCCAGCCGATGGGAACGCATCGCCGGCCAGCACACCTGGCAGGTCGCCGGCGTCCTGGTTGCCGCGCCCGCCCTCGTCGCCGGCGGCGTGATCGCCGTGCTGCCGACAGCCGCCGCAGCGACCACCACCGCCGTCAGCGTCACCAGGACCAGTTGCGCCGACGAGTGGACCGCCGGGAACGGCGGCACCCAGACGTTCGAGGTCGACAACAAGTCCGGCACGGCGGGCGAGATCAACCTGGACAACGCGAGCGGCGGCGTCGTCGCGGAGATCGAGACCATCGGACCCGGCACGACGGCTGCCATGACCGCAACCCTCGGCCAGGGCAGCTACACGTTCGTCTGCCTCATGTCGTCCGGGACAACACGGGGCAAGCAGGTCCAGGTGTCGAGCAGGAACCGTGCCGCGACCACGAAACCTGTCAAGCCCGTGACCCTGCACGACCTGACCGGGCCCAACGACGAATACCAGTCGTACGCCGCCGGCGTGTTGCACACGCTGGCGCGCGACACCGGCACCCTGCGCGCGGCCCTCGCCTCGGGCGACCGCGCCGCGGCACGGCGCGACTGGCTCGCCGCACAACTGGACTGGGAGCGTGTGGGGGCGTCGTACGACAGCTTCGGCAACGAGGGGCTCGCCGTCGACGGCCTACCCGACGGTTACCCGAAAGGGGTGAACGACCCGGGTTTCCGTGGTCTGCACCGGATCGAATACGGCCTCTACCACGGCCAGTCGGCCAGACAGCTGCTCCCGGTCGCGGACCGGCTGGTCCGCAGTGTGGGGACCGTCCGCAGCAAGCTGCGCACCGACGACGAGGCCGGAGACCCCACCAACCTGCCCTTGCGCGTGCACGAGATCCTGGAGGACGCCCTGCGCGACCACTTGTCCGGGATCGACGACCAGGGCTCGGGGATGGCGTATGCCGAGACGTATGCCGACACGCAGGTGACACGCGTCGTCCTGGACGAGGTGACCCCGCTGGTGACGGCCCGGATGCCGCAGCTCGTACCGACGCTCAGGGCGCAGCTGCACTCGTTGCAGACCGCACTTCTCGCGACCCGGTCCGCGAGCGGCCGGTGGCAACCGGTCGCCGACGTTCCCGACGGTGCCCGGCAACGGGTGGACGCCGCGATCGGCGCGGTGCTGGAGAAGCTGTCGATCGAGCCCGACCTGCTCGAAGTGCCGCCAAGCCACTGATGACCTCTGACGCGAAGGACCCGGATCCCCGATGAACCCGACCGACCACGATGAGCAGCCCCAGCAACCCGGCTCGAGTCGTCGCAGTTTCCTGCGCGGCGCCGCCGCGGGTGCGGCCGGCGCGGCTGTCGCCGGTGGCGTCCTGCTGGGCGGCGCGCGCGCCGATGCGCAAAGCACCGGCACCGGTGACTCCACGAGGGCGTCATACCCCTTCCACGGCGTGCACCAGGCCGGCATCCTGACTCCGGGCCCGTTCGAGAAGCAGAACTACTCGATGTTCGTCGCGTACGACGTTGTGGAGGGCACGAGTCGCGACGAGCTGGTCGGCATGCTGCAGACCCTCACCCGTCGCGCCCGTTTCCTGGCTGTAGGCGGGACACCGGTGAATCTCGGTGTCTCACAACCTCCTTCGGACAGCGATGTGCTCGGGCCGCAAGTCCCTGCGGACGGGCTCACGGTGACTCTCGCACTCGGATCGAGCCTCTTCGACGACCGGTTCGGCCTCGCCGACCGCAAGCCGATCCGGCTGGCGCCGATGCGCAACTTCCCCAACGACTCCCCCGACCCGGACTGGTTGCACGGCGACCTCACGCTGCAGCTGTGCGCCAACCACCCGGACACGATCCACCACGCGGTCCGCGACATCGCCAAGCACACCCGCGGAGTCATCCAACCCCGTTGGAAGATCGAGGGATACAACTCGCCGCCACGTCCGTCCGGCACCGCACGCAACCTGCTCGGCTTCAAGGACGGCACCGCCAATCCCACCGGCCGGACCGCCGAGTCACTCGTCTGGGTCGACGACCCGAAAGAACCGGCGTGGGCACAGGGCGGCTCCTACCAGGTCATCCGGCTGATCCGGATGCTCGTCGAATTCTGGGACCGTGTATCGATCAACGAGCAGGAGACGATGTTCGGACGGCGCCGGGACAGCGGCGCACCCTTGGACGGCAACAACGAGTTCGACACCCCCGACTACCGCACAGACCCACACGGTGAGGTCATACCCCTCGACGCGCACATCCGCCTGGCCAACCCGCGCACCGCTGCGACGCGGAACCAGCGTCTCATCCGCCGCTCCTACAACTACGACCTGGGGCTCGACAGCAACGGCAACATCGAGGCAGGGCACATTTTCGTGGTCTACCAGCAGGACGTGAAGCGGCAGTTCGAGACGATCCAGACCCGGCTGATCAACGAGCCGCTCGTCGACTACGTGCAGCCTTTCGGCGGTGGCTACTTCTTCGCGCCACCGGGTGTCACCGACGCCAAGGACTGGTACGCGCGGGCGCTGTTCTCCTGACGCGGCTCACGGGACGCGATGCGTCCATTCCGCAGTGCCGAACTTCTCGTCGACGAGGCGACGCGCCTCACTCAGCTCGTCAGCGGTGTATGCCGACACCTGGCTGCGGTAGCGCGCCAGGAAGGACGCGGTGAACGTCTCCAGGATCTTCTCGCGCGGCAGGCCGGTCTGCGAACGCATCGGATCCACGCGCTTGTTCGCGCTCTTGGTGCCCTTGTCCGACATCTTCTCGCGACCGATGCGCAACACCTCCAGCATCTTGTCGGCGTCGATGTCGTAGGCCATCGTCACGTGATGCAGCACCGCACCGTCGGCGAACCGCTTCTGCGCGGCGCCGGCGATCTTGCCCTTGTCGGACGCGATGTCGTTGAGCGGCACGTAGTGCGCGTTGACACCAACCTCCGCCAGCGCAGCCATCACCCACTCGTCGAGGAACGCGTAGGAACGCTCGAAGCTCAGCCCCTCGACCATCGACGAGGGCACCACGAGCGAGTAGGTGATGCAGTTGCCCGGCTCCATGAACATCGCGCCGCCACCGGAAACCCTTCGGACAACGTCGATCCCGTGCCGTGCCGCGCCCTCGGGATCGACCTCGTTGCGGTAGCTCTGGAACGAGCCGATCACCACCAGCGGTGAGTCCCAGTCCCAGAAACGTAGGGTCGGCGGGCGCGCGCCCGCGGCCACCTCGTGGGCGATGACCTCGTCGAGCGCGACGTGCTCGACGGGCGGCAGGACCGTGGCTGGTATGACGTCGAACGTGTGGTCCTCCCACCCGGTCGCCTTGCCCAACGCGCGACGGACGGCGACGCCCACCGCGTCGGCGCTGAAGCCGATCAGGCTCACCCCGGGGTCGAGTGCCCCAGTGATGGCCCCGGCCAACTGGTCGACGGATGCCTCAGCGGGCATACCGGTCAATGCCGCGTCGATGTCCTCCAGGGCGTCATCCGGCTCCAGGAAGAAGTCACCCGACACCGAAACGCCTGCCAACCTGCCGGATTCGACCTCCACGTCGACCGCGACGAGCTTGCCGCCGGGGACCTTGTATTCACCGCGCATGAGACCACACTAGGACCGGACTCAGGAAGCTCCGAGCTCGGCCGCCACCCGCTGTCCCGAGCGCAGCGCGACACCACCGGTGAGGACGAAGCCGAGCAGGAAGAGCACGACCGCGCACGCGAGCATGACGACCCACGCGGGGTGCGAGGCGACCGCCAGGCCGTGCGCCATGTCCCCGTGCATGTGCCCGAACGCGATCGCGGGAAGCACTGCGACGCCGAGCGATCCGCCGACCTGACGACTCGTCGACGCGATCGCCGCCGCAACTCCCGCCTGCTGGCGCGGCATACCCGCCATGGCGGAGTTGGTGATGGGGGCGTTGAGCATGCCGAAGCCGATCCCGAAGAGCAGGTAGGCGAAACCGAGATAGACCAGACTCGTGGTGTTGTCGATCCGCAGCAACATCACTGCGCTCAGGCCGATACCCAGCCCGGAGACGCACATCGGCACGCGCACTCCGTGATCCCCGACGATGCGGCCGGACACGGGTGCGAACAACGCGACCGACACCGCCATCGGCAAGGTCATCAGTCCCGCGTGCAACGCCGACATACCGCGAACGTCCTGTAGATACAGCGTGTTCAGGAAGAGGAAACCGGCCATCGCGCAGAAGCCCACCACCGCGGAGATCACTGCTCCGCTGAACGGGATGCTGCGGAAGAACCGCGGGTCCAACAGCGGTTCGGCTCGACGCAGCTCCCACCAGATCAACGCCGCAACGGCGAGCACGGTGGCGACGAAGCACGCCACGATCGCGCTGGAGTCCCACCCCAGCGAGCCGCCCTCGATGATCGCGTAGGTCACGGCTGCCAGCATCACGATCACCAGTGCCTGGGCCACCGGGTCCAGGCGCCGCACCCGGTCGGCCCGCGACTCGGGCACGAAGAGCTGGGTGAGGACAACGGCGGTCGCGACGATCGGCACGTTGATCCAGAAGATCGCGCGCCAGCCGATGCCGGCCACCAGTGCGCCACCGATCACCGGGCCCAGTGCCATGGACAGCCCGATGACGCCGCCCCACATCCCGATCGCCTGCGCACGCTCACGCGGGTCGCGGAACGTGTTGGTGATGATCGACATCGCCACCGGGTTCAGCATCGACCCGCCAACGGCCTGCAGCATCCGCGCGCCGATCAGCAGACCCGGACCGGGCGCGAGGGAACAGCAGATCGACCCGATGCCGAAGAGCACCAGACCGACCTGGAAGACCCGGCGCCGGCCGAGCCGGTCACCGGTCGACCCGGAGAGCATCAACAGGCTGGCGAGCACCAGCGTGTACGCATCGATGACCCACTGCAGCTGGGAACCGCTGGCTCCCAGGACCCGGCCGATCGACGGGATCGCGAGGTTCACGCCGGTGGAGTCGATCCCGACGATGAACAGGCTCATGCAGCAGATCGCCAGCACCCCGAGCCGCCGGCCTCGGGACAGGGCCGCCTCAGGCATGTTCGCTCGCCTCCCGCATCTTCTCGACCAATCGGGTCAGCTCGCGTCGCTCGCTCAGACTGAGGGTCGCCACCGGGGGCGGTATGACGTCCGCCGCCGACCGCAGACCCTCGAGCAACACCCGCCCGGCATCGGTGATGCGCACCAGCTTGCGGCGGCCGTCCCCCGGGTCCGCCACGCGCTCGACATACCCACGACCGACCAGGTCCGTCACCAGGACCGACGCGGCCGGCGCGTCGATGTCCATGCGCTCGGCGAGCTCGCCCTGGGACATCGCCTCCCTCTCGATGCGGCGCAGCGCGCGGTAGCCGTTCCACGGCATTCCGCCGGTGCGGTCCTGCAACAGATCACGCACCAGCCATTTGTTGTCCATCACCAGTGCCGCCAGATTGAGCCATACCCCGACCGGCGTGGTTTTAGTTGGTTTCACACAACTATTATAACAACACAACTATTCCCGGGGCGGCCACAGCCTGCTCGTCACCCACACACCGAAGACGGCAATGACCACCGGGGCCCACAAAGCCGGCGGGGATTGGGAGACTTCGAGCATGAAGGCACCGGCCATGATCGGCGCGCGCTGCGTGGTGGCGAGCATCGCGGCAGCGCCGACCATGGCGCACACGATCATCGTCACCCCACCCTGTGTGTGCCCGAGCAACACGGCGATCAACGCTCCCAGCGAGCCGCCGGTGGCCATGGACGGTGTGATGAGGCCACCCACCAGGCCGCCGCGCAGACACAGGGCGGTCACCAGTGGTTTCGCGATCAGCAGCGCCACCAGGACGCCCGCCGACAGACCACCTCGACCGACCAGTGCCTCCAACACGCTCTTGCCGTTGCCGGTGACACCGGGCAGCACCATGGCGACCGCACCGACGACCGCCATCGCGCCCATGACGTGTGCGGGGAGAGCCGGGGTCGGCTGCTGCGGGCTGCCGCGACGCGCCACGTCCATCAGCCGGACGAAGCCCCGTCCGGCCACCGTGCAGACCGGGCCCGCGAGCACCGCCCACACCCACACGCCCGGCGCAGTGGTGTGTGTCCCGAGCTGGTAGATCGCGCTGCGTCCTACCACCGGCCACGCCACGACGACGGCGATGCACGATGTGAGGGCAGCGGCCGAGATGGCGACGTAATCGACTGTGGCAAGGACGATCTCGACCGTGAAGAGCCCGCCGGCGACCGGTGCGTTGTAGAGCGCCGCAAGGCCGGCACCCGCGGCACAACCCAGCAGGACACGCCGGTGACGTGCGTCCATGCCGAGCCGCGCGCTGATCACCTCGGCACACGCCGCGGCCAGCTGTCGCGGCGCGCCCTCCCGGCCCAGGGAGGCACCCGCGCCCACCGCCACGATCTGCGTCACCGCATCCAGCGCGGTCGACCGCAGCGGCAACCGGGTCGGTGGATCAGCCAGTGCGGTCCGCACCGTGACCAGTACGAGGCGCCGGCGCAACTGCCACCACGCCACCCCGACCACGCCACCCGCGACCGTCATACCGACGAGTCGACGCAGCGGCGGTGCTTCCCGGACCTCCCGGGCGAAGGACGACCCCACCACCCCGAAGACGGCGTGCTGCGTGAGGTGCAGCAACAGGGTGAGCAGCGCACCGCCGATGCCGGTGACCACCCCGACCACGAGGATCGCGAGCACGAACCGGCCCGTGACCCGCAGCTCGGTCGTCGGTGTCAGAGCCGTTCGCCCGTGGTTGCATCGAAGACATGGATCTCCTCCGCCGCCGGGGTCACGCGCACGATGTCACCCACCGCGGGTCGGTGCTTCTTGTCGGTGCGCACGGTGATCCGAGGCACCTCGCCGCCGACCTCTGGCTCGCCGTAGACGAAGACCTCGGCCCCGAGAGACTCGACCATGTCGACCTTGAGCGCGACGCCGTCCTTGGACAACGCGCTGTCGACCGTCCATGACTCGGGGCGAACACCGATCGTCACGCGCTCCGCGGACCCTCCCCGGTCGCGGTCCAACGGCACCGACGCGCCGAAGAACTCGGCCCGCCCGTCCCGGACACCCGCCTCGATGAGGTTGATCGCCGGGGACCCGATGAACCCCGCAACGAAGACGTTGCGCGGCCGGTCGTACAACTCCTCCGGGGTGTCGACCTGCTGCAACACGCCTTCCTTCAGCACGGCGACACGGTGTCCCATCGTCATCGCCTCGGTCTGGTCGTGCGTGACGTAGACGGTGGTGACCCCGAGGCGGCGCTGCAGCGCGGAGATCTGGGCACGCGTCGAGACGCGCAGCTTCGCATCCAGGTTGGACAACGGCTCGTCCATGCAGAACACCTTCGGGTTGCGCACGATCGCGCGTCCCATCGCGACCCGTTGCCGCTGCCCGCCGGACAACTGACCCGGCTTGCGGTTCAGCAGCGGGCCGAGCTCCAGGATCTCTGCCGCCTCGCGGACGCGTTCGTGCGCCTCGGCCTTGCCCATGCCGGCGTTGCGCAACGCGAACGCCATGTTCTCCTCGGCGCTCATGTTCGGGTAGAGCGCGTAGCTCTGGAACACCATCGCCACGTCCCGATCCCGAGGGCGCACCCCTTTCTGGTCATGGCCGTCGATCAGCACGCGCCCTTCGTCGACCGGCTCCAGCCCCGCCAGCATTCGCAGGGTGGTCGACTTGCCACAGCCGGACGGCCCGACCAGCACAAGGAATTCGCCGTCCTCGATGTCCAGCGTGACGCTGTCCACCGAAGGCTTCGCATTGCCTTTGTGCCGTCGGGTCGCCCCGTCGAAGTACACCGATGCCATGGATCAGGCCTTGAGCTTCGGCTTCACCTGTGACTCATAGGCCTTGGTGATGCTGGTGTCCAGACCCTTGAGGATCGACTCGACGTCCGAGCCCGCAACGATCTTGTCCAGCGCCTGGCCGATGGTCGCGCCGCCGCCCGGCACGAAGACCCGGGCGTAGTCCTGCGGCCGGGTCTTGGGCAGCTGGTTGACGGCAACCTTGAAGTTGGGGTTCTTCTTCAGGTAGGCGACCTCTTCCGGCAGCTTCAGCGCCGACTTGCGGACCGGCATGTAGCCGGTCGCCTGGGTGAAGGTCACCGTGCTCTGGGCGTTGGTGAGGAACTCGACGAACTTGGCAGCATTTGCCTTGCGGGCGTCGGAGATGCCTTCGGGTATGGCGACACCGGCGCCACCGGTCGGGCAGCACTTCACCCCGCCCGGTGCCGGGACGAACGCCGCGCCCAGCTCGAACGGCACATCCTTGAATCCGCCCAGGTCACCGGTGGATTCGAGCAGCACCGCACCCAGCCCGGCACCGAAGTCGCTCGCCGAGTCGGCGGAGGTCTTCAGGTACCCGGACTTGGCCCAGCCCTGCAGGACCTTGGCGGCCTTGACGGTCTTGGGGTCGGTGAACGTGGTCTTCCAGCCCTTGGAGTACCCGCCGCCGTAGGACCAGGCGATCGACTGGAAGGTCCAGTCCAGGTAGTCGGCACCGTCGTCGAGGATCAGCGCGTGCTTCCCGCCACCGACCGCGGCCTGCAGCTTCGGCGCCCACTGGGTGAACTCGTCCCACGACTGCGGGGAACGGTCCGGGATCCCCGCCTTCTTGAAGACGTCCTTGTTGTACATGAACAGCACCGTGGACCGGGCGTAGGGAATCGCGTAGTGCTTGCCGTTGTAGAGGTAGTCGGC
>Ga0164242_10005329_pt1 | contig 14327 bp, 12 predicted proteins | sample OricomgcompostMG_FD_108783 | JGI IMG/M metagenome (GOLD analysis project Ga0164242, IMG submission 108783) | Miracle-Growth compost microbial communities from Emeryville, California, USA - Original compost - Miracle growth compost (MG) ... | reverse complement strand
GGGCGTCCTCGCCTCGCTCTGGATGTGGTGGATGTCGCGGCGCCGACACCGCGCGTTCGTCGAGCGGGCCGCGGCGTCAGGCACGCCGCGCATCGGCGGAGCCGCGCCCCTCTTCGCCATAGCGGTCGGCACGACGCTGATCGGGCTGTTCGGCCTGGGGCTGACGACGCTGGTGCGCTGACTCACCAGCCCGCACTGGCGCCGGGAGGCTCGGGGCCGTCGGTCACCTCGTGCAGAAAGGCGACCAGGTCGACCATCGCCCGCTTGCCCTGCGGCGTGTCCAGCGCGAGGGCGTACTCGTGGCCGACGGTGTCGGGCGTCGTCGCCGGGTCGAAGAACAGGGTCGTGACATCCACCCCCTGCGCGGCCAGCGCCTTCGCCATGGACTCCGAGTGGCTCAGAAGCGGATCAGCGGGGCCCGTCGAGACGAACGTGGGCGGATACGACGAGGTCACGTGCTCGGGCAGAGACACGGACGCGAGGTCGGGGTCGGTGCGGAAGTCCTTCGTACCGGTGTACGCCCACAGCACCGTGTTCAGGAACCACGCCATCTGCCGGTTCTTCGGGTTCGTGAGCCGCAGATCGAACGGACCGCTGAACAGGGCCGCACCGCGCAGCGCTGCGGCAGGTATGGCACGCGGCAGACCGGCATCTGCCGCGTAGGCGACATCACTGATCGCCAACGCGGTCTGACCGGCGATGTGCGCGCCCGCGGAGTCGCCGCCCAGCACGATCTGATCGGGATCGACGCCGAGGTCGCCGGCGTGCGCGCGAACATACTCGAGAGCAGCGCTGAGCTGTTTCACCGGCGTCGGGTACGTCGCTTCGGGAGCATGGGTGTACTCGACGTTCACGGTGGTGAAGCCGTGCGACGCGAGCACCTTCAGGTACGGACGCAGGGGCGCCTTGATCCCGCCGATGAAACCGCCACCGTGCACCCAGACGACCGTCGGCAGCGGCCCGCTGGCCGAAGCGGGACGGAAGACGTCGAGCGTCATGCCGTCGCCGTACTCGACGTCGAGGTCGGAGTGGATGCCGTCGGGCACGAATCGTTCGTTGCCTTCGGCCGTGCCCATTCCGTCATCACCCGCCGCCCGCAACAGCAAGACACCGGGCCACGGGCTCACCTGGAAAGCGACAGCCACGATCGCCGCGACGGCCGCCACGCTCGCCAGGACGATGCCCAGCACCTTCGGCCAGCGGCGTCTTCTCATCTGCGCTCCCTCCGTCGCGTCTCCGCTGTGGAATCTACCGGACGGTCCAGAAAGAGCGCGTCCGGCGGGATCACGCGGATGCCGACACCGCGCTCGAAACGCCGCGTTCGCGGCATCCCGCCCCTTTGTAGACTTGGGGGTATGACGAAGGTTCTGCAGTCCCTCCCCGTCGGCGAGCGCGTCGGCATCGCCTTCTCCGGGGGGCTCGACACCTCCGTCGCGGTCGCGTGGATGCGCGACAAGGGGGCCATCCCCTGCACCTACACCGGCGACCTCGGCCAGCCCGACGAGACCGACATCGAGGCCATCCCCGGCCGCGCCGCGCAGTACGGCGCCGAGGTGTCGCGTCTGGTCGACTGCAAGCGGGCGCTCGTCGAAGAGGGCTTCGGGGCCCTCGCGTGCGGCGCGTTCCACATCCGCAGCGGCGGCCGCACCTACTTCAACACCACGCCCATCGGCCGCGCCGTCACCGGCACGCTGCTGGTGCGCGCCATGAAGGAGGACGGCGTCGACATCTGGGGCGACGGCTCGACCTACAAGGGCAACGACATCGAGCGGTTCTACCGCTACGGACTGCTCGCCAATCCGGCACTGCGCATCTATAAGCCGTGGCTCGACCCCGACTTCGTCGGCGAGCTCGGCGGCCGCCAGGAGATGAGCGAGTGGCTCGTCGAGCACGGCTTCCCGTACCGCGACTCGGCCGAGAAGGCCTACTCGACCGACGCCAACATCTGGGGCGCGACGCACGAGGCCAAGACCCTCGAGCACCTCGACGTGTCGCTCGAGACCGTCGACCCGATCATGGGCGTGCGCTTCTGGGACCCGTCGGTCGCCATCGAGACTGAAGACGTCACGGTCACGTTCGAAGCAGGCCGCCCGGTCGCGCTGAACGGCGTCTCGTTCGACGACCCGGTGCAGCTGGTGTTCGAGGCCAACCGCATCGGCGGCCGGCACGGACTGGGCATGAGCGACCAGATCGAGAACCGCATCATCGAGGCCAAGTCGCGCGGCATCTACGAGGCGCCGGGCATGGCGCTGCTGTTCATCGCGTACGAGCGTCTGGTCAACGGCATCCTGAACGAAGACACCCTGGCGACCTACCACGAGCAGGGCCGGCGCCTCGGGCGCCTGATGTACGAGGGCCGCTGGCTCGAGCCCCAGTCGCTCATGCTGCGCGAGTCGATCCAGCGCTGGGTCGGATCGGCCATCACCGGCGAGGTCACGCTGCGCCTGCGCCGCGGCGAGGACTACACGATCCTCGACACGACCAGCCCGCACCTCTCGTACGCTCCCGAGAAGCTCTCGATGGAACGCGTCGGCGACGCCGCCTTCGGCCCCACCGACCGCATCGGCCAGCTCACCATGCGCAACCTCGACATCGCCGACTCACGCGGACGCCTCGAGCAGTACGCCGGCATGGGCCTGATCGGCGGCGCGACCGCCGACCTCGTCGGAGCACTCGAGCAGGGCGCCGCCGACGAGATCTCCGAGGGCTCACAGGCGACCCGCGAAGAGGCCGCCGCCGTCGACGAGGCGAGCGAGGGCGCCGCGTTCGACTTCGGCACCGACTGACAGACGGTTCGGGATGCCGCGGGCCGCGGCCCGTGCGCGGCGCTGGGTCGCGGCATCCACTTCCCCGCGTTGGCCGCACTCATCGGGGTTCGGTCATCACCGGCTACGCCGAATCGCGCAGACCCCGCGGCTCTCACCCTAGCGGCCCGCCCGAGGAGATCACGAGTGTTCAGCAGTCGCAAACTGCAAGCGCCCGTGGCCAAGACCCGCAGAAGGTGACTGCCGAACTCGCGGGCGAGGGCGAAGCATCCATCACTGGCCGGCCGTAAAACCGAAGAGAGTTCGGCTCTACGGGTGCCGGGCGATACGATGCGAGGACGTCTGCGTACCCGAAGCGCGGACTGACCACCGCAAGACGTTCACCGCCGAAGAGTCATACGTGTCTGAAACTCCCCACTCCGCAAAGCCCAAGATGTCCGTCGGTCGCAAGATCGGCATCACCCTGTTCAGCGTGCTCGCCGGAGTCGTGGTGATCGCCGTGGTCGCCGCCGGCTTCGTCGTGTTCACGATCCAGCGGTCCTTCCCGACGGTCGACGGCCAGATCACGGCCACCGGGCTGCAAGACAGCGTCACCGTCCGACGTGACGATCTCGGCATCCCGACCATCGAGGCCGACAACACGCACGACCTGTTCTTCGCGCAGGGCTACGTGCACGCGCAGGATCGCTTCTGGGAGATGGACTTCCGCCGGCACGTGACCAGCGGGCGCCTCTCCGAGCTGTTCGGCGCATCGCAGCTGGCGACCGACAAGTTCCTGCGCACACTCGGCTGGCGCAAGGTCGCCGAGAAGGAGGTCGACCTGCTCTCCGACGATGCCAAGGCCTACTACCAGGCCTACGCCGACGGGGTGAACGCCTACCTGAAGGACCACCAGGGCTCCGCGGTGTCGCTGGAATACGGCATCCTCAAACTCCAGAACCCCGACTACACGATCGAGAAGTGGACCATCGCCGACTCGCTGGCCTGGCTGAAGGCCATGGCCTGGGATCTGCGCTCGAACCTCGAAGACGAGACCGACCGCGCCCTGCTCGCCGGCAAGGGCTACACGCAAGACCAGATCAGCGACCTGTATCCGAGCTACCCGTTCGACCAGAACCCCGTGATCGTGCCCGAGATCACCACCGACGTCCCCGCGGCGAAGGCGTCGACGATCGGTGACGAGAAGGGCACCGACACCGGCGGCGACAAGGCCGACAGCGGCGCCGACGACAAGGGCACCGACACGAAGCCGTCGTCGACCATCCAGTGGAAGCAGGTCGACAGCGTCATCGAGGCGGCCAGCGCCCTGATCGGGCCCGTCGGCGAAGGCGTGGGCTCGAACTCGTGGGTCGTCTCGGGCGACCTCACCGAGACAGGACTGCCGCTGCTGTCGAACGACCCGCACCTGGGCGCTGCGATGCCCAGCATCTGGCACCAGATCACGCTGCGCTGCACGAAGCTGTCGGATGCCTGCCCGTTCGACGTCGCCGGCTTCGGGTTCTCGGGTGTTCCGGGCGTCATCATCGGCCACAACGAGAAGATCGCGTGGGGCTTCACGAACCTCACCACCGACGTGACCGACCTGTATCTCGAGCGCGTGAAGGGCGATGAGTACTGGCGCGACGGCAAGCTCGTGCCGCTGGAGGTCACACACGAGACGATCAAGGTCGCAGGCGGCAAGGATGTCGATCTCGAGATCCGCTCGACGAACAACGGCCCGATCATCTCGAGCGTGAACGATGACGACGCGACCATCGCCGAGAACCCCCCGACCGGCAGCACCGACAAGGTCACCGAGCCGCAGAAGATGCCCGACGGCGAGACCGCCGTCGCCCTGAAGTGGACAGCCCTGACCCCGGGCACGACCGCCGAGGCGATCTTCACGCTCGACACCGCACGCGACTTCGCCGGCTTCCGCGCCGCGGCTGAGCAGTTCGACGTGCCCGCGCAGAACCTGATCTACGCCGACGTCGAGGGCAACATCGGGTATCAGGCGCCGGGCAAGCTGCCCATCCGGGGCGCCGGCGACGGGTCGATGCCGCAGCCCGGCTGGGACTCGCACTACGACTGGAAGGGCTTCATCCCGTTCAAGGATCTGCCGGTGCTCTACAACCCCGACAGCGGCTACATCGTCACCGCCAACAACGCGATCGTGGGCGACGACTACAAGTACTTCCTCACCAACGACTGGGACTACGGCTGGCGCGCGGCGCGCATCAGCGACCTCATCTCGCGCAAGTCGGCGGATCACAAGCTGACCGCGCAGGACATGCGCGACATCCAGGCCGACACCGACTTCTGGATCGGCAAGAAGCTCATCACCGCGTACTCCGACATCACCGTCGACGACAAGAACGTGCAGAAGGCCCTCGACCTGTTCGACCTCTGGGACGGGCAGAACTCGGCCGACTCGGCCGCGGCAGCCTATGCCAACGTCGTGTGGGACGAGCTCGTGCAAGACCTGTTCACCCGTCGCGACGTGGCCGCCCCCACGGGCAGCCAGAGCCGCCTCTTCCTCGTCGTCGACAACCTGCTCGACGACCCCGACTCGGCCTGGTGGAGCAACGGCAAGCTGGGCGTGAGCGGCCAGCGCGCCATGCTCACGAAGGCCGCCCGGCAGGCGTACGACCGCCTCTCGAAGCTGCAGGGCACGAACCCCGAGAACTGGTCGTGGGGCGGCATCCACACTCTCGAACTGACCAGCGGCACGTTCGGCTCGAGCGGAATAGCCCCGATCGAGTGGCTGTTCAACCGCGGCCCGTTCTCGGTCGGCGGGGGGTCGAGTGTGGTGGATGCCACGGGCTGGTCGATCGGCGACGGATTCGACGTCAACACGGTTCCGTCGATGCGCATGGTCGTCGACCTGTCGGACTTCGACCGCTCCACCTGGACGAACCTCACCGGCGAGAGCGGGCATGCCTTCCACCCGAACTACAACGATCAGGTGGATGCCTGGCAGCACGTCGAGGCACTGCCCTGGGCCTTCTCGCCGAAGGCCGTGAAGGCGGCGGCGACCCACACGCTCGTGCTGAAGCCGTAGGCCGGCCTCAGCTGAGCGTCGTGCGCGACCCCGCCGCCTCGATGAGGTGCGGATCGTGGGATGCCACGAGCACCGCGATCCCGTCGGCGACGAGCTCGCCCAGCAGCCCGATCAGCTGATCCGCTGTCTCGCGGTCGAGACTGGCCGTCGGCTCGTCGGCCATGACGATCGCGGGCTCGAGCAGCAGCGCCCGCGCGAAGGCGACCCGTTGACGCTCGCCGCCCGACAGGCGCTCGGGGTAGTGCGTGGCACGCGCGCCCACGCCGAGGCGGTGCAGCAGGTCGCGCGCGCGACGTGACAGCTCGCGCGTGCGGCGGTCGGGCACCGCGGGCAGCAGCACGTTCTCCAGCGCCATCAGCCCGGGCACCAGGCTGCCGCGCTGATCCAGGTAGCCGATGTGCGTGCGGCGGCGCGCGGTGACGACGTCGTCGGCCAGGCCCGTGATCTCCAGGCCTTCCCAGCGCACGGTCCCCGCGGCAGGCGGGACGAGCCCCGCCGCCACGCGCAGGATGCTCGTCTTGCCCGACCCGCTGCGCCCGGCGAGGCAGTGCATCTGTCCGCGCTCGAGCGTCAGGTCGTAGTCGTCGACAATCTGCAGCGGGTCGGCGCCGGGCCGCTCGAACTGGATCGTCACCGACTGCAGCTCGACGGCGGCACCGCCGTAGGCGGCTGCCGCGGCATCCTGCATCGTCGTCGTGTCGGTCATGCGTCACGTCCCCTTCCGCGGGCGGTGAAAGCGAGCAGGGCGCAGAGGGCGCCCGCTGAAGCCGAGATGGCCGCACTGAGCCAGGTGGGTTCGACGCCGAGGGCGACGGCTCCGCCCCAAGCCGCGAGTGCCGCGAGGCCGATCGCGGGAAGGGCGACGACGGTTCCCTCGGCGCGCTGCGCGGCCACCAGCTGCCCGGCCGTCCAACCGGCGGCGCGCAGCACCCGCCACTGGCCTGCGCGGCGGTCGAGGTCGATGCGGCGCACGAGTCGCGCCAGCAGCAGCCCGCCGCCGATGCCGGCTATGCCCAGGGCAAGCTGCGGCCACAGCATGCGCACCCAGGTCAGCCCGGCGAGCAGGCTGCCTCCGGCCTCGCCCCGTGCGGTCAGGGCGACGGCGACGAGCCCGGCACACGCCACGCCGACCACGACGATCGCGAACGTGTGCACGACCGACGACAGCGGGTGGATGCGTGCCTGCCGTGCCCCGAATCCGATGATGGATGCCGCGCCCACACGCCGCGATGTGACGCCGCGAGGTCGCGTGGCGATACGCGAACGGGAGCCCGCCGCCACCGAGACGGCAGCGACCACGGCGATCACGACGAGCGCCGCACCGACGACGAGCGCGGCGAGCGGACGGTCGGCCGCCAGCACGATGGCCGCGCCCCCGACGAGCGCGACGATCAGCCAGCCCGGAACCTCTTCGGCCGCATACCAGCGGGCGATCCGCGCACGGGTGAACCCGACGTCGCGCATCGCACGCGCCTGCATGCGCCGGCCGGGGATCGCCGCGAGCTGCACCGTGCCCATGAGCAGAAGAACGGCGACCAAGCCTATGCCGAGCATGGCATAGGTCGCCGTCGACACCGAGAGGTCGACGCGGGCAGCGGCGCCGAGCTCTGACCAGCGTTGCGTGACGGTGCCGAGGTCACCCACGGTCTGGGTGCCGTTCGGGTCCATCGTGCCGAACGCGTAGCCGGTGACGTCGAACGCCACCTCTGTGGGCGACGAGCCCGCCACGACCGTGGCCTCGAACCCGAGCTTCTCGATCGCCTGGGCCACCGCGATGATCTTGTGCTGTGCGTCGGCGGAATACCCGCCGACGTCGGCCACCCGCACGCGGATCGCGTCGACGGGCGCGTCGTCCTCCCAGAGCGAGGCGCTTGCGATCGAGGCGATGGCCGCGGTGCGTGTGCTCACCAGGCCCGTGCCGCTGATCGCCGGCTGCATCGTGGCCCCTGCGTGCGGGCCGTCGGAGACTGCGACATCGACGTCGTCGTAGGCGCCCAGGGGGACGAAGCTCGCGCTTCCTTGCAGCGGACCGATCTGCGATGGGTCGAAAGTCCCTACAGGGACCGCGACCGGCGCGCGCGTCGCGGTGAGGTCGGAGATCTTGTCGAGCAGTTGATACGCGGCCTCGCTCCCGAGCGCGGTCGGATCGGCGGACGTCTGCAGAATTCCGCCGGTGTCGAGCGGATCGCGGTAGCCGGAGGCATCGAGACGGACGTCGCCGCCGGACGCCGTGTATCCGTATGCGACCGACTTTTCGGCTCCCCGCAGGCTTCGCAGCGCGTAGGCGGGCAATGAGACGTCGCTGTCGTCGCCGGGCCACGCGACGAGCGGCTGGGTGTCGGAGAACGTGTTCAGCGCGGCCGAAACATCGGCGGTCGAGGTCCCGACAGAGGTGCCGACGCCGCCGTCGGTCTGTGCCGCCGGCAGCGTGTACTCGGGTCGGTCCGTCGCCGATCCGCCCTCGGCCTTCGCCGCACCGAACGCCTCAATGTCGATCTTGACCGAGAGGCTGGCCGTCGGAGCCTGCGAGATGAGCAGCGGCACGGCTGCTCCGTTCTCCACATGCTCGGCCACCCACGTGTCCCAGTCGTCACCGTTGGCCTTCCAGAGCCGACGAAGATCGGCGAGGACGTCGGCCGGATACTCGCTCCCGTACCCCGACATCTCCGCATGGGCCTTGGTGAAGTCGCGTGCCAGCGCCGAATCGTCATGCTGCGCCCACGCGTCCAGCGCGTTCAGGTCGGTCTCGGGCGACGGATCGGTGGCGATGAGCGGGTCGAGGTAGTCGCCGTCGTCACCGAGCAGCGCCTTCTCTGCCTGCGGATCGACCAGGGTGATCCGGGTGGCGGTCAGCGCGGTCTCGGGCAGGCTCAGCGCATACACGCTGTCGCCGGCCCCGCCGAACCGCTGGTCGGTGAACGCCATTCCCTGGGCGATGACCGACGTCACCCCGTTGAGACTGCTGGTCAGCGTTTCGCAGTTGTACCGGGTGAGCGCCGGGTAGTCGCCGGTGCGGTACGTGTAGTCGTCGAGCCCCACCTGCTGGTCGGGGTCGGCCTCGGCACCGCACCCCGGCGCGGCCGACGCCGGCGTATCGTCATGACTCTCGTCGACGATGAAGTCATTGGTGTCGTGCCAGACGACCCGTTCGCCCAGTCCGTCGTCGGTGGTGTAGGTCACGGCGAGCCGGTACGCCTGCGGCGCGGAGTCGGTGCCCGGGAGCCCTTCCGGCACCGCGAGGTTCACCATCGCCCACTTCAGACCCGGCAGCAGCACCGTCCCGATGGGTGCCGCCACGTCGACATCGGCGACCGCGCGCACCTTCTTCAGGTCGTCGAGGGTCATGCCGCTCAGCGTGCTGTTCAGAGTGTTCGGCGGAAGCATTCCCTTCACGGCATGCATTCCGTCGCGCGGGGTCACCAGAATGTCGTAGGCGCCCCTCCAGTTCGCGTCGAGCGTCGACTGCAGCGCGGTCGCGGCGGCGGATTGGATGCCGGATGCCGCGAGCGCGACGACGGCGAGAAGCACCACGGCGACCGCCCGCAGCGGCTGCCGCGCCAGGCGCCGCAGCGGCCCCGGAACGACGCGGGTCACCGCCCGGCTCCGGCAAGCTGCAAGCCGGCGCGCACGCAGCGCATCGCCCAGGTGCCCCGGTCGGCGGTCGCGCCGCTCGTCAGCACGATGAGCGAACCGTCGTCGCGCGCGCACACACCCATACTCGCGACCGTCTGTGATGACGCGACGGCGAAGGACGCGGCATCCACCCGCACGTCCGCGGTGCCCAGCTCGTCGCCGGCACCGGCGATGAGGCGCCCCGCGAGGGCACGCGCCGCGTCGGGGCTGAGCGCGCGCACGTCGGCGTCGGCCACCGTCCGCGCGGCCGTGCAGATTGCGGTGGGCGAGACCTCGACGCCCGCTGCCGCCCGGTAGCGCGCGGTGAAGTAGGCCGCCGCATCAGGATCGGTGCCGTCGACGCACGCGACGCTGTGCGCGGTCAGCGCGATGACCGGTGCAGGCGCCTCATCGCCCGTACCCGCCGCCGTCAACGCGTAGGCCGCGACCGATCCGCTGAGCACGGTCGCCGACACCAGCCCCGCGACCCCCCAGGCGCGGCGGCGGTGCCGGCGACGGCTCAGCTCATCGATGCGCTCGTCGACCTGCTCACCGATGACGGCGAGCGCGGCATCCAGATACACGCCCTCTTTCGGCTGCGCGCTCATGCGTCCCCCCGCACCGCACGTCGCACACTGGCGCGCGCGCGTTCGAGCCGCTTCGCCACGGCCGAGGTCGACAGCCCCAGGTGCTCGGCGGCCTCAGCGTACGAGTAGCCCTCGACCAGGCAGAGGTGCACGACGCGCTGGTCCATGCCGCCCAGCCGCCCGATCGCCTCGCGGACCCAGGTCAGCTCTTCCACGCGCTCCTGGCGGGTGCGGTCACCAGGCAGCAGCGACTCGTCGAGCGCGAGGTGCCCGCGCCGCGCCCGCAGAGCATTGCGGGTGAGGTTGCGGCAGGTCACGAGCAGCCAGGGCAGCGCCGACGCGTCGACCAGCCGGATGCCCCGCAGCCGCCGCCACGCCACCACGAACGTGTCTTGGGTGAGGTCTTCGGCGTCGCGGTCGTCGCGCGTCATGCCCCACGCATACAGGTACACGGCCTTGCCGTGCCGCGCGAACACCGCGCTGAACGCACCCCGATCACCGCGCAGCGCGAGCCGGATCAGCTCGCCATCGGTGTCGTTCTCGTACATGCGCCCTCGTCGTGTGCGGAAGTGCCTTCACCCTCTAGTGTCTCGGGCGCGGCGATCATGACACAGATTTCGACGCCCCGCGGGGAACTGTCGTCACCCTCTAGTGTCGGCGGCGCGGCCATCGTGACATCCGCCCGCCACGTCTTCTCGATCGCTCGAGCCTCGCGCCCCCGCCCACACTCCGTGCACACGGTCGGGGATTCGCCCCGACATGCCGCGGCGAGCGCGATCCGCACGGCATGTCGCCGCCGATCCCCGACGCCGTGCACGCACAGCCCGGCGTGCCCTCGTCTCGGCCCCTCACCTCTCCGGCGCCGGGCTGCCCATCGTGCCGGGGGGCCACGCCTCGGGCACGACGCCGCCGGGCGCCGCCACGATCCCCTGCCAGGGCGTGATCGAGGTCCATGTGCCGTCGAGATCCGTCAGCACGATCAGCTGGGGGCCGGATGCCACGGCGAAGGGGTCGCCCGTCGGATATGGCGACCCGTCACTGCAGGTCTCCGGCGCCGACAGCACCCGCAGCTCGTCGCCGCCGGTGCCTTTGACCCACTGACCGACCTGCACGGTCCACGCGTTGACCTCATAGCTGTACAGTTCGGCCGTGCCGTCCTGCGCCGCGACGGTGCCGACGACGGCGTATGACGAATCTTCAAGCGCATCGGCGGGCGTGGAAAAAGCCACCCAGTCGACGCATGTTCCGCCGCCGAACGGGCCACCCGCGCATCCGGCGAGTGCCGCCGATCCCAGTGTGCACACCGCGAAGGCTCCTAGAACGCGCCGCATCATGCCCTCATTCTCGGGGGCGCACAAGACGCGGCATCCCGATCGTTATACGAAAGCGATGGATGCCGCGGCCAGGGTTTTCCCAGAAAGCGTCCAGAATCCGCCCTTAGCGTGGTCCGGTCCCCGCCCCGGCACCCGATCGAGGCGGTGGATGCCCCGGTTCGGCCACTCGGCCGACGGCTCAGCACCCCGGCACAGCGCCGGATCGTGACCCGCGGCGCTTGCGTCGCAGAGCACATGCCAAGCCGGAGCGACCAGCCCGTCCGGGCGGCGTCACGCTGAACACGCCGCTCGTAGCCCGCGGCCCTGAGAGGGGTCGCGCCACGCGCGATGGGACAGCATGAACATCGGAGCCCCGTGCGCCTTCGCACTCTCACCCACCCGAAGAAATCCCTCCTCCTGGCCGTCACCGCGGCGGCCACACTCGGCGTCGTCGCCGTTCCCGCGAGTGCCGCCGCAGCCCCGCCGCGTGACAACACCCCGGTGGTCGCAGAGACCGGCCCGCGCACGGTCGACGAGAACGCCGCCTACTACGCGAACGTCGCCCGCGGCACCGTGACCGCCGCGCACGGCAAGGTCAGCACCGCCTCCCTGAACGCGCAGATCTCCGACATCCAGGAGTCCGCCGCCGCCTCGCCCGCCACTGTCCGCGCGATGACCGCCGAGCTGCGCACCACCACCGCGTCGGTGGCCGCCAAGGTCGTCGCCTACGACAAGGAGCAGGCCCGCAAGGCCGCCGAGCGCAAGGCCGCCGAAGAGAAGGCCCGCAAGGAGGCCGCCGAGCGCGCCGCTCAGGAGAAGGCCGCGCAGCAGACGCAGGCCGCCTCCACGAGCAGCTCGTCGTCGCAGCCCTCCACGGCCAGCGTCTCGGCGTCGGGCGGCAACTCGCCGTCGGCCGCCCGTGCGTATGCGCGCAGCATCATGGCCAGCAAGTACGGCTGGGGCAGCGACCAGTTCAGCTGCCTGAACTCGCTCTGGAACCGCGAGTCGGGCTGGCGCGTGAACGCCGCGAACCCGTCGGGCGCCTATGGCATTCCGCAGGCCCTCCCCGGCTCGAAGATGGGGTCGGGCTGGCAGAGCAGCGCGACCGTCCAGGTCAACTGGGGCCTCGGCTACATCAAGAGCCGCTACGGCACCCCGTGCGGTGCCTGGGGTCACTCCCAGTCGACCGGCTGGTACTGACGCGGTGGCGGGATGCCGCGGCATCCCGCCCCTCGCACGCCTGAGAGCGCACCCCTCTCCGACCGCGAGAGAACACCTGCCGACCGAGGGTACGGGCAATACCCGTTCTCTCGGCGGTCAGGTGTTCTCTCGCGGTTCTGGGCTGTCGGCGGCCGGGTCGTCGCCCACCTCGGCGAGCTCGTCCACGAGCATGTCGTCGCGGGCGATGCGGCCGTTGCGATAGGCCTGCCGGCCCACCATGTGCGCCGAAAGGGGAGCGGTCGCGAGCTGGATGAGCACGACCGGCACCAGGAACGCCGTCACCGGCCACGACCGCAGCGCCAGGGCGATCGCCAGGCAGATGAGCATGAGCCCCAGCACCTGCGGCTTGGTCGCCGCGTGCAGGCGGGTGGGCACGTCCTTGAACCGCACCACGCCGATGGCCGCGGTCAGGCACAGCAGCGCACCGATCAGCACCAGCACCGCCGCGATGACGTCGAGTACGGCATCCACCTCGATCACCGCCCGTCCTTCCGCGCCACGAACCGGGCGATCGTGATCGACCCGAACGCACCGACGGCCGCGATGATCAGCAGCACCGGCAGCGTGCGCGTGTGGTGGTTCAGCACCATGTCGGCACCCAGCACGCACAGCACTTCGGTGAGCAGCACGTCGGCGGCGACCGCGCGATCGAGGATCGACGGCCCGCGCACGATGCGCCACAGCGTCACCAGAGCGGCGGCCGCGAACACGAGGTAGATCGTCCACATCAGGATGGTCATCGGTCCTCCCGTCCCGACGAGTGTCCGCCCCGGGCCGGCACGGGCCGTTTCAGCATCTCGACCTGCGCGCGCGAGCCGACGGCGCGCACGATCCGCGCCTCCCACCGCTGCACGCCGCGACGCTGCCGCTCGACGTCGGCGAGCGAGTGCACGCCGATGAAGTGCAGGTAGATGATCCGCCGGTCGCGGTCGGTGTGGACGACCAGCGATCCCGGGATCAGGGATGCCGTGACCCCGACGTGCGTCATGATCAGGTCGTCGTCCGTCCGCAGCGGGACGGCGATGATCGCGGTCTCGGGCTGCGTGCGCCAGTCGACCGTCTGCCACGCGACCAGCAGCGAGCCCCACACGACGTTTCCGAGGAACGTCACGATGTACACGAGCCCCCACCAGAGGTTCACCCGGCCCGACAGCTCGACGGGCGGCAGGCGGAACACGCGGGTGACGAACAGGGCCACCAGCAGCCCCGTGAGAGCGGCGAGCACCGTCAACTGGCCCCACAGCAGCATCCACAAGGCGATCAGCCAGATGAAGAACGGCAGCTGGCGCCAGGCGGTCTTCAGCGCGTTCATCGGCCGGCCTCCTCGTCGAGCTGCGAGAGGTGCACCGGGTGCGAGATGCCCTCGCCGATGCGCGCGCACAGGTCGTACAGGGGCCCGGCGAACACCGTCAGGGCCAGGGTGACCGCGACCATGCCGGCGGTCGCGGCGGTCATGATCTTCGGGATCGCACGGCGCTCGGTCTCGACGGCCGCGGCCGGGGCGCCCTTCAGGTACGCGACGCGATCCAGGGTCTCGATCTCGGCCTCGTCGGGCTCGTCGTCCTCCCGCCAGAACGAGAGGTTCCACGCACGCATGAGTGCGTAGAGCGTGAGCAGCGACGTGATGATGCCGCCGACGATGAGCGTGATCATCAGCGGCGTGCCCACCTGCGCGGCCGCGTCGAAGACTGCGCACTTCCCGGTGGAGCCCGAGAACGGCGGCAGCCCGCCCAGGTTGATCGCCGGGATGAAGAACAGCACGGCCAGCACGGGCGCCGCTCGCATGAGT
>Ga0164242_10005328_pt1 | contig 14328 bp, 15 predicted proteins | sample OricomgcompostMG_FD_108783 | JGI IMG/M metagenome (GOLD analysis project Ga0164242, IMG submission 108783) | Miracle-Growth compost microbial communities from Emeryville, California, USA - Original compost - Miracle growth compost (MG) ... | reverse complement strand
GTTTGCGTTCTACAAATTAGATCCCGCCTGGCGTCATTTGCCGGATGAGGAAAAGGAAAAAGGCCGCAACGAATGGATGGAAGTGATCCGCCGTTATCAGGAAGAGGGAATGATTGTACGCTCCTTTTCTTTGGTTGGCATTCGCGCTGATCATGACATTTTGTTGTGGCGCATCGATTATAAATTGGAACAGTTGCAGCAGATGTCCGCCGCATTATTGAGCACCGGTTTAGGAAAATATCTATTGCCATCGCTGCATTATTTGTCGATGAGCAAACGCAGCACTTACGTTGACAAAATCAATCCCGCGCACGATCACAAACGTTCGCTGGTGCAGCCGGCGCGGCGAAAGTACTTATTCATTTATCCCTTTGTGAAAACGCGCGAATGGTATTTGCTGCACGAACAAACGCGCCAGGGCATGATGGATGAACATATCACGGAAGGCATGAAATTTCCGACCGTCAAATTGAATACGACGTATTCCTTTGGCATTGACGACCAGGACTTTGTGGTGGCCTTTGAAACGGATTATCCCGAAGATTTCGTGGATCTCTTAATGAAAATGCGCGAAACCGATGCCAGCCGTTACACGTTGCGCGACACGCCGTTTCATACTTGTATTCAGGGAACGTTGGAAGAGGTTTTGGATACGCTGGGGAAATAAAGTGTAGGGGCATGGCGCGCCATGCCCCTATTTTTGTGTCGAAAGTACTTTTACCATTTCGCTGTATAAATAGCCCATTCAATGAACTTGGAAATATAAATCAGCATCATAAAACCCAGTAAAACGCCGAAAATTACTAGCGCCACATGGGTTACTTGATCTGGATTGAGTTGGCTCATATCTTTGACACTTTGAGGATCAATTTTCAAGGGGCCGGTTGCCAAATTCCGTGGATTGAAAGAAACCAAATCCCAGAATTTGTTGAGATATTGATTGAAGCCGTTGAACACTTTTGTGTAAATCGGCCACAACGCGTAAACACCAATTACTGTGGCAGGCACTGCTAGCGGGCTGTAAAGACGGAACTTGTGTGATTGGTGTTCCAGGTAAATATAACATCTGCCACAGGGCGGCTTGCCTTTTCGGCTCATGCGGGTGGGAGCTTTGATTGTGTCAAGCGATTCGCCGCGAATAATTCGCGAAATCATTTCTTCATCGCAATAGCAACCGCGTCCAAATTTCCAACATGTTTTGCGCGCCAGATATGCCGGGCATTGTTTGCGGATCACTTCGCGGCAAAAGGGCAGTTGCCAGCAAGGTGAAAAGGCATTGGAATTTTTGGCAAGGCGGCGTTGCGCGGGTTCGGCTTTCTCCGCAACGCCAATATCAGCGCGTGCCTGCATGCGTTCGGGCAATTGACGAATCCAAAACATTGCATCAATGCCGTATTTGATTAAACCCAGCGCGATGAGTACGATTCCTGCTTGACGCAAAGGCAATACAATAATACCGGTTGCCGCAGTGCGCCCCACCTGGTTGAAGAGAAGCAGCGGCGTTCCCAGATGCAAAAATATTCCAAGAACGAGGACGGAAAATGCCACGGCTGCCGTGCTAAAAAATAACAGCGTCAAACAGCAGGCTAGAGTAATCAAAGATATTTCCAACGTTAGGCTGGCAAGCCGCAGTGGATGGAGTAATTGTTCTGAGCTTGCCAGAGGAGACGCGGCAGCCAAATTTCCGTGAATTAAATTGATGAGTATAAAAGCAGCGGAACCGGCGGCGAATAAAACGCTGACGCGCACCAGCCAAAGCGCGATGGGCTGCAAGAACTCCAGGAATTTATTCCAGCCTTCCGATGGCCCGGTTCCATGCAATTTTTCCTTTTCTTCAATGGACAGCGGGCGCTGTTCCAGTGATTGATGCAATTCCTTATTTTGCGGAGTCGCGGGAGTGGGAACGTGTTGTGTGTGTGGGGCCAAATGCGGCGCGGTTTTTTGTGGTGTTGGCGCACCTTTTGGCCCGGGAACTGCCGCACGTGAAAAAGGTTTGGGTGTTGTGGATTGGGGAGTTGATTCTGTCTTTGCCGGAGAGGCGGTTTCTTTTTTTGCCGTCTCCTGCGCAGCCGCTTTTTGCGCGTTCGCCTTTGCTTCCGCTGCCGGATCTGCGAGATGAAAAGATGCTGCCGGAGGAGTTTTTTTCTCTACAGGTTTAGGCGTGTTCGAAGATTTCTTGATATCAGGAATCGAAGGCAAAGGAATCTTGGGCAACGGCGGCGACGGAACTCCTCCCGCGGATTGCTTTTCATTTTCTGGTTTTTGTGAATCGTCCATAGTTCCTTAAAAGTACTTTTGTATTAGGTTAGACACGGCATATAAAAATATGTTCCGCGAAGCTCATTAAATAGCATTGAATTATTCCAAACTTTCTTCGTGCGCTTCAAAATCGACCGGAATGTTATTGGCTTGATAAAGATGTAAAAGTGTGGTTTTGTCAGTCGCTTTTACATAACCTTCAAAAGCGGTAACGCGGCCTTCTTTCACAAAATTGAGTATCGATTCATTCATCGTCTTCATGCCCAGGCTTTTGCCGATTTGCATTTGAGATGGCAATTGAAAAGTTTTACCCTCGCGAATCAGATTGGCGACGGAAGTGGGGCACAACAAAATTTCATGCGCCGCCACGCGTTTTCCATCCACGGTTTTGAGCAGCGTTTGCGCGATGACGCCTTTGAGTGATTCGGAAAGCATGACGCGAATCTGCGCCTGCTGGCCAGGTGGAAATTGATCGATAATGCGATCCACGGTGGATGGCGCAGTTGTAGTGTGCAAAGTGCCGAAAACAAGATGGCCGGTTTCGGCGGTGGTAATGGCGATTTCAATGGTTTCCAGATCACGCATTTCGCCCACCAGGCAAATGTCGGGGTCTTCGCGCAACGCCGCGCGCAAGGCTTTGGTGAAACTGTCGGTATGCACATGCACTTCGCGTTGGTTTACCAGACATTTGATATTCTCATGCACAAATTCCACCGGATCTTCAATAGTGATGAGGTGATCCTCGCGGTGTTTATTGATGTAATCGACCAGGGCTGCGAGCGTGGTAGATTTTCCGGAGCCGGTGGGGCCGGTGACAACAACCAATCCCTTGGATAAGTTGCATAGCTCAATCATGGCTTTGGGCAATCCCAGTTCTTCCACTGTAAGTACTTTTGTAGGAATCAAACGGAACACGCCGCCGATGCCGTGCCGGTCTGAGAATAAGTTACAGCGGAAGCGTGCCAAGCCGGGAAGTTCGTAGGCGAAGTCAGTGTCGTGTGTTGCTTCCCATTCTTCCTGGTTGCGTTTGGGCGCAATGGAAAACAACATTTTTTTTAATTCTTCGTGCTGATTGCGCGCATAATCATTCAACGTTACCATGGCGCCCTGCACACGCATCATAGGGCGCACGTTGGACGAAAGATGTAAATCGCTGGCATCGATTTCATCCATCATGCGAAACAGATCATCAATGTTATTGATAGTTTTGTTGCCTTCGCCCGTTGGTTTTGCAACCGCAGGAATTGTTGGCGCTGATTCGCTGGATTTTGTGTCATCGGGAGAAATCACCAGTTCCAAATCGCCGCTTGCGCGCGTCAACCCCACGGTATATTTATTGCCGTCAGAATCGTAAGAAAAATTCCAGGCACCTTCCGTTTTGATCTCTTCCTGCAAATTCGCCGGAAGAATCTCCGAAAGAAAGCTCTGAAGCTGGGCGCCGGAAATGACAGGCCCCGTTTTCTGTTCGCCGTCACGATACAAAAGCACGGGTTTATCGTTGCGCAAAACCGCGCGCTCATAATGCCCCTGGTTCATCTTCGAAATGAAATTATCAATCTGTGACATGCGAACCCCCTGTTTGTAAGGATGAAGGATGAAGGAAGAAAAAGTGTAAAAGTACTTTTCATCCTTCATAATTCGTCCTTCTAATTCTTATTCGGTTCTTCTGTGCGACGCAACATTTGCCGTAACTCAGATCGAATTCCAGCGAATTCCATTGCGGTTTCTTCTGTTATCTTACCATCTTTGTAATAGCGATCAAGCGCCATATTCATGGTTTGCATTTTCCATTGCTGGGCGCCTTCTTTGATAGCTTGATAGATAATGCCCGAACGGCCTTCTTCGATGTATTGCGCAACGGTCGGCGATACGTTCAGAATTTCCACGGCGCACAAACGGCCTCTGCCATCTGTTGTTGGAATAAGTTTTTGCGATAAAATGCCGCGCAGCGTTTTGGATAAACGTTGCTGCACCAACGCTTTTTCGTGTGGTTGGAACATGGCTAACATGCGTTCCATCGATTCCGCAGCGGAAGCAGTGTGCAATGTGGAGAAAACAAGGTGGCCGGTTTCGGCAGCTTGCAAACAGATTCCCATTGTTTCGGTATCGCGCAACTCACCCACGAGAATGACGTCGGGCGCTTCGCGCAACGCGGCGCGCATGGCGGCGGCGAATTCCATGGTATCGATACCAATTTCGCGTTGTGATATGATGCCGGATTTATCCTTATAAACGTATTCAATAGGATCTTCGATAGTGACAATATGGCCGCGTTTTTCTTGATTAATTAGATCCAGCATGGCGGCCAATGTGGTGGATTTACCCGAGCCGGTTGGGCCGGTGACAAGCACCAAACCATCGTGATGCCGTGTAAAATCTGCCAGCACTTCTGGTAACCCCAATTCGGCGAAACTGCGGATATTAAGTTTGACAACGCGCAAACACATGGCGACGCTGCCACGTTGCCGATAGATATTTACACGGAAACGCGATACTTCAGGAATGCTATATGATACGTCGTGATCAGGCCATTTTTCGAATTCTTCCCATTGAACGGGAGTCATGATTAGACGTGCAACATGTTCAATTTCCTCTCCTGTTAATGGAGGATGTTCCAACTTGCGGATTTCACCGCCCAGCTTGAGCGTAGGCGGTGTGTCGGCTTTTAAATAAACATCGGAGGCGTCATTTGCAACTGCAAAACGTAATAGTCCGTCAAGATCAAATGCCATGTAATAGTATCCTTTTTGTTATAGAGATGTAGTATTCAGCGATTGGGATTTATTGGCTGCCTGCCAGGAGAAAAAACCGCCGATAACAAGAATCAACAAACCCAATAAGAGAAAAATTGTAATCAATGGGTCGGAAACTGTGCTCGCTGGTGTGGTAGGTGCAATGTCGAGCAGTTTATTATAATGCACCAAAAAACCCAGAGCCACGAATATCCAGCCAATCGCGCTTGCCATAAGCGCATTGCTTTCCATCTTATCATTGGTTTTCAAGTATCCCCAAATATACCAGGCAATGGGACAGAGACAACAAATGCCCATCCACATAAAACCTTGATTGGGAGAAACCCCACCAGCCAATAGACGCCAACTGATAACAATCGTGAAAGCCACCAGCATTGCGATTGCAAAAACCTGCCCCTGCACCATTTGTTGACCTTCATTTTGCGTGGGATTGTTTGACATAAATATATTGTAACTCATTTATAAGGGAATATGGTAATCGCCAGACTAACGGCATTTGGCGCGATGTGGTAAAAGTACTTTTCGCAATGAAGAAGAATGATAAGCACAATTACAAATCCCCCGTCAAACCGCTTGAAATAATTGCCATCATTTGTATCGTTGGAATCATGATCCTATTTTCGATACAAATGCGTCACACAAAACCGCTGAAACCCGCGGATCCCGTGGATGTGGATCATCTGGATCGGCGTACGGCGATGCTGGCGGCGCTGGATGATTCGCAATTAGTGCCAGGGAAATCTGTGGGGAAAATCCACCTCGGAGAAGCCGCGCCAGACCTCAATTCAATTTTGGGTAAGCCGCAAGCGGGCGATGCCGCCATGTGCAAAAGTTGGTCGCGCTGGCAATGGGGCGATCCTTTGCATGTGTTGGAAGTGTTCGAAAGTTGTGATCCCAAACAGGATATGAAGAAAACCGTGCAACAAATTCGTTTCAGCGGAATTCCTTACGAAACGCATGATCACATTTCCCTCAAAAGTACTTTTGCCAAGATCCAGGAAACATTCGCCGGCTTAAAAGCCGTTGCAACTTTCAAAGATAAAGCCTCCGGCAAGCAGATGATTATCATGGATCAAAAACGGGATGGGATTGCCTTTGTGTTCAATTCCCAGGATAATCAGCCGCAAGGGAATTGCCAGATGATCATCGTGCATCAGCGTGGGCAAGATGCGATCAGCACTTATTTGCAGCCAGAGTGGAAATTGCATCCGTTGGAATAATTTACATTTCGCGATGAAAGTCCCCCTTTTTAAAGGGGGATTTAGGGGGATTTCCTTCGGGACTAGCGGGTTTATTGAAACTCGTCCGATTTATTGCGCTCAAAATCCCCCTGTTTCCCCCTTTAACAAGGGGGACTGTGTAAGTCTTTAATTACTACATATCAATCATACACAAAGGATCTTGCGTATCCACCAATTCCGCAATCGTGGTATTTTTAAAGGCGACCTCAACTGATTCCAGCGCCGCATCAATTCGCTGATGCAAAGGGCACAGCTTTGTGTGCAGAGGATTTCCAAGTGGACAAACTTGTATCCGTGGCAGTTCATCCACAGCTTGCAAGACATCGTAAATGGTGGTTTTTTTCGGATCGCAAGCCAGGCGAAAACCGCCGCCGATGCCGCGTTGTGACTGCACCAAACCCGAACGGCACATATTCTGAAGCACTTTCACCAAATATCCCGGGGGAACTTTTGTCTGCTCCGCAATAAACGGCGCGGTCAAAATTTGTCCTTTCTCCGTCTTCGCTTGTTGGGAAAGGCACACAATGGCACGCAATGCATATTCTGTTGTTTGGGAAACGATACTCATATTTTTTGCTCTACTATAGTTTAATCGAAATTGACGGCTTTGAAACGGGATGTTAAAGTCTTATTTAAGAGGTGTTTATCATGATATTTAATCTCCAGCAGGAAGTGCAAAATCTGCATCAAAATGGACACGGCGCGGACGGTGTCAAACGCGCTACGCTGCATCGCAATGACGGCGCGATTTATGTGCTTTTGGCAATGGATGCGGGATCGCACATGCGCGAGCATCAGGCTAAAGCCTGGGTGAGCGTGCAATGTTTGGAAGGAGAAGTACTTTTTCCGGTGGAAAATCAGGAAAATGTTTTACATCCTGGCGAGATGCTTCTATTGGAGCCGGGACAACGGCATAGTTTGAGCGCAAAAGTCCAAAGCGCGCTGCTTTTGACTTTAGTTAAGAGTGATTCCGATGAATGACACAAAAGTACTTTTCATTCCGCAGTTGCTGGATCTGTGTGAATCCGCTGTCGAAAATGGCCCGCAATGGGGCACGGCTACCGATGATTTAAATCTTACCGTGCTTTCCTGGAAAGAAGGGCAGGGCGTTGTCGAGCACGTCAACAATGAATTAGATGTGTTGTGGATTGCTCTGAAAGGAAGCGCCGACGTAATGGTCGATGGCAAGATTCATCCATTGCAACAGGGCGGCGCCATTGTTGTTCCGCGTGGCGCGTCACGCGCCTTGAAAAGTACTTCTGCGGAATTCAATTACGTCAGCATTCACAAACGGCGCGCCGGATTGCAGATCACGAGCAGGCTGTGATGAAAAGTACTTTTGACGGCAAAACAAAACTCAAAGAAGCGCTCGATTCCATTCCCGGCGCTTTAGAATACATTGTCAGCCTCAATCCTCACGATTTTTCGAGGCTTAATAATCCCGTCATGCGAAAATACATGTCGCCGCGCATCACGTTGGCGCGCGTGGCGGCGATGGCCCGGATTCCGGAAAACGATTTGCTGGATCAGCTCAATCGCATGGCTGGCAATGAAATAATTTCCGCAGACGCGAATCGCGAATCTTCACCGTTGCCGCAATCTCCGCAAGAGAAACCCGTCTGGCTAACGGACGACGTCCCTCTTCGCATTATCGATGTGATGGAAATTGATGATGCCGTTGGCGATCCCATGCCACCGATTATGTCCGCTCTGCGGCGCTTGCAACCTGGAGAAGTTGGTTTATTAAAACATCGTTGGGAGCCGCAGCCGCTTTATGATATCTGGAGCAAAACAGGGATTGAATGGTTCACCATTCAAGTGGCGGAAATGGAATGGCATGTTTATGTTCATCGGCCTCTGGATGTCACTGCCTGGAAGAAGGAAGAGACGGTTTTGATTTTACTGGATCACTTGAATCCGGACGAAATCGCGCCGCGATGCAAGGCTGTTTTTGATCAATTGAATATCAATGAATCTCTGGAAATACGGGCGCGCTCAAAAGTACTTTTAACTATGGCTCAGGAACGGATACAACCGCCGGAAAGTACTTTTGATACGCGCGAGTTGCCAATAGAAAATGATAAAATCGGAATACTCATTACCCGGCGCTGAAATCCATAACATCTTTGTAAGAGGTTATACGCTTATCATTAACATCTTCAACGCTCTCGTCGTTGTTTTCTAAGCATCCGATAAAATTGCCACCAAGAATAGCAAGCTCCCATAGCACCGAAAGCACTAATGCTAACAAGATATATTGTCACTTCCCGGTCGAATGGATAACGGGAAAATTGTATCGTGACTATTAGAATCGTGATGCAAATCAAGCTATATCCAGTTGCCATTAATCCCAACAGGATAAGTTGAATCCTTCGTCGCCATTTTGGTGAACATTTGCTGTAAATCCAAAACGCGATTCCACCAACAATAGCGATAGCGAAGACGTAAATTAAATCCGTGAGATCTTTGGAGAAATACTCAAACGAATCATACAAGTACCAAATGTTGATGAGAAGAATGGCAATCAAGCCAGCGATGAACGCGAATTTTTTCATTTGTTTTCCAAATGACTATGTAATTTTATTTTTCAATCCGGTCCTAATGCCAAAGATTCATAAGACTCAACAAAGATATTGTCCAAAAAATAATAAATGACCATACAATTAATTGTCTTTCGGAAGATGTGTAGCCACTTAATGCAATGCAACATCCGATCCAAAGAATTACCGACCAACCCGCCACACTGACAGCTATTACTTGCAAATCATTAAGCCAGGGGATAGGAAACACTGCATCAGGCTGAGGCCAATAACCTATCAACAGCGCTGCTATCGTAAATGTTGCCAAAGGAAAAAGAGGGAAGACTACAGTAAAAATCAAATGAATTTTATATTGTAAATTGGATTGATTCCAAACTTGCTTCAGTACTTCATAAAAAGATATACGTTTTGAACAGGTATCATTCCTCTTATTTTTTTGCCGCTGTTCAAACGCCAATACCAATGCTGTTATAATCGCAATTGGAATCCCGATAATGGCAATATTTCCAAGGCAATAAAAAATTGTATAGCCTATTCCAGCGAATATTAATTCCATCTATTTTCCTCATGAACAGAATATCCCACATAAAAGTACTTTTACCCTAAATCAAATTCTTACAACCCTCCCACTTTTCACCGATTGAATCTCTTTCAAGCAAACACTCAATGCATCTCTTGCATTCTCCGCACTAATCAATTTCGATGGTTTTCCTTCCGTCAAACAATCTGACACATGTTGCAATTGTGCGACAAAAGCTTCTTTGCGTTTGGGGCGATAGGCGCGTTTCTTATCCTGCTCGTAAATCCACAATTGCTCGCCGGTGACGATATTATTGAAACGTAGCGTGGCTTTTTCGAGATAGATATCGAAGCCGTTTTCAAAGCGAATTGTGGGCATGGCGACGGCGCCGCTTTGTGCGGTGATGGCGCAGTTTTTGAATTTGTCTTCGTAGATGTATTGCGTGCTCAAATATGTCACTGCGCCGTTCTTTTCAGAAAATCCGGTGGAACGCACCGTTTGCGGAACGCCGATGAGATGGTGAATGAAATCGGTGTCATGAATATGCAAATCCAACGCTGGACCGCCGGATTGTGACACGGCATCAAATTTTGCATTTTTTACCCAATCGGGCCGGCTGATGACGCGCTTCAAATGCACGCCCAACACTTTGCCATATTGCTTGCTATTTACAATGTCCGCTGCTTCAGCATAGGCTGGAAAAAAACGCAATACATGCGCCACCATTAATTGATGTTTCGTTTCTTTGGCGGCGGCGATCATCACGTCCGCATCCGGCAACGTCAAGGCGAGCGGCTTTTCCACCAATACATCTTTGCCCGCATGAAACGCCGCGACAGCCACTTCGCGGTGCATGTGCGTGGGCAAACAAATATCTATTAAATCAACATTGGGATTAGATAACATTTCGCCGATTTTGTGATGGCGATCAATGCCAGCTAATTTCTGCACGCCGCCGGCGCCGCCGAAATTGCCTTTCACGCCACGCCAATCGCCGCGCAGTTTTTTTTCATCGCGCGTAAAAACGGCCGTCACTTTCGCGCCTTTAACGCTTTTCCAGGCTTTGAAATGCGTCATGCCCATGAACCCAATTCCCAAAATTCCCACTCTGATCATGCCGGCTCCCTTTGTTTGTGATGCAGTTTATGTTTTTACAAACGCGCCGTCATTCCGAGTGAAGTATTAATGAAGAACCGCGCGCGTAAGCAAGCGGAGTTTACGATAGGCTAATGAATTCTCCGTTTGCTTACGCGCGCGGTTCTTCGATTCGTTAATCATTGCTCACTGCTCATTGAAAGTGCTAAACTGCCCGCGTTTGTAAAAGTACTTTTGTCATGTCCTCTGCTATTGAAAATCAACTTCACGAACTGGAACAAAATGCATTGAACCAGATTTCCGCGTTGGCGGATTTGGCTGCATGGGAAGAAACCCGCCGTTCATTACTTGGTAAAAAAGGATCGCTGACTGGCCTTTTGCGCGGTATGGGAGGATTGTCTCCCGAAGAGCGTCCGCGTGTGGGCGCGCTGGTGAATCAAACTCGCGAACGTTTGGAAGCAGCATTGGAAGAACGCCGTGAATCATTGAAGCGTTCCGAACAAAATGCTGCACTGGCCAGTGAAGCAATCGACGTCACCTTGCCCGCGCCGCCGTTGCCGCGTGGAAGGCGCCATCCGTTGATGCAAACCTGGGATGACATGGTGCGCATTTTCAGCAATCTGGGATACAGCGTGGCCGAAGGGCCGGAAGTGGAAACTAGCTATTACAATTTCGACGCGCTCAACATCGGCCCCGATCATCCGGCGCGTGCCGAACGCGATACGTTGTTTATAGATGACGATCGGTTGCTGCGCACCGAAACTTCGGCGGTGCAAATTCGTGTCATGGAAAACACCGAACCGCCGATCAAAATCATCGCGCCCGGCCGCGTTTATCGCCGCGATGCCGTGGACAGCACGCACTCGCCCATTTTCCATCAAGTGGAAGGATTGCTGGTGGCCGAAGGCGTCAGCTTTGGCGATCTCAAGGGCACGCTCACCACGTTTTTGCAGCAACTCTTTGAAGGCGTCAGCAAAACCGGCAATTTGCAAACGCGTTTTCGCCCGCACAATTTTCCCTTCACCGAACCATCCGCTGAATTCGATGTACTTTTCAACGGCAAATGGCTGGAGCTGGGCGGCTGCGGAATGGTGCATCCCAAAGTGCTGGAAAACGTGGGCTATAATTCCGAAAAATACACCGGTTTCGCATTCGGCTTCGGCATCGAACGCATGACCATGATCAAATACGGCATCGACGACATCCGCCTTTTTTACGAAAACGATTTGCGGTTTTTAGCACAATTTTAAACGGCGAAGGTGAGTAGGTATTTAGGTGGATAGGTTTTTAGGCATGAGTAGCTATCGTGATTTTGGTTTACGCGATCAAGTGCGCAGAGCGGCAGTTAGCATTGCGAGTAATATTGCCGAAGGAGCAGAAAGAAATACGAATAAAGAATCCGTTCAATTTTTTTATATTGCAAAAGGTTCTCTTGCAGAAGTGAGCACTCAAATTGAAATCTCTTCAGAGGTTGGCTTTTTGTCAACAGAAAAACGCGACGCGATTCTACAAAATTGCGAAGACATTTCAAACATGCTCAGCAGCCTAATCAGAGTCCGCTCAACAACCGAAAAACCAAAACCCAACTACCTAAAAACCTAAACACCAAAATACCTAATTTTATACATCATGCGCATCAGTCAAGATTGGTTAAATCAATATGTGGACACGCCTTCCGAAGAGGAATTGGAACATCTTTTTGAGATGGCCGGGATCGGCGTGGAAGAACGTGACAACGGAAAATTTGCGTTGGAGATCACCTCGAATCGTGGTGATTGGCTCAGCGCTTTTGGTCTCGCTCGTGAAATTGCGGCGATGACGGGAAACCGTTTGCGGCTGCCGGTGATTGAAGAAACCGCACCCACGGATTCCAAAACGCTGAAATTGGAAATAGAAAACCCGGCGGATTGTTCGCGTTATCACGCCACATTATTAGACAATATCAAAATTGCTGAATCACCCAATTGGCTCAAAAATCGGCTAATCGAAGGTGGAATGCGCCCGCAAAATAATGTCGTGGACATCACCAATTATGTGATGCTGGAAATGGGCCAACCGCTGCATGCGTTTGATGCGGACAGCTTGCAATCTCCGCGTATTCTGGTGCGCCGAGCCAAAGAAGGCGAAACGCTGATCACGTTGGATGGCATGGAACATCAGTTGACGGAAGATGTGCTGTGTATCACCGACGGTGAAAAGCCCATTGCAGTGGCAGGCGTGATGGGTGGCGCGAATAGTGAAGTGGAAGCGGACACCACAAAAGTACTTTTGGAAGCGGCGCATTTTGCTCCATCTCGCGTGCGCGCTTCTGGCCGCGCGCTGGGTTTTGGAACCGAAGCCAGCCGCCGGTTTGAGCGCTGGGTTGATCCGTCAAATGTTGCCAAAGCCGCCGCGCGCGCCACGCAACTCTTGTGCGAATTGGCTGGAGCACGCGTTCTGGAAATCAAAGATTTATACGCCGCGCCCCTTCATGCTGAACAGGTGGAAATCCGTCTTTCGCGCACCAATGCAATCTTGGGATTAAAGCTGGATTTGGTCACCATGTCCAAATTGCTGGAACGCTTGCAGCTAAAAGTACTTTTGAAAGATAACAGCACGCTGGTGGTGGAAACGCCTAGTTGGCGCAATGACATCAAGCGCGAAATTGATCTCATCGAAGAAGTGGCGCGGTTGCACGGCTATGACAAAATCCCCGAAACATTGCCCACGAGAGTCAACGTGGCGGCTGGCCGTTCGCTGGTGCAGCGCTTGGAAGAAAGAGCGCGCAGCTTGCTGCTGCGCAGTGGATTGCAGGAAGTGGTGACGTATTCGCTGGAAAACGCGGAAAAAGTGGCCAAAGCTGGCTTGGTGGAAACCGGCAATTTAGCGGCAACGCCGTTGATATTGCGCAACCCGTTATCCGAAGATTACACGCAATTGCGCACTTCAATGTTGCCGTCATTGCTTGCTGTTTTGCAGAAGAATGCCGGCAACGATCCCAAAGCAGAAGCCGCACGCATCTTTGATTTGGCGCGCGTTTATCTGCCTAAAAATGGTGGTTTGCCAGATGAACGCCGCCGTATTAGCGTGGCGCTATCGGCAGCCGTTCCCGTGGCACATTGGCAGAAAGAATCGGCCCCGGTAGATTTCTTTTCGCTCAAAGCCATTGTCGAAAATCTGCTGGAAGGCCTTGGCGCGGCTCATGCCGAATTCCGCGCCGCCGCCAATCAGCCGTTTCATCCTGGACGTTGTGCGTCTATTATGCTGGAAGGCGAAGACATCGGCGTGATGGGTGAAATTCACCCATCTGTTCAAGAAGCCTGGGATCTACCGCAACGCGCCTATGTGGCGCTGCTGGATTTTGATGCGCTGGTGCGCCATCTCACGCTGATGCCACAATATCAGCTCATCCCAAAATATCCACCCGTGGATCGCGATTTGGCACTTCTCATCGCAGCCGCCGTTCCGTCCAACAGGGTTAATGAAGTCATCAAAAATGCCGCTGGAGATTTGTTGGAACGTCTCGACGTTTTCGATCTCTATACCGGCCCGCCGGTGCCCGAAGGCCAAAAAAGCATGGCGTTGTCACTCCGGTTTCGTGATCCGCTGCGCACGCTGAATGATGGAATGGTGGATGAGTTGATTGAGAAAATTGTGAAGGCGTTGGAACAGGAATGCGGGGCGAAGTTGCGGGGGTAAAAGTACTTTTATGCCGCCGCTCATTTTGTAATAGCTGTTGCTACTTCCCGCGCGATCATCCGCGCGCCTTGCGCCGTGGGATGAACACCATCGGGGGCGGGGCGCAGCAGCGAAAGATCGTTGGAAAAAGTGGTGTATAAATCCACCACGGGAATTTTCTCCTCCTTGCCCACATTGAGCGTTGCCGCGCGATAACGCTCCAGTATCGCTTCCAATCCGCCTTCCTTTTTATATATCTCTTC
>Ga0164242_10005327_pt1 | contig 14328 bp, 15 predicted proteins | sample OricomgcompostMG_FD_108783 | JGI IMG/M metagenome (GOLD analysis project Ga0164242, IMG submission 108783) | Miracle-Growth compost microbial communities from Emeryville, California, USA - Original compost - Miracle growth compost (MG) ... | reverse complement strand
TTATCAATCCCTATTTTGCGGTGGAAAAATCACGTACGCCCCACCTGGGAGGTGCTTCTTTTACCAAAAACAGAGACGAATATCCACCTATACCGCAAAACCAGATCAATTACAGTAAAGGTCTGTATAAACAAAACTATGGGTGGTAGTGAAGTTTTTATTAATTTGTCATCACTAAAAATATGATTATTATGCGGCCTTTGTTGCTCCTATTTTTATTATGTACTACTTCCATCGTAAGTTATAGTCAAAAAGAAGTCTCTTTAGCGTCTTTACTGCATGAACTTACCAGTAGGCAGTCTGTGGCCCACTGGCCACAGACCGCCTATACGGAGTGGATGGCCAGCAGTTATGACAGAAGTGCTGTATCTCCTGATAAGCCAGGATGGTTTGGCAATCATGACTTTTCTCAATATATCAGAACGGAGGTGAAAGCAAAGACGGGTAGCGTGCCGGCCCATGAAGAAGAGGTGATGATGGACGTAGACGGGCCTGGTGCCATTGTTCGTTTTTGGGTTACCACTACTGAAAATCGGGATGGCATCTTACGAATTTATCTGGATAATGCACCAGTACCTACTATTACCATTAACGGTTATGATCTGATGCTGCTCCATTACCCTTTAGCCATCCCTCACTCCTCCTATGCGCCTAAAGGAAAGGGTGGCAGCACGCTGTATCTGCCTATTGCTTTTGCCAAGCACTGCAAGGTGACCTGGCAGGAGAAAGTAAAAGGCAATATACCACCCAGATATTATCAAATCAATTACAGGAAATATAGTAAAGGCACTGCTGTAAGGAGCTTTACGCCTGATCAGTTGGAAAAACTTTCGGAATTGATCCAAAAGACAAAGCAGGTGCTATGGCATCCCTTAGTAGAAAATAATGATCTAACCGTACAAACAGGCTTGGCAGCCCCAGCGGAAAAGCAGATCCAGGTTGAAAAGTATATTGCGGCAGGTCAGGCCGTTAGCATCCAACTGCCTCATGGTGCAGCGCAAATAGAGCATATGGAAATTAATGTAGGCCTTACTACTGCTGCTACTGATAAAAATAATAAGCCTTCTATTGGTCGTTCTAGTGGTAGTGGTAATGATAGTAGTAAGGGCAGTACCATTCATTCTGACAGCCTACTCCCCCACTTGCTTCGATTTACCGTTTTAAATATGTTCTTTGACGGGCAGCGGACTGTCTGGTGTCCAGTTGGGGATTTCTCGGGCGCCGGGGTTGGATCTAATAAGCTGGAAAGTTGGTACAGGAAAGTGGCTGCCGACGGTACTATTATCAGTAGATGGATTATGCCCTACCAAAAAAATGCCACCATAACGCTAAAAAACACAAGTCAGTTGCCGGTAAATATAACCATGAAACTTCGTATTAGGCGGATCCATTGGCAACCCTCCACCATGTATTTCCATGCCAGCTGGAGACAATCTTTAAACGCGACTATCAAAAAATGGGATACAGCTGGAGCCAGGGAGCTAAATATGATCACCATAAAGGGTAAAGGCGTATATGTAGGCAATACGCTGGCTGTTTTCAATCATATGCATACCTGGTATGGGGAAGGAGATCAAAAGATCTGGCGAGACCGTGTCCCCTTCCCCATCGAGTTTGGGACAGGACTGGAAGATTATTACAATACCTCCTGGGCGCCGGTTATGCTATATCAAACGCCTTTTGCGAATGCGCCCAGGGCTGATAACCCGGACAGCTATGGTTATAACACCTTTACCAGAACAAGGAATTTAGACGCTGTTCCCTTCAACAGCTCCTTTAAGATGGACGTGGAACTGCTCGGCTGGCAAACCGGCACGGCTGACTTTGCCACTACTGTTTACTGGTACGGTTTTGCTGGGGCTGTGGACAATAGCCGGGACAAAGCAGAAGGCAATCGTTCGGAGGCAGCTAGTCCGGGTACTGATAGTTTAGAGAGTTTAGGGTTGCATAGGCAGCGGAAAGATAGTCTAGCAGCAGACAGCCATGCTGGTTATCTTAATGTTGACCGCCAGGCAGCCATACCGCTACTAAAGCAGTAAAGCATTATCTTTAAATCATTTATCAGGTTCAGTTATTATTCATCTATTGGCATGAATGATTTAGAAGTAATGACAAGGCAGCAATCATTAATCAATTAAAATGAAGCATCATAGCTTCAGATTCAAGTTTAAAACTAAATTTTTAAAGTGATCCTTAAATTATCATAAGATTTAAGGTTAAAATCAAAGTCAAAAGCAAATCTAAATAAATAATAATATGCCAAACACAAAAATAACTTCAAGACTACGCTCGGTTATACTTGGTGCAATAATCACCTGTGGCCTCGCTCCTGGTGTAAGTAAGGTTCAGGCCCAGTCCACACAAAAGAGTAAGACTAGTAAACCTGCCACGGAGCAGTATAGGCCTACCTATCATTTTACCCCAACAATCACCTGGACCAATGATCCTAACGGATTGTTCTATAAAAACGGTGTTTACCACTTGTATTACCAGAATAATCCATTTGATAATGTCTGGGGGCATATGAGCTGGGGCCATGCCACCAGTAAAGACCTTGTTCATTGGAAACATTTACCTGTCGCGATTGCCGAAGTAAATAAGCCAGATACGACTATTTCCATTTTTTCTGGTTCCGCTGTCATTGACCTTGCAAACAGCAGTCAATTTGGCGAAAACGGCAAGCCGCCCATTGTGGCCATTTTTACAGGGGATTTACCAAAGCAGAAAAAACAGGCGCAGTATATTGCCTATAGTAATGACAATGGCAGTCATTTTAAGTTCTATTCTGGTGATCCGGTCATAGACATTAACCGACCCGATTTTAGGGATCCCAATGTATTTTGGTATGCACACGGCAAAGAGTGGATCATGGCGGTTTCTTTGGTTCACGAACACAAAATCAGGTTTTACGGATCTAAAGACCTGAAAAAATGGGCCATGCTCAGTGATTTTGGCCCTTCAGGCTATACAGGTCATGACTGGGAATGTCCTGCATTAATGCCCATTGCTGTTGATGGAAATCCAGCAAACACCAAATGGGTGCTTCTGGTATCTTCATGGGGACCTTTAGGTCCTTCCATGCAGTATTTTGTGGGGGACTTTGATGGCAGGACTTTCCATAATGAGAATAGTAACGGCCAGGTTTTAACGGTGGATGCCGGCGACTGTTTCTATGCGGCCATCCCCTGGCGACTTAACCAAAACAAACAGTTGCTTTTGGGCTGGTTGGTTCCAGGAAAGGTGGATGTTAATCCCTGGCGGGGGCAAATGTCTATTCCAAGAGATCTATCGCTGCGTAGTACGGACAGTGGCATCCGGTTATTTCAACGGCCTGCAAAGCAGATCCGGGAAAAACTAACTGCCTTATCCCACGGCGATAAAAGCAGCCTAAAAAGCCTTGTAGTCAAGAGTCAAACGGCAAATCCTTTTAAAAATAAAATAAAGCCGGGCAACTCCTTTTGGCTGGAAGCAACCATAGATGTAAAAGGTAATCAGAAAGCAGGATTCAATATTGCTGCAGACAGCCAAAATAACCACAAAGTAGTTGTGGGCTATGACAGCGAGAAGCAAGCATTATTTGTTGATTGTAGTGCAGCAAAGCTGCAATACAAAGACAGTGCGCATAAAATACTGACGGCCACCTTAAAACCAAAAGACGGAAAAGTTAAAATACAGATCCTTATGGACAATTCTTCTTTAGAAGTCTTTGGAAATGACGGAGAAAAAGTGATTACCACGATGGTCTATCCAGACGTAACAGAAAATGAGTTGTCTTTATTTTCAGAGGGTAAGGCAACTTTTAAAAATTTGTCCATCTGGGATTTGCAGGACGCATCTAAATAAATGGACTTATTTCTTATTCTACCAATAGGCACATGAAAAACATATTTATTCTCCTATGTACGGTTTTTACTTTGACCATGGTAACATCTATAAAGGGGCAACATACAAAGTTGCCCCCTTTTATCATGGAAATGTCCAATCATCAGATATTTAAAACTGGGCAATTGCCCTATGGCAAACCCATTGTACTCATTTATTTTTTGCCCGATTGTACGCATTGCCAGTTACTCACAAGTGAGATCATAAAGCACATCAAGGAATTTAACAAAGCCTCTGTGGCCATGGTAACTTATTACCCTGCGGCCGAAGTAGGCAGATTTGTCCAAAAATACGGTCTTGATAAATATGACAACTTTTACATAGGGACTGAGAGCACTGGCCTATTTTTAAAGCATTATTACCATCTTACCTCGCTACCCTTTATGGCACTGTATACGAAAAATGGTGATTTAGTAAGATTATACCACTCGGAAAAGGATCTGACAGATTTATTGCAGCGTCTTAAGGCGCTCTAGTGTAGAGATTATTAAATTATGCTATAGAATGTTTTGGCAATTTCTCTTTTGCATCCATTCTTTTAAATATCCATTTTATTTTTTCCTTTTTTATTCCAATCGGTCACCAAAGATTTTAAATTCCTTTTCAATGCTTTCTTATCAGGAATTGGCCCACATGTACACTGCCTGTCCGTAACATTTATTTCAATTTCTGGCATAATTAGCCAAGTTCCGTGTTTCGGTGTATCAATAAATTTTACTCTATTTAATAATTGTCTGTCTCTCGCTTCGCCAAATGTTTCTATTGATGAGGGCCAGAAATGGGCATTAAGGTTATCCACTACTAACTGGATGTAGGTAGCATCAGGTAAATGATCCTCTACAAGCTCTTCCGCAAAGATACAAAATCCTCCTTTTTTCGAGTATCAGTTAGTTTTACCAATCGTTTGCTTAATGCTGGAGCTACTGCAACAAATATATTACATGTGCCTTTGCTTTTTTCGGCTCCAACCAAATTCTGCAGTCTTCTTTGCATAACAATAAGTTTCTTCATTATTAGACACCTTATTGATTAATAACACGAAATACCAGTAAATACAATATTCATCTATTAACCCAGCTCTTTAATTCTAAAAAAGTGGTCATTTATTTTTACCAATTGGCCTTGGGATTTGCTGGATTTGATTTTGTGTGCTATTCGGACGATAGCTCGTCGAATTTCAGGTGCCTCTGTTATGTTTTTAGAAACAACTTTAGGTTTTATGTTAATAACTTTGCACATTATTTTATCTTTTTCAATGTAAAGTTACTAACAATCTGAATAATAACCAGATAAATTTGAAATTATTTTGACTGGCATTTAATTTTATATATTTAATGCACTTTCTAAGCTCTACCTAGCATAGTAGACATTTGGTTCATAAAAAAGCCTTGATTAATTTTTCATCTTTTTGAATTCCTTTCATGATGCCTTCCACAAATTCTTTAAATCGCCCTTTTTTTACTTTATGTTTTCTTTTTGCCACTTTTTGTTTCGCATAATTCCAGACCAGCTCGTCTGGGTTCAGTTGTGGAGAGTAAGGAGGTAAAGCATAAATTTTAAGCTTCCCATTTAATTTAATAAGATATTCTTTAACATCAGCTGTAAAATGTGACCTATGTCCATCAACTACCAAAGTTACATTACCCTGCTGCTTATGCATCAATCTTTGTAAGAACTTTACAAATAACTTCCCTGTAAATCTCTCATCATATAGCATAAAACGAATCTTACCTTGGTTGCTGATTGCTGAAATGCAATTAACTTTTTCTCTCTTGCCACTTGTTTTAATTATAGGTGTTTGTCCTTTAGGAGACCATGTTTTTCCATATTGTGCAGTAGCGTGGAAGCCGGCTTCATCTCCAAAATATATCGTTCTGCTTTCTTTCTTAGCTTCCCGCTTTATTTTAGGATAAGTCTTATTAAGCCATAGTTCTACCTTTTCCGGATCTTGTTGGTATGCTCTTTCAATTGGTCTTTGCCAGCTGAACCCTATTTCTTTAAGGATTCGTCCGACGTGAACTTTTGAATATTCAAATCCATATTTTGATTGAATTAGTTCTGCAATCATATCTATTGTCCATAATGCAAATTCAAACTTCAATTGCAATGGATTCTTAGTCAAATATTTAAATAATCGATTCTTTTGTGTGATGGTCATTTTTGAATCTGGTCCTTTTGCTTTGGTGCTATCTAACCCCGCCATGCCTTTAGTGTCATAGATTTTAAGCCATTTATATATAGTACTTCTATTTAAGCCTAAAGTAATCGCAACATCCTCGGGGGACTGTCCCAATTCTCGTATTGCTTTAACTGCTTGTTTTCTAATAACCTCAGTATCTTCGTGTGACAATTTTCTCCCATCTATTTTTGCTGACATATTGGATTCATTTAATTGAAAACAAAGATACAACAAAATAAATTAAAATGTCTCCTAAGTAATGTTTGCCTTAGTAATTTGGTGCTTATCTTATTATTTATAATAGAATTTTGCTCTCTATCCTCGACCTATGTTTAATGCTTCATAATGATAAATAAAAAATCCGGCTTGGTCAAATCGTTGAAGAATAGTATGTTCTATCGGATTTATTTCTATATAAAGTGTTGCATCTATGCTATCATCAACTGTTATACTTTTTGAAATATAGTATCTAGTCGAGACTCCATTTTTGTGGAATTTATCTATGAAATATCGTCCAGCAGAGTTTTTATTATATTCTATCTTTAGTGAAAATAAATCATCCATTTTTAAAATGGTTCCAGTTACTTTTTCGGATTCTATAAAAATTACGTGTTCAGAGTAAACAGATAATTTGTCTATTTGATAGTAGTATGCGGTATCTATGACTTTTGTTGACGAATTAGAAGAAACGGACGGTAATTTAATAAGGTATTTCATCTCCAACCAGCCGTAGCTTGCCTGTCCCTTCAAATTTACAAATTCAACATAACCAAAATTATTTTCTATTTTCTGTACATACACTTTTTCTTTTGTATCAAAATAAGCAGTTCTAATTGTTGATTTATTAGGGAGATTATGAAAATATACCTTTCTACCTGCTGTACCATTTACTACATAATAGCCATTTGTATATTTTTCATCAGTGTTTGTTTGGTGATTATCGGAGGTTACATTACTACTTCTATTGGTGGATAAATTATTATTTTCTTGTGCTGTATTCACAACTGCACTTCCATTGTTACTGTTTGATGGATTCTTTTGGAAATAGATAATAAGTCCAATTACGATTATAAAAAGTATAACAAGTATAACTACAAAAGTTCTTTCATTAGACTTCTGTGAAGAACGGAAATTAGGATTTTTCGGTATAGATTTTTGCATAGTTTGCTCTTGCGGAGCCGACTGTTGTGTATTTTCATCTTTAAAGTATATGTCGTTACTTTTATTTGATTCTTTATGGTCAAATAAAGGGTCAATATTCTCGGTAGAGTTTTGATTAGGATCGTTTTGCAAATTCCGATTAAAAGATTTCCCTTTGCTTAACTCTATCAAATAATATCCTAATCCTGCAAATCCTATTGACAAAGAAATTGTGAGGGCATTCCCATGGCCAGAAACAAACATTACAAGTTGAAGAATAGTGGTTATTATAAACCATATAAGAAGAATCATTCCCCAACTTTTTTTTGCCTTTGAGGGCTGTAAATCTTTTTTGTAAAACTTGGGGCTAAGCATTGTCATAATAAAACCTACAATTGGAGTCATAAATATATTGAAGAAAAAAGACCACCCAAAACCAATTTGTCTATTCCTCCCTAAAAAATAGGCGATAACTAAGGAAATTAAGATACTAAAAATAATAGGCGCAAACATATTTTCCATAACGTAATGGGATTAGGAGTTATTTTTTGTATTATTATAATCCGATTTAGCAGTATTATAAAGTTTGTAAGACAAAAAAAATGCGCCAATAGAGGCTGCAAGCAACATTATTATAAAAATGGGCTGACCGGTAAAAGTAGGCAATATTGCTAAAAATCCCATTCCGATTCCAATAGTAAATAAAATTGCAAGAAGATTTGGCATGAAACTTATTCCAACTTTTACTCCTTTGAATATTTTTTGTGCCAATTCGTCAAAAGGCAAATTACTATATTCATTAGCTTTTGATTTACCATAATCTTCCCATTGTTTTTGCTTGTAATTTAAATGATCGTTGCAATCATCTTTTGTTTGATATAGTTTATCAAATTCACTTTTTTTTATTGGTTCTGTGAGCACTTCGTATGCTTCCGTTATCTCAATAAATTTTGCCGCTGCATCGAATGCTTTGTTCTGGTCTGGATGATATTTTAGAGCCAATCGTCTATATGCTTTTTTTATAGTTGAAGAATCTGCGTATGATTCTATTTCAAGTATCTTATAATAATTTTTCATTTATTTATTAATGTTTTGATTTCTAGCTTTTCTTCTCGTTATAAATCTAAATATTTTAGTGAATGCGCATTTTATATGCTGCTTTAGCAGTTGATTATAAATTGACTTACTGGGCAACTTAATTTATATGAAATGTGGCTACACTTCTGATAATTATATAGATTAAGAATTAGACGAAGAAGGCGCGAGAGAGGGGTTGTCTAACAGAATAAGCATAATCAAACCTTTATTATTTTTATCCCAGAATTCTTTAGAAATATTTGTGTATTCCAAATTCCATATTCTGTAAAATGCATCATTTTTTTTAGTAGCTAGATACCACGCATCAATATTCATTTGTTTTAATTCGGAGCTATTGCTATCTAATGACAAAAGGATGATTTTCATTTGCTTCTCTTTACCTTTAATGTTATTGATTGCTTTGAAATTTATCTTTTCCATGAGATTACAAATGTCGTCACCAGTTAGTAATTTTGATGTACCGTTATAATTGTTTTGAGCAAAAGTAAATTTGCAACATAAAATAGTTAATATAACTAAAAATATATTCATTACTCTCATAAACTGTCTTAATTCAATTAGTTAATAGGTTGAGGTGTGTTGGAAAACCCAGAATAGTAGTTTTTGACTAATCAAATATATATTTTATTTTTAAACTTGAGCCTATATTTCCTATTTCGTAACAGATAGCCATATTTGTGATATAACTCAAGAAATTTTAATACCGGACTTGAACGTTACCACCTAACTAATAAAACCGACACCACCTTTTTGAATGACTGTTGGGGCGTGGTCTCTAGGGTACGCCAATTGGGCAGATTCCGGTGGAATTTTAAATGTTCAAATTTGAAGCTGGAACTCACAACTTGTAAAAAAGACATGCATTTTGTCTATTTAATTGATTATGTTTAGTGTATAAATCAGCAAAGTGTTCACTGACTGCACTGAGACATTCATATAATCTTTTGTAGGATTAGGATAAAGTACAGTAGTAGTTGTTGCGTCGGTAGCACTACTGCTACTCGGTCGGCTCAACTTGCCGATATTGCTATAATCAAAGTTCCTACCTGTCCCATCGATTATTCGTGTTTGGGCAGTCCGATCCAGGCCACCGTCAGTTAAACCTGGAATATAAGACGTTAAAGCCTGGATCAGTGAATCAATGAGCCCTCCATTAATTTGGTTAACGTCTAGAAAATGTTTTGATGATTAAGTGCCTAAGAAAAGATTCTCTGTTGCCTTCATATAAGTCAAATCAAATTCCTTTCTTATATCATCAGCCAATAAGCTATGTTTATCACTATTTTCCTTTATACACTGCCTGACAAAAGAAGTGGTACAATTATGATTATTGGCAATTTTCTTTATGACCAAAGTTTTTAAACAATCGTATTTTTTCTGAAGATCTTTCATAAATAAATTTAGTTTTGGTTAAATAAATATAGACAAAGATTATATACCTTCTGTTTATCAGCAACTTATATCCGAATAAACAATATGCAGTTATTTTGAATGCAGTTTAAGGCCGTAATTATGCCCCAGGCAGAACACTTATGTAAGTTTTATTGGCTGCCGCTTTCTGAATTTATCAAATACCGAAATCACCATACTACCTAATACCCCACCAATTGAATTGGCAATTACATCATTAATGTCCGCCAGACCTACATCTAAAATGTATTGCATGAGCTCAATACAAATAGAGGAGAAAATAGCGAGCACAATGATTTTGTAAATACGTGCCCCGGGTACCAAAGCCCTCAGTGCAAAAGGGAAAAAAAAGAACATAATAATATTCATGCACCAGTCAAACCTGCTAAGCAGGCTTATATTATCCTTTGTATTGCCAAAATCACTTACACTTTTAAGCAGATCCAGGTTATAGCCATGCGAAACCCGAAAGTTAAATACAGGAAATAGCCGGATCCCGAGAACGGCAAAAAACAGCATTAGAAAATAGCCAATCCCGAATATTCGTTTAAGCAGGTTATGATCATCCAGTATCTTTCCCATTTAAAAGTTCCTTTTTAATTCGTCCGGATTCCACAAAAATCCAACTCAATTTTACTGACATCCACCTGGATCTCTAAAAATGCATCATGTTTTACCAGCCAAACGATAATATCCGCCCTTTTATAAGCCTCTTCCATTTTTGCCAGATTAAAACTAACATGCTCACTAATATTAGGCTCTACCACAAGTATTTCTGCCCTTGCCTCACTAATTACCCTGGAGGTGATATACTTGGCAGGGGATTCCCTTAGGTCATCTATATTGGGCTTAAAGGCCAGTCCCATACAGGCTACCACTGGCTCTCTTTGATGGAATTTCTCAAATTGGTTGCAGGACTCAATTACTTTATTGGCACACCAATCAGATTTATAATCATTGGTTTCACGGGCTCTTTTAATTAACATGGCCTGTTCTGGATAGTCAGATACGATAAACCAGGGATCTACAGCGATACAATGCCCCCCCACACCGCAGCCAGGCTTTAAAATATTGACACGGGGGTGCCTATTGGCCAACCGAATCAATTCCCATACATTTACATCCATTTTATCACAAATCATGGATAGCTCATTGGCAAAAGCGATTTGCGCATCCCTTGAGGAATTTTCAGTCAATTTACACATTTCTGCAGTACGGTCATTAGTTGGATGCAATTCTCCTTTCGTAAAAATATTATAGAACTCCATTGCTTTTAAGGTACTTTCCCTGTTAATGCCACCAATCACACGGTCATTATGCACCAATTCATAAAGTACATTACCAGGCAATACCCTTTCGGGGCAATAAGCAATAAAAATCTTATCTTTCAGTTCCGGTCTGGTTTTAAAAATAAGACTCGCCATTCTTTCAGTGGTTCTGACAGGCGAAGTGCTTTCAATAACAAATAAGGAACCTTCTTTCAGATAGGGGATCACAGCTTTAGTAGCTGATTCCACAAAAGAAATATCAGCTCTGTGGTTTACCTTAAAAGGAGTCGGCACTACGATGAAAAAAGCATCTGCCTCCTCTGGAACCGTCGAGGCTCTAAGTTTTCCCGAGCAAACGACTTTACTGACTACCGCGGCCAGATTTGGTTCCACGATATGTATTTTACCGTCATTAATGGTGTCAACAACAAGCAAATTAGTGTCAACACCTAAGACATCAATACCATTACTGGCTACAACGGCCGCTGTTGGCAAACCGATATAACCTAGACCCATAAATACAGCTTTCATTTGAAACAATTGTTATTTTGGTTAGGAAATAATGATGAGCGTTTGGTTGTTTAATCCTATATAAAGAGTTAGTAGTTGTTTAAGGTTAATATTATTACAATTTTCTACCTGCAAAATCATTCATCCACGCTAATTAACTTCTTTTCATCGTAAGACTTAAGCGCCTCTGGAAATAAAAACCGGATGATCTTCTCTGAGGCGTGGCCATCACCATAGGGATTAGAAATGCCACTATAACTTAACCGCAAAGCGTTGTCATGTAAAAGTTGATGTGTAAAATCCACTATCTTCCGCTGATCTGTCCCAACGAGCATCACCGTTCCTGCCTGTACCGCTTCAGGCCTTTCGGTCGATTCACGCATGACGAGAACCGGTTTACCCAGCGCCGGAGCTTCTTCCTGAACGCCACCGCTATCAGTTATAATAATGGTGGCCATACTCATAAGCCAGATAAACGATTCATAGGGCTGCGGCGGGATTAAAAATACATTAGGTAAATCAGAAAGAAACTCAAAAACCGGTTTTTGTACATTGGGATTCAGGTGGACAGGATAGATGATATTCACATCTTCGCTTAAGGAGATTTCTCTAAGTGCTGCACAAATATTTATAAAACCATCCCCATGATTTTCCCTTCTATGGCCTGTTACTAAAATAATAGGCCTGCTAAAATCAATCGTCTCTTTTAACTTGTCTATATACTCAGAAGGACGGCTTTCGATAATTTCCAGCCCCAGATGCAAAGCATCAATTACCGTATTGCCAGTCACGCTAATAGACTTATTATCAATCCCTTCATTAATAAGATTGGCACTTGCAGTTGTTGTTGGTGCAAAATGAACATCAGCTAGTTTACTGGTAAGATTTCGGTTCATCTCTTCAGGGAAAGGGGCCCATTTATCAAAAGTCCTTAGTCCTGCCTCTACATGGGCTACTTTGCATCCATTATAAAATGAGGCCAATGCAACGGCTGTTGATGTAGTCGTGTCTCCGTGGACAAATACATAATCAGGCTTAAAATCTTCAAGTACAGGACGCATATCATTAATGATTTTGCTGGTAAGACTGCATAAATTCTGGCCAGGCCGCATCACATTTAAATCATAATCCGCAGTCAAATCAAAGAATTCCATAATCTGATCCAACATTTCACGATGCTGACCAGTCACGCATATGCGCATTTCAAAATGTTCATTTAATTTTCTAAACAGGATGGCCAGGGGCGCCATTTTAATTGCTTCAGGGCGTGTCCCAAAAGCTAGTAAAATTTTTGGTTTCATAATTAACGAGATAAAAATGGATAATATTAGCCTAATCAGATATTCTCAAAAAGTAGTACATAATAAAGTGCTACAATGTGATATATCCAACGGGACAAAAAAATTTTAAAAATTGAACTTAGTCACAAAACAAATCAGTTTCATTGAACTTAGTTACAACCCAAATGAGTTTATTATATTTTATCCAATATTATTTTATAAAATTATTAAAGAGAAACCATGTCATGCCCGAACAATGTATCGTTGGTTGAATTCGGTTATATATTATTAAATGGGTCAGTCTTTAAGCAGTTAAATTTTTAGGTAATTGCTTTAATAATTTTATCAGGACAAATATATACATTTTAAGTTACCTAATCATTTTTTTTCGCTTTATTTTGGTAAAGAGAAAAAGTTGCAAGGCCAAATCGATTTAAATTGCTAAAAATCAACAACGTAAATCAAGAAAAAATATTAAAAAAAGAAATGCGCTTTCTCAAAAAAGCATTAAAAACTCGTCCAATGAAAAGTGTATTGGTCACAAGATAACGTTTCCACATTCTTCTTGGTTCCTGTATTACCCGGTATAGCCATTCCAGACCACTTTTCTGCATCCAAAACGGCGCTCTTTTTACTTTTCCAGCAACAACATCAAAAGAGCCTCCGACACCCATAATAAACGAAGTATTAATAATGCGCTTATATTCATTTAGGAAAACCTCCTTCTTGGGAGAACTCATCGCAACAAATAAAATATCCGCCTGGCTCTCTCCTATTGTCCTGGCAACATCCCCTTCCTGATCCTTACTAAAATAACCATCACGGTAACCAGCAATAATGGAGCTGTCAAATTCAGCTGCATACTTATTGGCAACAGCTGAAACAACTTCAGGCTTAGCGCCCAAAAGGTAGATTTTATAGCCCTTATAATAAGCGAGCATGACTAACCTTTCCATTAAATCAATCCCAGCTACCCTTTCAGGCAAATACAACCCCAGTAATCTGGCCGCCCAAACAAGGCTCTGGCCGTCGGCATTAATAATATCACAATTAATCACAGACTTTCTGAGCAAAGGATCAGATTTCATCTTCACAAGCTTAGCAGCATTGACCACTACATGATGAATCTGCTTTCTATTTTTAATCGCTTTATCTATAACATTTACTGTTTCATCCATGGTAATGGCATGAATCGGACAATTAAGTAACCGAATAGATGGTATATTGTGTTGCATATTAAGCATTTAAATAAAAAGAAGGAAAGCCTACTAATTTTGAGAATTATCAAAAAATCTAATACGCATTCTTTTCAAAAAATAATTTTTGGCTTTTTTGATTGTTAGGGCCGGTCTCAGAACACAAAAGGTATTCGGACAAAGCATAGAACATCCAGGCTTGTGCCCAGCGCATATAGGGGATTTTATTGCTAAAATATTTCCTACGCTGATAATAGAAAAAGCCTTCTTTGTCCTGCATATTAATTATAGTCCATTTTAAAACTTTATCAATCAAGGCCTTTTTACTATGAAACATACCTAGCTTCGATAAGGTAATCATAAGC
>Ga0164242_10005325_pt1 | contig 14332 bp, 9 predicted proteins | sample OricomgcompostMG_FD_108783 | JGI IMG/M metagenome (GOLD analysis project Ga0164242, IMG submission 108783) | Miracle-Growth compost microbial communities from Emeryville, California, USA - Original compost - Miracle growth compost (MG) ... | reverse complement strand
GGCATCGAGCGCAACGACACTGTTCTGCCGGCCCATCACGATCATCGTGTTATCGACGACAAGAGGATTGAATCCAAAACGGTTGGCGTTATCGCCCGCCGGATAAAACCAGACCTGCCGCAACTGGCTCACGTTCGTTTTGTTGATCTGCTTGAGTGCCGAATATTGTGCGGAGTCGGCGCTGCCGAGATAGTCGCTCCATGTCCTGTACGGAGCAGCTTGCTTTACTTCCGCGGCTTGTGCCGGGTGATTCGTCCGCGATACGGAGATTGCAATGATTCCGCCGACGAGAGCGGTAGTCGCAATGGTTTGCCAGACAGCGATGCGCATAGATAATTCTCGTGCGGATTACTTTGCCGCTTTTGTTGTGTGGGAAGCGACCTTAGCCTCACCCCAGAAGACATAAGTTCCGCTGCGCGTCGCAACGACGATATCGACCTTGCCATCGCCGTTCAGATCGATGGCAAGAATATCTGAGCCAGTGCCGGAGCGGTTGTGAATCAGGTGCGGCACCAGTTCAGCTCCGCCTGGCGCCTTCGGATTGCGCACCGTCTGGTACCAATAAAGAACCGCGGGACCGTACGGGTCGGGATCGTAGAAGTCATCAAGGTGCGAGAAGACACGCTTGCCCACCACGAAGTCCGGAATACCATCGCCGTCGACGTCTGCCATTGTTGTTCCGTGCGGCTGCGAGAAGGAGACGCCTCCGGCATTCTTATCAAAGTGCATCCCCATCACATCGTGCTTGACGAAGCTGATCTCACCCGTCGTCTTATCGCGTTTTTGTTCAAACCACGCAAGTCCCCATCCGTGCGACTGAAGCGTCGTTACTACATCGGGCAGCCCATCGCCATTCACGTCGTAAACGGCCATGTCGCATCCGCCCGCAGAAGTGCGGCCCCAGCGGCCAAAAGCGACAGGGTGAAATTTCCATGGCACACTGTCCGCGCCGGAGGCGGGCTGCTCCCACCACCCCTCGGCATCGAGGATATCGACGCGGCCATCCTGATTGATATCTCCCGCTCCGATGCCGTGCGGGGGCCATGGACCGCGCTCAGAGACGTGATGGATGATCCACTTGGCGGATACATCCTTTGGATCCGGCTTGGCAAAGCTGATATAGCCATCGCCGGAGGTATAAATTAATTCCGGCTTGCCGTCCCCGTCGATATCGCGAATGATCGTCTCCTCGCCGAAGATCGAATCCACCACATGGTAGTGTTTCCAGCGGCGTTGCTCTCCAGCAGGATTGATATACAGCTCAGCTCCGACGCCGCGTCCCGAGGTGAGCACATCGGGCCAACCATCGCCGTTGAAGTCTGCGGCGCGTTCAACCCAGTCTTTTGCCGGGTACTGGGTCGAAGTGTTGTAGGCCTCATTGGGATAGATTTCGCTTGAGTCACGGAAGGACGGCCCGTAATAGATGAAAGGGCCACTGATAATATCCATCTTGCCGTCATGGTTAAAATCCGCCGCGGCAGCCGACCAGCCGTAAAAGAACTCATTAATACGCTGCATGCGGAAGCCCGCGCCGACCACTTCATCGGGCCGCGATTTGATCGCGATGTTCTTCCATGCCACGTCCTTGAAGCTGACCTCGCTGCCGGGACCGACATAAAGCGCCATCGGGCCATACTCATCCATATTTTCGGCCGCTGCGCTTGCTTCTCCGCCTCCGTCGTTCAGGAAAGCTCGCATGATCTGGGCATCCAGCAATACTTCCAGCTGGTTCCACCCGGGCTGCAGCCCTTGCGGCGGACGCGGCATAAGCGTCACTCCCGCAGGCGCCTCAGGAAGCCCCGCAGTTCCCGGAGCCGCGGCCACCGGATGTCTCGCTCCCGGTGGACGAACCGCGCCCGGAGGAGGAGGCGGTGCGTAGCGGGCCTGTCCGCCGGCGTAGCGGAGCCTCGTCTTACTGGCGATCTTCCCATTTGCATCGATCATGACGCGGTAGGGCACTAACGCGTCACCTTCGATGGCGAGCATCACGCCAGTTGAGCCGGTATCACGCTTTTCCATGCGCATCAGAATTCCGGTGTTGCATGGCCCGGCGCAACGAAAGGAGGTGTAGAGCGCCGAGTCCTGATACGGTTTGTCGAGGACCAGCCAGCCCTCGCCTCCTTTGGCTGTGATCTCGCCACGATCTGCGCTCCACGAGGCAGAGCCAAGCGTATGCCAGCCAGCCAGTGTTGATCCGTGAAATGTCGCGTCCGGAATGAAGGTAGGACCGGGCTCGGCGTACAGCAGAGGCATAGCAAGCTGTGTGGCACAGACGAGGATCCATGCGGCTTTCATACGGGACATAAGGTTGCACCTCAGCATCTATCCCAGATCAGTTCCTGATCGGTTCATTGCATATTATGCAAAGTAACTTGTTTATAGTTCACGAATGTTACGTAGCCTGCAAGAGAACTGTCAACTCGGCTGCTGGCGGAAGGCGTCGGTGTATCGGCCTTTGCAAAGAATGTCGGATCGCAGTTGACTGATCATATATTTGCGTCGGCCCTCAGCGTGTCAACAGTTTCTGATTTCCAGTCGAGGTCGACATTCTTCTTGATGCAATTGATGATTGCTGTGCAGTGAACCCCTTGCCAATTGGATCGGCGCTCAGGGTTTTTGGCGGCTACAACGCCGCCGCTGTCAGCGCGACGAACTCACGTCGTGAGACCTGGGACGTAGGCTTCTGCTTTCACCGGGGCGAGGCGACGACAGTTGCGGCTCGCCAGCGATCATCGTACATACCTTCGGAATGCGTTTCTAAAATCTGCAATATCGATCTGAGCTATTGGTCGGCCTCTCACCGCGAATGGATGTGCGTCTTTCTGCCAGAAGCAACGATAATCCGCCGGTCCCTTGAACAGTGCCGAGAAACTTTTTAATTTCTGAGTTGACAGTGCACCTGTTTCTCAATATATAGTCTTCCCCGCGTACTAAAGTTCCGCAATGCGCGATTGATACTGCTGCCATCCGGGAGGTTTACCCCTGCCGGGCGTTATAGCTGGAACCACGATTTGAATCTTTTTAGGGGGTTGTGATGAAGCGTGTATTTTTCGTTGTACTTTGCCTGCTGTTTTTATCTACAGGCCTGTGCATGGGCCAGGCTGTGGATAGCCAACAAATAACGGGAGTCGTAACCGACTCCACTGGGGCCGCGATCTCTAATGCTGAGGTGACCGTGACCAATGAGGCGACGCGTGTCGCCCGCACGGTACGCTCCAACAATGACGGCAACTATACCGCCCTGAATCTCCCGGTCGGCGTGTACACCATCACGACGACAATGCCGGGCTTCAAGAAATCGATCCTTAGCGGTGTGAATGTCGATGTGGGCGGCAAGCCTGCCGTTCCCGTGCAACTTCAGTTGGGTGAGGTCAGCGAATCCGTCTCCGTGAAGGCCGACGACGTGCTGATTCAGACGACGACAGCGGAAATCGGTGCCGTAATCACGAGCACAGAGGCCACGCAGATCCAATTGAACGGCCGCAATTACGTTCAGCTCCTGACGTTGCAGCCTGGTGTCTCGCAGACGGTGGCCAGTGGCTTCGCCATCTTCGGCACATACGGTGTCAATGGCAATTCGCAGTCCGTCAATGGTATCCGTACCGACTCGGCAAACTACTTCATCGATGGCGTCGATAACAAGGACAACGGCGGCGGCGGGAACAACTTCGTCAACATCTCGCCAGACTCTCTGCAGCAGTTCCGTAACGTCGCATCCAGCTACGACGCCAGCTATGGCGGTACTTCCGGTGCGACGGTCTCTGTCGCGATCAAGAGCGGCGGACACGACTTTCATGGCAGTGCATACGAGTACCTCCGTAATGATGCCGTGCAGGCTTACCCCTTCCGTGCTCTCAGCTCTTATAGCCAGAGTCCGATCAAGGCGCCGCTTCGTTATAACGACTTCGGCTACACCATCGGTGGTCCTATCTGGATTCCAGGTCACTTCAACCAGAATCGGGACAAACTCTTTTTCTTTGCTGCGCAGGAGTACAAGCGTCTCCGCACCTCCACGGTGACAAATGCATCGGTTCCTACGCCCGATGCCATCGCGAAGGCCATCGCCAATGGACCGTCGACCGCAACGGGCCGCGCTCTGGCCTCAACGTTGCTGACGGACCCCAGCGGCAACTACCGTTATCTGAGCCTGGGAAACAACAATCAGTCGGAGTACCTGGTCAAGATCAATTACAACATGAACGAGAAGAACCAGATCAGCGGGGAGTTCGTTCACGACAACGTGCTGAACATCGGCAACCCAACCAACTACATTATCTATAATCGTACGATCCCGGGCCTAACAACCTCCCTGTCCTGGACACACACCTTCAATTCCAAAACCGTGAATGTTGCGACGGGTTCCTACTCCGGAAACATCATCAACGAGGGCGGGAACATCCGGCCCAACCCGCAGTTTGGAAACAAGCCGATCAACCGTTCCGATTACGGACTGACCTACGCGACCTTGTATAACGCTTCGGAGCGAATCCCGCAGATCACAATTTCGGGTTACGGCAATCCCGGCGTGACCCCGAGGTCGTTCGACAATTACCAGCGGATCTATGCGCTGAAGGACGACTTTTCTCGCCTGCTCGGCAATCATTCTTTGAAGACCGGCGCCTATTTCTGGCGCGCCCGCAAGAACCAGACTGCACCGCCGGCGCTGAGCGGTCAGCTGACGTTTTCCAACCTTGCGAACCTTGTGCAGGGTAACTTCTCCAACTACACCGAAGGCAGCAATATCCCGCAGATTCAAGCCCGCTTCCTTCAGTTTGAAACCTATCTGCAGGACGACTGGACCGTAAGCCGCCGGTTGACGGTGAACATGGGTCTCCGCTGGCAGTACATGCCTCCGATCTTCAGTTGGCCTAATAACACCGCGTTCTTCGATCCAAACTTTTACGATGCGACGAAGGCCGCTACCGTTGATCCAACGAGTGGAGTGATCACTTCCAATCCGTCACCATACAATGGTCTTATTCTGCCCGGCACCGGCTTCTCCGAGAAGGCCAAGCAGGTGGTAGCGCCAAGCGTATACAACAATCCTCAGGTGCAGGCGCTATTCCACGGTCTGCCAAGCGGCTTGATCGACAGCGTCTACAATACCTTCGCGCCGCGGGTCGGATTTGCCTATGACCTGACCGGTAAGCAGCAAACTGTTATCCACGGCGGTTACGGCATGTCGTACGAGCGCGTTGAAGGCAACTACATTTATGGTGCGGCTTCGCAATTGCCGTTTACCGCGGTGGCTTCACTCGCCAGCGCCGGAAACGTGGACAACCTGGGCAGCATCGGGACCACATCGGTGCCGACCAACATCTCCAATTCGGCCGACCGCCATCTTACCCCGCCGCGAATTCACAACTACAGCCTCGGCGTACAGCATAAGTTGTTCAGCAACACCTCGCTGGAATTGAACTATGTGGGCTCACGTTCCACGAACCTGACCTATCGCAAGAATCTGAACCAGGGACCGGCCGGCATCGAGCAGGCGAATCCGACCGTAAAGCAACGTAATGCCCTGCGTCCCTACAAGGGCTACGGTGAAATCTACCAGTACACCAATGGCGCGCATTCCAACTACAACTCGTTGCAGGCGCGCATGCAGACCCGCTTCAGCAAGGGCGGCCTTGTAACTCTATCCTGGACCTGGTCCAAGGCATTGACCGATGGATCCACCTTCGATTACCAGCCGCAGGACAGCACCAACATCCATGCCGATTACGGTCCGGCCAGCTACAATCAGCCGAAGATCTTCGTTGCCAGCTATGTCTATCCCCTCCCGTTCTGGCAGCACGAACACGAGTGGTACAAGCAGGTTCTCGGCGGTTGGCAGGTCTCCGGCATTACTCGTATCGCGAGCGGCCTTCCGATCAACGTGACCCAGCCTTCCGGCCAATCGGTCGCAGGCAACCTGGTTACCACGTCCAGCGTTCCACAGCGTCCGAACCTGGTTGGCGATCCCTACGCTCATAACGGCAAGCAATACCTGAACCCTGCTGCCTTCGCAGTGCCGGCTCCCGGAACTTACGGCAATCTTGGCTACGACGCAATTAAGGGACCCCTGTTCAATAACTGGGACGCAGCGCTGCAGAAGAACGTTTCGATTCACGAACAGATCGGACTGGAATTCCGTGCTGAAATGTTCAACGTTCCGAACCACATGTCGTTTTTCGCCGTCAGCGGTGGACTTGGCGCTGCGCAGTCCAACGGTACCTATGCCGCCAACTACAATCCGGACGGTAAGTTCAATAACGCATTCGGCCAGGTGACCAGCGCAACCGATCCTCGCACCATGGAGTTCGTGCTGCGGGTTCACTTCTAACCTGTGGGGCGGACCTGCTTCTAGGTCCGCCCTGCTTTTATCCATTCTGATCATGAGTGTAGTGATGACATGACCAGACCAACTAGCAGAGATCGGTTTGTCTTCTCTCTCGCCGCGAAGACCTCCGCCGAAACTCCATTGAAGCAGGCAAGATGAAACAAGGAGATCTCTTTTTGATGAAGTTCCCCTCGAAAAGAATGCTGTTGGCAATATGCGGTCTCGCGGGAATTGCGTTTCTGTTCCTTCCAGGCAGTGATGCACAGAATTCTGCCCGGCCTCGTCCGGCGCGCGCTCCTTCAACCATAGGCTCGCAGGGGCCGATGCCAGTGCATGCAAAATATTCCGCGGCACAGATAGAGAACGGCGGAGCTTTATTTGTTCAGAATTGTGCCTTCTGTCACGGTAAGGATGCTGGCGGCGGAGAATCGGGTCCCGATCTAACACGCTCGAAGCTTGTCAGTTCCGATAAAGAGGGCGAAGCCATTGGCGTTGTGATTCGCAATGGACGTTCCGACAAGGGAATGCCAAGGTTCAATCTGCCTGACGCCGAGATTGTAAATCTGGTGGCCTTTATCCACTCGCAACAGGATAAGGCCATGTCACAGACCGGCACCCGCAAGGGCGTCGACGAATCGGACCTGCATACGGGAAATGCCGAGGCAGGGAAGCGATACTTCGACGGCCCAGGAGGCTGCGCCAAGTGCCATTCCGCTACAAGTCTGGCTGGTGTCGCCACTCGCTATACGGGTCTGCGGCTGGAGGAACAGATGCTGTATCCGCGCGATGTGAAAGCGAAGGTTACGGTGACGGCGCGCAATGGGCATACCTGGACGGGAACCCTCGAGTATCGGGATGAATTTACGATCGGTCTAAAAGACGCGAACGGCCTCTATTTTTCCTGGCCGGCGGATACGATTCGTTTTCAAGTGGAAGATCCTGTCGAGGCCCATGTGACGGCGATGACGAAGTACACCGATGACGACATCCACAACGTTCTCGCTTATATACAAACGCTGAAATAAAGATGAGCTGCATCCCGGGAGTGAACTGCATGAGTTGGATGAAATGCGCGCGTATGCTTACTTTTCTGGCGGGTGCTGCTGTCTGTGCTGCCTCGTCGGCTGCGCAGGGAGTGACGAATGAGATGTTGATACATCCTCCACGCGACAGTTGGCCGGGTTTTCATGGCGACTACTCAGGGCAACGCCATAGTGCGTTGACTGAAATCAACCCGCGCAATGTGGCGAATATGACCCTTGCGTGGACCTTCCAGACACAGCAAAACGGCATTGTGAAGTCGACCCCGATTCTGGTTAATGGCGTGATGTACTTCACCACCCCGGACAACATCTGGGCGATCGATGCTCGCAGCGGCCATACCTTATGGCATTACACGGCCCCTCCGAACAAAGCATTCCACATCGGACAACGCGGCGTAAGCATATATAAGGACAAAATCTACTACATGTCTTCCGACGCCCATTTACTGGCGTTCGAAGCAAAGAGCGGAAAGGTCCTCTGGGACGTGGTTGTTGCTGACTCAAACAAAGGTCAGTGGGCAACGATGTCTCCTCTCATCGTGGGCAATCATGTTCTGGTGGGTGCCTCGGGAGACTTCGACAACCTGCAGGGATTTCTTCGCTCGATCGATCCGGAAACGGGAGAGACGCAATGGACCTGGTTTGCGACTCCCCCGGTTGGAACCCCGAAGACGTCGAGCGGCGGCAACATCTGGATGACCGGAACCTACGATCCTGAGCTGAATCTTGTCTATTTCGGCACCGGCAATCCGACGCCGGTGCTGAATGGAAAGGTTCGTCCCGGCGATAACCTCTACACCTGCAGTATCGTGGCGATCAACCCTGATACCGGGAAGCTTGCCTGGGCATTCCAGCCTTCGCCGCATGATACCCACGACTGGGATGCGGTCGAGATTCCAGTGATTGCAGATGCCAGCTTCGGTGGCGTGCAACGCAAATTGCTGATGCAGGCCTCGCGCAATGGTTACTTCTTCGTTCTGGATCGCACGACTGGAAAGAGCCTGCTGACGACGAACTTTGGATTTGTGAACTGGACGCTGGGCGTGGATAAGGATGGACGTCCTATTCCAAATCCGGCCAAGGAGCCGGCACCCGATGGACGGCTGATTGCACCGGATGAGGGTGGCATGACCAACTATCGCTCGCCCAGTTTCGATCCGAAAACAGGACTCTTCATCGTGAGCGCGTCACCGAGCTTCAGCTTGTATTTTTCCAAGCCGGCAGACGGCGCTTATGGGTGGGCTGGCGCCGACTACAGCTTGTGGAGCAAAAGTGTGCTCGAGGCGATGGATTACAAGACCGGAAAGGTGCGATGGTCCCACGAACTCGGACGGAGAGCGGGCTCCGGCGTACTGACGACCGACTCCGGACTGACGTTTACCGGAGACGGCAGCGGCAACTTCCTCGGCCTGGATACCGCAACCGGTAAGACGCTGTGGCACGCCAATGCAGGTGCGCCGATAGCATCTTCACCCATCACCTACGAATTAGATGGGCATCAGGTTTTAGTGACGAGTGCGGGAAGTGTTCTGTATGCATGGAAGCTTCCCCATACGCAAGCCATTAATAGCAAGAGCGCAGCTTCCAACTAAGCAATAAGAAAGAAGGCGACATGAAGAAGTGGTTTTCCATAATGGCTGGCGGGGTACTGTTGCTTCAGGCGGTGGCAGCTTTTGCCGCGCCGCGCATTCATGTGCTTCTTCTGGATGGTGAAAGTGCGGCGCCTTACCACAACTGGAAGGCCGTAACTCCGATTCTGAAAGCCGAGTTGGATGAGACGGGCCTCTTCGACACCGAAGTGATTACGGCGCCACCGGCTGGCGGCGATTTTTCCCAGTTCCACCCGGAGTGGAAGAAGTATCAGGTTGTCGTGTTCAACTACGATGCGCCTGACGATCGTTGGTCGAGTGACTTGAAGAGTTCGTTTGAGACCTATATCAGGCAAGGAGGAGGCCTGGTCACAGTGCATGCCGCTGACAATGCCTTTCCCAAATGGCGAGCTTATAACGAGATGATCGGCATCGGCGGGTGGCGCGGACGCGACGAGACCTCGGGCCCTTACTGGCATTACAAAGACGGCAAGCTCGTTTCGGACGATACTCCGGGCCGCGCAGGGAACCACGGTCTCCGCATCCCCTTTAAGGTGACAGTGCGGGACGCGACCCACCCCATCATGAAGGGACTGCCGAAAACATGGATGCACCAGGGAGATGAGCTGTATTCCAAGCTACGTGGCCCAGGCAAGATGACGGTATTGGCGACCGCATATTCCGACCCGGCCAACCACGGCTCAGGTTTCGATGAACCGCAGCTGATGGTATCGCGGTTTGGAAAGGGCCGCATCTTTCATACCACCATGGGGCACGATGGTTTGGCCCTCAGTTCGGTCGATAGCGTTGTAACTTTTCAACGCGGTGTGGAATGGGCAGCGACCGGTAAGGTGACTCAGCCCGTCCCTTCTAATTTTCCCACCGCAAATTCAGTTAGTTATCGGACCGATCTTGCAGCGAAAGACCCGAACTACGGCAAGGGACTGAATCCTCTTGATGCCCCTCTTGCGCACCGGCCCGGGCCGCCCGTTGTCAGATTACCGAAGGCTCCTCAACAATAGAAGCGTAGTCCGGGCGTTCCTCGATCTTCTGTGAAGATGCGCGCGATGTGCTTTGTCGAAGCTGCTTTCAAGGTTCTCATCGAGCTACGACGCGGAAGCGGTTACACTGAGCGTTCTCGGAGAATTGCGGACCAGTCGCTCTTCCTGTTGTCGTAGTATCAGGGCAGACCATAAGTTCGAATGATGAGTCCTCACAAGCACGACAAGCCCAGCAATAGGCAGATTCTCGGGGTCCGACAGATTGATCTGGCTTCCGTTCAGACCGTATCGAGCGAGATTGTGCGCGACATCAATCGCGATATTATTCTGGAGCTGATTCGCTTCAAGCAACCTCTCGCTCGTGTAGACCTTTCCCGTCTCTCAGGGCTCCGCCGAAGTACAGTCTCCGCGATTGTGGAGCAACTGATCCAGGAGAATTGGGTAACAGAGGGTGCAGTCATCAAGCCCGCGCGCGGCAGACCTTCCACGATGCTGTCGGTGAACAGCGCCATGGTGACGTTTGCTCTGGACCTGCGGCCGAATCGCGCCATTCTCGCTGTCGTCGACCTTAGCGGTCGTTTTCTTTCACGGGAGACGATTGCAACTGATCCAGACGCCAAAAAGACGATCTCGCAAATTGGAAAGCGGATGCGCGCTTTACGTAAGGAGCATACTTCAAAGTCTTTCAAGGGGGTAGGAGTAAGTTTGCCGGGACGGGTGCACCCGGTTACGCAACGGATGCTGCTAGCCACCAATATGAAGTGGCATGAATTCGATCTTAAGAAAGCGCTTGAACAGGTTTCCGGGTTGCAGGTTGAGATCGATAACGACGCTAATGTCTGCTTGATTTCAGAGCTCTGGTTTGGCCGTCTGCAAGGGGCGAAGAATGTGGTTCTGGTGGCGGTGGCCGAAGGAGTGGGAACCGCCGTTCTTACAGGCGGACACATGTACTCGGGTTATAACGGCCTCGCTGGAGAATTTGGCCATGTGTCTGTCGACCCTGCCGGACCACTGTGCCAGTGCGGTCAAAAGGGCTGTTGGGAGATGGTCGCCTCGTCACGCGCGGCCATCCGGACCTTCAACGCAGTCGCGAAACGGAAGGCGAAGGATGTCTACGAACTGCTCCAACTTAGTCAAGATGGCAATCCGAATGCCGTATACGCTCTCACGGAGCAGGCTCGTGCATTGGGACGGGGCATGCGTTTGATCACCGCGACACTTTCCCCTGAATTGATTCTTGTCGTTGGCGACATTACGACCGCGTGGGAACGCTACGGTCCGATTGTCGCTCAAGAGCTCGCAAATTCCATGCTCGCTGGCTCTCCGCCAATGCTGCGTGCGGCAGGTGATGCAGAGTTGGCCCGATTGAGCGGTAGCGCTGCCATGTTGATGCAACGCCACGCAACCTATCACCGTTCCACCCACGAGAATTCTGGTTCTACGGTCAAACACCGCTTTCGGGAAGATTGAACTGTTTTTACGCCGCGCTGTGGATGAACATTCAATTTTTATAAATGCGTTGCGACATGGTGGTTCTGAAACAATGCAACCCGTCGATATCATCCTGACATCCAAATTTGCCGTTAGCCAATGTCGAAACCTGGGCTTTGAATCATAGCCAACCTGGAGAAAAAGGATGAAAAAGCTTGCATGTCGCGAAATGAATGTTGCAGCTGTTTTGCTTCTGAGCTCAGTTATGGTTGCGCCTCCGGCCATTGTGGCGCAGGACCATGTGGTCGCCCCATCCCGCATTCAGAACGATGTATCCAGTGCTTCCGCCGTTCGCCGGCAAAATGAAAGGCAGCTGAAAGACTTTCTGGCAATGAAAGAAATACAGAAGGCGATGAAGTCGGAGGGGGTGGATCCCAAACAGGTGACCAACGCGGTCAGCCAGTTGAATGACGCCGACCTGGCCCGGCTGGCGGCGCAGTCGAACAAGGCGCAGCGGGACTTTGCTGCCGGCGGGATAGGACTTGGCATCTTTACTCTTATCGGCATTGTTGTGGTTGCGGTGATTTTGGTTGCAGTTTTGGCCTGAGATGAAACTTTGCTGGATCGCAGTTTGGCTGGTCCTCGGCAGTCTACCTCCGGAAAGTTCATGGGCCGCCCAGCCGGTTCCAACGCAAACCCGCGCGCCGGCGATTTGGATCGATGTTCCCTTTGCGAAGCAGACCACAGACGGTTGCGGCTCCGCATCGATCGCCATGATAATGCGATATTGGGACCGGAAGGAAAATCTGCCAATTGCCGCCGATGCGGATCCGGAGAAGATTCAGGCATTGCTGTTCTCTCGCCGGGCGGGCGGAATTTTCTCGAACAGTATGCGAGAGTATTTTCAGCAGGCCGGCTATCAGGCCTTCACATTTCAAGGACAATGGAGCGATCTCGAACACCATCTGGCGCTGGGACGCCCGCTGATTGTGGCTATCCAGCCAAGTGGATCTCTGGGGTTGCTGCATTATGTCGTCTTGGTGGGGATCGACCGCTCGCGAGGGTATGTGTTTGTGAACGATCCGGCGCAACAGAAGATGCTTCGAATCTCGCGGGAAGGATTCGAGTCGGAATGGCGCCACACGCACAACTGGACGCTGCTGGCGGTTCCACAACACGCGCACTGATTCTTCTATTTGCTTTATTTCTGGGGGCCGGCCATGCATCTTCTCAGGCCACAACTCCTGCATCTTCCGGCAGTCAAAAGATAAAAGCGCTGTATGACGCGGGCCAGTGGAGCGATATTGTGCGCTTGGTTCCGGAGTCTTCCGCCGAACCTGCCGATCTGGAGTTGTATCGAGGGCTGGCGCTGGCGCAACTGGGGCAGTACGCGCTCGCTGAACGGGCACTGAAGGCAGGGTATCTAGGACACCCGAAAGACGCTCGCTTTCTGACGGAGTTGGCAGGCATCGCATATCGCGACAAGCGCTTTTCAATTGCCAAGCTGGAGCTGCGCCACGCCCTGGCGATCAATCCCAAGGACGATTATTCCAATAATTTTCTTGCTTCCATCTATTTCCTAGAGGGTAACCTCGAGGCGGCGTTGAAATATTGGAATCGCGTAGGCAAGCCGAAATTGAGGGATCTGGAGTACGATCCCATTCCGAATCTCGATCCGTTGATTCTCGATCAGGCGTTCCGGTTTTCCCCAGACATGGTGTGGACGCGCAACCGATTTCTGACGACGAAAGCGGAACTTGCATCTCTCGATCTGTTTCCGCATACCTTTTACGAATTGCAAGCGCAGCAGGACGGCGCTTTCGACCTGGTCTGGCACGACAGCCAGCGAAGCAGATGGCAGGATTTTAAATGGGCAACCATTGCGCCCATGCTGCGCGGGTTGCCCTATCTATCGGTGTACCCGGAGTTTTATAACCTGAACGGCAAAGGCCTGAACTGGCTCTCGTTCGTTCGGTGGGACGATCAGAAGCGCTGGTTCTCAAGCGAACTTTCCGCGCCACTCGCCGCAAATCCGAAAGAACGCCTCCGACTGTACTTTGAAGACCGGAACGAAAATTGGAACGTCACGAGCAGGATTTTGCCGTTCAGCGATTCGCCTGCCGGATTCAATGTACGAAGGACTGCGATCGATATTGGCCTGCACTCGATTTCGAGCTGGCGATGGCAGTCGAATGTCGATGCGGAATATTCCTATCGCAACTTTCGCTCGCTCGCCGGAATCCCGCAAGCCGCCGCTCCATTCTTCACCGACAGCTCTGCCATCGCACTGCGCGCGAGCGTCGAGCACCCGTTCATTCGTTTTCCGGAGCGGCGATTTTCGCTCGATGCAGCGTTGGCCGGAGAGGCGGGGAAATTTTTCTCCAGCCCTCTTGGCAAATACGTGCGCGTGGAAGGATCGCTTACCGCCGATTGGCTGCCGCAGGCACGCGGTGAAGATTATGAGATGAAGATTCGTTTGCGTTCCGGCGGTACTGCTGGGCAAATTCCTTTCGACGACCTATTCATGCTCGGATTCGACCGGGACAACGACCTATGGTTGCGCGGCCACAACGATCTTCGCAATGGCCAGAAGGGAAATGCTCCGATGGGGCGGGATTTTGTTCTTACCAACGCCGATATAGAGAAGGTGCTGTTCAACGATGGGCTGTTCCTGGTAAAGGCCGGCCCTTTTGTCGATACAGGGAATATTTACGACTCGTCGCAATTCTTCGGATCGCCGAAGTGGCTGACCGATACTGGACTGCAAACCACGGTAAAGATACTAGGTCGGTTCGAATTTGTGTTGGGATACGGCAAAGACCTGCGCTCCGGCAACAATACGTTTTATTCCTCTGTATCTCGATAGCCGAATCTGGCACTCAATCTGTTCAGAGCGAATGAACGCTTCCAGTAGCGGGCCAACGGGTCGATCCGGTGGATCAGTCT
>Ga0164242_10005324_pt1 | contig 14337 bp, 11 predicted proteins | sample OricomgcompostMG_FD_108783 | JGI IMG/M metagenome (GOLD analysis project Ga0164242, IMG submission 108783) | Miracle-Growth compost microbial communities from Emeryville, California, USA - Original compost - Miracle growth compost (MG) ... | reverse complement strand
CCTCACCGAGCCGCACGCCGACGCGGTGCACAGGGTCGAGGTGTTCCTCGGCGTGCTCATCGGCGCGGTGACGTTCACCGGGTCGGTCGTCGCCTACCTCAAGCTGTCGGCGCGCATGTCGTCGGCGCCGCTCACGCTGCCGGGGCGCAACTGGCTCAACCTCGGCGCGCTCGTCGCGTCGGCCGGTCTGATGGCGTGGTTCCTCGCGTCCGGCTCCGTCGTGCCGCTCGCGATCATGACGGTCGTCGCGCTCGCGCTCGGCTGGCACCTGGTGGCGAGCATCGGCGGCGGCGACATGCCTGTGGTCGTCTCGATGCTCAACTCGTACTCCGGCTGGGCGGCCGCGGCGGCGGGCTTCATGCTCGAGAACGACCTGCTGATCGTCACGGGCGCGCTCGTGGGCTCGTCCGGCGCGATCCTCTCGTACCTGATGTGTCGCGCCATGAACCGCTCGTTCGTCAGCGTGATCCTGGGCGGCTTCGGCACGGCCGAGGGCACCGTCGCGAGCTCCGCCGGGGAGCAGGGCGAGCACCGCGAGGTGTCCGCGACCGAGGTCGCCGAGCTCCTGACGGCGGCGCGGTCGGTCGTCGTCACGCCGGGCTATGGCATGGCGGTCGCTAAGGCGCAGTACCCGGTCGCCGAGCTCGTCGAGCGCCTCCGGGCCCACGGCGTCCAGGTCCGGTTCGGCGTCCACCCCGTCGCGGGGCGGCTCCCGGGGCACATGAACGTGCTGCTCGCCGAGGCGCGCGTGCCCTACGACCTCGTGCTCGAGATGGACGAGATCAACCCGGACCTCGCGGACACCGACGTCGTCCTCGTGATCGGCGCGAACGACACGGTCAACCCCGCGGCGCTCGAGGACCCCGGCTCGCCGATCGCCGGCATGCCGGTGCTCGAGGTGTGGCACGCGCGTCAGGTCGTCGTGTTCAAGCGCTCGATGGCCACGGGCTACGCCGGCGTGCAGAACCCGCTGTTCTTCCGCGAGAACACGGCGATGCTGTTCGGCGACGCCAAGGAGCAGGTCGAGGCGATCCTGACGCACGTGGCGCCGGCCCCGGCTCGCGCCGCCGGCTGACGGCGGCCCCACGGAGCGGGCATCCTCCCACCCCGCGGGCGGGCGTCCGGCTGGCAAAGGTCCCGTCACGAGATCTCCACGGCCGCACTAGGGTGAGATCGCAAACCCACCCGCACGCCGGAAGGACACCCCATGGCCAGCATCGAGGCCGTCGGCGCCCGCGAGATCCTTGACTCCCGCGGCAACCCCACCGTCGAGGTCGAGGTGGCACTCGACGACGGCACCATCGCCCGCGCGGCCGTCCCGTCGGGCGCGTCCACCGGTGCGTTCGAGGCCGTCGAGCGCCGCGACGGCGACAAGGGCCGCTACCTGGGCAAGGGCGTCGAGCAGGCCGTGAACGCGGTCATCGACGACATCGCGCCCGAGCTCATCGGCTTCGAGGCCACCGAGCAGCGTCTCGTCGACCAGGCGCTCATCGACCTGGACGGCACGCCCAACAAGGGCAAGCTCGGCGCGAACGCGATCCTCGGCGTCTCGCTCGCGGTGGCGAAGGCCGCGGCCGACTCGGCCGACCTCCCGCTCTTCCGCTACATCGGCGGCCCGAACGCGCACGTGCTTCCGGTCCCGATGATGAACATCCTCAACGGCGGCTCGCACGCCGACTCGAACGTCGACATCCAGGAGTTCATGGTCGCGCCGATCGGTGCGACGACGTTCCGCGAGGCGCTCCGCACGGGCGCCGAGATCTACCACTCGCTCAAGTCGGTCCTGAAGGCCAAGGGCCTTGCGACGGGCCTCGGCGACGAGGGCGGCTTCGCGCCGAACCTCGAGAGCAACCGCGCCGCGCTCGACCTCATCCTCGAGGCGATCGAGAAGGCCGGCTTCGTCGCGGGCACCGACGTCGGCCTCGCGCTCGACGTCGCGTCGACCGAGTTCTTCTCCGAGGGTGCCTACCAGTTCGAGGGCAAGGCCCAGACGCCCGAGTTCATGATCTCGTACTACGAGCAGCTCATCCGCGACTACCCGCTGGTCTCGATCGAGGACCCGCTGTCCGAGGACGAGTGGGGCTCGTGGAGCCAGCTCGTGTCCGAGGTCGGCGACCGCGTGCAGATCGTCGGCGACGACCTGTTCGTGACGAACCCGACGCGCCTCGCCAAGGGCATCGAGCTCAAGTCGGCGAACTCGCTGCTGGTCAAGCTCAACCAGATCGGCACGCTCACCGAGACGCTCGACGCCGTGACGCTCGCGCAGCGCAACGGCTTCACGACGATGACCTCGCACCGCTCCGGCGAGACCGAGGACACGACGATCGCCGACCTGTCCGTCGCGACGAACGCCGGCCAGATCAAGACGGGTGCGCCCGCCCGCGGCGAGCGCATCAACAAGTACAACCAGCTGCTGCGCATCGAGGAGGAGCTGGACGACGCCGGCCGCTACGCCGGCCGCTCGGCCTTCCCGCGGTTCAAGCAGGGCTGACCCCGCTGGGCGAAGGGCCGGCCGCCCCACGGGGCGGCCGGCCCTTCGCCGTCCGCACGGCGCCCAACCCCGCCGAGCGCCCCGCCCGAACCTCGCCCCACCTGGGCCCCCGCCGCCGGCGAACGCACGGCGATCGCACAACGGCACGCCCCGATCGCACCCTCTCGCCGCTCGATCGCCGTACCGTCGCCCAATCGCCGTGCCCTCGCCCGATCGCCGTGCCCTCGCCCGATCCCCCCCGACCTGGCCCTACCTGGGCCCCGACGGCGAAGGCACGGCGATCGCGTAACGGCACGGCCCGATCGCACCCTCGCGATGCTCGATCGCCGTGCGCTCGCTCGATCGCCGTGCGCGCCCGGTCGCCGTGGCGTCCCGCGGAGCGCGTGACCTGGGTCTGGGCGGTCGGCGGTGCGGCGCGCCCGCTCGGTCCCGGGTCCACGGGGGTCGGCGGATCGGGAGGCAGGATGGGGACCGTGCCCGCCCCCCGCCGTCCCGCCTCGCCGACTGCGTCCGGCCGTCCCGGGGCGCGCCCGGGCACGCGGCGAAGCGGCGCGCAGTCGGGCGGCACGCCGGGCGCGCGGGCCTCGGAGCCGTCGGCCGAGCGCCCGTCCGCGCCGGCCACTCCCGCGCGTGGCTCCGCGTCGACCGCTGCGCGCAGTGCCACGTCGGCCGGCCACGGCGCCCCGGCGAGCGGTGCGGTGCCCCGCGTGGGCGCGCCGCCGTCGCCGACTGCGGCCCGGCCCGCCTCCTCCCGGCCGGCGTCGCGCCCCGCTGCCCGCCCGAGCGGCCGGCCCGCCGCCCCAACCCAGCACGTGCAGACGCGTCTCCCGCGGCTGTTCACGGTGCGCGTCATGGTGTTCGCGTGTGTGCTTCTGCTCGCCTTCATCCTCGTGTCGCCGACGTTGCACTCGTACGTGCAGCAGCGTCAGCAGCTGGCGCAGCTCCGCGCCCAGGTGGCGGCCGCGCAGGCGCGCAACGACGACCTGCAGTCCGACCTGTCCCGGTGGGACGACCCGGCGTACGTGCAGGCGCAGGCGCGCCAACGGCTCTCGTTCGTCATGCCGGGGGAGAAGGCGTTCCGTGTGGTCGACCCGGAGACGGTGCCCGACGTCGAGCCGGCGCGGGAGTCGGGCCCGTCGTCGTCGCTCGACGCCACCGGGACGGGACCCTGGTACCAGGCGGTGTGGGCGTCGGTCGAGGCGGCCGGCAGCCAACCGATCACGACGGACGCACCGACCGCAGCGACGAAGGGCACGACGAAGCCGGACGCGACGAAGCCGGACGCGACGCACCCGTCGGGCGCAGCGACGTCCGGCAGCACGACGTCGGGCGCCGCGACGTCGGGCGCCGCGACGTCCGGCACCACGAAGCCGGGCACCACGACGTCCGGCACCACGAAGCCGGGCACCACGACGTCTGGCACCACGAAGTCGGGCACCACGACGTCCGGCACCGTGACGTCCGGCACCACCAAGTCGGGCACCTCGGGCACGACGTCGCACGCGAACACGCCCGCGACGAAGGCCCCCTGACCCCGCCAGCGGCGGCCGCACCGGCGGCCCGGGCGACAATGGACCGACCCCGCACCCCGAGGAACGGATCCGCAATGTCCTCCGCCGTCACCGAGCGCGACCTCGACGTGCTGCGCGAGCAGCTCGGCCGCCCGCCGCGCGGCGTGGTCGGCGTCGCGGCGCGCTGCGTCTGCGGCCGTCCGCTCGTCGTGCGCACGGCGCCGCGCCTCGACGACGGCACGCCGTTCCCGACGACGTACTACCTGACGTGCCCGCCCGCGGTCGCCGCGGTGAGCACGCTCGAGGCGGCAGGCCTGATGAAGGAGCTGACCGCCCGCCTCGAGCAGGACGAGGAGCTCGCCGCCGCCTACCGCCGCGCGCACGAGGCGTACCTCGCGGACCGCGAGGAGCTCGGCCACGTCGAGGAGATCGCGGGCGTGTCGGCGGGCGGCATGCCGACGCGGGTCAAGTGCCTGCACGTGCACGTCGGCCACGCGCTCGCGGCCGGCCCGGGCGTCAACCCGATCGGCGACGAGGCGCTCGCCCTGATCCGGGACACCTGGCGCCCCGACCGCTGCACCTGCTGACCAGGCACCCTCGCCGAGCCCCGGCCACCCGCGCGCCGCCGCCCACCTCGCGGAGGGGGCGCCACCTCGCGGCGCCACCTCCGCGAGACCCGAACCTCCGCGAGACCCGAACGTCCGCGAGACCCGAACGTCCGCGAGACGCGAACATCCGCGCGAGACACGAACTGCGCAGTCCATGTCCGGCGCAGATGTTCGCAAATGGCGGGAGGGAGCGGCCGGCGGCCGGGGCGCCCGGGGTCGGCCGGGCGGACGTCACCCGGGATGGGAGGATGGCGCGCGTGACGCGCGTGGCTGCCATCGACTGCGGGACCAACTCGATCCGACTCCTCGTGGCCGACGTGGATCCCGACGCGGGCACGCTCGTCGACCTGACGCGCCGCATGGAGGTCGTCCGCCTCGGCCAGGGCGTGGACCGCACGGGTCGCCTGGCGCCGGAGGCGCTCGAGCGCACGCTGGCCGCCGCCCGCCGCTACGCCGACGAGTGCCGCGAGCTCGGCGTCGAGGCCACGCGCTTCGTGGCGACCAGCGCGTCGCGCGACGCGGAGAACCGTCAGGACTTCGTCGACGGCGTGCTCGACGCGCTGGGTGTCGAGCCGGAGGTCGTCGACGGCCAGGAGGAGGCCCGCCTCTCGTTCCGCGGGGCGACCGGCGTGCTCGCGGGCCGTCACCCGGGGCCGTTCCTCGTCGTCGACCTCGGCGGCGGCTCGACGGAGCTCGTCCTCGGCACCACCCGGCCCGACGCGGCGTACTCGATGGACGTCGGCTGCGTGCGCATGACGGAGCGGCACCTGCGCTCCGACCCGCCGACGCCGGCCGAGCTGCTCGCGGCGCACGCGGACGTCGCCGCCGCGCTCGACGCCGCGGCGCAGGTCGTCCCGCTCGGGGACGCCGTGACGCTCGTCGGCCTCGCGGGCACGGTGACGACCGTGACGGCGCACGCGCTCGGCCTGCCGGCGTACGACCCGCACGCGATCGACGGCTCGGTCCTGCCGGTGGAGGGTGTGCTCGTCGCGTGCGACGACCTCGTGCTGCGCTCGCGCGCCGAACGCGCGGCGCTGGGCTTCATGCACCCCGGCCGGGTCGACGTCATCGGCGCGGGCGCGCTCGTCTGGCACGACGTCGTCACGCGCGTGCGCGACGAGGTGGCGGCGGCAGGCGGAGAGCTGACCGAGGTCGTCACGTCCGAGCACGACATCCTCGACGGCATCGCCTGGAGCGTCGCCGAGCGCGCCTGACGCCCGAGGCGCGCGACACGGCGCCGAAGCCGCTGGTCAGGGGCGTGGTCGTCCCCTAGCCTCGGTCGGGATGCCCGCTCGACGAGGAGCCTCGATGACCGACGACCTGCTGGCGCACGGCCCGGACGGGCACCCTGCGCCGCTCGGCCACTCGCTGGACCGGCGCACGGTCCTGCGCCTCGGCGGCGGCCTCGTCGCGCTCGGCGCGCTGGCGGCGTGCACGCCGGATGAGAGCGCTCCCAAACTGACCGGCACCACGCCCGACCCGAGCCCGACCGCCACGACCGACGGCGCGTGGGAGCCACCCGCCAACCCCATGGCGTTCCCCGCCGGCTTCCTCTGGGGTGCCGCGACGTCGGCGTTCCAGGTCGAGGGCTCGACCAAGGCCGACGGCCGCGGCCCGTCGATCTGGGACACGTTCGCCGCGCAGCCGGGCCGCATCGCGGACGGCTCGACGGGCGACCCGGCCGCGGACCACTACCGCCGCTGGGCGGCGGACCTCGACCTGATGAAGGCGCTCGGCCTGCGCGCGTACCGGTTCTCGGTCGCGTGGCCGCGCGTCCAGCCGACGGGCAGCGGCAAGGCGAACCCGAAGGGCGTCGACTTCTACAAGCGCCTGGTCGACGGCCTGCTGTCGCGCGGCATCCACCCCGCGATCACGCTCTACCACTGGGACCTGCCGCAGCCCCTGCAGGACGCGGGGGGCTGGCCCGCGCGCGACACCGCGCAGCGCTTCGCCGACTACGCCGCGATCGTCTACGACGCGCTGCACGACTCCGGCGCGACGTGGCTCACGATCAACGAGCCGAAGACGACGGCGTCCGTCGGGTACGGGACGTCGGCGCACGCGCCGGGCGCGGACGACGTCGAGCAGTACACCGCGGCCGTGCACCACCAGCTGCTCGCGCACGGGCTCGCCGTCCAGGCGTTCCGCGCGTCGGGGGCGACCGGCGACATCGGCATCGCGCTGAACCTCATGCCCGTCTACCCGACGACGGACGACGCGCAGCCCGCGACCCGCCGCGTCGACGCCGTCGAGAACCGCCTCTACCTCGACCCGGTGCTGCTCGGCACGTACCCGGACGACGCGATCGGCGACCTGTCGGGCCAGATCCCGGCCTCCCGCGCGGCGTTCGACAAGCTCGTCCGGCCCGGCGACCTCGCGGCGATCTCCGCGCCGATCGACGTCCTCGCCGTGCAGTACTACGGGGTCTCGGGCGTCGACTCGTCGGGCCAGTACCGCCAGATCGCGCCGGTCTCGCTCGCGTCCTGGCAGCAGGTCCGTCCCGAGGGCCTCCACGACCTGCTGACGCGGATCACGCGCGACTACCCGGACGCGCCGCCGCTGATCATCACCGAGAACGGCATCCCGGACCCGGACGCCCGGGGCACGACGGCCGACGACCAGCGGCTCGAGTTCCTGCGCAGCCACTTCCAGCAGGCGGCCCGCGCGATCGGCGACGGCGTCGACCTGCGGCAGTACTACGTCTGGTCGCTCCTCGACAACTTCGAGTGGGCCGAGGGCTACACCCAGCGGTGGGGCATCGTGCACGTCGACTTCGCCACGCAGCGGCGCACGCCGAAGCAGAGCGCGCAGTGGTACTCGGGCGTCATCCGCGCCAACGCGGTCGCGCCGGCGTGAGGCGCGGCCCCGTGGAAAACGAGCGGGACGGCGCGTGCCGAGGTCGCGTGTGCGCAGCATCACGGGCTTCTCGGGCGGCCTGAGAGGTCCGGGACAAGTACCGTAAAGGTATGCCTCAGTCTGTCTCGACCCCGGTGGACGCTGCCCCCGCACCGGCGAAGGCCGGCAAGCCCCGCAAGGTGCCGCGCGTCGTCATCCTCGGCGGCGGGACCGTCGGCCTGTACACCGCCCGCCGGCTGCGCAAGCGCCTGGGCCGCCGCGAGGCCGCGATCGTCGTCGTCGACCCGAACCCGTACATGACGTACGCGCCGTTCCTGCCCGAGGCCGCGGCCGGCTCGATCGACGCGCGCAACGTCGTCGCCCCGCACCGCCGCGCGCTCAAGGGCGTCGACGTGCTGCAGGGCAAGGTCTCGCAGATCAACCACGCCGAGCGCACGGTCGAGATCACGCCGGAGGAGGGCGACGCGTACTGGGTCACGTACGACCACCTCGTCGTCGGCCTCGGCTCGGTCGCCCGCACGCTGCCCATCCCGGGCCTCGCGGAGCAGGGCATCGGCTTCAAGAACGTCGAAGAGGCCATCGCCGTCCGCAACCACATCCTCAACCGGATCGACGTCGCGGCCTCGACGTGGGACCCGGAGCTGCGCCGGCGCATGCTCACGTTCGTCTTCGTCGGCGGCGGCTTCGCCGGGATCGAGGCGCTCGCGGAGCTCGAGGACATCGCGCGCTACACGGTGCGCCACTACAAGCAGATCGAGCAGGACGAGCTGCGGTTCGTGCTCGTCGAGGGCAGCCCGCGCATCCTGCCCGAGGTCAGCGAGGAGCTCGGCGGCTACACGCTCGAGCAGCTGCGCAAGCGCAACATCGAGATCTACCTGTCGACGTTCCTCAACTCGTGCGTCGACGGCCACGTGGTGCTGTCGAACAAGACCGAGTTCGACGCGGAGACGATCGTCTGGACCGCGGGCGTCAAGGCCAACCCCGTGCTGCAGCAGTCGGACCTGCCGCTCGACCAGCTCGGCCGTGTCACCGTCAACGCCAAGCTCCAGGTGATCGACGCCGAGGGCGTCGTCGTTGCCGACGCCTACGCGGCCGGTGACTGCGCGGCCGTGCCCGACCTGTACAACCCCGGCAAGTTCTGCCCGCCGAACGCGCAGCACGCGCTGCGCGAGGGCAACCACCTCGGCGACAACCTGGCCCGCGTGCTGCGCAGCGCCGAGCTCACCGAGTACAAGCACAAGAACATCGGCGCGGTCGCCTCGCTCGGCATGTACAAGGGCGTCGCGCAGATGTTCGGCAAGATCAAGGTCCGCGGCTTCTTCGCGTGGGTGCTGCACCGCACCTACCACGTGTTCGCGATGCCGACCGTGAACCGCAAGCTCCGCATCATGGCGGGCTGGACCGGGTCGGTGCTGCTGCGCCGCGAGGTCGTCGCGCTCGGTGCGCTGCACGACCCGCGCGCGGAGTTCCGTGCCGCGTCCGTGCCGGCGAAGCCGCGCGTCGTCGAGGCCGAGCAGAAGGCGGCCTCGCTGCCGTCGATCAAGGCCGAGGCCGGCTCGCCCGCCGAGAAGGCGTCGCGCACCGCGAGCTGAACCCCGCACGTCGAACGAGCCCTGGCCGCCGAGGCGGTCGGGGCTCGTCCGCGTCTCGGGCCGCCCCCGGCCGTGCGCCGCGCGGACGGGCGCCTGGCAGGATGACGACCGCGCCCCCGTAGCCCAATCGGCAGAGGCAGCCGGCTTAAACCCGGCCCAGTCCCGGTTCGAGCCCGGGCGGGGGCACGGCGCGACGTGGTGCGCTGCGACGTGGCTTGCTGCGCTCAGCCGAGGCCGGCGGACGCCTCGGCGGCCTCGATGTCCTCGAGCCATGCGCGCTTGCCGGCGCGCCAGCCCTCGTCCGTGACGCCCAGGCGCCAGTAGCCCGACACCGACAGGGCGTCGCGGGGGATGCCGCGGTCGACGCGCAGGTGGCGGCGCAGCTCGCGGACCATGCCGGCCTCACCGTGCAGGAACGCGCTGGTCGGTGCGGGCACGGGCGGGAGGGCGAGCACGGCGTCGACGAGCGCGGCTCCCGGCGCGCCGTGGCGGGTGTGGACGTAGCGGACCTCGACACCGGCGGGCGCGGCGAGCGGCAGCTCGTCGTCGGCGTCCGGCACCTCGAGCAGCGCGTGGCCGACCGCGTCGGCGGGCAGGTGCTCGAGCGCGACGGCGACGGCCGGCAGGGCGCTCGCGTCCCCGATCAGCAGGTGCGACGCGGCGGCCGGGTCGGGCGACCACGCGCCTCCCGGGCCGGACAGCGCGACGGGGTCGCCCGGCTGCGCCTGCGCCGCCCACGGCGCCGCCACGCCCTCGTCGCCGTGCACCACGAAGTCGAGCGCGACCTCGCGGCGGTCGGCGTCGTACGAGCGCACGGTGTAGGCGCGCAGGCGCGGCGGGTCGTCGGCGGGGAGCGCGGCGCGCACCGCGTCGAGGTCGAGCCGGCCCTCGGCATCGGTCGGGCGGTCGACGCCGGGGGGCAGCATGACGACCTTCACGTAGGAGTCGGCGTGCGGCGACGGCTCGAATGTCGACAGGCCGCCGACCACGACGCGCACGAACGACGCAGACAGCTGCTCGGTGCGCAGGACGACGCCGACGTGCGGCGCGGGACGGCGGCGAGGGGCGTCGGGCACGAGACCTCCGGCTGGTGGGGGCTCGCGTCCACGGGCGGGGCGAGCCCGGCCAGCCTAGGTGGCGCACCCGTGGACACTGGACCGGGGGACCCGCACCGCGCGAGCGCAGCCGGGCGCCCGCGACGACGCTGGGAGGCTGGGCGTGCGGAACCCCGCGTCAGCGCACGCGGGTTCCGGCGTCGAGCTCGGCATTGAGCCGCGTCAGCAGCGCCCCCAGCTGGTGGCGGTCCGCGGCCCCCCAGTCCTCGAGGATCTCGCGGTACACGTCGTAGCGCGCCGCCTGGGTCGCCGCGAGGGCCTGCGCGCCCGCCGGCGTCATGCTGATCACCGCGCGTCGGCCGTCGTGCTCGTCACGCTCGCGCGTCACGTGGCCCGCGGCCTCCATGGCGAGCACCTGGCGCGTCACGGTCGACGCGTCGAGCCGCAGGTGGTCGGCGATCTCGTTGATGCTCAACGGACCGTCGACGAGCCGGCCGAGCGCGAGGTACGCGGAGCGCTCGAGGGTGCCGTCGAACCGGCTCGAGCGGCGCCGGTTGCGGTCGGCCAGGCGCAGCAGCAGCGCCACCTGTTCCTCGATGGTGCGCACGTCAGGGTCCAAGGTCCCACCTCCGGTCGTTTCGGTGTAGCATACAGGCAAATACCTGTCCACTACAGATAATCACGAGGCACACCCATGGCATCCGCCAGGAACGAACCGAACAAGGCCGCTATCTATGCGACGGCGCTCACTGCTCTCTTCGCCATCGCCGGCATCGCGATCGTCGACCCGATCCTGCCCGTCATCGGCCTCGAGCTGGGCGCCACCACCTGGCAGATCGAGCTGCTCTTCACCGCGTACATCGCCGTGATGGCCATCGGCATGATCCCCGCGGTCATGGCGACCGGGAAGTTCGGCTACAAGAAGATCCTCGCCACCGGCGTCACCGTCGTGGCCGTCGCCGCCATCGGCGCGTCGTTCACCAACAGCATCGGCTCGCTCGCCGCGTTCCGCGGGCTGTGGGGCCTGGGCAACGCGATGTTCTTCGCGACCGCGATGGTGCTGCTCGTCTCGCTCGCGAACGACCGCGAGTGGGTCGTCGGTCTGTTCGAGACGTGCGTCGGCCTCGGGTTCGCGGTCGGCCCGCTGCTCGGTGGCCTGCTCGGCAAGATCTCGTGGCGCGTGCCGTTCTTCGCGTGCGGCATCTTCATGGTCGGCGCGCTCGTCATCGCGCTGACGCGCCTCAAGGATCCCGACCAGGCGCCCGCGCCGCTGCGGCTCGGCCAGGTGTTCACGCCGTTCAAGAAGCCCGCGTTCATCGCGCTGTCCGTGCTGACCGCGACCTACAACTTCGTCTACTTCATCGTGCTGGGCTACACGCCCGTCGCGCTCGGCCTCGACGTCGTGCCGCTCGGTCTCGTCTTCACCGCGTGGGGCATCGGCCTGGCGTTCGGCATCCTCGTGGTCGGCCACAAGCTCGCGCACAAGCTCGGCGCCGTGCAGACGGTCGGCTTCGCCGTCATCGTCGTGGCGCTCACGCTCGCCGGCCTCGCGGTCTTCGACCCGACGTGGGCGAAGGTCGTCACGCTCGTCGTCGCCGGCGTCGCGATGGGCATCGCGAACGCGAACCTCACGGACCTCGCGCTCGCGATGGGCTCGCCCGACCGTCGCGTCACGACCGGCGCGTTCAACCTGGTCCGCTGGGGCTTCGCGGCGCCCGCGCCCGTCGTGGCCGGTCTGCTCTCCGAGCACGTGAGCATGGAGGCACCCTTCTGGATCGGCGTCGGCGTGATGGCCGTCGGGATCGTCGTGTTCTTCGCGGCGGGCCACTACATGGCCCGGTCGATCGGCGAGCGCGTGCTGTGGTCGCGCTGGAACGTCGGTGCGCAGGCCGCCGAGGGCACGCCCGAGGAGGCGCTCGAGCTGCTCTGACGAGCCGAGGGACGTCCGTACGACGAAGCCCCGGGGTCCGCTGCGTGCGGGACCCGGGGCTTCGTCGTACGGGATCAGGCGTCGCGCTTCTTGAGGCGCCACAGCGCGCAGGCCAGCAGCACGACGACCCACGCGACGAGGATGCCGTAGCCCTGCCACGCGGTGAAGTCCGGCCCGCGCATCTGGTCGTTGAGGCTCGCGATGTCCGCGTCGGAGTACGTGAGCTTGAGTCCCGCGGTCGACGGGAGGAACGGGTGGATGTAGCTCAGCGGCTTCCACGGGATGAAGAACAGGTTCTCGACGACGACGAGCAGGCCGAGCACGGTCGCGAGCGCCGCTGCGCTGTGCCGCAGGAGGGCGCCGAGCGCGAACGCGAACGCCCCGATCGTCGCGAGGTAGAGCACCGTGCCCACGAGCAGGCGCTGCACCTCGGCGTCGCCGAAGTCGAGCGAGAAGCCGCGCCCGTTGACGATCAGCGCCTGGATGCCGATCGCCACGGCGACCGCGACGGCGGCCGTGACGAGCACGGTCAGGAACAGGACGACGAGCTTCGACCAGATCACCGGCGTGCGCCGGGGCGCGGCCGTCAGGCTCGACCGGATCATGCCCGTCGAGTACTCGCCGGTGATCGTCAGGACGCCGATCACCGCCAGCGCGAGCTGGGCCATCTGCGTCGCGGGGCCGAGCACCTGGACGCCGACGGTGTGCGCGTCGGGACCGGGATCGGTGTTGCTCGTGGCGACGGCGCTGAACAGCGCGGTGATGCCGACGATCACGAGCGCGGTGATGCCGAGGACCCAGGGGGTCGAGCGCACCGACCACAGCTTGATCTGCTCGGAGCGCAGCAGGCGGGGGAACGTGACCCCGCGTCCCGCGTCGGTCGACGCGGCGGGGCTCCCGACCGGTCGGGTGGCGGTCGTCGTGGTCGTCATCGGGTCGCCTCCTCGGCGGTCGCAGCGGCGGGGCCGTCGAGGTGCGTGCCCGGCACGGTCGACGAGTGGTACTCGACGGCCTCGCTCGTCAGGCTCATGTACGCCTCCTCGAGCGAGCCGCGGACCGGCGTGAGCTCGTGCAGCACGAGCCCCTCGCGCGCCGCGGCCTCGCCGACCGCGGGCGACTCGATCCCGTGCAGCTCGAGCAGGCCGGGCTCGGGCGACGCGACCGTGACGCCGGGGCCCGCGACGAGCTCGGCGATCCGCGCGGCGTGCGGGGAGCGGACCCGCACGGTCGTCGTGGTCGCCTGCGCGATGACCTGGTCGACCGGGCCGTCGGTGATGATCCGGCCGCGGCCGATGACGATCAGGTGGTCGGCCGTCAGCGCCATCTCGCTCATGAGGTGCGAGGACAGGAAGATCGTGCGGCCCTCGCTCGCGAGGTACTTGACGAGGTTGCGCACCCACAGCACGCCCTCGGGGTCGAGGCCGTTGACCGGCTCGTCGAGGATGAGCGTCCGCGGGTCACCGAGCAGCGCGACCGCGATGCCGAGGCGCTGCCCCATGCCGAGCGAGAACCCGCCGACGCGGCGCTTGGCGACCTGCTGCAGGCCGGTCATCTCGATGACCTCGTCGACCCGCTTGTCGGGGATGCCGTGCGTCGCGGCGAGCGCGCGCAGGTGGTTGCGGGCGCTGCGGCCCGTGTGGACCGCCTTCGCCTCGAGCAGCGCGCCGACCTCGGTGAGCGGCGAGCGGAACTTCTCGTACGGGCGACCGTTCACGGTCACGGAGCCGCGCGTCGGGCGGTCGAGGCCCATGATCATGCGCATCGTCGTCGACTTGCCGGCGCCGTTCGGGCCCAGGAAGCCCGTCACCTTGCCGGGCTGGACCGTGAAGGTGATTCCGTCGACGGCGGTCTTGTCGCCGTATCTCTTGGTGAGTGCTTGCGCCTCGATCATCGATCCTGTCCTCGTCTCGGGTGTCTGCCGGCCGCCCCCTGCGAACGCCGGCCAGGCTCGACCCTAGGGGGCCGTGCGGCACCGTGTCCCTAGGGTGTGCCCCCCATTTGCGCTCAGGGTGACCCTGGTCGGCGCCGGTGGCGGCCTCGGGCGGCCGGTCGTGACGGCGCGCGACGGCGCGTGACGCCGCGCGACGCCGCGCGACGCCGCGTGACGCCGCGCGACTGCGCGTGACGGCGCGTGGCGGGCGGTAGGGTCCCGGTCGGATCGATTCGCCCGGCCGGCCGCGTCGCCCGCGGCCCGGTCTCGCCCGAAGGAGCGCGATGGCCCTCTACGACCTGCCCCTGGCCGAGCTGCGCGGGTACCGGCCCGAGCTCGACGAGCCGGCGGACCTCGACGAGTT
>Ga0164242_10005323_pt1 | contig 14340 bp, 10 predicted proteins | sample OricomgcompostMG_FD_108783 | JGI IMG/M metagenome (GOLD analysis project Ga0164242, IMG submission 108783) | Miracle-Growth compost microbial communities from Emeryville, California, USA - Original compost - Miracle growth compost (MG) ... | reverse complement strand
GAGTACGCGCTGCAGAACGACGAACGCTTCGGTATTTGGGGTGGGCTCTCGGAGCGGGAACGTCGCAAGCTGCGCAAACGCGCGGGGTGACGGCGTTCGTCGAGTCGCCTGCGTCTGCATCCGGAGTCGGTGCTGACACGGGCGTCGTTCGCGACGGTGAACGTGTGCGGGGCCGCGCAGGGACCGAAGAATGTCCCCGAGGCGGCTCCGCGCACGTCACATCGTGACGACGGCATGACGAGGCAATTCGGCGAGCACGCGATCACGGTGCCGGGTATTCGGCACGCACCTGCCTAGGCTGTCCGCGATGCCTCCGACAGTCACCGCCATCCTCGTCGCGCACCGCGGCACCGAGCACCTCAGACGCACCCTGGATGCTCTCGCGTCGCAGACCCGACCCGTGGACTCCGTCGTGGTGATCGCGGTCGACTCGGATGAGGCGACGACGGCCCAGGCATCCGCCTCCTCGCCTGACCAGCTGCTGGCCTCGACCGAGAAGCTGCCGTTCGGCACGGCCCTCGGAGTCGCGGCTCGCGTCGTGCCTCCCGCGGGATCCGAGGATGACTGGCTCTGGTTCCTGGGTCAGGACACGGCCCCGGAACCGGAGGCGCTCGCGCGGCTCATCGAGACCGTGGCCGTCTCTCCATCTGTCGCTATCGCAGGTCCGAAGCTCGTGGACTGGGACGAGGCCGCGGTGATCCGGGAACTGGGGCTGTCCATGACGCGCCTCGGAGCGACGATCGTGCCGGTCGAGGACGAGTTCGATCAGGCGCAGCACGACCGCACGAGCGACATGCTCGCCGTGCCGGCCGCTGGAATGCTCATCCGGCACACGGTGTGGGAGCGGCTCGGCGGATTCGATCCCGCGCTCCCCGCGTTCGACGAGGGACTCGACCTGTGCGTCCGCGCACGCCTCGCCGGGCACCGCGTGGTCATTGTCCCCGGCGCCCGACTGGCTTCGGCAGGTGACGGCGTCGCCGTGCAGCCGAGGACGCCGCGAGGCAGGCAGCGGCGCAGGCAGCACCGGCTGCGCCGATCCGCCCAGCTGCACAGGCGCATGGCATACGCGCCGGGCTTCGCCCTGGTCTTCCACTGGCTCTCACTCGTACCGCTGGCGATCATCCGGTCGCTCGGCTTCCTGCTCGGCAAACAGCCCGGCGCCATCGGCGGCGAGTTCGCGGCCGCGTTCGCCACAGCATTCGGCGGCAGTCGGGTCGGACAGGCGAGGAGCGCGATCAAGCGTGTGCGCGTGGTGAAGTGGAGCGCGATCGCGCCGTTGCGGATCCCTCGGGCCGAGGTGCGCCGCATCCGCGGGCTGCGTCGTGAGGTGAGCCTGGTGCGCCTGCACGGCGAACGGCGTGAGCTGAACTTCTTCAGCGGGGGCGGCGCCTGGGTCGTGCTGGCAGCTGCCCTGATGAGCATCGCGCTGTTCGCGCCGCTGCTCGGGTCTTCGCAGGCGAGCGGCGGAGGACTGCTGCGGTTGAACGACATCGGAACGCTGTGGGCCGACCTGGGTTACGGCTGGCGCGACATCGGCATCGGCTTCGTCGGCGCTGCCGACCCGTTCACCGGTGTGCTCGCTCTGCTGGGATCGCTCACGTTCTGGCAGCCGTCGTTCGCCATCGTGCTGCTGTGGTTCGCCGCGTTGCCGCTGGCGGCACTCGGCGGCTGGTTCCTCGCGACGCGCCTCACGCATCGCGCCGTGCTGCGCGCCACGTTCGCGATCGTGTGGGCGCTGGCGCCCATGCTGTTCGACGCGCTGCAGCAGGGCAGGCCGGCCGCGGTCATCGTGCACCTCCTGCTGCCCTGGCTGTTCTTCGCCGGAACCGCCGCGCGACGCTCGTGGGCGGCGGCCGCCACCACGGCCATCCTCGCCGCGGCCGTGGTCGCCTGCGCCCCCATCCTGGCGCCCGCGCTGTTCGTGATCTGGGTGGTCGGATCCGCGCTCGCAGGCCGAGGCGTCGTGCGGGTGCTGCTCGTACCCATACCGACGCTCGTGCTGTTCGCCCCGCTCGTGTGGCAGCAGACGATGCGCGGCACGCCGCTGGCGGTCTTCGCCGACCCCGGCCTGCCGCTCCCGGGTGCTCCCGCGCATCCGCTGCACGTCGCTCTCGGGTTCGCGGACAGCGACCTCGGCGGCTGGCAGACGCTCGCCGGGGTGCTGGGGTTCAGCGGTGTCATCCCGTCGGTCGTGGTGCCGATCCTGATGGCCCCCGTCGCCATCCTCGCGCTGCTCTCGCTCTTCCTGCGCGGCACGATCAGAGCCACGCTCTGCCTCATCGGGGCGCTGCTCGGCTTCGCGACCGCGATGGCGGCCGTCAATGTCTCCTTGTCCACGCAAGGATCCGCGGCCGTGCCGCTCTGGGCCGGAAGCGCGCTCAGCCTGTACTGGCTGGCGCTCATCTCGGCGGCGACCATGGCACTCGTGGCCCTCGGCCGGTTCGCCATCGGGCCGGCGACCGTCACCGTGGCCTTCGTGGCCGTGGCCGTCGCGCCGCTGGCGATCGCCGTGCCGCTGCAGACATCCGCCATCTCGGCGGGAGCCACGGATGCCCTGCCCGCCTACGCGACGGCGCAGGCCCAGACCCACCCGCGCATCGGCACGCTGCGGCTGGCACCCCAGCGGAACGGGTCGCTGGGAGCGCAGCTGCTGCACGGCAAGGGCGAGACGCTCGACGATCAGAGCACGCTGAGCGCCACGAGCCGCGTCCTCACGCCGGACGAACGCAAGCTCGCCACGCTCGCCGGCAATCTCACATCCACAAGCGGGCTGGATGCGTCGTCACTGCTCGAGCACTTCGGCGTCTCGTTCGTGGTGCTCCAGACGAGCGCCGGCGAGGGGCTCTCACCGGCATCCGCGACCCAGCTGCGCGCGGAGACGGCGCTCGACAGCAACCCGCTGCTCACCCAGGTGGCGTCGACCGACGACTCCGTGCTGTGGAGTGTGCCGAAGCAACGGCAGAGCGTGCCGATCCCGCCGGATGCCGGCGGCTGGCTGCGCCTCCTCGTGCTTGTCGCTCTCGGCATCGTGTTCGGGCTCACCCTGCTCCTGGCGCTTCCCACCGGACGCACCGAGCGTGGGACGCTGCGGCGCCCCACGGCGGCGGAAGTGCTCGGCAGGCACGCCGATCGCAGGAAGCGCGAGTCCGAGGCAGCAGCGGATCCCGTCAACACCGGCGCCGGTGCCGGCCGCGCTGCGGACGGCGATCCCCAGGACGTGGATACGGACGCTGCGGATGCCGGGAGCACCGACCCCGGCCATCCCGATTCGGCAGCTGAGGATCGTGCGCCGGCCGCTGACACCGGTACCGGCGCGGACGGCGAACGCGCTGCCGGTGCAGATCGTGATGCCGGTGTCGACGTGGGTCCGGGCTACCCGACGCGCGACGACGCGGCAGCCGCGACCTCGACGTCTCCGCAGTCGACGGAGCCTTCTCGGGTCGGTCGGCAGCCAGAGTCGGATCCCCTTCGTGGCAGAGATGCGGGCGCGGGGGGCAGAAACACGAGCACAGAGAGCAGGGACCAGGGCGCAGAAGCGGGCGGCGAGACGTCCGGTACTGCGGTCGGCGAGGATGCCGGTGAGCCGCAGAGTCCGCCGCCCGACGATGCGGCATCCGCACGCCGGTATGAGTACGGCGACCAGCGGCCGACCGGGGCTATCGACGAGGACACCGTGGAACGAGTGGATGCGTTCGCCGTGCGCGACGTGCCGATGAACGGCAGCGAGGGGGGTCGTGATGCCGAGTAATCGGGCGATAGCGCGCGGGAGCGTTCGCGTGCTGGCCGGTGTGATCGGTGTCGGTGTCGCTGTCGTCGCCCTCGCGGGCGCCGCGCTCGTGCCGCTGCCGGAGTTCCGGGTGACGCCGCCGTCGCAGAAGGTGGCGCCGGTGCCTGCCGATCAGGAACGGGTCTGCCCAGGCGGACTGCTCGACCTCGGCAACGCGACGGATGCTTCATCGCTGTCGTCGATCGGCACGCCGTCGCTCGTGACGACGTCCACGACCTCGGTCTCGCAGAGCAGCCTGGCCACCTCGAGCGTGCACGGTGGCGGCGGTGCGCCGCGGGTCATCAGGACGCAGGCGGACGGCTCCGGCGGCCGGCCGCTGATCGCCGGCGCGCAATCGCAGCGGGCACGAGAGGACGATGTCGCAGGGCTGGCGGCCGCCGCGTGCGGCGAGGCCGGCTCCGACAGCTGGCTCGTGGCCGGGTCTACGACTCTCGGCGCGACGAGCCTCGTGCTGCTGAGCAATCCGTCGAAGGTGCAGGCCACGGTCGACCTCGGCGTCTACACCGAGGCGGGCCACGCCGAGACTCCCGGCGCCCGAGGGCTGGTCGTGCGTGCGAACTCGCAGCTCGTGGTGCCGCTGGCGGGGATCGTGCCGAATGTGCAGGCATCCGTCGTGCACGTGCAGGCGAGCGGCGGCAGCGTGTACGCGTCACTGCAGCAGAGCAGCGTACAGGGTCTTGCGCCGCAGGGCGTCGAGCTCGTGGGCCCGACCGCTCTTCCCGCCCAGAAGCTCACCATTCCCGGGATGACGGTGGCGAACATCGCCCGCATCGCGACCGGAGCCGAGAGCGGCTCGAACCAGCTGCCTGCCGTGCGGCTGCTCGCCCCTGGCACGACGGAAGCGCACGTCACGGTGACGGCGACGTCGGAGACCACTCCGGGGGTCGGAGCCACGTCGCACATCACGATGCAGGGTGGAACAGTGCGCGAGGTGACGTTCGACCATCTGATCGACGGCTCGTACACCGTGCAGGTGACGTCGGACGTTCCCGTCGTGGCCGCGGCCCGCACCGTAGATGCCGCCGCACCGGCGAGCGGTGACCAATCGGCGACGGCTCAGGCCGAGGCGGCGACGCAGGACTTCGCGTGGTTCGTGGCCTCGGCCCCGCTCGGCCAGAAGTCGGTGGTGGCCGTGCCGCCGGGATCCGCGCCGACGCTGCACTTGAGCAACGAGACCGGATCGGATGCGTCGGTGACGTTGACGCCCAGGACAGGGGCGGCGCAGAAGGTCGCGGTGCCGGCGGGCAAGGGCGTCGCCGTGCCGGTCACGGCGCGCGGCTCGTACACGCTCGAAGGGGCGGAGGGGCTGCGGGCATCCGTGAGCCTGACGGGCGACGCCCAGTCGTCATCCTTCGCCCTGAACCCGCCGGGGCCGCTGGCGCAGCCGATCACGGTGTATCCGAAGTAGTGCGCCTTCGCTCCGGTCGAGCGGCGAGGGACGGGCGCGTGGCTCAGTAGTGCCCGCCGAAGCGGCCGGGCGCCAGATCCCAGGGGTCGCGACCCATCAGCTCGGCGACGGCGCGGAAGACGCAGCTCTCGACGAGGAGCTTGCGATGCAGGTCGTCGTTGCGGTGCAGCTTGGCCAGCCTCTCGATCGGCACCCGATAGAGGGTGATCGTCTTGGTGGCGTGGTCGACTCCCCAGCGCTCGACCTCCTCGTAACCGAGCGCCGCGGACGGCGCGGCCGCGATCTGCACGTGCATGTCGGAGAGCTCGTCGGGCCAGATGCCCTTGAGGAAGTCGGCCGTGGTCGCGACGGTCATCTCGAAGACGTCGATCCGGTCTTGCAGCAAGGGCAGGTGGGGGCCGGTGATGGGCCCTCGCGCGCCGCGCCCGTGGCGATCCGATCGACGCACCGGGGTGGCGTACCGTACTGGCCGGGATCGGGGCATGTCGCCCATCCTACGGTCACGGTCCGACGCTGTTCGGCGCGATGGACACACCGCGGGTTGAGCCTGTCGAAACCCGCATGCGGACGTGTTCCGAGAGCGCACCGGACGGTGGGGTGAACGGTGCCACGGCGACGAGCAGGGTGCAGCAACACAGTGCACCGGGCGGTGCGACCGTGCAGTGTGCACCGGCACCGTGCAGTGTGCACCCGCACTGCGCCCTGCCGCGGCGACGGCGCTGTGCATCGTGCGCCGGCGACGCGCCGTGAACGGGGGAGGCACACGAACGGTGCCGCAGCGCGGTTGCCGAGTAGTCTGGTGCCCTGATGACGGTGCGCACGTGTTCGAAGGTGGCTTGCTCGCGCGAAGCCGTGTCGACGCTCACCTACGACTATGCGGATTCGATGGTCGTGCTCGGACCGCTGTCGCTGACGCACGAGCCGCACACGTACGATCTGTGCGCCATCCACGCCGAGCGGCTCTCCGCACCGCAGGGATGGCAGGTCGTTCGGCATCAGGTGATCGGCGAGCCGCAGGGGCTCGGCGGCCTCTGACGGCGCCGGCGGCTGCCCCGTCTCGTCCCTCGGTATCCACCTTCCCGTCCGTATTCACCTTCCCGTCTCGGCCGTGTTCACTTTCCCGTCTCGTCCGTATTCAGGAGATGCGCGGGGTTCGACCGCGATATGCAGGTGAGCGAGCGGAGGTCCTGAATACGGCAACGGAATGGCGGATGCCCGTGGCCGTCCTGGGTCGCCGTAACACTCGGGAACGTGCTGAGACAATGGAGCACATGACCTCCCTGAGCTCCCAGGACCTCGCGCCGAACGCATCCGAGACCGCGACGTCGGACGCCCGTCCGTTCGAATACCGGGTGCGTGACCTCGCGCTCGCCGAGGCCGGACGCCACCAGTTGCGCCTGGCTGAGCAGGAGATGCCCGGCTTGATGGCGCTGCGCGCGGAGTTCGCCGACGCACAGCCGCTGGCGGGTGCTCGGATCGCCGGCTCGCTGCACATGACCGTGCAGACGGCCGTGCTCATCGAGACTCTCGTGGCGCTCGGCGCCCAGGTGCGCTGGGCGAGCTGCAACATCTTCTCCACACAGGACGAGGCGGCGGCCGCCGTCGTGGTGGGCCCGGACGGAACGCCGGAGCATCCGCGGGGCGTTCCCGTCTTCGCGTGGAAGGGCGAGAGCCTCGAGGAGTACTGGTGGTGCACGAGCCGCATCTTCGACTGGAGCTCGGAGGCCGAGCGGGCTCGGCAGGCCGGCGCAGCCGATCACGACTTCATCGGACCGAACCAGATCCTCGACGACGGCGGTGACGCGACTCTGCTCGTGCACCTCGGTGCGCAGTTCGAGCGTGAGGGACGCGTTCCGGATGCCGCCCCGCGCGACTCCCACGAATACCGTGTGATCCTCGACGTGCTGCGCGAATCCCTCGCCGAGTCGCCGGACCGCTGGACCCGTATCGCGAGCGAGATCGCGGGCGTCACGGAGGAGACCACGACCGGCGCTCACCGGCTGTACGAGCTGGAACGCGACGGCAGGCTGCTGTTCACTGCGATCAACGTCAACGACTCGGTCACCAAGTCGAAGTTCGACAACAAGTACGGCATCCGCCACTCGCTCGTCGACGGCCTGAACCGCGCCACCGACGTGCTGATCGGCGGCAAGGTCGCCTTCGTCGCGGGCTACGGGGATGTCGGCAAGGGTGCGGCCGAGGCGTTGCGCGGCCAGGGAGCACGCGTGATCGTGAGCGAGGTCGACCCGATCAACGCGCTCCAGGCGGCGATGGACGGGTTCCAGGTGTCGCGCCTGGAGTCGGTGATCGGTGAGGTGGACATCCTGATCACGGGTACCGGGAACAAGAACGTGGTGCGGCTCGAGCACCTGCTCGCCATGAAGCATCTTGCGGTCGTGGCGAACGTCGGGCACTTCGACAATGAGATCGACATGGCATCGCTGGAGGCGCTCGACGGTGCCGAGAAGGTCGAGATCAAGCCGCAGGTGCACGAGTGGCGGCTGCCCAACGGGCGCAGCGTGCTCGTACTCAGCGAGGGCCGGCTGATGAATCTCGGGAACGCGACGGGGCACCCGTCGTTCGTGATGAGCAACTCGTTCACGAACCAGGTGCTGGGTCAGATCGAGCTGCACGGCAATGCGGATGCGTACCCGCTCGGCGTGCACACCCTGCCGAAGGTGCTCGATGAGAAGGTGGCGCGACTGCACCTCGACGCCCTCGGCGTGGAGCTCACCACGCTCAGCGCCGAGCAGGCGGCGTACATCGGCGTGCCCGTCGAGGGCCCCTACAAGTCCGACCAGTACCGCTACTGACGACTGAGCCGAGAGCCAAGCGAGCTTGCTCGCTTGGCCGAGGCGATGGAGTCAGTTGAGTGCGCAGCGCGATCACTGACGACTGAGCCGAGAGCCAAGCGAGCTTGCTCGCTTGGCCGAGGCGATGGAGTCAGTTGAGTCGCGGAGCGCGATCACTGACGACTGAGCCGAGAGCCGAGCGAGCTTGCTCGTTTGGCCGAGGCGATGGGGTCAGTTGAGTCGCGGAGCGCGATCACTGACGACTGGGCCGAGAGCCGAGCGAGCCTGCTCGTTTGGCCGCGGGAATCGGCGTTTGCGCCGCTTTGCCGTGTTTGCGCCACTTGTTCTGGCGCAGTACCGAAGATGCGGCGCAGTCGGCGGGTGGCTGCGTGCGGGGTAGCGCGCACGGTCAGTCGCGGCGGGGGAACCCGGGCGGAAGCGCCGTGAGTGCGGGCTCGACGCGTTCGAGTCTCGCGCGATCGCCCATCAGCGCCGCGTACTCGCGGTCGCGACGGAGCGCGGCGACGGCGACGAGGAACGACTCAGCGTCGGTGTTCGGCAGCGGTGAGACGAACGGCGCGGCCTCGCGCGCGAGCTCCGTGGCGACGCGCGTGCGGGCATCCGGCGTGAGCGTCCCCGCGTGCCTCAGGAACTCAGCGATGCGCCTGGCGAGCCGAGGTGGAAGCGCGGCGACATCGGCCACCGTGGCCCAGCCCGCGAGGTGCGCTGGCAGCGGCGGCGGTGGGGGCGGCGCCGCAGGCATCCGTTGCAGCTGCGAGTACGTGCCGGCGAGAAGGTCGCCGATGCGCTTGGATCGCGGGCTGAGCAGACCGGCGATGGCGGCTATGCCGCCGAGCGTGAGGTAGATCTCGATCGATCCCGCCAGGGACCGCACGAACGCGTGCCGCAACTGCTCGGATGCGCCGTCATCCCGCACGATGCGCGCGCCGATCGCGAGCTTGCCGAGACTGCGGCCGTGCGTGAGGCCCTCGACGGCTGTGGGCACCACCACGAACACGAACGCGACGATCGCCACCTGGATGGCTGCCGTCGCCGCGGCGTCGAGCACCTTGCCCGCTCCGGACAGCGCCCAGAACAGCAGCAGGACGACGGCGTACCCCGAGAGTGCGTCGATCGCGAGGCCCGCGCCGCGCAGCACGAACGTGGCAGCTCTGGCGTCGACCGCCACGGCCTCCCCGGTGAACTGACGCTCGTCGTCGGCGTACTCGCCCGTCGCCGGGCCGGCATAGCGAGGGCTGCTCGCCACCTGGCCGCTCATGGCTACCATCTAATCAGCCATGGATGCCGACGCGTACGCCGCAGCCCACAGCGCCGAGTGGGAGCGGCTGGGCGCGCTCGCGCGACGCCGCACGCTCGACGGGGCGGCATCCGATGAGTTGATCGCGTCGTATCAGGTGGCGGCCACGCACCTGTCGGCGCTGAGCTCCGCCGACGGCGATAGCGCATACACCGACCGGCTGGCCACGGTGATCGCCGCTGCCAGGCGTCGATTCACGGGCACGCGCACGAGCGCTGCAGGAGGAATCGCTCTGTTCTTCGCCGCGTCGCTGCCAGCGGCGTTGTACCGCGTGCGCTGGGTGGCGCTCTGCGTCGCGCTGGGCACCGTCGCGGTGGCGGCCCTGGTCGCGTGGTGGCTGGTTTCCGATCCGAGGGCTCTCGCCGCCGTGGGCAGCACCACGGATCTGAAGCAGTACCTGAACCACGACTTCATCGACTACTACTCGCGCGATCCGGCCGCGTCGTTCGCCGGCCAGGTGTGGACCAACAACGCGTGGCTGGCCGCGCAGAGCATCGCCACGGGCATCCTCGGCGTCTACGTGCCGTACATCCTGGTGCAGAATGCCGTCAACCTCGGCGTCGCGGCCGGCATCTTCGTGCACTACGACCGGGCCGACGTACTGTTCTCCTACATCCTTCCGCACGGGATGCTCGAGCTCACCTCGCTCTTCGTCGCCGCGGCGGCCGGCCTGCGCATCTTCTGGGCGTGGGTCGCACCGGGGCCGCGCACCAGGGGCCAGGCGCTCGCGCAGGAGGGCCGCGCGCTGTTCGCGGTCGCGGTCGGCACGGCGATCAGTCTCTTCTGCTCCGGCCTCATCGAGGGGTTCGTGACGCCGTCCGGGCTTCCGGTCTGGGCCAAGGTCGCGATCGGCGCGTTCGCGCTCGCCGCCTTCCTCGTCTACATGCTGATCGTCGGCCGTAGGGCGGCCGAGGCCGGGGAGGCGGGCGATCCGGAGACGGATGCGCGATCGCGCCGCCTCGTCGCAGCCTGACAGGAGACCAGGGCGACAGAGTACACAGACGACAGAGGAACAGACGACAGAGCACACAGAAGAGGGGCCCGGTCTGCGCGACCGGGCCCCTCGTGCTTCTCGAGCTGCTACGAACGCTGGCGGCCGTCGACCTTCTTGAGGCTGTCGAACAGCGGCGCGAACGTGAAGCCGGCGATGAGCGCGCCGATGATCGGTGCGACGATCGTGACCCAGACCTGACCGATGGCATCCGGCCCGCCGTAGATGGCGGTGGCCAGCGCACGGGCGGGGTTGAATGAGCCGTTGGACACCGGGATGGCGATGAGCGCGACCGTGGTCAGCGTGAGGCCGATGGCGAGCGGTGCGAAGCCTGCCGCCGCGCGCACGTGCGTCACGCCCAGGATGACGTAGAGGAAGAACGCGGTCGTGACGATCTCGATGATGAAGACCGACCAGAATCCGTACCCGCCGGGCGACAGCACGTCGTAGCCCGTGGATGCTCCCCTGAACTGAAGGCTCAGGAAGTCGCCCTTCACGCCCTTGGCGCCGGCGAGCACCCAGAGGATGATGCTCGACGCGATGATGCCGCCGACGAGCTGCGCCACGATGTAGCCGATCACGTCGCGCCAGGCGAAACGCCGAGCCGCGGCGAGTCCGAGCGTGACGGCCGGGTTGAAGTGACCGCCGGAGATCGGACCGAACGAGTACGCGCCGATGACGACGGAGAGGCCGAGGGCGAGCGCGACGCCGAGGAATCCGACATTGAAGCCGCCCCTGCCCCCGCCGAACCCGGCGGCGAAGATCGCCGTGCCGACCACGGAGAACACCAGCAGGAAGGTACCGAACGCCTCGGCCGCGAGCCGCGCGACGAGAGACGGGGATACTGTGGCCTCCGGTGAGGCCGCAGCAGGAGTTGACTCAGACATCTTCACTTTCCTTCACGGATCGAGTAAGCCGGGCGGACTCCGCACGAGGACCTGCGTCCGGCGCCTACTCGAAACGCTAAGCGATCTCCCAGGTTCGGTCCACTCGATTTCTCAGCATGTCGCGGACGGGTTCCGCTGAGCGGCAGGCGGGCAGGCAGCAGGCAGCAGACGGGCGGCAGACAGGCAGACCGCACGAGCGATTCCCGCGAAGACCAGCGCCTCAGAGCCGTCCGGATGCCTTCAACGCCAGATACCGGTCGGCGATGGCGGGCGGCAGGTCGGCAGGCGGCGCGCTGACGACGCCTGCTCCGCTCATCCGCACCGCCTCCGCCACACGCGACGTGTCGAGCAGCGCTCGCTCGGCGGCCGCAGCCTCGTAGAACGCCTCGACGCCCTCACGCCGCGAGGCGAGCTCTTCGATGCGCGGGTCGCGAACCGAGCCCACCACGACGGTGTGCGACGAGGTCAGCTGCGGCAGCGCGGCGAGGAGGCCCATCGTCGATCCGGGTGCCGAGGCATCCGTGAGCAGCACCACGAGGGCATGCCGGTGCGTGATCGCGCGAACCTGCGCCGGGATCGCCGACCAGTCCGTCTCGATCAGCTCGGGCCGCACGTCGGCCAGTGCCGTCACGGTGCGGGAGAGCATGGCCGGGCCCTTCGCCCCGGTCACGCGGGCTCGCACCCGCCGGTCGAATGCGAGCACATCGACGCGGTCGCCTCCGCGGTCCGCGAGGGCGGCCAGCAGCAGAGCCGCTTCGAACGCCGTGTCCAGGCGCGGCTCGTCCGCGATGCGCGCTGCGGACGCGCGCCCGGTGTCGATCACGATGACCACACGACGGTCGCGTTCGGGACGCCACGTGCGCACCATGATGCCGGAGCCGGCGCGAGCGGCGACCGACGTGCGCGCCGTGGCGCGCCAGTCGATGGACCGCACGTCGTCCCCGGCCACGTACTCGCGCAGCGAGTCGAACTCCGTGCCCTCGCCCCTCACCATCACCGGCGTGGACCCGTCGAGCTCGCGCAACCGGGCAAGGCGGGACGCCAGGTGCTTGCGCGAGTGGAACGGCGGCAGCACGTGAAGTTCGGCAGGCGCGGCGAGCGTGGCCTGACGCGACCACAGGCCCAGGGGACCTGCCGCACGGATGGTGACGAACTCCGAGCGTCTGCTGCCACGGCGCCGTGGGGTGAGCGGGAGGGTGAGGATGCGTCGCTCGCCTTGCGGGACGTCCAGCGGCAGCCTCGACCGCGAAGCGCCGGCGGAGGGTTCCCAGCCGTCGCGCAGCGTGCCGTGCAGCCGGCGGGCGCCGAGGTTCGTGACGAAGATCGTGGTGGTGACCGTCTTACCGAGGCGCACCCGACCGGGGAGCATCCGCTCGAGCGCCACGCGCCGCGGAGAGGATGCCGCGAGCAGGTCGATCGCCCCCAGCACGCAGCAGAACACGAGCCAGCATCCGAGCGCCAGGTACGCGCCGGCGGCCGTCGAGCCGAGCAGCACGACGGGCACGAGACCCAGGGCGAGGAGGGCGACGAAGCGCCCGCTGACGGCCATGACGCTGGCCTAGAGCGGAACCTGCACCTGCTGCAGCACGGAGCGCAGGATGCCGTCTGTCGTGACGCCTTCCAGCTCGGCTTCGGGCTGCAGCTGCAGGCGATGGCGCCACGCGGCAGGCGCCATCGCCTGCACGTGGTCCGGGGTGATGGCGTCGTATCCGCTCAGCCAGGCGAACGCCTTGGCGGCCGCCAGCAGCGCTGTCGCGCCGCGCGGGCTCACGCCCAGGCGAACGGACGGGCTCTGCCGTGTCGCTCTGGCGAGGTCGACGACGTAGGCCAGCACGTCGGATCCCGCCGCGACACGACGCACCTCGGCGCGAGCATCCAGCACGTCGGCGGCATCGATGACGGGACGGATGCCCGCTGCCGCCAGCGCACGCGGATCGAACCCCGCGGAGTGCCGTCGCAGCACTTCGAACTCGGTGTCGCGATCTGGAACCTCGAGCACGAGCTTGAGCAGGAACCGGTCGAGCTGCGCCTCGGGCAGGGTGTAGGTGCCCTCGTACTCGATCGGGTTCTGCGTGGCGGCGACCAGGAAGGGATCGGGCAGCGTCATGGTGTCGCCGTCGGCGCTCACCTGTCGTTCCTCCATCGCCTCCAGCAGCGCGGCCTGCGTCTTCGGGGGAGTGCGGTTGATCTCGTCGGCCAGCAGGATGTTCGTGAACACCGGTCCGTGCCGGAACACGAACGCGGCCGATTTGGCGTCATACACCACCGATCCGGTGACGTCGCCCGGCATCAGGTCGGGCGTGAACTGCACGCGCTTCGCCTGCAACGACAGGGCCGCGGCGAGCGATCGCACCAGCAGGGTCTTCGCCACGCCGGGAACGCCTTCGAGAAGGACGTGCCCGCCGGTGAGAAGGGCGACCAGCAGGCCCGTGACGGCGGCATCCTGTCCGACGACGGCCTTCGCCACCTCGGCACGCACCGTGTCGAAGGCGGGCCGTCCGCCGTGCGGGGCTGGCGGAGCAGACGTCGGCTGCACGTTCGGTTCGGCTCTGCTGGGGTCGGTCATCGGCGATGCTCCCGGGTCGATCGGTCACTGCGAGCCTACTGATGCGGGGTGCATCGGTGAGCGGTCGGGCCGCGGCGCTCCAGGCGCGTGGCCTTCCGCGCATCGGCCGGTGGGCGGTGCCGGGTGGTCCCGGGTAGTCCCGGGTGGTCTCGTTCGCCATGGCACGGGGCTCAGGGAGCGCCGCGCACGGCCGTCCGCACCGCATCCTCCAGCTCGGCGAGGCGTGCCGCGAAGTCGACGGCCGAGGCATCCGTGAGCGGTACGCCGTCGAGCAGCACGTCACGTACGTCCTTCGCCGCACGACCGGTCAGCGCTGCGGCGCTCGCCGCCACCTGGTCGACGTCGGCTCGAGGGGGCAGCCCGCAGAGCACGCCGATGCGCTGCACCGCTCCCACCCGAAGCGCGTCGAGCGCGTGCACCCGAACGGATGCCGTGCGGTACAGCCTGGCGCGACCCTCGATGGTCTCACCTGCGCGCACCACGACGGGCAGGTTCTCCACCACGAGCGGACCGAAACGGCGTCCTCGCCACACACCCGCCGCAACCACGACGGCGATGAGCAGAAGGATCGCCGGGGTGACCCACGCCGGG
>Ga0164242_10005322_pt1 | contig 14340 bp, 11 predicted proteins | sample OricomgcompostMG_FD_108783 | JGI IMG/M metagenome (GOLD analysis project Ga0164242, IMG submission 108783) | Miracle-Growth compost microbial communities from Emeryville, California, USA - Original compost - Miracle growth compost (MG) ... | reverse complement strand
CGCGTCGGGGACCGGATTGCGGTGGGACTGGACGTGCGTGGGACGACACTGTCGGCGCGGGGTTGGACTCGGGACGGCGGGGAGCTGTTTGACGTACTCGCCCGGTTGGACGCGGACGGCTGTGCGCGGTACGTGGTGACGGACGTGCGACGGGACGGCACGCTCACCGGTCCGAACGTCGGACTGCTCCAGCAGGTCTGTGCGGCGACCGACCGGCCGGTGGTGGCCAGTGGCGGGGTGTCCACCCTGGACGACCTGCGAACGCTGGCCGCGCTCGAGGGCTCCGGCGTCGAGGGCGTGATCGTCGGGAAGGCGCTCTACGCCGGGGCATTCACCCTCCCCGAAGCGCTGGCCGCGCTCAGCTGAACGGGCTCCGGTGTGAGGCCTGAACCGGCGGAGGCCGGTGTGACCTGTCTTGCCTCCGGTTTGTTCGCGCCTGCGCTGCGCGCAAGGCGCGAACAAACCGGAGGCGGTGCGTGGCAGCAGTCCTCGTAACGTCGAGTTCGACGTTACGACGAGGAAAAGTGGTAACAACGTCAAACTCGGCGGGCGGCCGGGGCCAATGCTGGGCGGAGGAGGGACTGATACGTGGGGATTCTCGAGGGCAAGGTTGCGCTGGTCACCGGTGCGGGGCGGGGGATCGGCCGCGCGATCGCGGAGGAGTACGCCCGCGAGGGGGCGCGGGTAATGGTGGCGTCCCGCACCGCGAGCACGGTGGACGAGGTCGTGCAGGGCATCCGCGCGAGCGGCGGCGAGGCGGACGGCCACCCCTGCGACGTGGGGGAGCGGGATCAGGTTCTCGGCGCCGTGGCGCAGACCGTCGCCGCGTACGGCGGGATCGACATCCTGGTCAACAACGCGCAGAGCTTCGGCACGCGTGCAGAGCCGCTGGTGTCGTCCTCGACCACGCCGGTGGAGGCCGTCACCGAGGACGAGTGGGACTGGACCTTCGACACCGGGGTGAAGGCGACGCTCCGCGCGATGCAGGCGGCCTTCCCGCACATGAAAGCACGGGGCGGCGGGCGGATCATCAACTTCGGATCCCGCCGCGGGATCATGTGCAACCCGGATTCGCTCGCGTACAACTGCAACAAGGAAGCCGTGCGCGCGCTGTCCCGAACCGCGGCCAACGCCTGGGGCAAGCACGGGATCAACGTCAACGTGATCAATCCGGTGATCGAGACGGATGCCGCCCGTGGCGTGTTCGCGAACTACCCCGGCACCCGGGAGAGCACCGAGGCGGCGATCCCGGTCGGCCGGTGGGGCCAGCCGGAGGACTGTGCACGCGTCGCGGTCTTCCTCGCCGGGCCCGACTCGGGCTACCTCACCGGGATGACCTTCATGGTCGAGGGCGGTCTCACCGCGCTTCCGTAAGCAACGACAGGCAGGGCGCCAATTCGGCGAGCACTCAGCCTCGCCTCCGGTTAGTGCGCGGGTTTGAGGATCTGCGGGCGCGTACTAACCGGAGGCTGCAACAGCGGCCCCGTCAGGTCGGATGGTGCGGTGTGCACGGACGCTGGAAGCGGCCACGTAGGCTGCCGGGCGTGGATGTGGCCACCCGGGTGATCGCGTGTCTGGACGTTGACGCGGGCCGCGTGGTCAAGGGCATCAACTTCGCCGGCCTACGTGACGCCGGCGATCCGGTCGAGCTCGCCGCGCGGTACGACGCGCAGGGCGTCGACGAACTCGTCTTCCTCGACATCACGGCGAGCAGCGGCAGCCGAGAGACCACGTACGAGGTGGTTCGCCGCACCGCGGAGCAGGTCTTCATCCCGCTCACGGTCGGCGGCGGCGTACGCAGCGCCGACGACGTCGACCGGTTGCTGCGCGCCGGTGCGGACAAGGTCGGTATCAACACCGCCGCGGTGGCCCGGCCCGAGTTGCTCGAGGAGGCCAGTCGTCGCTTCGGCAACCAGTGCATCGTGCTGTCGGTGGACGCGCGCCGCGCCGCGGGCACGCCTAGCGGATACGAGGTGACGACTCACGGTGGCCGGCAAGGTACCGGCATCGACGCCGTCGAGTGGGCCCGGCGCGGCGCCGAACTCGGCGCGGGCGAGATCCTGCTCAACTCGATGGACGCGGACGGCACCACCGGCGGTTACGACACCGAGATGACGGCCGCGGTACGGGCCGCGGTGGACGTTCCGCTGATCGCGTCCGGTGGGGCAGGCACCGTCGAGCACTTCGCCCCAGCGGTGGCTGCCGGTGCCGACGCGGTACTGGCCGCCAGCGTGTTCCACTTCGGCCAGCTCACCGTCGGCGAGGTCAAGGCAGCGCTGCGCGACGCCGGCTACCGCATCCGGTGACGGCACGACCGGCGGTGCTCCGCCGCGGCACGGCGATTCTGTGGCGAGCGTGCCAGGAAGAACCGCGCATCTTCACCTGGAGCCTGCTCGGCAGCCTCGGGTACGGCCTGATGATCATTGCCCAGGCCTACGTGCTGGGCTACGCGACCGATCACGTGGTCGTCCCCGCGATCAACAATGGCCACGCTGACCGCAGCGCGCTGGCGATCGCGCTGCTGCTGATCGCCGGGGTCGCGGCGGTCAAGGTCGCCGGGATCATGGGCCGGCGGATCGCGGCCGGCATCATGCAGTACCGGCTGCAAGGCAGTTACCGGCAGCGCATCGCCCGCCGCTACCTCGACCTCCCGATGTCCTGGCATGCCCGCCACCCCACCGGCGCCTTGTTGTCCAACGCGAACTCCGATGTCGAGGCGCTCTGGTACCCGATCGCGCCGTTCCCGTTCGCGGTGGGTGTCTTCGCGATCATGCTGGTGACCCTCGGCCTGCTGGTCGCCACCGACCTCGGGTTGGCGCTGCTCGGTGCGCTCGTCTTCCCGGCCGTCATCGTCACCAACGCGCTCTACGCCCGGGCGATGTCGCAGCGGGTCACCCGGGCGCAGGCGCTGCGCGCCGACGTCTCGGGCATCGCGCACGAGAGCTTCGAGGGTGCCCTCGTCGTCAAGACGCTCGGACGCGAGGACGCCGAGACCGAACGCTTCGCGGCGCGCTCGTACGTGCTGCGCGACGCGCTGGTCGGTGTCGGTCGGCTGCGCGGCCTGTTCGACCCACTGCTGGAGGCGATCCCGAACGTCGGAACCCTGCTGGTGCTGCTGGTCGGCGCGAGTCGGGTCGACGCCGGCACCTTGGTCCGGGTCGCGTACCTGTTCGGCCTGCTGGCCTTCCCGCTGCGCGCGATCGGCTGGATGCTGGCGGAGCTGCCCCGTAGCGTCGTGGGTGACGACCGCGTGCAGCAGGTGCTGACCGCCACCGGTGACCTGCCGTACGGCGACGTCCCGGCGCCGCCGGGTGCCGGCCCGCTCGCACTGCAGCTGGACTGCGTCGACTTCGGTTACGACGGCGCCGCGCCGGTGCTCACCGGGATCACCGCCGGGATCGAGCCGGGCCGGGTGGTCGCGATCGTCGGTCCGACCGGCGCGGGCAAGTCCACCCTGGCGAGCTTGCTGGTGCGGCTGATGGACCCGGACACGGGCGTCATCCGTTATGGCGGCGTCGACCTGCGTGCGTTCGCCCCCGGTGCGGTGGCCAGCGCGGCGGCGCTGGTCGCGCAGCAGACATTCCTGTTCGACGACACGGTGCGCGGCAACGTCACCCTCGGCGCGCCGTTCGACGACGAGCAGGTCTGGGACGCGCTGCGCGGTGCGCAGGCGGACGGCTTCGTCGCGGCGCTGCCGGACGGGCTGGACGCGATGATCGGTGAGCGTGGCACCACCCTGTCGGGCGGCCAGCGGCAGCGGCTGTCGCTGGCCCGGGCACTGGTCCGGCGCCCTCGGCTGCTGATCCTGGACGACGCCACGTCGGCGGTGGACCCGGCGGTCGAGCAGGCGATCCTGGCCGGGTTGCTCAGGGCCGCCGGCACCCAGCTCGACACCCAGCCCACCACGGTGCTGATCGCCCACCGGCGGGCTACCGTCGCGCTCGCGGACGAGGTGCTGTTCCTGGACGGTGGCCGGGTCGCCGACCGTGGCAGCCACGCGGAGCTGCAGGAGCGAAACCCGGCGTATGCGGCGATCGTGTCCGCGTACGACACCGAGGGGGAGACCGCCGGGTCGGAGCTGCTCGGATGAGCGCGGTCACCGTGGCGCCGGTCGCCGCCGCTACGCCGCCGCCGCTGCGGTCGGTGCTCCGCCGCGCGGTCGGTATCGCACCCCAGTTCGTCGCCGGGCTGGGCGGCACCGTGGTGCTGGCTATCGTCGCCAGCGGCGGCCGGGTGGTGGTCCCGGTGGTGGTGCAGCAAGTCCTCGACCGGGGCCTGGACGGCGGGCACGCGCACCTGACCACGATCCGGTGGCTGGTGCTGGTCGGGGTGATCGCGATCGTCGCTACGGTGGCCGCCAACTTCGTCATGAACGCGCGGCTGTTCCGCGCCACCGAAGGTGGGCTGGCCCAGCTGCGGGTCACCGCGTTCCGGCACGTGCACGACCTGTCAGTGCTGCACCAGCAGGCTGAGCGGCGCGGTTCGCTGGTCAGCCGGGTGACTAGCGACGTGGACACCATCAGCATCTTCATGCAGTACGGCGGGATCGCTCTCGTCACGTCTGTCGTCCAGTTGTTACTGGCGACGGCGGTGATGTTCTACTACTCCTGGCCGCTCGCCCTGCTCGCCCTCGCCGCGTTCGCGCCGGCGGTGCTGGTCGGCCGGCGGATGCAGCGCCGGCTCAGCACGGCGTACGGGCTGGTGCGGGTCCGGGTCGGCGAGATGCTCGGTGCGATTGCGGAGTCGGTGGTGGGCGCGGCCACCATCAAGGCGTACGCGGCACAGGGCCGGACGGCGACCCGGATCGACGCTGCGGTCGAGGCGACGACGGCGGCGCAGACCCGGGCACAGACGCTGTCGGTGGGAGTCTTCATCGTCGCCGAGGTGAGCGCGGCGCTCGCGAACGCGGCGGTGATCGGCGGCGGTGTGGCGTTGGCCGTCACCGGGCACCTCACCGTAGGGCAGCTGGTCGCATTCCTGTTCCTGGTGAACCTCTTCGTACAGCCGGTGCAGGCCGCGACCGACGCGCTGAACCAGGCGCAGAATGCGGTCGCGAGCTTCCGGCGCGTGCTGGAGGTGCTCGATACGCCGACGGATGTAGCCGACCCTGGGCCGGCGGGCACACCGATCCCGGCGGGCCCGCCGTCGATCCGGTTCCGGCAGGTCCGGTACGCCTATCCGGGCGGTCCGGAGGTGTTGCACGGCATCGATCTGGAGGTCACGCCCGGCACGAACCTGGCCGTGGTGGGGGAGACGGGCGGTGGCAAGACGACTTTCGCCAAGTTGCTCACCCGGCTGATGGACCCGACGTCCGGCGCAGTGGAGATCGGCGGGGTGCCGTTGACGCGGGTGCCATTCGCCTCGCTGCGTGGCCGGTTAGTGGTGGTTCCGCAGGACGGCTTCCTCTTCGACACCACGATCGCCGAGAACGTCCGGCACGGCCGGGCCGGACTGGATGCCGCCGGGGTCGTCACGGCGTTTGCGGACCTCGGCCTGGGCGACTGGTTGGCGACGCAACCGCGCGGGGTGGACACGCCGGTCGGCGAGCGTGGCGAGTCACTGTCGGCGGGGGAGCGACAGTTGGTGGCCTTGGTGCGCGCGTACGTGGCGGATCCGGAGCTTCTGGTGCTGGACGAGGCAACGTCGGCGGTGGATCCGGCGACCGAGCAGCGGATCGCGCGGGCCCTGCAGCGGCTGACCCGGGGACGTACTGCCGTCACGATCGCGCACCGCCTGTCCACCGCGGAGGCGGCGGACGAGGTCGTGGTGATCGACCATGGCGAGGTCGTGCAGCGCGGGGAGCACGCCGCACTCGTGGCCGAAGGCGGCGTGTACGGGCGGCTCTATGCGAGCTGGACGGCGCAGCGGAGCGGGTGACCGTCCTCATGCGATCATCGGGCGGTGGCGTTCTCGATCCTGACCGTCTGCACCGGCAACGTGTGCCGTTCCCCGCTGGCCGAACGGCTGCTCCGGATGCGGTTGCCCGCCGACCCGCCGTTCGAGATTGCGAGTGCCGGGGTCGCCGCCCTCGCCGGGCGTCCGATGGACGAGGGCTCGGCCAGCGCGCTGCGCGAGTGGGGTGGCGAACCGGCCGGTCACGCGGCGAGAGCGCTCACCGGCGCCATGGTCGAGGAAGCCGATCTGGTCCTGACCGCCGACACCGAGCAACGAATCCGGGTCGTGCGCGAAACACCCGGGGCGTTCCGACGTGTGTTCACGCTGCGGGAGTTCGCCAGGTTGGGAAACGGTCTTCCACCCGAGGCGCCACCGAGCAGCGGGCTGGACCTGCGGGTCAGGGTGACACAGGTGGCAGCGCAGCGCGGCGTGGTCGACCCGGCGGCGCCGGGCGAGGACGACATCGCCGACCCGTTCCGGGCCCCGCTCGACGTGGCCCGCGCATGCGCGGCGCGGATCGCAGCAGCTGTCAACGACGTGGCAGCCGTGCTCGGTCTGACCGCGGCACCGTTAGCTGGTCTGAACTCGCCGAGGAGCGGCGGGTGAGTGTCCGACCGTTGCGGCGGTTTCGCCGCTGGATACGGCATACCCCGAACGGGACGATCGCGTTCAACATGATCATCGTCGGGATAGCGTTGATCGTGATCGCGATTGTCTTGATCTGACTGCGCCTGCGATGTCCGGTTACTCGCGGTGCTTACCCGGCCCGGTGTTGCGCGGTACGCCTGTCAGCTCGGCCATCCGCTCCATCCAGGCACCGACTGCGGCATCCACCGGGGGCGTCCCGGCGGTGACCGCACTACTTGCGGGCGCCCGTTGGGCGCTGTCATCGAAAGCCGGGTCGGGTACGCGCACCGCGTGCTCATTGCCGTTGTGCTGCGCTGGTTCGGGCGTCGCGATCGGCTGCGATTCGGGCACCGGTGACACCCGCGGCTCGGACGTCGGCACGTCCCGCGCCGCGTCGGTGTGGCGCCACCTCCCGCGCGTTGCGGACCGGGACGACGTCTCCGGCCGGTAAGGCCGGTAGTAGTACCCGTACTCGTAGGCGTAGTGACCGCGACTGCGGTTGACCCGGTTGAGTACGACGCTAGCGGCGGCCTTGTCCATGTTGGTGAGGGCTTCGACGGAGCGCTGCGCCTGTTCGTGGGTGGTCTTGCCGGCCCGGGCGACGATGATCGTCGCATCCGCGATCGTGGCGACCTCGGCCCCGTCGGTCACCGGGAGCAGCGGTGCCGTGTCGATGATCACGAAATCCACCTGCTCGGCGAGCTCGGCCACGGTTTCGCGCGCATGTGTGGAGATCAGAAGTTCGCTCGGGTTAGGCGGCACCGGTCCGGATGTCAGCACGGCCAGGTTCCGGCCGACGTTCTGCATCAGGCTGGTCACCGGAGCCTGGCCGATGAGCGCCGTGGTGAAACCGACCTCGCCGATCAGCCCGAGCTGGCGCGCGAGGCTCGGCCGGCGCAGGTCTGCCTCGAGCAGGCAGACCCGCGCCCCCGACTCTGCCAGCGCGGCGGCGAGATTGAGCGCGGTGGTGGTCTTCCCTTCACCGGGCAGCGCGCTGGTCACGGCGATGACGCGCGGCGGCTTGTCGACGTTCACGAACAGCAGGTTGGTACGTAGCTGGCGGTATGCCTCGGCACGAGAGCCGTGCGGGTCATCCCGGAACGCGATCGGGAACTTCGACGCGCGCTTGTCGAACGGGACGTGTCCAAGTACCGCGAGGTCGAGTTCCTCCAGGTCCGCCGGGCCCTTGAGCGTGCTGTCCAGCAGGTCGCGCAGTACTACCACCCCGATGCCCACCAGCAAGCCGAGCACCACCCCGAGCCCGACGTTGAGCGGCTTGTTCGGCTTGACTGCCGAGTCCGGGACGGTCGCGGGATGGATGACGCTGAGCTTGACGACCGGCTTCCCACTCGCGTCCGTCTGCTCGGTGCCGGATACCACGGTGTCGAACTGGGCGGCCACGGCATTGGCGATCGCGGCCGCGTCCCGGGGATTCCGATCGGTGACATGCAGGTTGATGAGCACCTTGTTCTGCGGCGCGTCCGCACTGATCTTGGCGGCCAGGTCCTGGTTGTCGATCGCCAGCCGCAGCTTCTTGATCACCGGGTCGGTGACCGCCGGACTGGTAGCGATGCTGGTGTAAGACTGGACCCGTTCCTGGGTGAATGTGTTGCCCTGTGCGAGCTGGGTGGCGTCGTTGGTGCCGGACGTCGCGACAAATACCTGCACTGTCGCCTTATAGACCGGTTTGGTGGCGATCGTGATCACGCCTCCGACGCCTGCGCCGATAGCGACGCAGGCCAGAATTGCGGGCCAACCCTTACGCAGCACGCGCAAGTAGTCGCGGAGTTCCACCATCCAGCCTCTCGTCCGGTGCGCCGGTCCGTATATCAAAGGGATGCCAGCGTAACGTCAAATACCGAAGAAAAACGAGCCGATAGCTATCGAATAATCGGCTGCGACCGGCCCGTCGCGGATGCGACATCCACGGGCACGTAACAAGGCGGGTGAGCCCGTATGCATGTTCATCGGGACACCGCGCTAGGTTGCCTCAGACCCGAGTTGCGGTCAGTCGGTCCGGTGATGGTGTCCAGCACCGTCTCTGTGATGCGCGAGCGGGCGAACGGCCCGGTCGCCAACCGCCTAGCGGCTTCGCGGGCACGTTCCTGCAGCGTATTCGACTGTAGAAAGCTGTTGAGCTCCTCGGCGGCGGTTTCGATGTCACCAGGATGCAACACCACGCCACAGCCGGTCTGGCGGATCAGTTCTGCCTGCCACCCGCCGTAGTTGATCGCTACCGGCCTTCCGGCGGCGAGTGCGTCGAAGAACTTGTTTGCGCTGTTCATCTCCATCTCCGGAATAGGACGGAATAGCGAAACTGCGACCGCTGCCGCGCTGAGTACTTCGACGATTTCCCGTTTCGGGACCGCACCCATCATGAAGAGATTGGCATCGAGCACACCTAACCGGCGCGCGAGAGCGCGCACCTCGGGCTCGTCCTTCCCCGTTCCGTAAATTCCGAATACGGCATCCGGGTGAATTCGCCGCATGATTGCGGCCAGCCGCACCAGGTACGACACCCCGTTGATCTCGCCCAGAGTGCCGCAGTAGGCAATGAGCGGACCGGTTCCGAGCTGTGGGTGCCCGCGGCGATACCGCAATCCGACGGCGGGTGGAACCGTGAACATGTGTGTGTCACAGGCATTGGGCGCGACCACGACCTTCTGTTCCGGTGTGCCGCGGGCGATCACACCCTCGGCCATGCCTGGTGACAGCGCGACGATCATCCTCGACGAGCGGTAGGCGAGCGTCTCGAGCAATTGGGCGGCACGGATCAGTAGGGGATGGCGCAGGTGTCCGGTCGCGATCGGCAGTTGTGGCCACAGGTCACGTACCTCGAAAACCAGCCGGGACCGGCGGAGCGCGGTTGCAACCAGCGCGGGCAGGATGATCGTCAGCGGCGTGCTGGTGGCGAAAACCGCGTCGGGCCGTATCGACCTGGCCCTCGGACCGGCGAGGGCGGCGAACGTCAGGAACGCCCGCACTCGCTGGACGAAGCCCATCTCGTTGCCGTAAGGAACCGGGCGCCAGTGCACAGTGATCCCGTCGATGCACTCCGCCCGCCAGCCTCGTCGGACACGACCTGCTGGTTTGCGAGCACTCGTGATCACATGTACCTCGTGGCCGGCCGCGGCCCAGCTGGTCGCCATCTCGTACGAGCGCGTGCTGCCGGCCATATCCGGTGTGTTGAAGTACTGATGCAGGTAGACGATCCTCATCGGACACCTCGTCGGCGCGCGCCGGGTTGCGGTTTCCGGCGGCCTGCCGCTGCGCCAGCCGCTCCGACCAGGTACACCGCAAGGACGACCGGCAACCGGGTGAGCGTCCGGTTGACGAACAGGTTGAGTCCACCCCACTGCAACTCCAATAGCCCCCCGCACACGATGCTGGACAGCAGCAGTGGCCCGAGCCGGCTGACCGCCCGCACCGAGGGGATCTCGGGTGCACTACGACGCCAAGTGCTGAGCATCCGGTCGGTGCCTCGGAGCACCAGCGCGGTGACGACGGCGTACAGCACGATGCCGGCCAGACCGATGTTGAAGATGAACTCGCCGCTGAACATCGCGTAGTCCGAGAAGCCGGTGCCGACCAGGGTCGGATGGGTGATCGAGACGATCTGGATACCGAACGGTTCCGGAGCATGGGGCAGCCACCAGTCCCGCAGCCAGGAGGTGACAGGTGTCACGAAGGTGGAACCGAGGCGCAGCCGGTAGCTGTGTTCGAACAGGCCGTGCAGGAGTACCGCATAGCCGTGCAGTGCCGCGAAGATGGAGTCGAGGCCGTTGGTGTTCGCCGCCGTCCCCTTGAGCTGGCGGATGAAGGCGACTCGCTCGACGACGAGTAGGACGATCGCCAGCGGTGACGCGAACAGGACCGCCGGTTTGATCCGCCAGCTGGGCTGGAGCTGGCCTAGCAACACGGCCACCGCGACCGCGAGGACCAGCACCCTGATCCGGCCACCACCCTGGTGGAACACGAACGTGTAGAGGCCGAGCAGCGCTGCCGTGATGAGCAGGACGAAGAACCGCTGCCGTGCGGTGCGGGCGTTTGCTGCGAGCGCGGCGATGATCATCAATGCGGCAGAGACGGCGATTCCCTCGACTACGAGACCCTTGATGTCCTGCGAATACTGGTTCGTCGTGGACGACCGGAACGCGTAGGCGATCACCAGTAGCGCGACGCCGCCGGCGAGCGCACCGTGTCGTACACCCTCGCTCAGCAGCACTGCCGGCGATACCGCTGGCCAGTGGTGCCCGGCGAGCGCGACCACGGCCACCTGTTGGTAGAAGGCGACCAGACTCGCGATCATCAGCCACTTCGCGTTGACGCTCGGATCCTGTTGGCCCGGGAGCATGATCGACGTCGCGCCGACTAGGACCGCGAACCCCAGCGAATACACGCCGGCCGGCGTGATCCGAGTCTTCCCGTGGCGCAGGAAGACGCGCATGCCGAACGCGATCTCGATCACTCCCGCGACCATCAAGGTGCGGGCGTCGGCGAATCCGATCACGCCGGACAGCGCGGTGATCGCGATTGCCGTCACCGCGGTCCAGACGTAGAGCTCGCCGGCCAGCCCCGGCCAGGTCCCGACCGCGGGCTGCTCCGGCCGCCGCAGCGGCCGCGGTGTTCGGGGTGCAGCGGTCATCACCATCGCGATGCCGCCTCTCGCCGGTGCCGTCCGGTACGTTCGGTAGCACGCAGAACCCGGTACGTGACAAGGGAACAGCCGGCGTATCCGACGATCGAACCGACCGCGGCGCCCATCGCGCCGAACGACGGGATCAGGCAGGCGTACGCGATCACCGAGAGCACCGACCCGGCGACCTCGCAGCTGGATGCGGCCGCACCTCGGCCGTGCGCGATCAGAGCACCCTGCAACACCCGGCTGCCGGCGTAGGCCACGGCGGCAACCCCGAGCGGCGCGATCAGCGAGACCGCACCGGCATAGCGGTGACCCAGCAGGATTTTGATCATCAGGTAGGCACCGAGGCCCAGGGCGCACGCAACGACCACGGTCAGACCGAGCGACCTGTACATGGTCTTGCGGATCCCGAGGACTCCCGCATCGACGCTCCCGCGCCACTTCCACAGGACGGCGTCCACGTAGTTCTGTACCGGCCAGGCTGCGAGCTCCATCACGGTCGCGACGACGACGTAGAGACCGAGCTCCTTGGTGCTCGACAGCAGCGGGAGGAGCAAGCGGTCCGAGCGGAGCATCGCGGTATTGCCGAGCGAGGACGGGATCAAGTGGCGCCCGAAGCGCCTGAGCCTCTTGACCTCGTCGGCGACGAGCGGAGCGTGGCCGCGCCGCACGGCCAGGAAGCCGGTGACGGCGAGCGTCGGCACGCCGGCGGCCGCATACATCGCGAGCCAGTAACCCGGCCGGTGCACGCTCGACAGCGCGAGCGTGATCGCGCCGCCCAGCAGCAGGATCTGCATGAGAAAGGTCTGTGTCGCGAAGGTGCGTGGTTGCGAGCTGGCGATGTACGCGGTGCGCAGTACGCGGCCGGCCGCGGTGGACAGCAGCACGCCCCCGCATGCCCCGGCGGTAAGCACCGGATACGACCGTGCGACGCCGCTGACGGCAAGCAGCGCCAGCACGGATACGAGTGCTGCGAGTGGAAGCGGCCGCAGCACGTACATGACGTCCCGGACGGCGCGGGGAAAGGTGAGTCTGTGTGCCGCAACGTACGGCTTCTCCAGGCCGAGCAGGCCGAGGGTGCCGCCCAAGTAGGCCAGCTGGAGCAGGAACGCGAGGCCGCCTCGACCGGACGGTCCCATGGCCCGCGCCGCGGCGACGTTCGTGATCATCGCGACACCGGCGACCATCACCTGGGTAGCCACCAGGGTCGCCGCGACCCGGCCGTCCTGGGCGTTCCGGGCCCGTGCCGCAAAGCTCCTGAGTCCTGCCGGCGGCCGCGGGGCGATAGGCGCGGAAACGGCGTCGTAGGTAGGAACCGGGGAGTTCATCGGGCCGGCACCCCCTTCAGGACGGCAGCCGGTTCGGTATCACGGACCACGCATGCCGACGCGCCGACGACGGTGTCGTCGTGCACGGTCAGGCCCTGGAGCACCACGGCGCCGGCGCCCACGAGGACACCGCTGCGTATCGAACACTCGCCGGAGATCGTCGCCGCCGGATTCACCGACACGAAGTCGTACAGCACCGAATCGTGCCCGACGGTGACGCTCGGGTTCAGTTGCACGTGTGCGCCGATACGTACGTTGGTCGACACGGTGGTGTGCGCACAGATCACCGTCCCCGGACCGATACGGGACGCCGAGCCCACGATCGCGCTCGGGTGCACGGCAGTCACGGGAACCAGTCCGAATGACTCCAGGCAAGCAGCGATCCGGCGCCGGACTGCAGGTGCGCCGATGCCGACGATGTAACCGGCGGCCCCGACGACGGCGGCGCCCGCCACTGGGCCCAGATGCCGGATCCCCCGCGCGGACAGGCGGTCCAGGCTGTCGGTGCTGGGACCGTCGTCGAGCACCCCGAGCAGTTCGAAGACCGGAGCAGCGGATGCTGCGTTGACGGCCTCGATGACGTCGATCGTCTCGCGCCCGAACCCCCCCGCACCGACGACGACCACGGGGTTCCTCACGGGTGCGCGTCCTGAGGTGCGGTACCGGCGAACTCGGGCATCGTCGGGTGCCCGGCAGCCGAGATCCCCTGGCGGCGTAGCACGAGTGCGACGGTCCGCAACAGGATCCGGGCATCCAGTGCCAGGCTGCGGCGCTCGACGTACTCGACGTCGAGCGCCAGCCGGGTCGGCCAGTCCAGGTCGTTGCGCCCGCAGGCTTGTGCCAAGCCGGTGACACCCGGACGTACCTCGTGCCGTCGTCGCTGCTCGGGGCTGTACCTGGGGAGGTACTGCGGCAGCAGCGGCCGCGGGCCCACTAGGCTCATGTCGCCGACCAGGACGTTCCACAGGGTCGGTAACTCGTCCAGGCTCAGCCCACGCAGCAGTGAACCGAACGACGTCAGCCGATCGGCGTCCGAAACCAAGCCGGTAGCGACATCGACGTCTCTCATGGTGCGGAACTTGACTAGCGTGAAAGGCCTGGCGTGCAGTCCCGGACGACATTGGCGGAACAGCACCGGCCGGCCGAGGTCGCGGACTACCAGCAGCGCGATCAGCGCCTGCAGCGGGGCGGTCGCGACCAGCCCGGCGGCCGCCAGGCTGGCGTCGACGGCCCGCTTCACGGCGTCATAGCGGCGGTGGCTATTGGCATCCGGAGCGGTCACGCCTGCTCCACGAAGTCCTGGATGCCCGTCAGCACTCGGTCGAGGTCGTCGGCGGTCATGCCGGAACCGCTCGGCAGCGTAAGGCCATGTTCGAACAGCCACTGGGCGTTGCCGTTGACATGACGCAGCGCACCGGCGAACACCGGCTGCAGGTGCATGGGCTTCCACAGCGGCCGGCTCTCGATGTTGCGTGACGCGAGATGCGCGGACAGCTGGGGCGGCGTCCAGCCGGCGTCTTCGATGACGATAGAGGTGAGCCAACAGTTATCGGCGCTGTCATCCGTACCGCCGAAGATCCGGACGCCGGGCACAGCGGCGAATGCCGCGCGGTACGCGTCGCGGATCTGCCGCCGCCGCGCCAGAATGCCGTCGAGCCGGGAGAGCTGCGCGCGTCCCAGCGCCGCCAGCACGTTGCTGAGCCGGTAGTTGTAGCCGACCTCGGCGTGCTCGTAGTGGGTGACAGGCTGGCGGGCCTGCGTCGACAGGTGCCGCACCCGGTCGGCGAGTGGCTTGGCATCGGTGAGGAACATGCCGCCGCCGGACGTCGTCATGATCTTGTTGCCGTT
>Ga0164242_10005321_pt1 | contig 14341 bp, 6 predicted proteins | sample OricomgcompostMG_FD_108783 | JGI IMG/M metagenome (GOLD analysis project Ga0164242, IMG submission 108783) | Miracle-Growth compost microbial communities from Emeryville, California, USA - Original compost - Miracle growth compost (MG) ... | reverse complement strand
TCTTTCAGTTCCGGGGCGTCTTTTTCTTTCGACATGACTTTAATTTCCTGTGTTGGACTCATCGATGATTGAAGACCGAGTCAGGATCTTCACTAGGATGATGTAGAGTTAAAATGATTTTATTCAGAAAGGAACATAATGCCCCTCCCGAAAGGGAGGGGCCTTTATGCCTTACCAGCTGTGGTACGCAGCCTTGCGAGTCACCCAACCAAGGTTCTCCATGGTTTCGTTCAGGAGCTGGACTGTCTGGCGATTTTCTAGCGCCACACCTTCCTTCTCCAGTTCTTCTTCCTTGGCCTTGGCAATCGACTTCATGATGGCCTTGGTCACTTCGACATCGATGAACGATTCCAGGGCTGGCGCACAGAACTTATCCGCCACCGCAATACCGGGTTCGTTCACGTAGTCCCATGTGATGATCTGCTGAATCTCCTTGGTACGCACGTTACGGATAGTCTCATCCGCTGTGACAGCACGCACCGAGAACGAGCAGTTTTCTGCAGGGTTATCGATGGTCGCCTGAAGCGACGGGCCGTAGGGACCTGCGGGTTTAACCAGGCCAATGATCGCAATGCAAGGATTGCCCTTAGCATCTTTCACTGCGGTGTAGTCGACGCGCACTTCTTTGAAGTGGCAACAGATCATGCGCTCATCGATTTCCAGCAGCCGAATCATGTACTGGTTGAGGGTCATGTTATCCCGTTTGGGATGACCGTACTCACCACGCAACGCCCCTTTCGCTACGCGACGCATGAACGACGAAGAGGCCTTGAAGATCTCTTTCGCCGAACCTTCGTAGGGGTAGAAGGCGCCTGCACTGTTGTAGAAGTTCAGAGCACCCAATACCATCTCGTAGTACCCGTCGGCATCGGGCTTAAGCTTACCGCACTTGTTCGTACCTTGCAGCGCTGTACAGCTGAAGGTTGCCTTATTGCCGACCATGACGCACTCCTTGAGGGTTAGAGCTTGTTTTCTTATTGACGCAGAATCTCTTCGATCGGCTCTACACGTTCGGAAGGATTATCCAGCGCACTGGTAAAACCTTCATCAGCGTAAGCACCGATGATCTTGGCAGTCGTGTTTGTGGCACCCAAAGCAACGCTTCGGAGCGGCACCACAGAAGGAGGGTTTGTCAACATGTCTTTCGGATCTTTGAACGCATGGCGGTAATAACTCATGAGGTCCTTAGGGTCACGTGCCACCATCGAAATGATCAACTCGATAATGGAGCGAGAACCGCCAAGGCTAGCACCTGCATGATACTCCGCTGTGTCAAAGATCTTGGCCAAATCCTCGTAGTTCATGAACCAAGGCACACGAGCCTTCGCAATGAACTCGTCGAAAATGGAATACACCAAGGGGGCATCCTGAATGAGTTCCGTACTACCGAAGACGACATCGCCTTTTTCGTAATGGAACTCCAGGTAGCTGTCATCGCCGTATTTCACGGTAGCGATGTTAGCCGGACCCACACGCATCATTGCGTCAGCCATGGAGACACCGTAGTACTTGTCATCCACGACTAACGCAAAGACGGCTAGGACGTAAGTCTCAAGTCCCTGAAGCATCAAGCGTTTTTGCTTGTATCTTTCAGGAATTACCAACTTGATGTCCTTCGTGCAGATCACTGACCCATCCGGCAGCTCCTTAAGCGCTGCATGGACTTTGGATGCATCCCGAACTAGAGCAGATGAATCCATGGGTCAGCCCTCCGTTTACTTGGCAGGCGCCATAGTCAGCTGACCCATCAGCCACTCGACCGTGATGTCGATCGCAGCCAAGAGCGCTGCTTCACGCATCGGCATGTTCGGATGTGCACGGGTCTGCGCTTCCATGGCTTCCAGATACTTCTCAGCATCCGTGTGTGCCCAGAGCGTGCGACAGACGACCTTGCGAGTCGGGATGATGAGATCGTTCACGTCATCCAGATGAATGCGTGTCAGCCGGTAGGCCAGGTTGGTGTGGTACACCGAACGAGGAACGACGCACTCGTCATCGTCCATGTTGTTGATGATCTGCGTCATCGACTCACGGAACGACTTCATGAGCGCATTGAACTTGGAGTACGCCAGCTCGCTCTTGAGATGCTCTGCCACTGCACGATACGAAGCCTCGTTCTGAGCCTTCTCGGACAGCAGCATCTGGTAGTTCTCGGAACGACCGGCAATGACCGCACCCATCAGGATTTCCGGCGAACCGCCGTCATGCAGCCACTCGTTGTAGACGTCGCCGTTGACGATCAGGTTGCCGTAGTCAGCATGGCGTGACGGGCGCGCCAGTACCAGCACCTTCTGCTGCTGGAGCTCCTGGCGGCGACGCAGAATGCGTTGCACCTGAGCACCCGCCTGTGACAGGATCGTGGCCATGTAGCTGTTGAAGCTATCCAGCGACATGTTGACCGAGTCAGGTACATGCTGCGCCAGCTGATTGGCCAGCAGCATGATCAGCATGGCGTCATCGACACGATCATAGCTGATCGAAAGCTGATCATCCAGCGTGCTGTAGTGACCGGCACCGAAGACGGTTTCATAGACAGCATGTGCCCATTCGTCGCCATGGCGAGCCAGCAGCTCTTCCACTGCCGAGATGACTCGTGCAGGTGCAGAAGCCATCAGCGTCTCACGCACCGTCTTGTCTTCCGGCAGCGGAATGACCTGAGTCAGTTTGACCGACTGACGCGGTACCGAGACGTACTTCTCGGCCAGCGCAACGAGCTCATCGCAGTTCCACGCCGCATCGTAGAAGAACGGAACGATCGTGTAGGGGTTCTGTCCCTGCACTGCCGCTTCGTTGATCGCCTTCTGGGCTTCTTCCTGCACCAGCTCGATCATCGGAATGACGTCGTTGCGGGTCCAGTTGAGGTTACGTGCCACAGCTTCGCTGACCGTTTCGATCAGTTCATCCATGACAAGATCGTGCTCCGATGCACCTTCGGCATTCTTCATGCGCGAAGCACCGACGAAGTTCATCGGTGAGATTTCATCGTCTGCACGATTGGCGTAGGGGAGCTGATGACCCGACGCCATGGAAGGGCTGATGGACGCATTGATGAGTGCCGTCAGCGGACTCTCATCGATCGCCACCAGGCGAATGTTGTTCTCCGTGACCTGTTGTGCAAGGTCATAGACGGCATTGGTAGTGGAGCGACTCAGCATGGCCTTAGCCCTTCATGAACGGGATGAGAGAGGACTTCATGCGCGCGGCCACGGCCTGGCGCAGCTGGATTGGAGTCAGCGCCTCCCCATCGAGAGTGTTCGCCACATCGTTACCAGAGATTTTCTGTACGACAGCCGAGGCCAATTCATTCACATTGGACAAGACCATCAGGTTGTCTTCCAGCGTCTGCTGGTCGTAGTTAAGCGCCATCGTACCGCTCCTCATGGACGGATGCTAAAAACGGAAATGCGCCGCCCCCACACGGGGGCGGCTCTATGCTTTCTAATCGCCGAAGAAGAGGTCGGCTGCTTGCTTGCCTATCTCCTCCAGAATGCGATTGGTCGTACCGATGAGCTGTGGACTCAACACGATACGATTACTCACACTCTGGTACGAGAAGGTGGCATCTACCGACACACCGCTTTCCGTTTCCATCCCATCAGGGAAGACACGGCTAACGATGCTCTTCATCTGGTTACCAACTACCAACTTGTCACCGACACCCATGGGTTCCAATCCAGTGATGTATACCTGGATCACCAGGGTATTCGGTGCTAGAGGATCACCCGAGAAACGCATGGTGTCATCCACACGACCCGAAGAGTATTCCTCATGAAGTTCAGTAGCTAGTGCACGCCGTTGACGATCCGAAGCTCGGGTGAGCTCCTTCAACGATTCGGTCATGCCCTCCAGATCACCATGGTAGAAGACCTCGATCTTCTCCACCACACCCGGCTTCTTGGCTCGCGGATTCTGACGATTGAGACCCTGTAGTGTTTCCAAAGAATCCTCACTGAAGAGGCTACCCGTGGAGCCCACGGGATTCTCAATGGTACATAAAATACTCTCCGCTTCTACATGATCGCCCACCTTGACCAAACCATGTACTGCCTGATCGAACGACAGCATGATGGTTCGTGTCTTGGTAGTATTGGTTGCCATCTTGGCCGCCATGCTTTCCGAGATCGTCGAAGAGTCTTCCAGAGTATCGACATTGTCCACAAACATCACATTGCCAAGCACCCCTGCCTTCCACAAAACCTGGCCCTTATTGTAGCGGTTCGGTTCAAAGAAGTTAGGGTTGTAGGCAAGGATATCACCCGCTTTGATGGTGTCACCCAACTGGTGTGTTGTTACCACTTCGTGGGGTGTGGTCACACCTGCTGCCACACCAAAACGACGTCCCAGCTCGATGGTTTCGGTGGTACCATCCTTGTAGGTTACTTCAAGTGCCTTATCCGTAAGGCCAGTTACCTTACCATTCGATTGCGCTGACTTCGCAAACAGATCATCCGTGCGATGAGCAATGACTTCCTCGTAACCGGTGCGCAGAGGTGATACCTCATACCCCACTGCACTGATGCCTGAGGACTGCTGGATGCTGATGAAGTTGACGCGTTTGGGGTCGTCAAAGGTAGCTGCTGGCGCCAACAATGCCGATGTCGAGAGCACCCCTGCCGGACCATCGGCCTTCTCATCATAACGACGTGTCATGCCTCGCAGAGACACGAGGTTGGGATTTGCCGTCATGAAGGTCGTGATTGCCACATCCGAGGAATCCTTCGTTGCCTCAGAGATAACGCCCACGTCACTTGGATGGAACTTACGGGTACTCTTCACCATAGAGCGAGACGAACGACCACCCGTCCCTGAGTAGGTCAACTCTTCCTTTTCCTTGAGGTTGTGCACTGGATTGGATTCTTCGACCAGGCTTACCGCAGGGTCTTGAGTGATCGATTGCCACACAGCAAACGGTGGCAGTTCAATCATTGTCCCCATCATGCCAGGACGACTACGCTGCAAACGAATCGCACGTACCAGTTCTGTGTAGATAGCCCCAGGAATGCGTTCGTAGCCTGCCACACGCATGTACGCCATGTCCGTCTCCTCCGGACTATTGTCGTACTTCAAGACATCCGCAGCTTTAAACAACAGACCGATGAAATCGATCGGGTCGTTTAGATCCTTCAGAATCTCCAGCGTGATTGGATCAATGAACATGTCGTTCATCAAATCGATTTCACGCAGGAAGCGTACACCCAATCCTTCGTCATCCAAGACGTTGAAGTAGGTATCCTTGAGATCCAGTGAGGAGGCCGTGTAATGACGCAAGGTGGTGTCGTAGCTATTGAGCCCACCAAGGATCATCGATGCTACTGCATGTTTCCTGGAGAAGATGTACGATTCATCCTCAAACCGCAATGCGTATTCGTCCTTCTCCAGGTTGAGACGCATGTTGGCTGCTTGGTGACGGTACGGTACACCGAGGTGTTTCAGGAGACCGTGCAAGCCAAGGAGGTAACAGAGCACGATGGCGAGAGGAAGCGTCTTGCCGGAGATCTCGATTTCGACGATCTCCTGTGGAATCTTCTTCGCTTCGATCTCTAGGAAGTCCTGCATCGTACCCAATGGCTGATGGACATTCGTACCATCCTTGCGATGATACAGAATGTTGTCGAATCCCATCAGAACAAAACCGTCTCGACGCTTGCCAACAAGAATCCATTCATCGCCTTCCAGAACATCCGCTTTCATGCGAATGCCTTTAAGGAGCTCTTGGCGTTTGGTGTAATCCCAGATGAACTGGACACCTTTCGCTTCAAACGACCGATACTTCGTCGCAATGGTGGTGTAGTCCTTGGGAAGGATCACATCACTGATCATCACGTCAGAAATGATCGGGTGTTCGATGAGTGGACTGGACAGCATGCGATTGATCAACCAGTGAGGATAGTTGTTGACAACCTTCTCACCACGACTCACGTAGACCTTTCCATAGTAACTCGTAAGAGCCACTGTGGAAGCATTCACTTTGCGGAACGGGATCTCACGACGCTGTTTACGCTGGCGATACTGCACACCACCAGCCAAGAACGTACCGTTCGGTTTGACGACTGGCACACGGAATTTCACTGTGCTACGATTGCCCTGAAGAGGTTCCAATCGAACCGTGTGTTCTTCGTAGTGGTTGCCAGCGTTGTGCACCGTATCGATCTTGTACCCTGTGACAGCCACACCCGCTTTCTGTACGCCGAGGACAGCATTGCTGATGTCCTTATGAAGTACGTGGTGGATGTACTTGCTGTCGAACTCATGGACCGAAGCGCCCTGCATCGACTTATCGAAAACTTCTGGCAAATCGGGTGCTTTAGGCTTGTGTTCGAGAACCATGACCTTAGGGTCAATCTTGGCTTGCTGTTCCAGCGTTTCAGCTCCACCACGAGGTGATGGTAGCGTCTTGAACGTTACCGCCATGCGTTGCGCACGACGATATTCGGCACCCGTCATCTGACCCAGCTTGGCTAGCTGTTCAGCACGCTGAAGAATACCTTCCTCCAGTGAAGTGACGTGGGGCTTGTACGTTGGAATGACCAGATGCGGCTGATCAATGACTCTCGGCGGATGTTCGGGTTCCACTTCCGTATCGGGAGTGTCTTTACTGAGATCAGCATGAGCCAGGATGTTATCCAAGGCTTCCAGATCCTTCTCCACCGCTTTATCCACATCCACCATGCTGACGGGTGTGCCAACGGGCTTGTTGACGTGAAGCGGTTCGGCTAGTGGCGACTTCGTGATCTGAACAATGGCTTCAGCGACCTGTACATTGACAGGGCCACCAATCTTCACCACCTCATCTAACTTTTCCTCATGGTGGTCTTCACCCGAGTTATCGTCGGTTTTGGTAGCAACATCCATGGTGTCTACGACCGGCGTCGTACCCATCGTCGTACGCAGTTCGTAGAGGAACATCAACATCCGCAGGAAGCGTTTCTGGAGCTGTTGCGGAGAAACTGAATTGGCATTTCGGCCATCGCCTTCGACGATCGCTTCTTCGCCTTCCTCCGGTTCGTCCGCCTTACCCTTGCGCCAGTTGTCAAGGTAGCCCAAGTTAACCATGATCCAGCGACCTGACTCTTGCCAGATGAGATTGATGTTGTTGAGCACCTTCTCATCAAGCTTGAGGAGTGAAGCATCACGATGATCACCCAACCACCGGAAGATATCCAAGATGAAAAGTGTCTCCGGGCTATGGAGCGTTTTCAACATGGAATTCGTCATGTTCTTCTCAACACGTGCTAACTGCTGATAGGTCGGAAAGACCTCCGGCAGACGGAGCATGAGGAAGTGCTGACGATTGGGCAGATCGTTGTGAATGGCCTCGATGTTCTTCCAGATGGTGGACTGGATATTACTCCACTCGTACCACTTGACGAACTGCTGCGTTTGACTGTAGCGATACAGATGTGGAAGAAGATCGTAGTTCTCCACCAACACACTGTTGGAATTGTGCAGCTGACGATGGCGATCCATCAACACACGCATCCGTCGGTTCTTGCGGTAGAACTGTCCCAGGAGCCGCTGGGCTGAATTGAAGATATGCCGAGGACGACCTAGCACGGTCGCCAACTCCATGACGTTCTCCAAGAACACCGTGCCCGAAACATGCTTGATCAACGGATCATCTTGACTGATGCAAAGGACGCTGGGATCATTTGCGTTGGAGTGCAATACCGCCGCCTGTGGCGGAGTGAGCAACTCCACCGGACTCAGGATGGGGCTCAGCAGCTGATTAAGCCTGCGAACACCATGCTGACGGTAATAGGTGGGGTACTGAATCATGCCTGACTCCGTTTCGGTAGGTCAAGGTCGACCAGCGGTCGACCGTTCTTTCTTTTCCCTACGACCTTGTACTTCAGCCGCTCCTTTGGCTTACCTGTCATGTTGTGGGCAACCAAACCGACCGTGTGAGTATCGACCGACGCCTTGAACGAACCACGTGGATCAATCCAAGCTGTCTTAGACTTCAAGTGGTCTTTGACATCCTTGAGGCCCTGATCTGAGTAGCACGCTTCTGCTGAGCAAGTGTCACCATCGAAATCTGCCCCGAGACCTTGCAAGCGCGGTGTAGGTAGTCCTTGACTGTCGATGTAACCCAAAGGCTTGAACTTCGGGAACTCGATAGCGACGTGCTCATCATCCAGAGGTTCCCAGTCCGAACCCAACTCACGGCGCATTTCCGATTCAATGGTAGTGCGCACGTAGTACGTGGTGGGATAGGTCGAGCCGATACCGGTGATCGGGTAGCGTGTCACAAACCCAGCGAAATCATTCCAGAGCTTGTATCCAGAAAGGTAAATGAGTTCGCACAGATTGATGGGTTCCACCTTGCTCCTGTCTAAATGTTCAGGAAGCTCATCGATGTCAAAGAAGACACGGAAGGTTCCCTCACCACGATAGACCAACGCTAGATAATGGCCTGCAATGATTACCGGCTTATTGCGAAGTGTTTGTTCACGGTAACTGTTTATCACCTTCTCCAGACCTTCCACGGTCGCCCAGCGATCGTATTGGTCGGCGGTTAACTGAACGATCTCACGTTTCAGTGTTTTCGGATCAATCAACTTGGCCTGGTTTTCACCGATGCTGAAAGCATCACCGATATAACTCGTGCGCAGTGTGTGTATGGTCACTGGGAAGATAGCCTTGATGGCTTGATACAACCCAAGCACCGTGTCGGTAGCACGTGGACTGTTCTTACCGCCCAGGTACTCCACACGCATGTTGTTGGTCGTCACCACATTTCGCGTACCGTTGATGATACGCCGAGAAGCCCACCGGTTCTGGATGAAACCCTTCTTACCGGTCAGCATGTTCTCGATGGTTTCGTACAACTGGTTGAAGTAGTTTTGGAGAAGCGTCCTTGGAAGATCCAACGTAGCATCTTCTTCCACGCCCTTTGTTACAGGGATAGTGCGCGCTGTACCGATGATTTTGGTATAGATCGTGTTGATGTCATCCATCACGATCCGACCTGTGCTATCGGTTTCGATGTCACGAAGTCCCGCCGGTAATACCAGAATCTTGTCGACAATGGCCCGGTCGCGATACTTGTTCAAGAGCTCAACACGCTGATTGCGAATCACAGACTTGTTGGTCTGAAAGTTGATCTCTTTAAAATGCGACATAAAAAAGTGGTAGCCGGTTTCCCCATCCAGCGCATCGGACGACACAAAGTCCTTGATCTTGGGATCCCACGTCGCATAGGTGCGCCCGGTAAGAATCCCTTCGTAGAGGGCTTTGAGTTTGACTAGCGCCCGGTAAATGAACGGGTGCAGGATCGTCGTCTTGAGCTCGATGTAGGAAAACCGTTTGAGTCGCTCGGGAGTACCAATGCGGCCGAAGATGCTGATCGAGAATAGACCGTCTTCGTGGAGATTACCTCCCACGGTTTCGTAGACGTCTAGACTCTTCACAGGCTTCAGATGCTCGATTCGCTCTTTGTTGAGCTGAATGAGCGTGATGTTGAACGGGAGCATTTCGGTTCGCATGGCGCGGCCTTTGCTGGTTAACGTATGATGCGGCAATCTAGACTGCCGATTGCCTCAAAAAGAATTGGGTTTGCGCCCCAGGAGTGCGTGATGACTAAGAAGAAAGGCGAGTTTGGAATCGACGACGATTTCAACTTCGACGATTTCAACTTCAATGACAATATCCCTGGCATGGATCCTGCCAAGGATAACCGTAAGCCGATCACGAAGGTCGCGGGTGCGTTCCTGGAAGGCGTCAAGGACACGGCAGGTAGCGAGCCCTTCATTCGTCGTTTAGTGTCCGATTCGCTTCCGCCAGGTTACGGCAAAGCAATCAACACGACCTATGAAGGTCTGGGTACCCTCAGGGAACTATACGATAGCGGCGTACGTGAGTTCCAGCCTGCAGATACGGCCCTTCGTAGCATCACTGGAAAGCTCGTTCCGACGATGCGCAAAGTGTTGCCGAAGGGGCTGGCTGACAAGCTCGATGCCTATTCCAAGGGAGGTGCCAATAAGTACCAGGCACCCTCTCAGGGTCAGATTGATGAGCAGACGATCACTCAATCGCTCGGCGATATCTTCAAGACCCAAGCGGCTGCGGATTACAAGAAGGGCCTCTATGATGAGGCCAAGCAAGAGATCCGCGACTCGATTGACGACAAGAAGTTCAAACTGGGTTTCAAAGAACAACAGACGTCGACCCAAAGCTTGCAGCGGTTGGTGGCCTATCAGGATAATGTGACGGCTAACTACCAGAAGAAGAATCTGGAGTTGCAATACCGGCAATACTTCGCTCTGCGTGATATCAGTGTGGTTACTCGCACTGAAAGTCGCATGACGAATGAGTTCCTGAAAGCAATCGCCAAGAACAGTGCTCTACCCGATATCGTCAAAACCAAAAAAATGGAGATGATGAAATCGATGTTTGAGCACCGGCTCTTTTCGGGTGCTGCAAACAGCATTGGTAAGTACGTTGGCGGCTTCATGCCGGAGCTCAAGAAGCGCATTATCCAGAACGGCCGTAATGCCATTCAGGGTTTTGCGCGGGGCCTGACCGATGCTCACGACATGGCATCGATGGCCGATTCCATGGGCATGGGTGTGCATGAGCTGGGTGGTAATGTTGCCGGTGGTATGGCGGCTGATGAGCTCAGCTATCAGGCTGCAAAGAAGATCCGTGACAAGATCGGTAATGTGGAGTTCATCAAGCGCTACGGCAACATCCTGGACGATAAGTTCAGTGGTATTCCGGAGAAGCTGAACACGTGGGGCCGTACGGCATCCACGCGTACGGGTTTCTGGGGTTGGTTGGAAAACCTCGGTAAGTCGATGGTGCAGACCTACTCGGATGATACCCGTGTGGGTGAATCGCCACTCAACAAGCTTGATCAAGCCACACAGTTCAACAATCACACCCAACGTTCGATTACGGAAATCATTCCTGGGTACCTGGCACGCATCTTCCGTGAAATCAGCTGGATGCGTACGGGTAGTGATCCGGGTATGACTGTCTACAACTTGGATCGTGGTACGTTCACGTCGGACAAGCAAGCCCGTCACGACATCAAGATGCGTATTGCGCATCCGACGCAAGTACAATCGTTCCGTCAGGCTTCCGATCGGATGATGGACACGCTTGATCCCACGCGTAGTGAACTCACTCCCAGCCAGCGTCGTGCACTTCAGCGCCAAATGGTGTTGGATGCTCGAAGCGGCAAGTGGATTGATCATGAGTCGTATATTCAACCCGGCTTCCATATCAACGGCGCAACCTCTAAGGACCATGAGGCGATCGTTAACTTCCTGCGCAAGAAGTACAATGTGCAGGAGGGTTCGACGAAGATTGATCTCAAGAATGAGCAGAACGCCGAGCTGAAGCGTAAGTCACGTGAAGCATGGGAAGATATGCGTCGTCGTTTCCCGACCCCTACGGATATTCTCCGTGTGTACATGGAAGCGGGCCAGGGTGACCTGCTGCATCAGGAAGGTTTTGTCACCAAGAATGGCCTGAATGACGTGGCGGATACCGATTGGTTCTATCGGTACATGACAGGTGATGATGGTCTCAATGGGGGCCAGGATTACGGCCCGATTGAACCCTCGCCAACAGGCGGCGGTCCTTCGAGTGGCGGTTCTGGCGGCGGTTACTTCGACCTACCTACGACCAGCAAGGGTTCGCGTACCAAGGCTAAGCGTGCCTCCCACGCTCGTGCTGCTAAGGGTCCGAGCTACTCGGTGAGCAGTCCCATCATCGATGTATCCAAATCGGGTGCTGCAACGATTCGTGGTTCGAAGAAAGGTCCGACGGCACCTCCTGATACGCTGACGGTGGTTGACAATAAGACCGGTAAGAAGGTCCTTGTCAAGAAGCCCAGGAAGACGGGCTATCGCCACAAGAAGACAGGCATCTACATTTCAGGTGAAGTGAATAAGGGTCCTGTGACCTACACGCCGCAAGAACCTGTCTGGCCGACCATGGAAGAGGGTAACAGCGAAGAGCTGGATGCGATGTTGGATCGCAACGAGAAAGCCACGAAGGCTGTCCTCGACGCTGCCAATAAGCTTATCAACAAAACGATGGGCCACGGTACCAAGTCAACACCGAAGGGTCCGTTGTCGCATGAAGCTTTCATGGATGCACACGCTGCCGAGGAAGCTCGTTATCAGTCACACACTGATACCCTTGGTGAAGTCTTTACCAAAGCGTTGGATGCCAATACGGCGAAGCTTGTGGAAGCCATGGAGGCTGGTAGGATCTCTAAAGAATCAGAGATTCAGAGTCACACTTTGGAATCCATCGAGAAGCTCGTTCGCTACATCGCTAAAAAGGTGTCTGGTAAGAGCGGTCCCGGTACGGATATCGGTGAACTCAAGGACGCTGACTTCGATATGGACGAGGAGGATACCTTGGGTGATTCGCCTGAGGCACGTCTGGTACGTCGCCTCAAGAAATGGCGTAAGCGTGGCCAAGCGGGTTATCGTTGGGGCAAGGACAAAGCAAGCAAGGGTTTCCAGTGGGCTTCGGCGAAAGCCAAGGGTTATTGGAACTCGACCGGTGGTCTGCTGGAACGTGGCTGGAAGTGGGGTAAGGAAACCGTTAAGGAATACGGTGACCAACTTCTGGACAAAGCGGGTGATCTCTACATGAAGGGTGTCAATCACCCCGTGCTGGAGAAAGCCAAACTTCTGGCAGGCGAGTATTACGATGCGTCGGGTAAGGTGATTCGTCGTTGGTCTGACATCAAGGGCGCAGTCTACGATAAGGCAGGCAATGTTGTTGTAGATGCCAAGGATGTCATACGGGGCTTCTACGATGTTCACGGCAAGCGCGTCATTGCCTCCGTGAGTCGTCAGGTAGCCTCCTTGATCATGAAGGGTGCGGAGTTGTTCTCGCCGTTTGCCTGGATCAAGCGTGGTAAGGATCTCTTGGTGGGCGCAGCTAACCGACTACGAGACATCGTAGACGCACCCGTGGATATTTACGTGCGGGGTGAGGAGCACCCGCGTATGAAGGGCGTCATCATGGCGGCCGGAGGTTACTTCTCCGATCGCACAAAGAAGCCAATCATGCGCCCATCACAAATCGATGGCATTGTGCGTGATGACAAGGGTGACATCGTCATTGATCTTCCGGATTTCGATAAGGGTCTGGTGAACGTCTTTGGTTTCCCTGTAGGTAACCTTTCGCAAGTGGCTAAGCGTCTTGCGGTGGGTGCTTTCAAGTATGCCAAGAAGAAAGTGAAGCAAGTTGTCGATCTCGGCAAGAAGGTGGTTCATGGTGCATGGAACGTTGCCAAGAATACCTATCACGGCGCGGTTAACATCGCCAAGCATGGTATCGGTACGCTCTTTGGTGCCTCTTCGGAAGAAGTGAAGAGGCAGACCGATATCCTCCAGCGGATTTACGATCTGTTGGATGATCGTCTTCCGAACAAGCGCCCACGTCTGGGTAGCTACCAAGATGAGCTCAACAAGCAACACCCCTTCGAGGAAAACTCCAAGAAGGCGGATGCTGAGTTCCATCAACACGGTAAGAACCCTCTTGCCACTTTGGCTGCGTGGTTCAAGTCAAAGTTCGGAAAGAAGAAGGGCGATGATGATGGCGGTGGTGGTGGAAATTACTACGACTTTGGTGGAGATGCCAAGAAAGGCGAAGAAGTAGCCAAAGAAGCTGGTAAAGTAGGTAAACTGGCCAAAGCCGCACATTGGATCGAAAAGAAGATACCTGGCGGTAAGTACCTAACTGGCGCAGGTCGCTTCCTCGGCAAGGGTGGCAAAAAGGTGTTCGGTTTCCTGGGCAAGCACGCCGGTAAACTCACCGGTGCGTTAGCTGCTATTCCCCTTCTGAAAGATCTTTTCTCGGGGAATAAAAAGAAGTTTGGTAAGGATGCCAAGGATACTGCAACCAACTATGTCGAGGGTAAGGCTGCTGATACCCTGTGGAGTAAGATTAAAGGAAGACTTTTCAAAAAGGGTGTTCAATCAGTAGCTGAAGAAGGCGCTGAAGGGTTGGGCGAAGCTGGAGCTGAGGCCGCAGGTACAGGTCTGGCTGAGGCTGGTGGAACGGCATTGGCTGAAGGCGGTTTGGCTGCAGGTGGCGAAGCATTGGCGGGGGGAGCACTAACTGCGGGATTGGGTTCAGCTGTTGCTGGCGGTGCTGCTGCAGTAGGTAGCGCAGTGGCTACAGGTGCAGCAGCGGTTGGTGCACTTCTTTCGGCTCCTGTAGTGCTTGGTGCTCTAGCGGTGGCTGCATTAGGGTACGGAGCTTACAAGCTCTATCGCCATTTCAAGGATAAGATGGGTCCTCTTGAAACATACCGAATGGCGCAGTACGGTGTGGATAAGGATTCTCCGGATAAGTACAATGCTATCCG
>Ga0164242_10005319_pt1 | contig 14345 bp, 6 predicted proteins | sample OricomgcompostMG_FD_108783 | JGI IMG/M metagenome (GOLD analysis project Ga0164242, IMG submission 108783) | Miracle-Growth compost microbial communities from Emeryville, California, USA - Original compost - Miracle growth compost (MG) ... | reverse complement strand
CGGTCGGCAGTGACCTGCTGGCCGTCGGCGAGGCTGATCGTGAAGCGGCCCTCGGCGTACTGGACCTCGGTGGGGGTCGCGTCGGTCAGCACCCGGACGCCCTCCTCGACGAAGACCTGTTCGAGCAGGGCGCTGGCCTCGGGCTCGTCGGCCGGCAGCAGCCGGGGGCCGTGCTGGACCAGGGTGACCCGGCTGCCGAACCGGGCGAAGACCTGGGTCAGCTCACAGCCGATCGGGCCGCCGCCGATCACGATCAGCTCGGCCGGGGCCTCGGTGGTCTGCAGGGCCTCGCGGTTGGTCCAGTACGGCGTGCCCTCCAGGCCGGTGATCGGGGGAGCGGCCGGACGGGTGCCGGGGTTGAGGACCACCCCGAGGCGCGCCTCGATGGTGATCTCCGCGGAGCCGTCGCTCGGGGTGACGACGACGCGGCGGGCGCCGTCGAGCCGGCCGCTGCCGCGGAGCACGGTGGCGCCGGAGTCCTCCAGCCGCTTCACCGCCGCACTGTCGTCCCAGTGTGCGGTGGCCTCCTCGGCGACCCGCTTGGCGACCGGCGCCCAGGATGGGGTGACGGTGACGTCGCCGGCGAGCTGGCCGGCGCGATGCGCCTCGGCGAGCGCATCCGCGGCACGGAGCATCATCTTGGACGGGATGCAGCCGTAATAGGGACACTCGCCGCCGACGAGATGCTTCTCGACCGCGATGACCTTCAGCCCGACGCGAGCTGCCTTGTTGGCCAGGGACTCGCCCCCGGGGCCGGTGCCGATCACGACCACGTCTGCGTCCATGGCGCGACGGTACCCGCGAAGGGGGAGCGCTGGACAGGGTTGGCGGTCGGTGGGTGGAGGTGCGGCCGTGCCGACCGGGGAGGGCAGAAATGCCCAGCGGCCCCGCAGCGCAAGGAGTCGCTGCGGGGCCGCTGGGCTCAGGCCGCTGGGTTCGGGCCGCTCAGGAGCTCGACGTCGAGGCGTCCGAGTCGAGGGTGATCTGGGCGCTCTTGGTCTTGCCCTTGTGGGTCCACGTCACCGTCACCTTGTCGCCCGGGCGGTAGGCCCGGACGGTGGCGACCAGCGAGTCGGAGCCGGAGATCAGCTGGCTGTCGACCTTGGTGATGATGTCGCCGGAGGCGATGCCGGCCTTGGCCGCAGCCGAGTTCGCCGTGACCTTGTCGACCAGCGCGCCCATCGTGGTGAAGACGTCGCTCTCGTCGCCTTGGCCCTGGCCACCCTGACCGCTCTGGCCGCCGGATCCGTCCCCCGAGCCATCGCCGAAGCCGGGGAAGCCGGGAATCAGGCCGCCCAGGCCGCCGCCCTGGCCCTGGTCGCCCTGGCCTTGACCGCCCTGGCCCTGCCCTTGGCCCTGGCCGCCCTGGCCCTGCGAGCCGCCGCCGGAGCAGCTGTCGCCCGAGGCCGGTACGTCGCAGACGGTGATGCCCAGCCGCGCGTGTGTCGGAGTCTCGCCCTTGATCATCTGTTCGATGACCGGCATGACCTCGTCGACAGGGATCGCGAAGCCGAGGCCGATCGAGCCGGCCTCCTCGTCGGCGGAGCCGGTGGTCGAGCGGATCGAGGCATTGATGCCGACGACGTTGCCGTCGAGGTCGACCAGCGCGCCACCGGAGTTGCCGGGGTTGATGGCGGCGTCGGTCTGGATCGCGGGGTAGACAGTCGCGTTGCCGGCGCTGTCGGTGCCGACGTTGACGGGCCGGTTGAGCGCGCTCACGATGCCGGAGGTCACGGTCGAGTCGAGGCCGAACGGCGAGCCGATCGCGACCACGCTCTGTCCGACAGCGAGCTGGCCGGACTTGCCGATCGTGGCCGGCGTGAGGTTCGAGACGCCGGAGACCTTGATCACCGCGGTGTCGGTGAGCGAGTCGGTGCCGACCACCGTGGCGTTGGCCTGGGAGCCGTCGTTGAAGTCCACCTTGATGGTGCCGTTCTTGCCGGCGATCGCGACCACGTGGTTGTTGGTCATGATCAGCCCATCGGAGCTGAGGATGATGCCCGAGCCCGAGCCCGCCTCGGTGGAGCCGGAGACCTCGATCTTGACGACCGAGGGCAGCACCTTCTTGGCGACCGCCTCGACGCTGCCCTGGGTCGCCGCGGGCGCCTTCTCGTTGACGATGTTCGAGGTGCTGCCGGCCGAGCTGAAGACGCTGCCGCCACCGTCGTCGTTGTGGTGGTAGAGCGCGGCGCCGCCATAGCCGGCGCCGCCACCGATGATCACGGCCGCGGCGATGACACCGGCCGCCACGCCCACGCCCTTGCGACGGGTACGGCGCGCCGGAGCGGGCTGCTCCCCGGCGGTCATGCCGAAGCCGCCGAAGTGCTCGAACAGGTGCTGGGTCGGCGGAGGCGGCGGCGGGCCAGTCGGACCGGGGTGCTGGGCACCGAAGAGCGGCTGGGTGGACTCGTTCGCAGGCTGGCTCGGCTGCTCGTCGGCCGGCCCGCTCGACTGGTTCGGCTGCTCGTCGTTCATGTCGTCAACTCTGCCTATGGTCTCTGATGGTTCCCTGAAAGGGTGCTGCGCGGATCCGAAGACTCAAATTGCCGGCCAGCGTCCGTCGAATCGGTGCTGCCACGGACCACGGTGCCCCTCGCGGCCGGATTCGATTCCGCCGCGGCACCTAGGACCCCGTTATCCCGGCCTTGATCCGCTTCCACAGCGCCGGGGCAAGACTGCGAGCGTAGGTCGCGGTGAGGTGGTGGAAGTCCCGATACATGACGTACTGATGGAACACGGTCGGGCAGGTCTGTCCGGGGCACAGCCACTTCGGCGCATCCACCCAGGTGCCGCCGCCCGCCTCCACGGCCGACCGCTCTCCGGCCAGCTCCTGGTCCGGCATCACCTCGGACCGCTTCTTGCTGCACGCGGCCGCGTTGTCGAGGTTCGCCGACAGGCACAGCGGGACATCCTCGTGCAGGTCAGGTCCGTCGCCGATCCAGTACACCGGCGTCCCGGTGCTGGTCAGCTCTGTCACGACCTTCCGCATCCCGCGCTCCCGGGTCGCGGGCGAGTTGTCGCCGACCAGCAGCTGGTCGCGGAGGTCCGTGGCGATGACAGCGGTGGGATGCAACGCGGCGATCTCGCGCAGCGCGTTCGCACGCCAGGTGGTGCACTCGGTGAACGGGCGGTTGAGCTGGGTCTGTTGGGCCAGGACCTCGGCGGCTGGGCAGGAGGCCTTCAACATGGTGACGAGCCGGAAGCCATGCTTCTTCGCGAGCCGCTGGAGCGGGGAGACCCACACTTCGGCATGGGAGTCACCGAAGAGCACGACGGTCGAGTCACTGGCCTTGTCGCCGAAGTCGCACGTCTTCGGGGCGGTCACCAGAAAGCCGATGAGGCAACCGTTCTTGGCGGCCGCGCTCGCGTCCGCGCTGGCGTGCTGGAGCCCCGGGGTGGCGTTCGACGGCACGTACGCCGGCGCGTAGCCCTCCGGCACGACACCGCTGGCGACAGGAGTGACCGAGCGGCCCGCATCCAGCCGTGGCGTGATGCCGGCCGCGGCGGAGACGCCCACCGCAGCCGCGGTGAGGACGGCGGCAGCGCCGTACGTCAGCCGTCGGTTCCGGGCCAGCAGCGTCCAATGGCGGGCCGGGTTCTCGATCAGGCGGTAGCTGAGCACTGCCAGGGCGAACGAGGCGATGACCAGACCGGCCCGGGTGAAGCCGTTGAGGTCATGGCGCACCGCCAGCGCCGGCAGGACGAGCACCGGCCAGTGCCACAGGTACAGGGAGTAGGAGATGTCGCCCACGTAGCGCAGGGGGCGCCAGCCGAGCGCGGCCTGGAGCCTCCCGGTGACGACCGCGCCCGAGGACAGCAGGGCGACCGCGCCCACGACCGGCACGGCCGCATGCCACCCTGGGAACACGGTGTCGTCGGTGTAGAGAGTGCTGGCGACCAGGACTGCGGCCAGGCCCGCCCAGCCGAGGACAGCCATGAAGGTGTGGTTGAGGCGATGGCCGAACCTGTGTACGGCGACCGCTGCCAAGCCGCCGAGGGCGAGCTCCCAGGCTCGGGTGGGGAGGGTGAAGAACGCGACCGGCTGGGATCGGGACGTGATGGCGACACAGGCCACGAACGACGCCAGCGCGCCGAGCGCCAAGATCCAGGTCGTCGTCCGCACGGCGCGCTTCTTGGTGAAGCATGCGATGAGGGCTACGAGCAGCGGCAGGAAGACATAGAACTGCTCCTCGAGCGCGAGCGACCAGTAGTGCTGGAACGGCGACGGCACATCGCTCGAGAGATAGTCGGTGCCGTTCAGGGCGAAGTGGATGTTGGCGACGTAGAGCGCGGTCGCGGTCGCGTCGCCCGAGATGGTCGCCATCTGCGCCGGTGGCAGGAACAGTCTCGCCGCGAGGATGGTGACCAGGAGGACGAGCAGCGACGCGGGCAGCAGCCGCCGGAGACGGCGACCCCAGAACGCGAGGAGCCCTACTCTCCCGGTGTCCCGGACCTCGGTGAGGATCAGGCCGACGATCAAGAAGCCGGAGATGCCGTAGAAGACGTCGACCCCGACGAATCCGCCGGTCAGCACGGGCGCGCCGGCGTGATAGAGCACGACGAGCAGTACGGCGATCGCCCGGAGGCCCTGGATGTCGAGGCGCTTGCCGGTCCGGCGGCCGGCACCTGATCCGGGGGAGGCGGCTGGCTCCTGCCGCTCCTGCTGCATCAGGTTGGCCACGTCGATCGACTCCTCGTTGCTCGGCCACACGCCCGCGAGTCTGTGTCCGGCAGGCGCCGGGTTCTTGACGGCCGGCAGTGTATCGGCGCCGACGCACGGTCCCGGAGAACGCCCCGCCTTCTCCACGGTTGCCCAGGCGGGTCACAGCCGAGCGGTGTCGGGGTGTCGCGGCCGGCCGCTCACGGCGGCTCGGGGTGGGCGTGACCGCCTACACTGCCACGGTGAGGAAACCGATCCGGCTCCTGATCCTGGGCAGCTGCGTGACCCGGGATGCGCTCGAGGTGCAGGGCGAGCCCGCCTGGGTGGAGCTCGCCGGCTACTACGCCCGCTCGCCGCTTGCGTCGGCGATGGACCGGCGCCCGTTCACCGGCGTGGACCTGACCAAGATCGCCTCGCCGTTCCAGACCCGGATGGTCGAGCAGGACCTGACCGGATCCGCGCGTACGGCGGTCAGCCGCGGGGCGTGGGACCTGCTCGTGGTCGACCTCATCGACGACCGGCTGCCCCTGGTCGTCGACCGGCGTGGCGCTGTCGCGTGCCTGTCTCCGGAGCTGAAGTCCAGCGGCTACCAGCCAGGCCAGGACGGCCGGCTGGTGAAGTGGGCCTCCGACGAGGGCTTCGACCGCTGGTGCCGCGGATGGGATCGGCTGGTGCGGCGGCTGCGCTGGCGGCGACGGCTCAAGGACCTGCGGGTGAACGAGGCGTGGTGGTCGGCGGAGCCGGTCCCCGGAGTCGAGACCCCCGAGGGCACCTACAACCCGGCGTGGGCAGCGGACGCCAACAAGCAGCTTGCTCGGCGGTACGAGTACATGGCACGCACCGTCGGGGCCGATCAGTTCTACCGGTTCAAGCCCGACGAGCTCCGCGTCGACCCGGCCCATCGGTGGGGCCCGAACTTCTTCCACTACGGGCCCGACTACTACCAGGCGCTCCTCGCCCACCTGCGCAGCGAACTGGACTGACCGATCCGCTGACGGCTCGCCGCGTGCGGTCAGTGCGTGGCTGCGCGCTCGGATCTTCTAGGCTGGGTGACGTCGTGCGCCTGCCGGGAACGGCTGGCACGGTTCGTGCGGCCGGTGACGGTGTGATCTCACGGTGAAAGGGCAACACGTGTCGGAGACATCAGCCGGGCGACCTCAGAAGCGGGTCCGGCTCGACGCCCAGACGTTGTCTCGGCTGTGGGAGATGGAGAGGCGGACCGCTGACCTGCAGGACGAGGCGCGTGCGCTGCGCGCCCAGGCCGACGCGTGGGAGGCCTCGCGCTGGGGCGGCGCCCGCCGAGCCGCCGAGCAGGCCGGTCCGCGGATGACGCTGGGGGAGAAGGTCAGGGCCGGCCGTCACATCGCCCAGGCGCTGAAGAACGACCGCCGCGAACCGTCGACCCCGGGTGTCCCGCCGGCGCGTGCGGAGGACGCGGCGGAGCCGGTCAGCCTGCACAGCGTCCAGGAGACGGGATCGGAGACTCTCTTCCCTGAGTCCGATGTCACCAGCCGTGCCGCCACGCTGGCCGAGACCGTCCGCTCGGGCCGTCGCCTGGTGGTGGCGGCGATCATGGACCCCTTCACCAGGCTCGCCTTCGACCCCGAGTGCGACATCGTCGACCTGCACCCGCAGACCTGGGAGGCCGAGCTGGTCGCGGCCCAGCCGGACCTGCTCTTCGTGGAGTCCGCGTGGCGCGGCCACGAGGACTCCTGGTACGACACCGTGCAGACCTGTCCCCAGGAGCTGGTCGACATCGTGGCATGGTGCCGTGACCGTGGGATCTCCTCGGTCCTCTGGAACAAGGAGGACCCGGTCTACTTCGAGCGCTATGTGAAGGTGGCCGCCCTGGTCGACCACGTCTTCACCACCGACCTCGAAGTCATCCCGCGGTACGTCCACGAGCTGGGCCATCACCGGGTGCACGTGCTGCCGTTCGCCGCCCAGCCGTCCATCTGCAACCCGGTCGAGCTCGGCGAGCGCAAGGACGCCGCCGTCTTCGCCGGTAGCTACTACGCCGGCTTCAAGGAGCGCAACAAGGCCCTCTTCGCCGAGATCGAGGGGACCTCGCGGGTCCTGCCCGTGGAGATCTTCGACCGCAACTTCGGCACCGAGGAGCCGACCTGGCAGTGGCCCGAGCCCTATCGCCAGCTGGTGGTCGGCACGCTTCCGGCCGATCAGATCGACGTCGCCTACAAGGGCTACAAGGTGGCGCTCAACGTCAACACCGTCACCACGTCGCAGACGATGCTGGCGCGGCGCGCCTTCGACCTGCTGGCCAGCGGTACGCCGACGGTCTCGAACTTCTCGCCGAGCATCAAGGTGCTCTTCGGTGACCTGATCAGCGCGAGCGACTCGGCCGACGAGATCGAGAACGCCGTCCGCCAGATCGTCACCGACCGCGACACCACCGACAAGAGGCGGGTGATGGGCGTCCGGCACGTGATGGCTCAGCACACCTACCGGGCGCGGTTCGAGCACCTGATCGCGACCGTCACCGGAGCAGAGCTGCCCCGGTCGGCCGAGGTCGTCGGCGTGGTCGCGTACGCCGCCGACGTCGACGACCTCGCCCGCTGGCGCGACCTGGTCGGGGCGGAGCAGCGGCGTACCCTGCGCCTCCTGGTGGTCAGCGATGACGGCGCTGTCAGCGCCGCCTGCCTGCAGGCCGGGGTGGCCCAGCTCGGTGTGGCGGAGGCGGCCACCCGTCCCCTCGCCGAGGCCCTGCCGGGCGTCGTCGCCGTGGCCGGGCTCCATCCCGACCACTGGTACGGCCCGCACTACCTGGCCGGGCTGCTGGACGCGTTGGACTACTCGCCCGCGCTGGCGGCGGCGAAGACCACTCGCTACCGGGCCGCCGACGGCGCGGAGGAGCTGGTCGACGACGGGCACGAGTACCGCTGGTGGAGCGGTGCCGGGGTGTCGTGGCATCGCGCGGTCGCGCGCGCCGAAGCGGTGTCAGGGGCCACCGTGGGCGACCTGGTGCAGGGCCGCAGCGTGGCAGTGGAGCCCCAGCAGATCCTGGGTGTCGACCGCTTCGACTTCGGCGAGGGGCTCGCTGACGGTGAGCGGTCGCACCTCGGCGCACAGCTACCGATCCAGACCGGCGCCAGCGTTGCCGCGCTGGTGCGGGCCGAGCCGGTAGGCACGGCCCGCTCGATCCCGTACGACGCCTACCCCGGTGACCTCCCTGCCTCGCGGCCCAAGCGTGGCTTCCTGGCACGGACCACCGATCAGGGCGTACTGGTCGGGTGGAGCTATGCGCGCGGGCAGCACTATCTCCCGTTCCGGCGGCCGATCGCGCGCGACGAGTTCGACGAGGGCGTGGTGCACCTGAAGATGGAGGCGGACGCCGCCGGTGCGATCGGGATCAACGCCTCGTGGCTGGATGCCGACGGCGAGCGGATCCCGGGACTGACGTTCAAGATCAACGAGGAGTGCCGGGTCGAGATCCCCGCCGAGGCCCGGGCACTGCAGCTCTTCCTTCGGGTCAAGGGAAAGGGCACCGCGCTGATCCGGTCGGTCTCGATCGGCGCCCGGAGCTGGACGTCGCCGGTGGTGCTGGACGGTTGGTCGGCACGGACCCTCGTGGTCGCCAACGCCTACCCGAGCTACCGGAACCTCTACCAGAACGGGTTCGTGCACAGCCGGGTGCGCGGCTACCGGGACCGCGGCGTCGCCACTGACGTCTTCACCCTGCGCGACGGTCCGCGGCATCGCGAGTTCGAGGGCGTACAGGTGTTGTCGGGAGACGAGGGCATGCTGCGCGAGCTGCTCGAGTCGGGTCGCTACGACCGCGTGCTGGTGCACTTCCTCAACCGGCGGATGTGGGATGTGCTGCGGGACCATGCCGGCAGCATCCCGATCACGGTGTGGGTGCACGGCTATGAGATCCAGCCCTGGTGGCGGCGGACCTTCGACTACCACACGGAGGAGGAGCTGGAACGGGGCAAGGAGGCCACCGCCGTCCGGATGGAGCTATGGCGCGAGGTGAGCCAGATGGCGCCGGAGGTCCTGAAGGTCGTCTTCGTCTCCGAGGCGTTCCGCCAGGAGGTCGCCGAGGATCAGCGCTCCTTCGGGTTCGGGCTGGATGAGGCCGCGGTGCGGATCGTGCACAATCCGATCGACACCTCGCTGTTCACCTACGAGCCGAAGAAGCCTGAGGCGCGGGCCAAGATCCTCCTCATCCGGCCCTTCGTCACCAAGAAGTACGCCAACGACCTCGCCGTCGAGGCGATCCATGAGCTGGCGAGCGAGCCGTGGTTCGACGAGCTCACGTTCCGCATCATCGGTGATGGGCCGCTCTTCGACGAGCTGACCGCGCCGCTGGTGCTCTATCCCAACGTCACGGTCGAGAAGCGCTTCCTCAGCCACCCTGAGATCGCAGCCCTGCACAAGGAGTACGGCGTCTTCCTGGTGCCGACTCGGCACGACACCCAAGGCGTCTCCCGCGACGAGGCGATGGCGTCCGGCCTGGTCCCGATCACCAACGACATCCCGGTCATCCGGGAGTTCCTCAGCGATGCGGAGGGCTATCTCGCGCCTGAGGATGACGCGAAGGGTCTCGCCGACGCGATCCGCGATCTCTACCTGCATCCGGAGACCTTCCTCGCCAAGTCGCAGGCGGCCGCGGCGCGCATCCGGACGACCGTCGCCAGCGACGTCGTGATCCCCGAGGAGATCGCCATCTTCGGCCGCAATCCGGCGCGCGCCGAGCCCACGAGGAGCAGCAGTGAGTAGTCGCAATCAGTCGGAGCTGGCCGAGCTCGTCGGCCGCACGTTCGCCGACGAGCTGCTGCGCGCGGCGGCGGACCTCGACGTGGTCGAGGGCGAGGTCGAGGCGCTGCGGCGGGCCCAGGCGGCGCTCGAGGCGTCCCGCCTCGGGCGATTGGCGAGGACCGTGGACGAGGCCCGTACGTCGGTCCGCGGGGCGCTGCGGGCGCCCCGGCGAGTGCTCACCTCCGCCCGCCCGCTGGCACCGGAGGGGGTTCGCTCACCCTCGACGTTGAAGCCGACGCGTGGCGAACTGCGCCTGGTGCCTCCTTCGGTCCCCGGCGCCGCGACCCAGGTCGACGAGACGTCCTTGCCGACCGGTCGGTGGCGTGGGAAGGGCGGCACGGCCCTCCTCAGTCGGCGCAAGGGGGGTGGGCTGCTGGTCGCCCACACCGGTCGCCCCGGCCGGACCCAGACCGTGGCGCTGAAGGGACGGGTGCCAGTGGCATCGGTCTCGGCGGACGGTCACACCGCGTGGTTGTTGTTCGACGCCGCCGCCCAGCCGTCGGGCGTTCTCGGCGTCGAGGTGAGGTGGACCGATCCCGCGGGCGAGGTCATCGCGACCGCTGAATGCTACGAGCCCGGGGTCACCTGCCGGCTCGCCATCCCGCCGCAGGCAGCCAGCCTGCAGCTGGCACTGCTGCTCCAGGGCGACGGGATCGCGTTCCTGGACACGATCCGGCTCTCCTCGGCCGATGGCACCGCAGCAGCGCCCGCGGACCCGGACGCGGTGGCGGCCGCGCCTTCCGGCCCGGTCCCGGTCCGGGTCTCCCTGATCGTGCCGATGTTCAACGTCGCCGGGTACCTTCCCGAGCTGCTCGACTCCTTCGAGGCACAGCTGGCGGGCCCCTACGAGCTCGAGATCGTCTTCGTGGACGACGGGTCGACCGATGAGACGGCCACCCTCGTGGCCGACTGGATCGCGCGGCTGCCCACTGATCGCGGCGGGCCGACAGCGCAGCTGGTGCGGCAGCCTAACGCCGGCACGAGCGCGGCCAAGAACGCCGGCCTGCAGGCGGCGACCGGAGACTATGTGTCCTTCGTGGACGGCGACGACCTCCTCGAGGACTCGTACCTGCGCGACGTGAGCGAGTTCGTCCTCTCCCTGCCGCAGCTGCCTGCGATGGTCGACGTACCGGTGGCACGCTGGGACGAGGGCACGCCGCGTGAGACGGCGGTCACCATGCTCGCCCATAAGTACGCCAGCGGGTCACGGGTCGTGCACCTGACCGAGGAGCCCGACGTCATCAAGACGCACACCGCCTCGGCGTTCTTCCTGCGCGAGCAGCTGCTGGCGACGAAGCTGACCTACCCGACGGGGATCCACTCGTCCGAGGACATGCTGTTCTGCGCGAGCTTCCTCGCCAGCCTGCCGGACCCGCGGCTGGCAGTGGTCGACGGCGGGCGCTACCTCTATCGCCGCCGCAGCCAGGGCACCCAGCTCTCCAGCGCGGTGTGGACCAACCCCGCGTGGATCGTGACGAAGATGCGTGCTGGCTACCTGCCGCTGATCGAGGGCGCCGTCGGCGACGGCGAGCTCCCGAGCTGGCTGAGCAGCTTCCTGCTCTACGACTACCGCTGGCTCGTGGAGCGGCTCGGCGGACCGCAGGCGGCCGAGTGGCCGCTCGAGACGCGGCGCGAGATCCTCGACCTGGTCCGGGCCGGCCTGCGCCACATCTCGCACGACGACATCGAGGCCTACGACAGCGCGCCGATGCCGCCCGTCGTACGTCGCAAGCTGCACCTCCTCAAGGACCGTGACTGGGCGCCGGTCGAGCCCGACTAGTCGCGTCGGCCGGCGGCGATGATCGATCGCAGGGCCTGGAGCGATCCCGCGGCGTCTCCGACCTCGCTGCGGTAGTCGACCGGCAGCGTGCTGAGCACGCTGCCGGGCTCGACGACGGCCCAGATCGGTCGGCCGCTCCCGCGGTAGTCGGAGAGCTTCGAGGGCAGGTAGGGATTCAGCCCGTGGTGCTCGGCGGTGCTCGCGTCGTTGACGATCAGCGCATCGAACCGCGTGGTCGCGGCGAGGAAGTCGAGGAACGGCAGGTAGCGATGCTCGGCCACCATGTCCGCGATGCCCAGCTCCAATGACTGCAGGCGCAGCTGCCACGGGTTCGCGCAGAAGACGTGCAGCCGCACGCGCCGACGCTCCTCGGCGTCGAGCTCGGCCAGGGCCGCGATGACGTCGACGATCCCGCGGGTGCGGTAGAACGCACCGAAGTAGGCGATGTTGACCGTGTCCGGCGAGAGATCGAGGTGCGGGTCGCCAAGCCGGTAGAACTCGGCCGGGAGGGTGGGATGCGGACTGACCGTGGAGCGCTCGGCCGCCCGCTGCGCCAGCGCCCGGTCCTCGACGTCGTCGAGCATGAAGCGGCGCTGGTTGTCGTTCGTATAGACGATCTCGTCCGCCAGCGCGTAGGGGACCAGCTCAGCCCACTGGAAGAACAGGCTGCTCCGGGGGAGGACGAATCCGGCGTCCTGCACCCCGGCGACGAGGGTCGCGCGGAGCTCGTCGTCACCGATCTCTCCCACCCGGCACTCGCCGTACGGGTTGCGGTGCAGCGGGTCGGAGAACTCGGCCGTCCACCGGATCTCCGGGTGGCGGAGCTTCATCAACGCGGCGGCGTAGTGCGAGGCCGGCGCCATCGCGCGGCTGTACACGGTGCGGTAGGGACGGCCCTGCTGTCGCTGCCAGTCCTCGGCGACGCGGACCGCGCCCTCGGCGTACTGGCGTGCGGCCGCCCACCGGTTGACTGCCGCCTGGCCGGCAAGCAGCTGGTGGCGACCGACGTACTCGGTGGCGACCCGGACCCCTGAGGGGTCGACGGCATGCAGACTGTCGGTCTGCTGGCTGATCACGTCGGTCACCACGCCGCGGGCGCGCAGCCGGCGGCCAGCCACCAGCGCGCTCGTGTCCTGGTAGGGCGGGAAGAGGTACAGGAAGGCGAGATCCTCCGCGGTGCCGTCGTTGAGCGCCTGCCAGAACGGCCGGTACGACGCACCCTGCCGCACCGCGCGGGCCACCAGGTCGGCCCGGTCGATGGCCGCGCTCGCCAGCTGGCGACTGACCACGTCGGCATGCCGTTCGGCCAGTACGACGGCGAGGCCGCTCGCGGCGGGAGCAGTGCTGACAAGTCGACCGAGCGCCGCGACCTCGGCCAGCGTCTCCGGCAGGGTCTCTCGCTCGTGGTGTGCCGCGTCGCCGGCGGGGTCGAGCTGACGCAGCTCGGTCTCGGGTGAGCCCGGGAGCAGCCGCAACCGGAACGGGAAGCGGGCATGCAGTTCGGCGAGCAGCAGAGCATCGCTCTCCACTGCGCTCTGCCGGGCTCCGGCGCCCACGCGGGTCGGTGTGGTCGGGAGCAACATGCCGGTCACGGTGCTCAGGGCATCCGGAGCCTCGGCAGGATCGATGGTGCTCCCGATGTGCTGGGCCAGCCGCGCCGCCGTCGCCGGGCCGAGGATCGTCGGCACCCTGCCGGGGGCCGCCGCGGCCAGGAGGGCCTCGAGGAAACCGGGTCCTGCTTCGTGGTCGGCGTCGACGACGGCGACATGTTCGCCGCGGGCCGCCCCGATGCCCAGCAGGTGGCTGGCGGCCCGGCTGATCAGCTTGAGGTCGGCCACGCCGACCAGCCGGAGGAGGTGATCGGGGTGCTTGGAGCGGAGCTCGCGCACGTACGTCGCCGTGGCCGTGTCCGAGCTGTCGTGCACCACGACGATCTCGTAGCACCCAGGCGCTAGTGTCTGCTCCACGAGAGACCTGAGCGAGGCCGACGGGGGTGCCTCCGCCGCGGTGCTTACCAGCACCGCGGTGACGCTCACGCCGCGGGGATGGGCTGCTGTGACGGATGCAACACTGTCGTTCGTCATGGTGTGGTTCCCGGCCGGGTCGAGGAAGAGGGCAAAGTGAAGCCAGACGAGAATACGCAACGCCTGGCGGTGGCGGTGGCCGATACCCCGGATGCGGCGGTGCGTGCCTTCGGTCGGGGATCGGACGATCTCCGGGTCATCAGCTATGACGACTTCGACACCGAGGTGAACCTCGGGGAACTCGATGCCCTCGCACTCGTCGGTGGATCCCGGACGGCAGCGGTGCTCTCCGCCGCACTGGCCTCCTCGGCCGGGCTGGAGGAGATCCGGATCAGCCTCGGCGACCCGGCGGCCAACGGCGCGGTGGCCCAGGCACTGGCCCAGACCTTGGCGCAGTACGACGCCTGGACGGTGACCGACGTGACGGCGACCCCGGACGGACATCCGGTGCTGGTGGTGGGTCGGCGGAACGAGGAGCAGGTGGTGCCGCTCGCGGTCGGCCTGCTGCCCCTGCGCCGCGCGGAGACGGCCGGTTGGCCTGGGGCGCAGGCTCCCGGATCGGCTGCCGCGCCCGAAGCGGCCGCTGGACGGAGCCAGAACCAGGTCGCGGCCCAGCCAGCCCGGTCGGCACGGTCGGTCGGGTCGGCCCGGTCGGTCGGGCAGGCCGCTGCGGCGCCGCGCCGCTCAGGGCTGGCGCGCAAGCTCACCGCGGGCCTGATCCTGCTCGGCGTCGTGGTGATCGCCGCACTGGTCGTCGCGGGGGTCGCCGCCGGCGTGAAGGGCGTGCTCGTGGTGCTCGTCGCCGCCGTGCTCGGCGTACAGCTGGCCACCGCCGTCGGCGTGGTCTACGTCGTGCGTCACTTGCGCGACAGCGGTCAGGAGGGTGCGCAGCAGGCAGCACGGTTGCGCAAGGTCGTCATGAAGCGCACCGAGCGGGTGCTCCAAGCGGTGCGGACCTCGCGTCAGCAGCAGCGCGACATCGGTCGCGATTTGCGCGGCATTCGAGCCGTGGTGGAAACCCAGGGCGCGGCGCTGCGCGCCTCCCAGAACTTCCTGGCCGAGTTCGCCGGGCAGCAGAGACAGGCCCAGGCCGCGGTGACCGAGG
>Ga0164242_10005318_pt1 | contig 14346 bp, 9 predicted proteins | sample OricomgcompostMG_FD_108783 | JGI IMG/M metagenome (GOLD analysis project Ga0164242, IMG submission 108783) | Miracle-Growth compost microbial communities from Emeryville, California, USA - Original compost - Miracle growth compost (MG) ... | reverse complement strand
TTCCCGGCGATCAACGTCAACGACAGCGTGACCAAGTCGAAGTTCGACAATCTCTACGGCTGCAAGGAGTCGCTGGTCGATGCGATCCGCCGCGCGACCGACGTGATGCTGGCCGGCAAGGTCGCCTGCGTCGCGGGTTTCGGCGACGTCGGCAAGGGATCGGCGCAGAGCCTGCGCAACGGCGGCGCGCGCGTGCTCGTCACCGAGATCGATCCGATCTGCGCGCTGCAGGCGGCGATGGAGGGCTTCGAGGTCGTCACGATGGAAGAGGCGACGCGGCGCGCCGACATCTTCGTGACGGCAACCGGCAATGCCGACGTCATCACCGCCGAGCACATGAAGGCGATGAAGCCGATGGCGATCGTCTGCAACATCGGGCACTTCGATTCCGAGATCCAGATTTCGGCGCTCAGCAACTATAAGTGGACCGAGATCAAGCCGCAGGTCGATCTGGTCGAGTTTCCCGACGGCAAGCAGATCATCGTGCTGGCCAAGGGCCGGCTGGTGAACCTGGGCTGCGCCACCGGCCATCCGAGCTTCGTCATGTCGTCGAGCTTCACCAACCAGACGCTGGCGCAAATCGAGCTGTTCACCAAGGCGGGCGAGTACAAGAACGAGGTCTATGTCCTTCCCAAGCACCTCGACGAAAAGGTCGCGGCGCTGCACCTCGACAAGCTCGGCGTGAAGCTGACCAAGCTGACCAGCAAGCAGGCCGATTATATCGGCGTGCCGGTCAACGGGCCGTTTAAGCCGGATCATTATCGGTATTGAGACCCGCTTCTCCCGTCATGCCCGGCCTCGGCCGGCATGACGGGGACGGATGAAAGTTGGGCGGTTCCGCGCCGCGCGGAATCGCTCTAGACAGGCGGCGATGAGGGTGCGGGGGTCCAGTCGCCGACAGGCCGATTGCGGAGCGGCGCGCGCATGATCGCGCTCGACGCCGCGCACGCCGCGATCGTCGGGCTGGTCCTGGCGGTGTGGCTGGTCGCGGCCGGGGTCGCGGTGGCGATCGGGTGGCGCAGGGCGGCGGCGGCGCGGGGCGACGTGAAGGAGCTCGCCCGGCTGCGCGCGATGCTGGCGGGCGCGCCGGCGCTGCCGGTGCTGGTGGCGGGCGACGGGCGGCTGCGCGCGCATGAGCGCATCGCCGACTGGTTCGGCCTCGATCATGTGCCCCGCCTGTTCGCCGATCTCGCCGAAGGGCTGGACGCCGCCGACGCCGAGGCGCTCGCCGCCGACGTTTCCGCCGCCCAGCACGCCGGGGCCGCCTTCGCCCGCGCGGTGCGGCCGACGGACTCGCGCCGGGTGCTGATGATCCGCGGCCGCCCCGCGCCCGAGACGCTGGGCGACGGCGCGGCGCTGCTCTGGCTGTTCGACGCCACCGAAAGCGAGGAGGAGATCGGCCGTCTGGACCGCGAGCGCGATCGGCTGGCCGAGGCGCTGGACGCGCTCGCCGGGCTGATCGAGGCCGCGCCCATCCCGATGTGGCACCGCGCGCCGGACCTGCGCCTGAGCCTGGTCAACTCGGCCTATGTCCACGCGGTCGACGCCGAAAATGCGCAGGAGGTGATCGAGCGCGGGCTGGAGCTGGTGGAGGGCCAGGGGCCTTCCGGCCCGCTCGCCGCCGCCGCCGCCGCGCGGGACGAAGGCGAGCCGGCGATCCGCACCGTGCCCGCCACCATCGGCGGCGAGCGGCGCACGCTGCGCGTCGTCGACGTGCCGCTGGGGCCGAGCGGGATTGCGGGCTACGCCATCGACATCGAGGAGATCGAGCAGGCGCGCGCCGATCTCGCCCGCTTCGCCGAGGCGCAGCGCGACATGCTCGACCGCCTCTCCGCCGGCGTCGCGCAGTTCGGGGCGGGGCGCGCGCTGGTCTTCTCCAATGCCGCCTTTTCCCGCCTGTTCGCGATGCGCCCCGAATGGCTCGCCGACCGACCCGAGTTCGATCGCGTCATCGAGCGGATGCGCGAGGCGGACCGCGTGCCCGAGGTGCGCGACTTCCCGGCCTGGAAGGCGGAGCGGCGGCGCTGGTTCCTCTCCGCCCAGGCGATCGAGGAGGCCTGGCAGCTTCCCGGCGGCGCGCATCTGCGCATCGTCGCCCAGCCGCTGCCCGACGGCGGCCTGCTGATGATCTGCGAGGACCGCACCGAGCAGGTGAAGCTGCAAAGCGCGCGCGACACGCTGCTGCGCGTGCGCACCGCCACCTTCAACAATCTGAACGAGGCGGTGGGCGTGTTCGCGGCCGACGGGCGGCTGCACCTGTGGAACAACCGCTTCGGCGAGGTGTGGGGGCTCAAGGAGGAGGCGCTGGCGCGGCATCCCCATGTCGACGCGCTGGTTTCCGACATCGCGGGCAAGCTGGTCAATCCCGCGCGCGCGGGGCTGATCCGCGAGCTGGTGCGGCTGGCGACGATCGAGCGGCAGAGCCGGGTCGGCCGCATCGCGTTTGCCGACGGCCGCCATTTCCAGTTCGCCGCCGTGCCGCTGCCCGACGGCAACGCGCTGTTCACGCTGCTCGACGTGACCGACAGCCGCCGCATCGAGGCGGCGCTGCGCGAGCGCGCCGAGGCGCTGGAGGAAGGCGACCGAGTGAAATCCGCCTTCGTCTCGGCGATGAGCTATGAGCTGAAGACGCCGCTCACCTCGATCGCGGGCTTCGCCGAGATGATGGCGGCGGGCTTCGCGGGCAAACTGGAGCCGCGCGCGGAGGATTATGTCCGCTCGATCCTCTCCGCCACGGGGCGGCTGGGCGAGCTGGTCGATCAGGTGCTCGATCTGACGCGCGGCGCGGCGGGCGGCTTCGATCTCGCGCGGGAGCCGATCGACATGACGGCGCTGGTGCGCGAGACGGCGAAAGCGACCAGGCCGCGCGCCAAGGCCCGCAAACTCGATCTCGCCGTCTCGGTCGATGCGCGGGCGGGGGAGGTGTCCGGCGATCGCGAGCGCATCCGTCAGGCGATCGAGCATATTCTGCGCAACGCGGTGGACTCCACGCCCGAAAACGGGCGCGTGCTGCTCCACGCCGGCGGCGACACGGAGGAGGCGGAGATCGTGGTCTCGGACAATGGCGGCGGCCTGAGCGAGGCGCAGCGCGACCGCGCCTTCGAGCCGTTCGGCAACGCCGGCGGCAGCGGGCGCGGGCGCGAGGCGTCGCTGGGCCTGGGGCTGCCGCTCGCGCGCCATTATGTCGAGGCGCACGGCGGCGCGATCCGCCTCGATTCGGAAGCAGGCGTGGGCACTACCGTCACCATCCGCCTGCCCCGCAAGCCGGCATGACCGAGGAGACGATCGCGCTTCCCGACGCGGCGGCCACTAAGGCGGCGGGCGCCGCGCTCGCGCCGCTGCTGCGCGCGGGCGACGTGGTGGCGCTGGAGGGCGATCTCGGCGCGGGCAAGACCAGCTTCGCGCGCGGCGTGCTCGCGGCGCTGGGGCTGGAGGGGGAGGCGCCCAGCCCCACCTTCGCGATCGTCCAGCCCTATGCGCCGCCCGAGGTCAGGCTGCCGGTCGCGCATGTCGATCTCTACCGGATCGAGGAGGCGGAGGAGGCGGAGGAACTCGGCCTCGACGAATGGCTGGAAACCGGCGCGCTGCTGATCGAATGGCCGGAACGTCTGGGCGCGGCGCTGCCCCGCCACGCGCTCCGGCTGCGCCTCGAGCCCGCGCCCGGCGGCGGGCGGCGCTTGACTTGGCGGGCTCCGGCGGCATGGGAGGGGCGATGGCCGCCCCGATGATCCCGCCGCCCCACGCGCCCGCTTTCCTCGATCGCCACGGCTGGGGCGGCGCGGATATCCTGCCGCTCGCCGGGGACGCCTCGTTCCGCCGCTATTTCCGCGTGGCGCACGGCGATCGTAGCGCCGTGCTGATGGACGCGCCGCCCGAACATGAGGATGTCGGCCCCTTCCTCGCCATCGCGCGGCATCTGGTCGGCCTCGGCCTCTCCGCCCCGGTCTGCCATGCCGAGGACCGCGCGGGCGGGCTGCTGCTGATCGAGGATTTCGGGGACCGGCTGGTCGGGCCGCTGCTGCGCGCCGACGCCGCGCACGAGGAGGCTATCTACGCCGACGCGGTGGCGCTGCTCGCCGGCCTCGCCGAACAGCCGCCGCCGAAGGGATTGCCCGCCTACGACATGGCCGTGCTCCGCCGCGAGGTGGACCTGTTCGTCGAATGGTACGCCCCCGCGCTCGGCCTGGAGGTGGACGCGGAGGGCTGGCGTGCGGCGTGGGACGCGGTGCTGCCCGCCGTCGCCGATCCGAAGCCGCCGGTGCTGGTGCTGCGGGACTTCCATGTCGACAACATCATCCTGCTCGATCGGCCGGGCCTGAAGCGGCTGGGCCTGCTCGATTTCCAGGACGCGCTGGCGGGGCATGCGGCCTATGATCTCGTCTCGCTGCTCCAGGACGCGCGGCGCGACGTGCCGGAGCGGATCGAGGCGATGATGCTCGACCGCTACGCCGAACTGGCGAACGTCAAGGATCGGGAGGCTTTCCGCGCCGCCTACGAGATTCTCGGCGCGCAGCGGAACACCAAGATCCTCGGCATCTTCACCCGCCTGTGGAAGCGGGACGGCAAGCGCAACTATCTGCCGCTCCAGCCGCGCGTCTGGGGCTATCTGGAGCGCAACCTCCAGCATCCGGCGCTTGGCCCCGTGGCGGAATGGTTCGCGGCCAATGCGCCCGCCGAGGCGCGCGCCGCCGCCTGGGCGGAGCAGGCCGCATGAGCCGCTTCTCCAAACCGCTCGCGCTCCGCCCCGATCCGCAGGAGAGGGGCGGCGGGCCGATGCCGCAGACGGCGATGCTGCTCGCCGCCGGGCTCGGCAAGCGGATGCGGCCGCTGACCGCGACGCGCCCCAAGCCGCTGATCGAGGTGGCGGGCAAGAGCCTGCTCGACCACGCGCTCGATCATGTCCGCGCCGCCGGCGTGCCGGGCGTGGTCGTCAACGTCCATTATCTCGCCGACGCGCTGGAGGCGCATCTGCGCCGCCACGCGCAGGGGCTGGACGTCGCCATCTCGGACGAGCGCGGGCAACTGCTGGAGACCGGCGGCGGCGTCGCCCGCGCGCTGCCGTTGCTCGGCGAGCATCCCTTCTTCGTCATCAACACCGACAATCTCTGGGTGGACGGGCCGGTCGATGCGCTCCGCCTGCTCGCGCACCGCTGGGACGATGCGGCGATGGACGTGTTGCTGGGCGTTGTGCCCTTGGCGGGCGCCACCGCGCATGGCGGGCGCGGCGATTTCCATATGGATGCCGCCGGTCGTCTTGTCCGCCGGCATCCGCGCCGCGTTGCGCCCTTCGTCTATACCGGTTTCCATATTGCCTCGCCGCGTCTGTTTGAGAACGCACCCGAGGGACCGTTCTCGCTCAACCTATTGTGGGATCGGGCGATCGCCGCAGGCCGCGCCTTCGGCATGGTGCATCAGGGGCTGTGGTGCGACGTCGGCACGCCCGCCGCGATCAAGCAGGCCGAGGAGATGCTGCGGCGTGGCTGAGGGAGGGCGCGGGCCGGCGGTGTTCACGGTGCCGCCGCACCGCCCCTTCGCCGACGCGCTCGCCGCCGGCCTGATCGCGCGCGCGGATGGCGATCCGCTGGCGCTGGCGCGGGGCGTCGTGCTTGTCCCCTCCAACCGCGCCGGCCGCGCGATCAGCGACGCCTTCGTGCGGCGTTCCGAAAAAGGGCTGCTGCTGCCCCGCCTGGCGGCGATCGGCGACGCCGAGCTGGAAGAGTCGCTGGGGAGCGCGCTCGATCCGGCCGACGGCGAGCCGGCGCCGCCCGCGATCGAGCCGATGCGGCGGCGGATGATCCTCGCCCGGCTGGTATCGGAGGAGCGGGCGCGCGCCGGCGAGCCGGTCGACGCGGCGGAGGCGGCGCGGCTCGCCCAGTCCTTCGCCCGCACGCTCGATCAGATGATGGCGGAGGAGGTCGAGCCTCGCCGCCTCGCCGATCTCGCCGTCGCGCCGGAGCTTTCGGAACATTGGCAGCGCGCGCTCGGCGTGTTCGCGGCGGTGCTGGCGCGCTGGCCGGGCGAGCTCGAACGGATCGGCCGCATCGATCTCGCCGACCGCCGCAACCGGCTGCTCGATCGGGTGAGCCGCCGCTGGCGGGAGACGCCGCCGCAAGGCTTCGTCGTCGCGGCGGGCGTGGTCGCCTCCGCGCCCGCAATCGCGCGGCTGCTGCGCACCGTGGCCCGGCTGCCGCAGGGCATGGTGCTGCTCCCCGGCCTCGATCTCGCCATGCCGCCCGAGCAATGGGACGCGCTCGGCCCCGGCGAGGAAGGGGCGATCGAGAGCCATCCGCAATATCATCTGAAGCTGCTGCTCGATCGCATGGGCGTGGCGCGGGGCGAGGTGGAGAGCTGGCGCTGGAGCGGCGGGCGCGACGCGCCGAGCGCCCCCGCCGCGCGCGGGCGGGCGGTCAATCACGCGATGGCTCCGGCGCGCTTCACCGGGCTGTGGCAGAGCCTGCCGCCGGCCGAGCGCCGCCTTTCCGGCGTGCGGGCGATCGAATGCGCCCATCCCGCCGAGGAGGCGCAGGCTATCGCGATCGCATTGCGCGAGGCGATCGCCGAGCCGGGGCGCACCGCCGCGCTCATCACCCCCGATCGCGCCCTCGCGCGGCGCGCCTCGGCGCATCTCAAGCGCTGGGGCGTGACGGCGGACGACAGCGCCGGCCGCCCGCTCGCCGCCACCCCGCCGGGAACGCTGCTGACCGCGCTCGCCGCGGCCGCGGCGAGCGGCTTCGCGCCGGTGGAGCTGCTGACCCTGCTCAAGCACCCGCTGGTGCGCTCGGGGGAGCGGCGCAACGCCTGGCTCGCCCAGGTCCGCGCGCTCGATCTCGCGCTGCGCGGCCCCCGCCCCGCGCCGGGGCTGGAGGGCGTGACCCGGCATCTCGTCGAAGCGAAGGGCGTGCGGGTCTCCCGCGACTGGTGGGGCGAGGCGGCGGACATGCTCGCGCCGCTGGAAGCCGCTTTCACCGGCCGCCCGAACCTTCCCGCCCTGCTCGCCGCGCTGCGCGAGGCGGCGAACGCGCTGGCCGGGGACGCCGCCTGGGCCGGCCCCGCCGGGCGCGCCGCCGCCGAACTGTTCGAGGACGTAGAGGCCGCTGCGCCCGAAGGCCCGGCCGAGCTCGACGCGCAGGCGGTCGCGCCCCTGCTCGCCCGGCTGATGGAGGAGGCGGCGGTCCGTCCGCCGCAGGGCGGCCACCCGCGCCTGTTCATCTGGGGTCTGCTCGAATCGCGGCTGCAACATGCCGACGTCGCGGTGCTGGCCGGGCTGAACGAGGGCGTCTGGCCGGCGCTTCCTTCCGCCGATCCGTGGCTCAGCCCCCGCGTGCGCGCCGAGCTCAAGCTGCCCGGCCTCGAACGCCGCATCGGGCTCGCCGCGCATGATTTCGCGATGGCGCTCGGCTGCCCGCGCGCGCTGGTGACGCGCAGCCGCCGCGACGCGCGCGCGCCGACCGTCGCCTCGCGCCTGTGGCTCAGGCTGGAGGCGATGACCGGCGGCGTCACCCGCGCGCCCGCCTATCTGCGCTGGGCGCATGCGATCGACCGGCCGGAGGATTTCGCCCCCGCCGATCGCCCGCGCCCCGCGCCGCCCGCCGAGGCGCGGCCGCGCAGGCTCGCCGTCACCGCGCTCGATCGGCTGAAGGCGGATCCTTACGCCTTCTACGCGCAAACCATGCTGCGGCTGCGCGCGCTCGATCCGGTCGACGCCGAGCCGAGCCCGGCGTGGCGCGGCACCGCCGTCCATGCCGTGCTGGAGCAATGGGCGAAGCAGGACGGCTGCGATCCCGACCGGCTCTCCGCGCGCGCCGAGGCGATGCTGGACGCGATCGCCGCCCATCCGGTGCTCCGCGCGCTCTGGGGCCCCCGGCTGCGCGAGGCGATCGACTGGATTGCCGAGCGGATGCGGCTGGAGCGGGATGAGGGGCGCGAGGTGATCGCCGCGGAACAGGCGGGCGGCGCGGAGATCGGCGGCATCATGCTCCACGGCAAGGTCGACCGCATCGACCGGCTGGCGGACGGCAGCCTCGCCATCGTCGACTATAAGACCGGCCAGCCGCCCCGGCCGAAGCAGGTGGCGGCGGGCTACGCCATGCAGCTCGGCCTGCTCGGGCTGATCGCCGAGCATAAGGGGTTCGAGAGGATCGAGGGCGTCGCCTCCACCTTCGAATATTGGTCGCTCGCGCAGAAGAACGGGCAACTCGGCTATGTCTCGCAGCCGACCGGAGGGCGATCGGGCGTCGATCCGGCCGATTTCACCAGCCTCGCCTACGATCATTTCGCGGCCGCCGCCGCGCAATGGCTGACCGGCGAGGAGCCCTTCACCGCCAAGCTCCACCCCGAACTCGCGCCCTATGGCGATTACGACCAGCTCATGCGGCTCGACGAATGGTATGGTCGGCAGGAGGGCGGGGCGTGAGCCGCCGCCCCTCGCTCCTCAAGCCGCTGGAAGGCGCGCAGGCCGAAGCGTCGCACCCTGAAAAGCTGGTGTGGCTCTCCGCTTCCGCCGGCACCGGCAAGACGCATGTGCTGACCGCCCGCGTGATCCGGCTGCTGCTCGCCGGGAACGATCCGGCCGCGATCCTCTGCCTCACCTTCACCAAAGCGGGCGCGGCCGAGATGGCGGACCGCATCCACGCCCGCCTCGCGAGCTGGGTCCGGATGAAGGAGGCCGATCTCAGGAAGGAGCTGTTCGCGCTCGGCGAGGCGCATGATCCCGCCGCGATCGCCCACGCCCGCACCCTGTTCGCGCGCGTGCTGGAGGCGACCGGCGGGGGGCTTCGCATCCAGACCATCCACGCCTTCTGCCAGACGCTGCTGGCCGCCTTCCCGGCCGAGGCGGGGCTGACGCCGGGCTTCCGCCCGCTGGAGGAGCGCGAGGAGGCGGCGCTCGCCCGCTCCGCGCTTGCCCGGATGCTGAGCGAGGCGGATGCGGGGGGAGACCTGCCGCTGGTCCGCGACGTGCAGACGCTGAGCCGCAGGCTAGGCGAGGAGGGGGCCGAACGCTTCCTGCGCCGCTGCGCCCGCGCGCCCGACGCGATGGCGGCATTGGGGACGGGCATCGAGGCGAAGCTGCGCCGCGCGATGGACGTGCCCGACGGCGATATCGAGGCGGCGATCGCCGGCCATTGCTGCGACGAGGCGTTCGAGATCGAGGCGCTCGCCCGCGTCGCCGCCGCCCACGCCGCCTGGGCCACTTCGACCGGGCTCAAGCATGCCGATCTGATCGCGAGCTGGCGCGCCGCCGATCCGGTGCGCCGGGCGCAACTGCTCGAGGAGCTGCTCTCCGTCTTTCACACCGGCAAGGGCGAGCCGCGCAAGGCGTCGGCGAAGCTGATTTCCGCCGAGCCAGCCTATGGCGATCTCGCCGCCCGGCTGGGCGAACGCTGCCGCCGGCTGCTCGATCTGCGCGCCAAGGCGGCGTTCGCGGCGGCGCTGGCAGCGGGCCTGCGCGCGGGGCAGGCCTATGCGCGCGCCTACGCGGAGGCGAAGCGCGCGGCGGGCGCGGTGGATTTCGACGATCTGATCCGCATCGCCGTCCGCCTGCTCCAGACGGCGGGCATGGGGGAGTGGGTGCGCTACAAGCTCGATCAGCGCACCGATCATATTCTGGTGGACGAAGCGCAGGACACCAACGGCGCGCAATGGGCGATCGTCGGCGCGCTCGCCTCCGAGTTCTTCGCGGGCGAAGGCGCGCGGGAAGGCGTCACCCGCACCATCTTCACGGTCGGCGATTTCAAGCAGGCGATCTTCGGCTTTCAGGGCACCGATCCGATGGCCTTCGAGGCGGCCGAGCTGGTGTTCGGACAAAAGGCGCGGGAGGTGGGCAGGGGCTTCCGCCGCCTCTCGCTCGACATGTCCTTCCGCTCGACCCCGCCGGTGCTGAAGCTGGTGGATGCGCTGCTCGATCATCTCGGGCATGGCGCGCTGGGCCTTTCCGAGCCGATCCCGCCGCATGTCGCCGCCAAGGCCGGGCCGGGCCGGATCATGCTGTGGCCGCCGATCATCGCGGAGGACGAGGAGGAGCCGGAGGGCGAGGAAGACTGGCTCGGCGACGCCACCCGCCTGTTCGCCGACAGGCTCGCCCGGCAGGTCCGCGCCTGGATCGACGAAGCGCCGTGGCTCGCCACCCGCGACCGGCCGCTCAAGCCCGAGGATGTGATGATCCTGGTGCGCAAGCGCGGCGATCTCGCCTCGCTGATCGTGGCGCGCCTGCACGCGCACGGCGTGCCGGTGGCGGGGGTGGACCGGCTGCGGCTCGACGCGCCGCTGGCGGTGAAGGATCTGCTCGCCGCCGCCCGCTTCGCGCTCCAGCCCGAGGACGATCTCAATCTCGCGAGCCTGCTCGTCTCGCCGCTGTTCGGCTGGAGCCAGCAGCAGCTTTACGACCTCGCCCAGCCGCGCGACCGCACCCTGCTCGCCGCGCTGCGCGCCGATCCGGTCCATAGCGGGACGGCCGAGGCGCTGGGGGCGATCCTGGGCGCCGCCGATCTCGTGACCCCCTATCGCTTCTTCGAGGAGAGGCTCTCCGGCCCGCTGGACGCGCGGCGCAAGCTGCTCCGGCGGCTGGGCGAGGAGGCGCGCGATCCCATCGAGGAACTGCTCAACGCCGCCCTGCTGTTCGAGGAGGGCGGCGCGCCCGCGCTCCAGCCCTTCCTCGACTGGTTCGATCGCGGCGAGGTGCAGATCAAGCGCGACCCCTCCGCCCCGCTCGGCGCGGTCCGGGTGATGACGGCGCACGGCGCGAAGGGCCTTCAGGCTCCCGTGGTGGTGCTGGCGGACGCGACCGGCAATCCCGATCGCTCGCCGGGCGGCGGCATCGACTGGCGGCACGAGGAGGGGGCCGAGCCGGCGCCGATCTTCCGCCCGCGCGCCGAGGAGCGCTTCTCCCCCTTCGCCGAGCGCATCGCCCAGGCCGAGGCGCGCGATCTGGAGGAGCATTGGCGGCTGCTCTACGTCGCCGCGACGCGGGCCGAGGAGTGGCTGGCGGCGGGCGGCGCGCTCGGCCCCGCCGATCGCGGCGCGGCTTCTCAGAACAGCTGGTATTGCGCTCTCGAGGCCGCGATGGACGCGATCGGCGCGGCCGAGGCGGAGGATGCGCTATGGGGCGCGGCACGGATTTACGCCGAGGGCGAGGCGGTGCGGCGGCCGCTCCGCCCCCGCGCCGCGCCGCCCGAGGTGCGCGTCCCCGCCTGGCTGCGCGAGGCCGCCCCGCAGGAGAGCCGGCCGCCGCGTCCGCTCGCGCCCTCCGCGATCGGGCGGGACGACGTGGCCGATCCCCCCGCCGCGCCCGCGATGCGCGCCGCCGCCGAGCGCGGGCGGTTGCTCCACCAGCTTTTCGAGCGGCTGCCGGGTTGCCCGCCCGAGCAAAGGCGTGAGGCGGCCGAGCGCTGGCTGACGGGTTCGGCGGGGGTGGCCGACGCCGCGCTGGCCCGCTCGCTCGCCGAGGACGCCTGCGCGATCCTGAGCGATCCGCGCTTCGCCCCGCTGTTCGCGCCGCACGCGCTCGCCGAAGCGCCGATCGCGGCGGTGGTGGAAGGGGAGGTGGTGGCCGGCACGGTCGATCGCCTGCTGGTCGAGGAGACCCGCGTGCTGGTGGTCGATTTCAAGACCGGCAAGCGCGCGCCACGCGACCTTTCCGCCGCGCCCGCGCATCATCTGGCGCAGATGGGGGCCTATGCCGCGGCGCTGGGCGTGATCTTCCCCGGGCGGCGGATCGAGGCGGCTTTGCTCTACACCGCCGGGCCGAAGCTGATCGCGCTCGACGCCGAGACGCTCGCCCGCCACAAGCCCGGCTTGGGAGCGGCGGAGCAAAGTTACGCCCCCGCCGGTTGAGCGGGCAAGGGCGCTCGCCTACATCGCGGACCGACAGACAGGAGATGTTTCATGGCGACCAAGACCGTCACCGACCAGAGCTTCAACGCCGACGTGCTTTCGGCCGACGGCCCCGTACTCGTCGATTTCTGGGCGGAATGGTGCGGGCCGTGCAAGATGATCGGCCCGGCGCTCGAAGAACTGTCGGACGAACTCGGCGAGAAGGTGACGATCGCCAAGCTCAATATCGACGAGAATCCCGACGCGCCCGGCCGCTACGGTGTGCGCGGCATCCCGACGATGATCCTGTTCAAAGGGGGCGCGCCCGCCGCGACTCAGGTGGGCGCCGCGCCCAAGAGCCAGCTCAAGCGCTTCATCGAAGGCGCGCTGTAACAATCCTCCCCGAGCTTGCTCGGGGAGGGGGACCGCTCGCGAAGCGAGTGGTGGAGGGGAGGCCGGGCCCTTCGCCTTGGCAGATTGCATTCACGCGAAGGCGCGAAGAAGAAGGGTTCGCGCGGAGACGCGGAGACGCAGAGGGAACGCCTGGAGTGGCGTGCACTTGATCGAAATGCTGCCGTTCGTCCTGAGGAGCCATTGAGCGCAGTCGAAATGGCGTCTCGAAGGGCCCTTCGAGACGGGGCTTCGACTTCGCTCAGCCCCTCCTCAGGGCGAACGGGTCAGATTTAACGCACGATGTTCTAAGCCGCTATTCCCCTCCGCCGCGCAGCGGCATTTCTGTTCTTGCGGCGGATTCCTGCCGCTGACCCGGCGGCCGCCCCTCTTCGCGCCTTCGCGTGAACAAATCCCTTTCCTACACCCCTCACGTTGTGCCATATAGGTTCTCATGCTCCCTTGGAGAAGAACCTGATATGCGTCGCCGCCGCCCCCGCCGCTTGATTCGTCCGTCGACGCTCCGGGGCGCGATGTCGGCGCGTGGCATCGCGGCATGGCTTCGGGCAAGGGGTGATGCGGGACGGCGCGCCGCGAAATCTGTGTTTCGGATGCTCGCCTCAACCGAACAACAGCTTCGCCGCTTGGTCCCACAATTCCGGCGTGGACGCGGCGAGCAGGCCGGTTCGGTCCTGGTCGGGGCGGTAGGGGGAGCCGTCGAGCCGTGCGAGGCGGCCCCCGGCTTCCTCCACGAACAGCGCGCCGGGCGCGTGATCCCAGGGCATCGCCCGCCAGAACAGCGCGAGGTCGTTCTCGCCCAGCACCACGCGCGGATATTGCTCGCCGGCGCAATGCGGCACGGGCACGCAAGCGATGCGTCCCTCGGCGCGGCGCTCCACTTCCGCGCGGATGTCCGGCGGCAGATAACGGGTCGCCAGCGCGCCGATCGGCGGAACCGCGCCGCTGGGCCGCGCCGTGACCCGCTCGCCGTCGATGAACGCGCCGCCGCCCCGGTACGCGCAGCACCTGCGCCCGCTCACCGGATCGAGGATCCAGCCGGCTTCCGTCTCCCCGTCCTGCGTCAGCGCGACCATGATCGCGAAGGGCGTGCGCCCGGCCGCGAAATTGCCGGTGCCGTCGAGCGGATCGACGATCCACGCCGCACCCCGGCCGACGCCTTCGCGCACGCCCGCGTCGGCCGAAACCGCCTCTTCGCCGATCACCGACGATCCGGGCAGCAGCCTGGCCAGCCCTTCCGTCAGCCGCGCCTCGGATTCGCGATCGGCGATAGTGACAAGATCGCCGGGGGCCTTCTCCTCGATATCCTCGGCCCGGAGCGCCCGGAAGCGGGGCAGCAGGATGGACGCCCCCACCTCGCGCATCAGCGCGTCTACTGCCTCGTGCAGCGCGGCGCTCATTGGGAGAGCCCGCGCGTATCAGGCCGGAAGCGACCGTGGCGGGGCAGGTCGTCGGCCGCGGGCGCCCAGGCGATGCGGCTGGCGTAGAAGATATGAAAGCCGGGCCGCACGCGATCCGGCTCATCCAGCGTGGCGATGCTGAAATCGATCGTTTCGGGCTGGAAGTCCACGCCTATGGTCAGGGACGTGCCGCAGCGCGTGCAGAAGCAGCGATGGCCGAAGTCGCTCGATCGGAAGGCGCCGACCAACTCCTCGCCCTGCTCATAGGCGAAATCGCCGACCGGCACGCTGGCGAAGGCCATCGCCGGGCTACCCGAACTGAGCTGGCAAATGCGGCAATGGCACCAGCCCGCGTCGAACGGCTCGGAGGCGAGCCTGTAACGCACCGCTCCGCAGGCGCAGCCGCCCGTCCACCCGCTCACGATCGGTAATCCGCGTTGATCGCGATATAGCCGTGGGTGAGATCGCAGGTCCATACCGTCGCCCGGCCTTCGCCGAGGCCGAGATCGACGCCGATCCGCACCTCCTGCCCCTTGAGGTGCGCCGTGACCGGAGCCTCGTCATAGCCCTCGACCGCCAGTCCGTCCTTCGCCACCTGGGTGTCGCCGAAGCGGATCGAGAGCCGGTCGCGCTCGGCGGGCTCGCCGGCCTTGCCGACCGCCATCACCACCCGGCCCCAATTGGCGTCCTCGCCGGCGATCGCGGTCTTGACCAGCGGCGAATTGGCGAT
>Ga0164242_10005317_pt1 | contig 14348 bp, 9 predicted proteins | sample OricomgcompostMG_FD_108783 | JGI IMG/M metagenome (GOLD analysis project Ga0164242, IMG submission 108783) | Miracle-Growth compost microbial communities from Emeryville, California, USA - Original compost - Miracle growth compost (MG) ... | reverse complement strand
GCGGGGGCCGCGACCGATCGCGACCATGCCCGACTGGACGAGCTCGCGGACGCCGAACGGCTCGACGACCCGCAGGAAGTCGCCGAGCTTGCCGGCGTTGCCGATCACCTGGATGGTGACCGCATCGGTGGCGACGTCGACGACCTTGGCCTTGAACAGCTGGACAGCGTCGAGCACCTGGCCACGGGTCTCCGCGCTGGCGCCGACCTTGACCAGGAGCAGCTCGCGCTGGACCGAGGCCTCGGTCTCGAGCTCGACGATCTTGATCACCTCGACGAGCTTGTTGAGCTGCTTGGTGACCTGTTCGAGCGGAGTCTCCTCGGCGTTGACCACGATGGTCATCCGGGAGATCTCGTCGTGCTCGGTGGGGCCGACGGCGAGGCTGTCGATGTTGAAGCCGCGACGGCCGAAGAGCGCCGCGATCCGGGCCAGGACGCCCGGCTTGTTCTCGACGAGAACGCTCAGGGTGTGCTTGCCGTCCATGCTCATCAGATGTCGTCCTCGTCGAACTTGGGCGCGAGGTCACGCGCGTACTGGATGGCGTCGTTGCTGGCGCCGCCGGCGATCATCGGCCAGACCATCGCGTCCTTGTGGACCCGGAAGTCGACGACGACCGGGACGTCGTTGATCTGCATCGCCTTCTCGATGGTTGCGTCCACGTCGTCGCGGCTGTCGCAGGACAGGCCGACACAGCCATAGGCCTCGGCGAGCTTCGGGAAGTCGGGGATCCGGACCGGGCCACCGGCGTCGCGGTGCTTCTGCAGGTTGGTGTTGGAGTAACGCTGCTCGTAGAAGAGCGTCTGCCACTGGCGCACCATGCCGAGGTTGTCGTTGTTGACGACCGCGACCTTGATCGGGATGCCCTCGATCGCGCAGGTGGCCAGCTCCTGGTTGGTCATCTGGAAGCAACCGTCGCCGTCGATCGACCAGACGGTCGCGTCCGGACGACCGACCTTGGCGCCCATCGCGGCGGGGACGGAGTACCCCATCGTGCCGGCGCCACCGGAGTTGAGCCAGGTGTTGGGGTTCTCGTAGCCGATGAACTGGGCCGCCCACATCTGGTGCTGCCCCACGCCGGCGACGTACAGCGCCTCGGGACCGGCGATCTTGCCCAGCCGCTCGATGACGTACTGCGGCGCGACGCCGTCTGTCGGGGTGTCGTAGCCCAGCGGGTACTTCTTCTTGATGCCGGCGCAGTAGGCGATCCAGGACTCGTAGTCGGCCTCCTTGCCCGCTGCGCGCTCCTGCTCGAGCAGCGCGATCAACTCGACCAGGACCTCACGGATGTCACCCACGATCGGGACGTCGGCGCGACGGTTCTTGCCGATCTCGGCCGGGTCGATGTCGGCGTGGATCACCAGCGCGCCCGGCGCGAAGGACTTGAGGTCGCCGGTGACGCGGTCGTCGAAGCGGGCTCCGAGCGAGATGATCAGGTCGGACTTCTGCAGGCCGGCGACCGCCGCGACGGTGCCGTGCATGCCCGGCATGCCGAGGTGCTGCGGGTGGCTGTCCGGGAACGCGCCACGCGCCATCAGGGTGGTGACGACCGGGATGCCGGTGAGGTCGGCCAGCTTGCGCAGCTCCGCCGAGGCGCCGCTGCGGATCGTGCCCCCGCCGACGTAGAGGACCGGCTTCTTCGAGGCCAGGATCAGCTTGGCGGCCTCGCGGATCTGCTTGGCGTGGGGCTTGGTCACCGGACGGTAGCCGGGGAGCTGCAGCTCGCTCGGCCACCGGAAGGTGGTCTCGTCCTGGAGCGCGTTCTTGGCGACGTCGACCAGCACTGGGCCGGGGCGGCCTGTGGAGGCGAGGTGGAACGCCTCGGCGATCCGCTGCGGGATCTCGGCCGCTTCTGTCACCAGGAAGCTGTGCTTGGTGATCGGCATGGTGATGCCGCGGATGTCCGCCTCCTGGAAGGCGTCCGTGCCGATCAGGCTGGCCGCGACCTGGCCGGTGATGGCCACCATCGGGACCGAGTCCATGTAGGCGTCGGCGATCGGCGTGACCAGGTTGGTCGCACCCGGGCCGGAGGTCGCCATGCAGACACCGACCTTGCCGGTCGCCGCAGCGTAGCCCTCCGCCGCGTGGCCGGCGCCCTGCTCGTGCCGTACGAGGATGTGGCGGATCGTCGAATCCATCAGCGGGTCGTACGCCGGAAGGATCGCGCCGCCCGGGATGCCGAAGATGTTCTCGACGCCCGCGGCTTCCAGCGACTTCACCAGGCTCTGGGCCCCGGTGATCGTCTGCTCGCTCATCTCTCGTTCCTCATCTGTCTTCCACTCGGTCTGCTGCAACGCCGTGCCCTTGCAACGCTCTGCTCTGCCCCTGACAAGCAAAAACCCTCCGGCCCGAGGGCAGCGGAGGGAGACGCGTCAACCGATCAGTCGGTCAGGCGCGTCGCGTGCGTACAAGAATGCTGTGCAGCATGCCCACACGGTAACGGGTGCGCCTGGCTCCCGTCATCCGAGTCTGGCACGCGTCCCAGCATCTGGGATGGGGATCCCAACATGTGGCGTCAGGACGGGCGGTCCTGCACGGTGCAGATGCAGGCCCGGTTGCCCTGCGGATCGGCGAGCACCCAGAAGGACGGCGCCTCGCTGTCGCTCACCAGTCTGCCGCCGGCCGCGAGCGCAGCCTCCAGCCGGCGCTCGGCCTCGTCGACCGGCACCCAGACGTCGGGGTGGAAGCGCTGGTGCGGCGTGCCATGCTGCCCGGTCTGCTGGAACCACACGGTCGGGCCGCCGCGGCCCTTAGGGTCGACCAGCTCGTCCTCGTCGATGAGATCCCCGGTGGTCTCGCCGTACCCCAGGATCGCGCGCCAGAAGGGCAGCACCTCGGCACTCGCCCAAGTGTCGAGCCCCCAATCGACGATCTGCAGCGACGCCGGCTCGGGATGGGCGTCGGCGTCGCGTGCGGCGGCACTGATCTGGCCCGCCAAGCGCAGGTCGCGCGCCGTGATGCCGCCGACGTCATGGCTGGACAGCCGCACCTCGACGTAGCCCCAGCCGACGAGGAGGTCCGGGTGGTGACCGGCCTGCTCGGCGTGTTCACCGATGGCGGCGGCGAGCGCCTGGGCCGCCGCGAAGTCGGCCAGACGGTACCGGGCCATCAGCCGACCCGGCAGGTGCCGGAAGCCGTCCGGCAGCCCGGCGGCGATCTCCGGTGCGGTGAGCCGCTTCTTGTCTGCTTCGGTCGTCATGGCAGGACCACCTCTCCGATCGGCCCGGGATTGCAGGTGACGTTCCACCAGTAGCCATCCGGGCCGCCGAGGTAACCGGTCTGGCAGGCCCGGTCTCGACGCTCAGCGGGTCAGGTCGCTCAGGGCGGTGACCTGCCGCCCCGTCACGTCGAAGTTCGCCGGGTCCAGCCAGGCCTCGTGCGCGGCGCGCACGGCGGGCCACTCCTCCGCGGTCACGGAGAACCAGTCGGTGTCGCGATTGCGGCCCTTGACCACCATGTGGTTGCGGAAGCGCCCCTCATAGGTGAGGCCGAGGCGCGTGGCCGCACGTCGGGATGGCTCGTTGAGGCTGTCGCACTTCCACTCGAGCCGGCGGTACCCGAGGTCGTCCACGGCGTAGCGCATCAGCAGGTGGAGCGCCTCGGTCGCCGCGCGGCTGCGCTGCAGCCCTTGACCGAGAAGGACGCCGCCGACCTCGACGTTCCCGTGGCCCGGCACGACACGCGTCAACGAGGCGATGCCGGTCGCTCTTCCGGCGTACTCGCCCTCCTTGGGGAGGAAGGCGAAGGTCACGTCGTCGGGCCGGTCGAGCACCCCGGCCAGGTGCATCCACAGGTCCGGCAGCGAGCGCGGCATCGACACCGGACGGTAGGTCCACAGCCCGCCGTCGTCGGGGCCGCAGGTGGTGGCGAGGAGGTCGGAGTAGTAGGCCGAGACCAGGGGCACGACGGTGACGTAACGCCCCTCGAGAGTGACCGGCTCGGGCGCAGCGCACCCGGCCCAGTCCGGTACGTCTCGGCCGACCGGGTTGCCGTAGCTGTCCAGCACGGCGCGACCTTAGCCCGTCTCCCCCGCCGGGCTCAGCCCGTCACGGCCATCCGAGTGGCGAGACGCCTCCAGAGCAGGCCCACCGCCACCCCGACGAGGACGCCGATGACCGTCTCCACACCGCGGTCCGCGATCAGTGTCCCGACCGGCACCGGCCGCACGATCTGGCCCATCAGCAGCGCGAGCGGCGTGACGAACAGCAGCGCCAGGGCGTAGTTGCGCCCGATGTAGAGCTCGGCGCCGGCCTGGAGCAGTGTGGCCACCAGCAGGGCTGCGAGCGTGCTCAGGTGGACGGAGAGCAGGCCCCAGGCCAGCAGCAGACCGGCACCGGTGCCGACCAGCCGGTGGGTGGCCCGGACCAACTGGGCCGGCAGCGCACGCGCCGCCAATGGCACGACCGCACCGACCATCGCCCAGTACGGGCGACCGATGTCGAACGCGTTGGCGATCGCGCCCGCGATCAGCACGCCGGTTGCCGCCTGCAGACCGTAGGACCAGGCTCCGTCGACGCTTCCACCGATCGCTGCGACCGAATCGATCGGAACCGTGCGACGTACCCGCCGGACCACGGCGCCGAGGTTGCCGACCACCATCGCGAAGGCCGCCGAGGCAGCCGTGACCAGCACGGCCGACGCCACACCGGAGAGCTGGCCCGGAACTGCCGCGACCGCGCCGATGCCGAAGACCTGGAAGAGGGAGCCCGGCGGGTGCCAGTGCTGCACCGCCGAGGCGTACGCCGCCAACAGCGCGACGACGGCTGCCACCGGAACCGCCAGCCAGCCGCGGTGGACCGAGCAGGCGACCAGTGCACCGAGTGTCACCGAGGCGACCTGCCAGCCGCCCGCCGTCGCCTGCAGCCGCAGCCGAGCCGCGTCGACCCGCTCCCGTCCGTAGAGCGAGGTGAAGGCACCGAAGACGGCGTACAGGGTCCAGGAGAGGTGGTCGACGGCGTCGAGCACGAGCAACGGGACCAACACCGAGATCGCGGCCCGCAGGGCCACGCGGTGGGCGCCCGCATGCGGCCCGACCGCCAGCAGAGGTCCGCGTGCAGAGTCCGGCCTAGCCACATGGGCATTGTCCCATTCGAGAGGCTCGGCCCCGGCGCTCGGCGTCCGCTCACCGCGGTGCCGAAGATTACGCCCCGGTTGGGATTGTGTTCGCTGGTTACTGGGCATCCGGCGCCTGTCCGACCCTGGACGGGCGACTGGACTGCTGGGAAGGCAACAACCATGACCACCGTGTCCCAAGACCATGAAGCAGCCGGAGGACCGTCCCGCGACAACCCCCGCCTGAGGCGCCACGTCGGCGTCGTCGGCCTCCTGTTCGCCAGCGTCGGATCGATCATCGGATCGGGCTGGCTGTTCGGCGCGCTCAACGCGTCCCAACAGGCAGGGCCAGCGGCAACGGTCTCCTGGGCCCTGGGCGGGTTCCTGATCCTGCTGATCGCCCTCGTGTACGCCGAGCTCGGCACGATGTTCCCCGTCTCCGGCGGCGTCGTGCGCTACCCGCACATGTCGTTCGGCTCCTTCGCGAGCTACACGTCAGGGTGGATCACCTGGGTCGCCGTCGCCACCACCGCGCCGATCGAGGTGCTCGGAGCACTGCAGTACGCGACCAAGTACATCGCGTTCACCAAGGTGCACTGCGTGTCCGCCTGCGGCACGGACAGCCCGACCACGGTGCACACCCTGACCGGGATCGGGTACGCCGCCGCCGTCGTTCTGATGGCCGTGTTCGTCGTCGTGAACTACTTCGGCATCAGGTGGTTCGCTCGGCTGAACAACGTGCTGGTCTGGTGGAAGCTCGCGATCATCACGATCGTCGTGGTGGCGTTCCTCGTGACCGCGTTCCATGGCAGCAACTTCAGCTCGCAGGGCTTCGCGCCGAGCGGTATCCACGGCGTCTTCAGCGCCATCGCGACCGGCGGCATCGTGTTCAGCTTCCTGGGCTTCCGTCAGGGCATCGAACTCGCGGGTGAGACCGACAACCCGCGCCGTAACGTTCCGATCGCCGTGATCGGTTCGGTGCTGATCACCGGCGTCATCTACGTGCTGTTGCAGGTTGCCTTCATCGGGGCGCTCAAGCCGAGCCTGCTCAGCCACGGCTGGTCGAACCTCTCCTTCACCAACGACTTCGGGCCGCTGGCCGCGATCGCCACGTTGCTGGGTCTGAGCTGGCTCGCGGTGCTGCTCTACATCGACGCCATCGTCTCCCCCGGCGACACCGGCCTGATCTACACCACGATCACCTCGCGCATCTCGTATGCGATGGCCCGCAACGGCAACGCGCCCAAGGCACTGGCGAAGACCACCGATCGTGGCGTGCCGATGGTCAGCCTGATCGTGACGTTCATCGTCGGTCTGATCGTCTTCCTGCCGTTCCCGAGCTGGCAGCAGCTGGTCGGGTTCATCTCCTCGGCGACGGTGATGTCGTTCGCGTCGGGCCCGCTGGTGCTCGCGGCGATGCGTAAGCAGCAGCCGGACCGCGAGCGTCCCTTCCGCCTGCCCGGTGGCCACATCATCCCGGTGCTGGCGTTCTGGGCCTCGAACATGATCGTCTACTGGTCGGGCTGGGACGTCGACTGGAAGCTGATGGTCGCGGTGCTGATCGGCTTCGTGCTCCTGGGCGTCTTCACCCTGATGGGCCAGGTGCACCTGCCCGACATGGCGTTCACCTCAGGCGCGATCTGGGTGCTGCCGTGGCTGGTCGGTGTCACCGTCATCTCCTACTTCGGCAGCTACCCCGAGCCGGGCGCCGGCAACCGCGGCGACCTCGACTTCGGCTGGTCGATCATCCTGATGGGTGTCCTGTCGGTCGTCGTCTACGTCCTCGCCTACCGCTTCCGGCTCAGCCCGGAGGAGGCGGCACGCCACATCGCCGACACGGAGGAGGAGGCGGAGGTCACCGAGCAGCAGCTCGCCTGAGTCGACCTGCCGTGTGATTGCCGTGTGAGTGTCAGCGTGACTTATGGGTCACGCTGACACTCACTCACAGGCCCGCGGCCGGCTCACTGGAAGCTGACGAACCGGACCTTCGGTCGCAGTCGGAAGACCTGCTTGGCACTCATCCGGTCGACATCGGCCTGGTAGAAGAGCTTGAACCCGAGGGTGAACCTCTTCGGTCGCGCGACAGCGTGGAATGTCGCCCTCTTCTCCCCCGGCGTACCGAACCCGTCGACGTGCTGGACCAACGCCAGCCCTGGCCGTTGCTTCACCCGGGAGATGTGCCGGATCATCGCGGTCCGGAACTGGTGGACCACGAAGAGCTTCTGCGGCAGGCGCCTGCTGGCGACCAGCCGTGAGAGCCATGCCGAGGTCCGGTTGATCTCGCCAGCGCCGACGTGACCGATCACCTGGCCGGGTACGTTGCCGTGCCACATCCGCCACTCCGGGTCAAGAGCCAGCCCGACCCAGGGGTCTTGCAGCGCCCAGGTCCAGCGCTTGGCGACCTTGAGGAAGTCGGAGCGGCCCGTCTGGAGGTCGAGCAGCAGAAGCGCGTTGTTGCGGTGCGCGGCCCGCAGGTAGGGCTCGACCTGCTTGCGCGTGATGTCGTGGCTGTAGTCGCCATCCTTGCCGGGATGGCGGTCGGCGATGCTGACGATCAGCTCGTAGACCAGCTGCACCGGCCGGCCCTTGCGGGCGAACGCCCTGCCCGCACGGGCCAGCTGACGCTGCATCCGCGCCGGCGACGTCTTCCCGAGTACGCCGAGGGCACCGGTGCCGGCCGTGCCGTAATACGCGACCAGGAAGCGTCCGCCCCCGAAGACCGTCGAGCGGCCGCCGGGCAGGGTGGCCGCTGTCGCCGGTGTCCCGGGTGTCGCGGCGCCCTTGCCGGCCGGGTCACCCTGTCCGACGACGACGTCACCGACCGCTGTCGGCACCGCGTCCGCGACTGTCCGGGCGCTGTGGCTGCCCGCCGCCTCGGCGTCGCCACCACCGTGTCGGGCCAGGAGCGCGCCAGCGGGCGCCAGCACCGCGAGGATGCTGGCGACCACAGCGATCAGGACGACCCGGGAGGGCCGCTCGATCACTCGGGGACGCGTCGGTAGGCACCGTCGGATGCGGCCGTCGCCATCGAGGCGTAGGCGCGCAGCGCGGCGGAGACCTTCCGGTCACGCGCGAGCGGGGTGTAGGGGCGGTCGCGCTTCTCCTGCGCGGCCCGGCGCTCGGCGAGGACCATGTCGTCGACCTCGAGCTGGATCGAGCGGTTGGGGATGTCGATCGAGATGGTGTCGCCGTCCTCGACCAGCGCGATCAGGCCACCGCCGGCGGCCTCCGGCGAGATGTGGCCGATGGAGAGGCCCGAGGTGCCGCCGGAGAAGCGGCCGTCGGTGATCAGCGCGCACTTCTGGCCGAGGCCGCGGCCCTTGAGGAACGAGGTCGGGTAGAGCATCTCCTGCATGCCCGGGCCGCCCTTGGGTCCCTCGTAGCGGATCACCACGACGTCGCCGGCCTCGACGTCCTTGTTGAGGATGCCGGCGACAGCGTCCTCCTGGGACTCGAAGACCTTCGCCGTTCCGGTGAACGTCCAGACCTCCTCCGGAACGCCGGCCGTCTTCACGACGCAGCCCTCCTCGGCGAGGTTGCCCTTGAGGATGCCCAGACCGCCGTCCTTGGTGTAGGCGTGCTCGATGCTGCGGATGCAGCCCTCGGCCTGGTCGGTGTCGAGCGAGGCCCAGACGTTCTCGGTGGAGAACGGCTCGGTGGTGCGGACACCGCCGGGCGCTGCGTGGAAGAGCTGCTTGGCCTTCTCCGAGGCCTTGCCGCCGCGGATGTCCCACTCGTCGAGCCAGCTCTGCAGGTCGGGCGAGTGCACCGAGTGGACGTCGGTGTTGAGCAGGCCGCCGCGGTTGAGCTCGCCCAGGATGGCCGGGATGCCACCGGCGCGGTGGACGTCCTCCATGTGGTACTTCGGGCTGTTGGGCGCGACCTTCGACAGGCACGGCACCTTGCGCGAGACCGCGTCGATCTCGTCGACGGTGAACTCCAGCTCGGCCTCGCGGGCGGCGGCCAGCAGGTGGAGCACGGTGTTGGTCGAGCCACCCATCGCGACGTCGAGCGCGAAGGCGTTCTCGAAGGCGGAGCGGGTGGCGATGTTGCGCGGCAGCACCGACTCGTCGTCCTGCTCGTAGTAGCGCTTGGCGAGGTCGACGATGCGACGGCCGGCCTCGACGAAGAGCTCCTTGCGGGCCGCGTGGGTGGCCAGCGTGGAGCCATTGCCCGGCAGCGAGAGGCCGATCGCCTCGGTGAGGCAGTTCATCGAGTTGGCGGTGAACATGCCCGAGCAGGAGCCACAGGTCGGGCAGGCCGAGCGCTCGATGGTCTCGAGCTGGTCGTCGGTCACGGCGTCGTTGGCCGACGCGCTCATGGCGTCGATCAGGTCGAGCTTCTCGTGCACGATGCCCTCGATCGCGGTGGTCTTGCCGGCCTCCATCGGGCCGCCGGAGACGAAGACGACCGGGATGTTGAGCCGCAGCGCGGCCAGCAGCATGCCGGGGGTGATCTTGTCGCAGTTCGAGATGCACACCAGCGCGTCGGCGCAGTGGGCCTGGACCATGTACTCGACCGCGTCCGCGATCAGCTCGCGGCTCGGCAGGGAGTAGAGCATGCCGCCGTGGCCCATCGCGATGCCGTCGTCCACCGCGATGGTGTTGAACTCCTTGGCGACCGCACCGGCCTCCTTGATGGAGTCGGCGACGAGCTTGCCCAGGTTGCGCAGGTGCACGTGGCCGGGAACGAACTCGGTGAAGGAGTTGGCCACCGCGATGATCGGCTTGCCGAAGTCGTTGTCGGTCATCCCGGTGGCGCGCCACAGGGCACGGGCGCCGGCCATGTTGCGGCCCTGGGTGGAGGTTGCGGAGCGAAGCGTGGGCATGCCGCCAAGGCTACGCGCTCGCCAGGTGCGCGTGGGTCCGGATCCTCACTGTGCGGACGGAATCGGTCACCTGCGCGAGTGCGTCGCGCAGGTGACGATGGCGTGACGAACGACCATGCCCTCTGGACGCACTTGCCCCGGCGCGCCAGCCTTGGGGCCGTGGACCCCGTGACGCCAGAGACCTGGGAGCGCTTCCGTGCCGTGCTGTTCGACCTCGACGGCGTGGTGACGCCGACTGCGGTCGTGCACATGCGAGCCTGGTCGGAGATGTTCAACGCCTACCTGGGCGAACATGCGCCCGACCAGCCGCCCTACACCGACCGCGACTACTACGACCATGTGGACGGGAAGCCGCGCTATGACGGCGTGCGCGACTTCCTGGCCTCGCGCGGCATCTCCCTGGCGGAGGGCAACAGCGACGATCCGCCGACGGCCAATACGGTCCGGGGTCTGGGCAACCGCAAGAACGACGCCTTCAACGCGGTGCTGGAGCGCGACGGCGTCGAGGCCTACCCCGGATCCGTGGCCTTCCTCGACCACCTGCGTGACCTCCGGGTCCCGCTCGCCGTCGTCTCGTCCTCGGCGAACGCTCCCGCCGTGCTGGAGGCGGCGGGGCTGCTCGACCGGTTCACGACGGTGGTCAGCGGCGCTGTCGCCGAGGAGCAGCATCTGCGCGGCAAGCCTGCCCCCGACACCTTCCTGTACGCCGCCCGCGTGCTGGGGGCCGAGCCTTCCGAGGCGGTCGTCCTGGAGGACGCCGTCTCCGGAGTGCGGGCCGGCGCGGCCGGGCACTTCGCGGTCGTGGTCGGCGTGGACCGCGGGGCCGGGCACGACGCGCTCGCGGCAGCCGGTGCGAGCGTCGTGGTCAGTGACCTCGCCGAACTCCTCCCCCGTTCGAAGGACGTTGCATGAGGATGAACGTCGGGCCCGACCCGCTCGACCGCGGCCGCTTCCCCGCCGATCCTTGGCGGTTGGTGGAGACCGGCTACAACCCCGACGACCTCGGTCTGACCGAGACCCTGTTCGCTGTCGCCAACGGCTACCTGGGCATGCGTGGCAACAGCGAGGAGGGACGCCCGTCGTACTCGCACGGGACGTTCGTCAACGGCTTCCACGAGACCTGGCCGATCCGCCATGCCGAGGCCGCCTTCGGCTTCGCCCGCACCGGCCAGACGATCGTCAACGTCCCCGACGCCAAGGTCATGAAGATCTATGTCGACGACGAGCCGCTCACCTTCGGTACCGCCGACCTGGAGGAGTACGAGCGCTACATCGACTTCCGCGACGGCATCCTGCACCGCAACCTGATCTGGCGGACGCCGTCGGGCAAGCGGGTTCGGATCGAGTCGACCCGGATGGTCTCGATGACCCAGCGTCACCTGGCGGTGATGACCCTCGAGATCACGATGCTGACCGGCGGTGCGCCGGTGGTGATCTCCTCGCAGCTGATCAACCGGCAGGACGGCCGCGACGAGTACCAGGGCGACCACGGCGGCACGGCCGCCCACCTCCAGGGCGACCAGGTGGACCCGCGCAAGTCGGCGGCGTTCGCCGATCGGGTGCTGGAACCGCACCTGCACTACGCCACCGACGAGCGACTCGGGCTCGGCTACCAGTGCGCCCAGTCCGGGATGACGATCGCGGTCGCGGCCGACCACGACCTCCAGACGGTCGACAGCTATGAGACGGTCCATCGGCCCGAGGAGGACATGGTCAAGGTCGTCTACCGGGTCGACGCCACCGAGGGCACGCCGATGCGGCTGGAGAAGACCGTCACCTACCACACCTCACGTGGGGTGTCGGTGCGTGAGCTGTCCGATCGCTGCGACCGCACCCTCGACCGGGCCGAGCGCCAGGGCGTGCCGCGCCAGGTCGAGGAGCAGCGGGGCTGGTTCGAGAAGTTCTGGGAGGTCGCCGATGTCGAGGTCGGTGAGCCGCAGCCCGAGTACGACGGCCACGCCCGCGCGGTCGAGGAGCAGTGCGCCCTGCAGCAGGCGATCCGGTTCAACCTCTTCAGCCTCGCCCAGGCGACCGCCCGTTCCGACGGCCTGGGCATCCCGGCCAAGGGCGTCACCGGGTCGGGCTACGAGGGCCACTACTTCTGGGACACCGAGATCTATGTGGTGCCGTTCCTGGCGTACACCCAGCCGGCGATCGCCCGCAACGTCCTCCACTTCCGCTCGGTGATGCTGCCCAAGGCACGCGAGCGGGCCCGCGAGATGGCCCAGAAGGGGGCGCTCTTCCCGTGGCGGACGATCAGCGGCGAGGAGGCCTCGGCGTACTACGCCGCGGGCACCGCCCAGGTCCACATCGACGCCGACATCAGCTATGCGCTGATGAAGTACGTCCACGCCACCGGCGACCTGGGCTTCCTCGTCCGTGAGGGTGTCGACATCCTGGTCGAGACCTCACGGATGTGGGCCGATCTCGGCTTCTGGCGGCACAACGGCGACCCGACCTTCCACATTCACGGCGTCACCGGGCCGGACGAGTACACCACGGTGGTGAACAACAACCTGTTCACCAACGTGATGGCCCGCCACAACCTCGAGGAGGCGGTGGCGTCGCTGGCGCTGATCCGGGAGCGGTTTCCCGCCGACTATCGCCGGATCGTCTCGCGTCTCAGCCTCTCCGAGGACGAGATCGATGAGTGGGCACGCTGCGCCGCTGGCATGCACATCCCGTACGACGAGGCACTGGCGATCCACCCGCAGGACGACTTCTTCCTCGACCGGGAGGTCTGGGACCTGCCCAACACCCCGATGTCGGTGCGGCCGCTGATGCTGCACTACCACCCGCTGGTGATCTACCGCTTCCAGGTGCTCAAGCAGGCCGACGTCGTGCTCGCACTCTTCCTCCAGGGCGATCGCTTCAGCCTCGAGGAGAAACGCAAGGACTTCGAGTACTACGACCCGATCACCACCGGCGACTCCACCCTGTCGGCGGTCGTGCAGTCGATCGTCGCCTCCGAGGTCGGCTATCACGAGGCTGCCCTGCGCTACTTCCACGACGCCCTGTACGTCGACCTCGGCGACCTGCACGGCAACACCTCGGACGGCATGCACATCGCCTCGACCGGTGGCGTCTGGAACGCCCTGGTCTTCGGCTTCGGCGGCATGCGCGACCACGGTCCCCGCCTCAGCTTCGACCCGCGTCTGCCGGAGACCTGGTCGTCGCTGACCTTCCGGGTGCTCTGGCGAGGGTCACGGCTGCTGGTCGGCCTGACCCAGGAGCACCTCACCGTCACGGTGCTCGAGGAGGGGGACGAGGAGACGGTCCCGATCAGCGTGCGCGGCGAGGAGTACGTCGCCAGCAAGGGCGAGCCGCTGGTGGTCCCGCTCGCGCACCACGGTCCTCGGGCCGGTGGCTCCACGGACGAGGAGGCGATCACCGGCGGCCTGCGTCCCGACGGCAGCACGATCACCTCCCAGGTTCCCGAGCCGATCCCCTTCCGCGAGCTCGGCGAGACCGCGGAGGTTCCGGTGGTCTACGACCCGGAGCAGCCGGAGATCTAGCGCGCCGCTCTGACCACCATCACGTCGGGCAGGTCGGTGACGAGCCGGTGCCAGGTGTCGCCCTCGTCGGGCGATCCCCAGACCGAGCCGTTGCGGGCACCGAAGTAGAGCCCGGCGGGACCGTCGTCGCCCGGATCCTCGCTGCACATCGCGTCGCGCATCACCGCGACGAAGAACCTGTCGGGGAGGCCGTCGGAGAGCTCCTCCCAGGTCTCCCCCGCGTCGCGGGATCGCCACACCCGCGCCTTCGCCTCGGGCGGGTAACGGTGCTCGCCGGCCTGGATCGGGAACACGAACAGGGTGTCGCCCACGCGTGGGTGGGCGACGATCGCGAAGCCGAAGTCGGACGGCAGGCCGTCAGCGATCGAGACCCAGCTCCCACCCTCGTCGTCCGAGCGGTACACCCCGCCGTGGTTCTGCAGGTAGAGCCGCTCCGGCCGGACCGGGTCGCGCGCGATCTTGTGGACGCACTGCCCGAACTCGGGGTATTGCTGGCCCTCCGGCAGGAACATCGCCCGGATGCCGTGGTTGCGCGCCTCCCAGCTCTCGCCGCCGTCCCGGGTCTGGTAGACGCCACCGGTCGAGATCGCGACAGTGATCGAGTCGGGGTCGGTCGGGTGCGGCAGGATCGTGTGGAAGGCCTGGCCGCCGAAGCCGGCCGCCCACTGCGGCCGGTGCGGGTGGTCCCACAGGCCACGGACCAGTTCGAAGCTCTCACCGCCGTCGGTCGACCGGAAGACGGCACCCGGCTCCGTGCCGGCCCAGACGATCCGCTCACCGCCCTCCCGGGACGGGCCGGTCACCAGCTGCCAGACGCGTGCCACGCTGGCGTCGACGTCGTCGGGGAACTTCACCGGCGCCTCCTGCCAGGTGGCGCCGCCGTCGTCGCTGCGTCTGACCAGCGGACCGAGCCACAGGCTCGAGCAGCCGGCGTACAGCCGGGTCCGGTCGCCCTG
>Ga0164242_10005315_pt1 | contig 14350 bp, 14 predicted proteins | sample OricomgcompostMG_FD_108783 | JGI IMG/M metagenome (GOLD analysis project Ga0164242, IMG submission 108783) | Miracle-Growth compost microbial communities from Emeryville, California, USA - Original compost - Miracle growth compost (MG) ... | reverse complement strand
GGAGCGCTCGCGGAAGCGCAGCACGCTGAGCGGGATGACGAACTCCGCCGACCAGCCGAACCGGTTGACCGAAGCGCGGGCGTCCCACACCGCGTCCCAGCTGCTGGTGCTGTTCAGGTCGTCATAGAGCAGCGCGTCCTGCATCACCCCCGCCGCGTTCACCGCGAAGGAGTAGGCGGTCCGCCCATCGTGCGCGGAGTCTATCTGCACCTCCACCCAATCAGACGGCGCCGGGATGCTGTCCCGGCGATCCAGCGTGGCGACGATCTGCTTCGGCTCCGAGTCGTGACAGACGAAGGAGACGTAGAGGTTGTCGTCGTCGTAGAGGAAGCGCAGCTCGGTGGTCTGGCTCGGGCGGGCGCCCTGGTTTGGGTAGCTCACCACGAAGTCCGTGAACACCGGCGCGGCCCGCCACTCCGGTTCGTTGACCTTGCCGTCGAGATCGATGGGACGCGCCGCCCGCGCTGCCCTCAAGGCCGGCTCTGCCCTCAGCGCGGGGCCCGCGAGCAGCGTCACCCCGATCACCAACCACCAAGTGTTTTTCACGACTCCGGGCTCCTCTGGATGGGGGCGCGACGGTCGTCCTACGAAGTGTTTCGGAGATGATTGCAGGCCCCTTTTACATCCGGCTCCACGCTGGCATGGCCGAAATCTGCTCGCCCCGCCGCGGGTTTCAGCGCGCACGAAGGCGAGCGGTCGGATGCCGCCGCCGAGCGGTCGTCCGGGGCAGGATGGACGGCCATTTTCAGAGGGGAGCGCGGCCTGTTGTGGGGCCGGAATACCGGTGGGCGGCGGGGCGTTTTGACCGGATGCCGGGGTGGACACCCCGAGGACGCGTGTGGTACGAGCGCGCCCGACATTTTTCGGAGTCATTCGAAAAGTGGGCCCTTGTGCCCGCTTTTCTTTTTTTGGAGCCAAACCGTGGCGCAGGCCAACGACAAGCGGACCGTGGAAGAGCGCGCAATGGCGCTCGTGTCCCCGCTCGTCGCCGCGGAGGGCTACGAGCTCCTGGAGGTCGAGTACCTCCGCGAGCAGCCAGGCTGGATCCTGCGCCTCTTCATCGACAAGCCGGGCGGTGGGGTGGGGCTGGACGACTGCACCCAGGTCTCCCGCGCGGTGGACACGGTGCTGGACGTCGAGGACTTCATCCCCCAGGAGTACCACCTGGAGGTCTCCAGCCCCGGTCTCAACCGTCCCCTGCGCAAGCCGGAGCACTTCTCCAAGGCCATGGGCAAAAGGGTGAAGGTCAAGACCTTCGGCCCCATTGGCGAGCCCCCGCGGAAGAACTTCACCGGCGTTTTGAGCCAGGCGGACGAGCAGGCCATCCACGTGGACGTGGAGGGCGCGGGCACCTTTCAGATTCCCCTCAAGGACATCGCGAAAGCGAACCTCGAGTTCGAACTCTAGCGGTCACATACAGGTCGGCCTTGGGCCGGCCGTGGAAACGGAGACGACGACATCATGGCTACCGCAACGACCCCCAGCGTGAACCTCAACCTCATCCTTGACCAGGTGGCCAAGGACAAGGGGATCGAGCGCTCGGTCCTCGTGCAGACGCTCGAAGACGCGATGCAGACCGCCGCGAAGAAGCACTTCGGGCAGGACCGGAACCTCGAGGCCAAATACGAGGCGGACAAGGGCGTGGTCGAGCTCTTCCAGGCGATCGTGGTGGTGGAGCAGATCGTCGACCCCATCCAGGCGGTCAACCAGCTCCCCATGGACGAGGCCTCCAAGAAGGGGCTGGAGGTGGAGCCCGGCGACGAGCTGGTCTTCCAGATCTTCTACCGCGACGAGGACGCCGCCGAGGCCAAGGCCCAGGACGAGCAGTACGGCGACATCCTCAAGCTGAAGACCTTCCGCCGCGGCTTCGGCCGGATCGCCGCCCAGACCGCCAAGCAGGTCATCCTGCAGCGGACCCGGGACGCGGAGCGCGAGAACGTCTTCAACGAGTACAAGGACCGCAAGAACGAGGTCATCACCGGGATCGCCCGGCGCTTCGAGCGCGGGAACATCGTGGTGGACCTGGGCCGCGCGGAGGCCGTCCTCCCGGTGCGCGAGCAGGTCCCCCGCGAGACCTACCGTCCGGGCGACCGGGTGCAGGCCTTCGTGATCGACGTTTTGCGCGAGTCCAAGGGCCCCCAGATCATCTTGAGCCGGGCGAGCGTGAACCTGCTCACCAAGCTCTTCGAGATGGAGGTCCCGGAGATCGCCGAGGGCATCGTGGTGATCGAGGCCGCCGCCCGTGAGCCGGGTGGGCGCGCCAAGATCGCGGTCAGCTCGCGCGACGGGGACGTGGACCCGGTCGGCGCCTGCGTGGGCATGAAGGGCAGCCGCGTCCAGGCGGTGGTCCAGGAGCTGCGCGGCGAGAAGATCGACATCGTCCCCTGGGACGAGGATCCGGCGCGCTTCGTGTGCTCGGCGCTGGCCCCGGCGGAGGTCAGCCGGGTGATCATCGACGAGGCCAACCACGCCATGGAGCTGATCGTCCCGGACGACCAGCTCTCGCTCGCCATCGGGCGGCGCGGGCAGAACGTGCGGCTGGCGGCCCAGCTGACCGGCTGGAAGCTGGACATCAACAGCGAGAGCCGCGTCCGCGAGATGCGCGAGTTCGCCAACCAGTCGCTCGGCGCGCTGCCCGGCGTGAACGAGATGCTGATCGAGACGCTCTACGCCCACGGCTTCCGCCAGGCGAAGGACATCGCGGACGCCAACCCGGAGGTCCTGGCGCAGATCCCGGGGCTCGATCCCGCCCGCATCCCCGCGATGCAGGAGGTGGCCAAGAGCCGGATGGTGGACGACGCCATCGAGTTGACCCGCCTGGAGGAGGAGCGCGAGCGCGCCCGCCAGATTGAGGCCCGCCGGCACCCGGACGAGCTCACCCAGCAGGAGCGGCTCGCCCGCGTCCGCGGCGTGGGGGAGAAGACCATTGAGCAGCTCTCTTTGGCCGGTTACGGGACGGTCGAGGACATCGTCAACGAGAAGGACATCACCAAGCTGGGCGACACGCCTGGGCTTGGCATCAAGAAGGCCCGGCAGGTGAAGAGCGCCGCCGAGGCCTACTTGCTGGATGAGGCCAAGCTGCGCACGGAGCTGAACGCCGAGCGCGCGGTCCAGGGCCTCCCGCCACCCCAGGCCGCCCCGAAGGCGGAGGAGGCCAAGGCGCCGTGAGCGGCGCCTTTGACTCGGGCCCCCTTACGTGGCGACACCAGAGCGCACCTGCATGGGGTGCGGCGCGAAAAAGACGAAGGTCGAACTGATCCGATTGGTCCTCTCGAGCCAGGGCCAACTCCAGATCGACCGGGACGGCAAATCGCAGGGACGTGGGGCATATCTGTGCGGCCCCGGGTGCCTCAAAGCCGCCCTCAAGAGAAAGGCCTTCGCCCGGGCGTTCCGAGGCAAGGCCCAGGTCGAGGTGGGGGAGTTCGAGGCGGCGTTGCTGGCCCTGGACCGGGAAAAGCGCTAGAGGGCGGGCTGCCAGGCCCGCGTGAGCGGCTCGAGATACAGGTTCGTACTATCTGCTTGCGCTCTGCGGAGCGCGGGTGAGAAGGCCAAGTCGGATATGTCGAAGAAGCGAGTCAGTGAAATTACGAAAGAGCTCAAGTCGCAGGGCATTGAGCTCGACAACAAAGAGGTCGTGACCGAGCTCGTGGGGCTTGGCTACGACGTCAAGACGCACTCGAGCACGCTCGAGGACGACCAGGCCACCGCCGCGCTCCAGAAGATCTTGTCCAAGCGCGGGCAGCCGGCCGTGGTGCCGGTGGTCCCCGCGAAGGGCTTCGTGGTGCGCCGCAAGGCGGTCGAGGTCCCGCACGTGGACAATGGCGCAAGCCATGCCGCGCCCCCGGCGCAAGAGCAGCCGGCCGAGGCTCCCGCCGAGCCCGTCTACGCCCAGGCCGAAGAGCCTGCCGCGGAGCCTGAGGCCGTGAGCCCAGCGGCCGAGCCTGCCCCGGAGGCCGAGGCTGCGCCCGCGCCCGTCCCGGACGAGGCGCCCATCGCTTCCGCCTCCGAACCTGCGCCCGAGCCCGTGGCCGCCGCACCGGAGCAGGTCAGCATGCCCAACCCGAACACCCCCAGCGCGCAGACGCCGACGACGGCGACCCCTGCGCAGCCCCTGCAGCCCACCCCGGTTCGCCCCGGCTACCGCCCGACGGGCCGCCCGGAGATGCGTCCGGCGCAGGTGATCGCAGGGCGCACCGCGCCCGGCTTCAAGCCGGCGCAGGTGGTGTCGCGGCCGGTGCCGGGTGGCGCGCGTCCGGGCCAGATCCGGCCGGGGCAGGTCACCCACCGTCCGGGGCTCCCGGGTCAGCCCGGTCAGCCACCGGCCGCTGGAGGCCCGCCGCCTGCTCCGGTGGATCCGCGCACCCTGCGTCCGACCGCCACCCAGGCGGTGGTGATCAGCCGGCCCACGGTCTCGGTCCGCCGCGTCACCCCGACCACGGGCGCCGCCCGGCAGTACCCCATGGCGCCGGGCCGCAAGGCCATTGGCGAGGTCCGTGAGTTCAAGGTCGTCCCGGATCACCTGGGCCGCGGCCGCGAGCTGGTCGACGTCACCCGCGCCAAGGAGCAGCAGCAGCGCGGGAAGAAGCGGACCACCGGCAACGAGGCGGGGTTCAACAAGTCCGAGGTCAAGGACATCATCTTTGGACGCGTCGCACTTCCGGTCCGCGGCAAGAAGCGCAAGCCGACCAAGAAGGGCGCCAAGACCCAGATCACGGAAATGGCTGAAGAGAAGAAGGTCATCAAGCTGGAGGAGGGGATCTCGGTCTCGGAGCTCTCCCAGCGGATGGGCGTCAAGACGGGCGAGCTGATCAAGAAGCTGATGCAGGCCGGGAAGATGGCCACCGCCAACCAGCTGATCGACGCGGACACCGCCACCACGCTCGCCTCGGGCTACGGCTGGAAGGTGGAGAAGGTGGGCTTCGAAGTGGAGGACTACCTCCCCGAGGTGGACGCCAACCCGGAGGACCAGAAGCCGCGTCCACCGGTGGTGACGGTGATGGGCCACGTCGACCACGGCAAGACGTCGCTCCTGGACGCGATCCGCTCCGCCAAGGTGGCCTCCGGCGAGGCCGGCGGGATCACCCAGCACATCGGCGCGTACACGGTGACCACCACCCGTGGGGACGTGACCTTCCTGGACACGCCGGGCCACGAGGCCTTCACCTCCATGCGCGCCCGCGGCGCGGACGTCACCGACCTGGTGGTGCTGGTGGTTGCCGCCGACGACGGCGTGATGCCGCAGACGGAAGAGGCGATCAAGCACGCCAAGGCCGCCGGCGTCCCGCTGGTGGTGGCGATCAACAAGATCGACGTCCCCGGCGCCAACCCGGACAAGGTGAAGCAGGAGCTGGCCAAGTTCGAGCTGACCCCGGAAGAGTGGGGCGGCGACACCTTGATGGTCCCGGTTTCGGCCAAGACCAAGGAGGGGCTGGAGAACCTCCTGGAGACCATCGCGCTGCAGGCGGAGATCCTGGAGCTGACCGCCAACCCCAAGGTCCCGGCGGTGGGCGCGATCATCGAAGCCAAGCTGGAGAAGGGGCGGGGCCCGGTGGCCACGGTCCTGGTCTCGGAAGGCACCCTGCGGGTGGGCGACGCGGTGGTCACCGGCGGGCACTCCGGCAAGGTCCGGATGCTGGTGGACAGCCGCGGCACGCAGCTCAAGGAGGTCAGCCCGGGCTACTCCGCCGAGGTCGTCGGTCTCTCCGGCGTGCCGAACGCGGGCGACACCCTGAACGTGGTGGCGGACGAGCGCGCCGCGAAGGAGATCGCCGAGCACCGGATCCAGAAGGATCGCGAGCAGGTCCCCGGGAAGACGGGCAAGGAGACCCTGGAGGCGCTCTTCGCCAAGGCCAAGGCGGCGGAGGGCAAGTCCTTGAACCTGGTGATCAAGGCGGACGTGCAGGGTTCGTCCGAGGCGGTCGCGCAGGCGGTGATGAAGCTGTCCTCTCCCAAGGTCCGGGTGGAGATCATCCACAAGGGCGTGGGGCCGATCACCGAGTCGGACGTGATGCGCGCGGGCGCCTCCAAGGGCCTGGTGGTGGGCTTCAACGTGAAGACCGAGTCGGGCACGGAGGCCGCGGCCAAGCAGCAGGAGGTCACGCTCCAGACCTACACCATCATCTACGAGCTGATCGACGGCGTCCGCGCCGCGATGGAGGACCTGCTCGAGCCCATCCGCACCGAAAAGAAGCTGGGTCGGGCGGAGGTGCGCAACCTGTTCAACGTGCCGAAGCTCGGGACCATCGCCGGGTCGGCGGTGCTCGAGGGCACCATCAAGCGGAGCGCGTTCATCCGGCTCCTGCGCGAGAACAAGCAGGTCTACACGGGCAAGCTCGCCTCCCTCAAGCGCTTCAAGGACGACGTCCGCGAGGTGGCGCAGGGCTTCGAGTGCGGCATCGGGATCGAGAACTACTCGGACCTCAAGGCCGGGGACATCATCGAGGCCTACGAGATCGAGGAGACCCGCCAGAGCCTGGCGTAAGGGTCTTCGGCGGCATCAACGCTTCGCGGCGGGCGTGGAGGGTTCCCTTCACGCCCGCCGTTTTGATCTGGACGGGGGACGGACGAAATCCGGGCCCAGGCTGGTTATGGTGACGCCATGTTTGTCGGGGTCGCGCGGCTCTCGCTCCATGTCGCCGAGAGCGGATCGCTCAAAGGAAAGCGTCAGGTCCTCCGCAAGGTGATCGAGCGGGTGAAGGCCCGTTACAACGTCTCGATCGCGGAGGTGGAGGATCAGGACCTGTGGCAGCGGGCGACGATCGCGCTGGCGGTGATCGGCGGCGAGCGCCGGCACGTGGACGAGCAGGTGGAGAAGATCATCCACTACGTCGAAGAGATGTACGTCGCGCCCCTGGTGAGCCGGGAGGTGGAGATCCTCTCTTTGGGCGCGCACCTCTTCCAGGCGCCAGCGGAGCCCTCGCCCAAGGACGCGACGACGGACGACGCGCTGGTGATCCCCAAGGGCGACCGGTCGATGGCGGAGGCGGAGGGGATGGCCGCATGGCACGAGCGTTTTGAGGCGGGCTCGGGCAAGAAGGAGCTTTCCAAGGGCGGGAAGGTCAGCGATCCGAAGGTCAGCGATCCAAAGGCGGGCGATTTGACGCCCGAACAGCGGCGGGAGCTGGCGCGCAGGCTGCGCAACCCGCGCGAATGGGAGGACGAATGAGCACGCATGCGCGCCCTGAACGGGTGGGGCAAGAGATCCAGGCGGCGTTGGGGGACATGTTGGCGCGCGGGATGCTGCGCGATCCGCGGATCGGCTTCATCACCATCACCGGGGTGAAGGTGTCGGCGGATCTTCGGGTGGCGCGGATCTTCTATTCGATGATCGGGACCGAGGAGCAGGTGGCCGAGACCCAAAAAGGGCTGGACGCCGCCAAGGGCTTCGTGCGCCGGGAGGTGACCTCCCGGGTGCACCTGCGCGTCTCGCCGGAGGTGTTCTTCTCCTTTGACGCGTCGGTGGGCGAGGGCGACAAGATCGAACGGCTGCTCAAAGAGGTGAAGGACAAGGAAGGCTGGTGATGAACGGGCTTCTGGTGATCGACAAGCCGGCCGGCCCCACGTCCTTCGACGTGGTGCACCAGGTCCGCCGGGCCTTGAAGATCAAGAAGGTCGGTCACACCGGCACGCTGGATCCGGCGGCCACCGGCGTCTTGCCCCTGTGCCTGGGCGAGGCGACGAAGATCGCCGGTCACATCCTGGAGTCGGAGAAGGCCTACGAGGCCGCCATCCGGTTGGGGATCACCACCGACACCCTGGACGCGGAGGGGAAGGTCCTCTCCGAGCAGCCGGTGCCGCCGCTGGACGCGGCGTTGGTGGAGGCGGCGCTGGCCCGGTTCCGGGGGACGTTCCTCCAGACCCCGCCCATGTTTTCGGCGGTGAAGGTGGACGGGAAGCGGCTCTACGAGCACGCCCGGGCCGGAGAAGAGATCGCCCGCGCGGCCCGCGAGGTGACCGTCCATGAGCTCACCCTGCGCGATTGGAGCGCGAACGAGCTGCGGGTGTTCGTGCGCTGCTCCAAGGGCTTCTTCGTCCGGGTGCTGGCACAGGAGCTGGGGGAGGCGATCGGCTGCGGCGGGCACCTGCGGGCGCTGCGACGAACCCGGACCGGGCCGTTCACCCTGGCGCAGGCCATCCCCCTGGAGCGGCTTCTGGCACAGGTGGAGGCGGAGGGCCCTGAGTCGATCACGCCCGTGCTCGTCCCCATCGAGGCAGCGCTGGCGGAGCTCCCGGCGGTCACGGTGACGGACGCGGAGGCGGTGAAGGTGATCCACGGCGTCCCGCTGGAGACCCACGCGCAGGTTGCCGGGAAGCTGCGCGTGATGAGCGAGCGCGGGGCGCTGCTGGCGATCGCCGAGATCGACCGCGGCCGGCTCCGCTACGCGCGCGTGCTCGCGCAGGGTTGACGCCAACGCCGTTCACCGAGGAAGGGCGAGGACGAGATCCGTTCACGGTGCGCTTGTCGAACCGTCGGGGGGGCTCGAGCCGGACGTCGACAAGCTCGGTCCGAACGGCGCGGGGCCTCACCCCTTGGGCGGCGCCCCCCACAGCCCGCGCTTCCGGGCCCGGCGACCGAGCGTGACCGGGTCCATCGCGAGCTCCAGCGCCGCGCGGCGGAGCACCCCGCCGTTGCGGTCCAGGGCCTCGCGGAGGATCTGCCGCTCCGCTTCGGCGATCCGCTCGGCGAAGCCGCGGCCTGAGCCACTGCCCGGGGACGAGGCCCGAGCGACCAGCGAATCCGGGAAGTGCACAGGCGTGATCCACCCATCGTCCCCGGAGAGCAGCACCGCGCGCTCCATCACGTTGCGCAGCTCGCGCACGTTGCCGCGCCACTCCAGCTTCAGCAGCATCGCCTCGGCCTGGGGGGAGAGCCCCTGCACCCTTCGATCGAGTGACCGGTTGAAGGCGTCGATGAAGTGCCGCGCCAGGGGGAGGATGTCCTCCACCCGCGCGCGCAGAGGCGGCAGGTCCACCACGAAGGTGTTGAGGCGGAAGTAGAGGTCGCTGCGGAAGCGCCCCGCCTGGACCTCGTCTTCCAGCACGCGGTTGCTGGCGACGATGATCCGCACGTCCACCTGCCGCACGGCGCTGCCCCCCACCGGGCGCACCTCTCCGGTCTCGATCACCCGGAGCAGCTTCGCCTGGAGCGCACCGGTGGTGTTCTCGATCTCATCGAGGAAGATGGTCCCTTCATCCGCCAGCACGAACAGCCCCGGGTGATCCGCGGTGGCGCCGGTGAAGGCGCCCTTCACGTGGCCGAACAGCTCGCTCTCCAGGAGCGTCTCCGGCAGCGCGCCGCAGTCCTGGACCACGAACGCCGCGGGGCCTCGTGGGCCCAGCCGGTGCAGCGTCCGCGCGAGCACCTCCTTCCCGGTGCCGGTCTCCCCCTGGAGCAGCACCGGCACCCGGTGGGGCGCGACCACCCGCACCAGCTTCATCACCCGCTCCATCGCCGGGCTCTGGAGTCCGGGCGCCGTGGTGGCAGCCGGCCGCGCCGCCCCGCCGCGCTCGCGTTCCTTGGCGAGGTGGCGCGCAAGCTCCAGCCCCATCCGCTCCCGCTCCATCCGCGCGCCATGCTCGCGGCAGGCGCCGAGCAGGGCCTCCCGCAGCGCCCCGGCCGCGCAGTCCGGCGGGAGGGCGCGGTAGAGCCTTCCCTGGTTGAACAGCTCCACCAGCCGCTCCGGACGGACCGGCGCCCAGAGCAAGAGCGGCGGGGCGCTCTCCGGTGGCCGCGCCTCCTCGTCCTGGGCCCTCTCGAGCAGCGCCCACACCTGCGCCACGGCCTTCATGGCTGCGCCCTCGGACGCGCCGCAGATCAGGAGGCTCGCGGTGTCGCCCCGGGCCAGCGCGTCCGCCAGCTCCTCGGGGGAGCCCACGAAGGAGAGCGCCGCGGCCTCGCCCAGCGCGGCCCGGAGGAGCTCGGCGTGGCGCGCCCCCGCATCCGACACCACCACCCGCAGGCGATACGCCTCCAGGTAACGGAGGAGCTTCGCCTGCCCCGTCCCCTCGAAGCGCACGAACCGGACGCCCAGCGCGGCCACCCGCAACGGACCCTCCTGCTCCGTGTCCTGCCGCCAGCGGACCTCGCCCTGGACCCGGATCCGGGTGCGGCCGCCGGGAAGCGTCCACTCCAGCGTGAGCGCCTCACCTTCTTGGGGGCCATCCTCCGCCGAGGCCGCGCGCCCGAGCAGCCCCATCCCCGCCTCGCTCACGTTGGTGGACCAGCACCCCTCCAGCGACGGCACCGTGGAAACACGTACGCCGAGCGGCTTTCTCCGGTCCCGCTGTTCAAACGCCTCGAGGGAAGTGGGCACGGGTGAATTATCCGCGCTTCAAAGATGAAGTAAACGCCGGCCGCCCTTTGCTCACTGTGAAAAACAGGTGACCGGCGGCGGTGGGGCTTGAAGCTGCGTCAGAACTGAAGCAAGCGACTCGCCAATCTCCCGGTGTTGTCGGTGCTTTCTGGCTGGCCCGTTCCCTGCTGAGGGACGAGTTCCGAACGCTGGCCGCCTTCCCGCGGTCAGGCGCTTCGCCTGGAGCTTTGGGATGAGACAGGTTCGCTTCATGGGGGTGGGGTCGTTCGTCCCGAGCCGGGTCATCTCCAACGAGCGGATCGCCGCGGCGATCCCCGGCTGGTCGCCCGAGCGCATCGAAGAGAAGCTGGGCATCCACGAGCGCCGGTTCCTGTGGGACTTCGACACCGAACGGGGAAAGGCGATCCCGCCGCCGGATCTGGAGTTCTACCCCGCCAACAACGTGGAGATGTGCGAGGTCGCGCTGCGCGGCGCGCTGAAGATGGCCCAGGTGGACGGCGAGGCGCTGGACGCGCTCTTCGTGGTGACCTGCACCCCGGACCGGTTGAACTTCAACCACGACGCGATGGCGCTCCACGAGAAGGTGGGCTGCCGCCCGGACGCGTTCGGGCTGGTGCTGGACGACGGCTGCGGCGGCACCCCGTACGTGATCGATCTGGCGCGCAAGATGATCGAAGGGGGGACGTTCCGGACGATCGCCGTGGTGGCCTCCGCCTTGACCTCGCCGCTCCTGAACCGGGAGGTCTACACGGACGAGCTGGTCCCCGCCCCGGGCCGAAAGCCGCTCTCCGCGCTCCTGACCATGTACGTCTTCGGCGACGGCGCGAGCGCGGTGATCCTCCGCGGTGAAGAGGCGGAGGGGCCAAGCGGGATCCTCCGCTCGATCTCCGGCAACGGGTACGCGGAGCTGGTCCTGCGCCGTGCGGGCGGGGGGGTGAACCTGCCCTATCAAGGAGGGGCGCGGCCGGCGGAGCACGCCTTCGTGGTGGACGGCCTCCAGGTGGCGCGGAGCTACCCCCGCTACATGCGCCACTGCCTGGAGGAGGTCACCGGCGGAGACCTCGCGCTCCTGGATCAGGTGAAGCGGTTCTACTTCCACCAGCCCAACCGGCGGGTGCTGGACCGGTTCGCGGAGGAGGCCGGGCTCCGGCGCGAGCGGATCGCCTGCAACGTGGAGCGCCAGGGCAACACCTCCGCCGCGGGGATGCTCACGCTCCTGGCGGAGGACCTGGAGTGCGGAGAGGTGCGGCTGGGAAGCGGAGCGCTGGTGATGATCGCGGCGGTGGGCGCCAACGTGCACTACGGCGCCCAGCTGGTGCGCCTGTGAGGGGGGATTCGATGGACGTGTCTGCGGCGACGAAGCGGGGCGTGGGCCAGCCTGTGACCATCACCGCGCCGGACTTCGCGGCGCGGCTGGAGCAGGTGACCCCGGGGGACACCGCGAAGGGGATGTTCTTCAATGGGGTGCTGGACGCCGTGGCCAAGCTGGCGGGCCCGGAGGCACCGGCCATCTGCCTGGCCGCCGCGGGCGAAAAGCGGAAGTTCATCGACTTCTTCAACTACCCCATTGGCACCTTCCTCCACCTGGCCTTCACCGCGGTGGAGCTGATCTGCGAGAAGGGCGGCACGCTCGAAGATGGGTTCTTCCGGCTGGGGGCGCAGGCCACCTCGGACTTCCTCGCCACCGGGGTGGGGAAGACGCTCCTGCTCCTGGCGGGGAAGGATCCCGGCCGGCTGATCGCCGCGCTCCCCGGCGCCTACAAGACGGCGGTCAGCTACGGCGAGCGCAAGGCCGAGGTGATCGAGAAGGGCGCCTACCGGCTCACCGTCCGCCGCGACTTCATGCCGGGCCCGTACCACGAGGGGGTGCTGGACGCGGTGGTGCGGGCGATGGGGGTGGCGGACGTGAAGGTGGTGGGCACCCCGCTCGGGCTGCTCGACGTTCAGTACGACATCCGTTGGACGCTCCCTTCTGAAGGAGGTCGGTCATGAAGCGAATCGTCTCGAGGCTGCTCTCGGTGTCCGTCTTCGCGGTGCTCCTGGTCGCCGCCACGGCGGTGGGACAGGAGCGGGTGACCCTGTTCCGGAGCATGGAGGACCCGGACACCCCGCCGGATCCCGCGGTCTGTGAACGCGCGCCGTTCACCGCCAACGCGCTCCTGGGGGCCTCGCTCTGGTCGGTGCGGACCGGGGCGCGCGACGGCGAGGTCGACGACGACGCCGCCCGTCGCATCGGCCGGGCCACCGCGTGCGTGGAGCTGACCAACTTCCTCTTTCCCCCGGGGTTGGATCAGAACTTCTACGTGGAGTTCGATCTGCGCCAGGGAAGGGTGGTCGCCTCCGGGACCTGCAAGCTCGTGAGCAACGACACCCCTCAGACAGGGATCGTGCTCGCCGGGTGCAGCTTGAAGGTCCTCTCCGGGCCCCCGGGTACCTTGGGCGGCGTGGTCACCAGCAGCAGCGTGTTCAACCCGTTCGGGGTGGAGGGCTTCAACACAGGCTCCTATTGGACCGTGCTCCTCTATGAAGAGGCGTCGTGCGGTCACGGGCACCCCCCGCATCACGGCGGCGGGCACTGGGGGTTCAAGCCATTCGCAGACCACCGGACTTACGCGCAGGTGCAGGCGGCGCGGAAGGCGGCCAGGCTTTGATCGCGAGCGGGCGCTTGCCGGTGTGGGTCCCCGCAGCCCGCACCGACGGAACGGTTGAAGAGCTCCAGATTGGCTATGCGGTGCACTCGAAGGCAGGGTTCATCCTCCACTTGAACCCCTTGAGGGTCGGCGCGCAGGGCCTGGTCGCGCCCGGTCCGGTGGAGCCCGAGTCCTTGCCGAGGGTGCCCGCGGTGGCCGAGCGCTTCGTCCCGGCGCTCCCTGAGCCTGTGCCCAAGGGGAAGGGTCCGGGCGCGACGACGCTCGCCGAGCTGGAGCGGTTGGCCAGGCGGTGTGAGCGGATGTTGGCGGACCCGAGGAAGGCGCGCTGGCACGAGGATCAGCGGGTGCTCCTCGCCGAGATCCAGGCCGAGCTGGATCGCAAGCGCGCGGAGCGCCCCTCGGTTGGCTGAAGGGGTCCCTCGGCGGCGAGGGATTCGGAGGTAGGCTGCTGGGGCGAGCCCCGCCCGTGAACGTCACCATTGTCCTGCCGCCTTCGCTTCGCCCGCTGATGGAGGGGCGCGCCACGATCGAGCTCGGCGTGCCGGCGAGCGCGGACGTCGGAGACCTCTTCCAGACCCTGTTCACGCTCTACCCGCGCCTGCGCCGCCTTCAAGCGGACGAGCGCCGGCCGCAGGCGCACGTCCCCCTCCAGCTCTTCGCCGGGGAGCGGACCCTGCAGGACCTCTTCCGGCGGCGCGGCGCGCTGAGGGAGGGCGAGCGCTTCTTCCTCTCCGGGTTGCTCCCGAAGGAGGGAAGATCGGTCGTGGCGTAAGGGTTGCTATTGCCCAGATGGACGGCCTATAAGCCGCCCGGCCCCTCCTCCTGGAGGAGCCAAGCCCCGTCTGCACCCCTCCGCGGACGGCGGGCGAAGCCAAGCCAACCGGAGCGGGAGACGGAAGCGAATCACATGGCCTTGCATCAGGAAAAGAAGGCGGAGCTGGTTGGGAAGTTCCGCACCCACGAGTCAGACACCGGTTCGCCGGAGGTCCAGGTCGCGCTCTTGTCCGAGCGGATCACGTACCTGACCGAGCACTTCAAGTCCCACAAGAAGGACCACCACAGCCGCCGGGGCTTGCTCAAGCTCGTCGGCCAGCGCCGCCGCCTTCTGGATTACCTGAAGGGGAAGGACACCGAGCGTTACAAGAAGCTGATCGACGGGCTCGGCATCCGGAAGTAGCGGTCGTGCTCGAGGGGCGCTGCGGTTCGAGCGCCCCTTGGGCGTTGAGAAGAGAAGCCGGCTCGAAAGCGAGCGACCAAAGACGAAAGAAGGGTTTTGGTTTCCGATCGATGGGGCCGAGGGTGCTCGGCCGCGACGACCAGGGATCAAAAGTTCTTCCCAGTCCTTGGCTGACTCCTTCCGGGCCGATTGCAATTCACTGGCCGCGC
>Ga0164242_10005314_pt1 | contig 14351 bp, 9 predicted proteins | sample OricomgcompostMG_FD_108783 | JGI IMG/M metagenome (GOLD analysis project Ga0164242, IMG submission 108783) | Miracle-Growth compost microbial communities from Emeryville, California, USA - Original compost - Miracle growth compost (MG) ... | reverse complement strand
TTTTTCCAGCGTGTTCGCGCCGGTCAGTTCGAAGGAGAGCCTTGCCACGAGGTCGCGTTCTTTTTCCGCGCGCTTGCGCTGAGTCACATCCATTGCCTGCGACATTGCAAGCGCAACTGCCTGCGCCAGGCTTGCAGTGAGCATTTCGTCTTCGTCGGAAAATTCTCCGTGTTCAAACTTATCGCAGATGTAGATGCACCCAAAGATATTGCCGTCGCGCCCGATGGGCATGCCGAGGAATGAGTTCGGCAACGTGATTTCCGGATGAATCTCGGGAAGAGAAAGTTGCGACCCCTTCTTGCCGCCATCGGAAAAGTTCACCACCTGGTTTGACTGCATTACTGCTTCAATAAGAGTTCTTCGGGTGATTTCCTGGGGCACGCCTGCGGTTTCAGCCGCAGTGTTTGCTGCATTCACCTGGTGAAACCGACCCTGCTCATCGAGCAGGGCCAGTCCCCCCCCTGCGGCGTCGAGCACGACGCAAAGAGCCTCGATGCCCTGGCCGAAGGTGCTCATGTTTGCGGGGCGTCCCATTGCCTCCAGGAGCTTTTTGAATGCCTGGTTCACCTGTTCGAGCCGCCGAACGCTTTCATATCGCCGATGCTTGTTGCTGAGGGAGGTGTTGCGCAATTCGCGAATGGTGCGGATACTTTCACGTTCGCGCCGGAGCAGAGACTCCGCAATGCTGCGTCTGCTGACTGCGCCCATGAACTGGCGATCCGAATTCATGACAGCGACGGCTTCCTGACCGCTCACGCGGAGGCGACGCAATACTTCGGGCAGCGACATGGCTTCCGTGACTGCCTCTGGCGTTTCTTCAGGCACCAGGCTACCTGCCGACTGGTCGGGATTTCGCGCCAGATCTGGCGGGAATACAAGACCGCGGAAAGTAGAACTGTCATGAACATCGTCGAAGACGGCAAAAAACGATCCGCGTGGCGGGCGTTCAACATCTTTAAACTTTTGAAGCTGCTGGATGCGCACAAGACTTTCGACCAGGGCATCTCTGGCGACCAATGGATTCATTCTCTTCGCCGCTCCTGTAATGGTGCAATGCGTTGCCCCCCTGTAGCTCTGCCATCTCCCCGGAAATAGCCGCGCCGCCTGAAGTCTGCAAATGCTTTAGAAAGAACGTGAGCTGATTGCGCTCGGGACCAAACAATGCTGACTAATCCTCATAGCCACCCCCTGGCATCGGATTTAACTATTGACCTTTTTCAAATTATTCCAGCAGTAAAGATAAATCTGCCCAATTTTTGTGCTTTTTTCTGGCGTTTTACACCACGGCCTTACCAGTCGACACCGCTACTGCCATCTGCCATGGGAACAAACCGGCACGCCTTTCTGTAATCAAACCTCCAGTATGTCCAGGGATCACCGGGGAGCCCTGCATCCGATACATCTGGAATTCATTGATTTACAGGAGCATGGCTAATGATGGGCAGGCATAACCTCGCAATATTGGCAGCATTGATTTCGTCTCTGGTAATGCCCGTGGCCGCGCAGGATTCTGGCGTTCCCCAAATACGCGCAGATCAGGCGGCCTCAAGCGCACAGCGCATGTCTGAAATCGAACAGCGAAACAATACGTCGCGGAAATCTTCTGCCAATACGGCCGCTGTGGCCGATGCCAAATCACCTTTTGAACTGACGACCGAGACGGTGACCGTTGCGACCTGGGATGGCGGCTCGATGACAAATCAGCAGGTGAGTGAAACACTTTCGATGCGCAAACCCAAGTCGATCGCCAGCCGGGGCAGCGAGCCGGTTTATGCCCTGCCTCTCGACATGCAGCGTAATGTTGTTCGTGACCTGGCGTATGAACAGATGATCCTGAAAAAAGCCAGAGCGGCGGGTATTACGGAAAAGACGCCGAAAATTGCGGCCTCGCTCAAGAACTCTCGCGATGCGATTCTCGCCCATTTATATTATGATCGCGAAGTTACCCCGCGCCTGCTGGAAATGAGCGAATCGACCGCAAAAGATTATTATGAACAGCACAAGGCGGAACTTTATACCCAGCCCGCCAAAACCATGATCCAGTATCTGCAGGTTGGGAAATACCAGCGCGTAACTGCCAGAGAAGGTGACACTCTCAAATCGATCGCGAAAAAAATCACGGGCAATGCAGATGCGGCGGGCAAGATTCTCCGTGGTGATTCGCCGTTCATTCCCCGCATGCCTTCGCCGGAAATTGCCGATGAAGTTCTGACTTCACCGCTAAAGGCCGGCGAAAGCCTGCTTGTTCCGCTGTCGGACGATGAGAAGGCCACGGCCTCTGCAACCGCAGAAAAAATACACAAACTCATTACAGAAGGGACGCAGCCTTCTGACGCCGTGGCTGAAACCACTTCTACTGACCTGCCGTTTGAGATCAGTCTGACGCCGCCCATGATTTTTGGGGGGCGCGGCTACTGGCCACAGATCTATAAGACTGTCGACGCACTCGACATGAAGACGACCATTGGACAGGTGATTGAAACCCCGGCAGACTTTGGCATCGTGCTCCTGCTCGACAAACACAGCACCCAGACGACTCCGTTTTCCGAAGTGAAGAATCAGCTCATTTCCAAAGTGAAAACGGACGACTCAATTCGCAGGCAAACGGTCGAAGAGCTTCGCAAAGAAACTCTCGACAAACTCTGGACCAAATACAAGGTGAAGCTCAACGACGAGATCATCAACCATTCGACCCTGCCGGAAGAAAACACGACGGACACGGCAACTTCTAAAGCGTCGGCTGCCGGGGAGATCGTGGCGTCTGCGAAAGATTTTCAGTTTACTTTGCCAGAGCTCGTTGCCGATCTTCGTCTGACAGGTAAATCATGGCAGGAGCTTACTCCTGACCAGCGCAAAGATCTCGTAAAATCGGCTCCTGAAGTGGTCAGGTATCTAGTCGTTTCCGACGCCGAGGCTCTTGATCTCGATAAAACACCGCAGTTCCAGAAGGAGATGGAAAGCAAGGCGGTGATCGAAATTACGAATGCTTACATGCAGCAGGATTCGCAAAAACGAAAACTGACGGAACAGGATTTCCGCGACTACTACACGAAGCACCTGGACAAATACACGAGTCCCGCCCAGGTGACACTGCGAGAAATCACCAAGCGGATCATTCTTACGCTCCCGCCGGAAAAAAAGGCGAAGGCCATCGAAAATGCCAGCAACACCCTGAAAGAAATTAAATCGCGGATTAAATCGATCCAGGATTTCGAACAGGCTGCACGCAGCGAAAGCGAGTCGATTCCTACCCGGTCGCGCGGTGGGTTGATTGGTGTGGTGTCGGAAAATTTCCGTGGACCGATATTTCAGAACCAGATTGCCCAGTTGAAGGTTGGACAGGTCAGCGACCCGTTCATGTATGGCAGCGAGGTTATGATCATCCGCCTGGATGATAAAACCCCGCCTACGGTGCAGCCGTTTGAAGATGTAGCCAAACGTGTTATCCACGATTTCATGGCAGACCAGCCGCGCAAACTCAATAACGAAGCTCGCGACGAGGCCCTGAAAAAGGCAGACTTCGAACTCAAATTCTGATTTGGGTGGTGGGGTTTGAGGGGGAATGCGGAGGCTGGAGAAATGCGAAGTGACGCTCATGGCCGCGCCGTGCGGGGTAAAGTCGCCCTGGATCGCTTATGGAGGTTAAGGGGTGACCTGGAACTCTGTGTCCGATGCTGGACTGGTGGGCCGGTTGCAAACCCCTGTGAAGTTGGATCTAGGTGGAAATTTCAGAGCCAGGCGCCAATGCGTGGTTTTGCGCGTTTTCTCGCGCCCCTGCCGGGGCGCATTCCTGTTGCGAACAGGACCGGTGGCTGCGTCGCTTCGCTCCTGACCACCGGCTAACTTTCTATAGCCCCTCCAGGGCTATAATTCGGAAGGATGGTTAGCCTGTTGTGACAGTGCGAGAAACGGAAGGATTGGAGAGAAACGGAAGGGTTGAGTGAAACGGAAGGGTTGGAGTGAAACTGAAGGGTTGGAGTGAAACTGAGGGTTGGAGTGAAACTCAAGGGGTGGAGTGAAACGGAAGGGTTTGAGAGAAACTGAGGGTTGGAGTGAAACTGAAGAGTTGTTGAGAAAATGAAGAGTTGTTGAGATTAAAGAAGGTTTGTTGTAAGGGATGATCGCGCGCTTGCGGGGGGTGCAAGCGGTGACGATTCACCGCAATCCAAGGGGAGATTTCATTTGAGGCGGGGTGCTTTTATTGATGCGGGCGCTGGAACCAACTGAGCTGGAGCCGTACCGGGGAAAATTTCCGTGGCTGGATATTTTTTAGCCAGGTTCCTCTCCAGCAAACCGGGAGCGGTCCGGATCCATTTTCCCGGTAAGGGGAAAACGCCGGAACCGCATGGCCGCGATTTCAATCGCGAAACACTCCCGGTAACTACCTGCGCTGGTGGCGCATTTTCTTACGAAGCTTTTTATACTTGTGCTTGCGGATCTTTTTACAACGTTTTTTTACTACGCTTCCCATGCAAGCCTCCTTTCACTGAAGATGAGTTTATCGTCCAGAACCGCAGCGGGAAATCGCAAGATGTCTCCGCCAGGAACCATAGAAATTGTCGTTGCAGGCACGGGCCCGTCAACCGTGGCAGTTATAAAGCAATATCCGCGACTGAATTCATTTTCCCGGCGCTGAAACACCGAAAATCCTGAAGCCCCTGTTTGCCTTTCCGCCGCCGCCTGTACTCAGATTGCACCATGATCAGATAACGCCAGATCGATTTTCTCAAAATTGTTGTTGCAAACATGAAAACTTCCGCGGAAAGCATGTATCTAGAATCGATCGCAGGGAACTCCGGACGCACCATTATCAATGTTTAATGGGCTGTTTGTTGGATTTTCTTACGTGAAATGAGCTCAAGTTTCGGGCCGCCGCGTTTACGCGGTAAGCCGGGTGGTTCCACCTCCTCCCCCCTCCCGGCCTCAGGTCCAAGGGCCGCGCCGGCACCCCCCTGCCGCTGGCGCGGCCGTCTCATTTTTCAGGACTGTTTTTCTAACCCCTGTTTCGATTCTCCCCTTTTCTCTCGTTCCTATTGTGCGGCTAATGCAGCCTTCGAATCTCTGGCGCTCTTATCAGTTTGCTGAAAAATAAAAAGGCCCGCCGCCAGATGAGTGGCGACGGGCCTGACCCTTTTAAATCGATGAGGCTTGAAATTAACGCTAGTTCAACTGCTTTGCCGCGGCATAATAGAATGAGCTGCCCCAGCATCCGGAGGGCAATCCGCCAACACGCCAGATGCCGCCATAAGATGTGGTGCCGTTCGTTGGATCATAAACCAGACGTGCGCAGTTGGTACGGTTCAGAGGTGTATCGTCGCGCATGCTGTTCAGCATGTAGTACACGAAATTGTATTTTGCATCAGGGCCGGCAGACTGCAGGAACCACCATTTAGGATCGATATCGTGGGCCGTAGTCTGTCCCCAAACAGCAGAATCCTGCATGTTTCGTGAAGTGTACCAGTAGTAATTTGGAAGAGCATGGCCGGTGGAATCGGTCGGCAAATTTGCGAGCTGGGTCTGTGTGACGCCTACCCATTGTCCGTCCTGGACCGGAGCCTTAAAAGGATCCATAAACGAGGCAACGCCCGTAAGATATGCAATAGGTGTGGTCAGACGCTCAAGAGTCGGCGTCTTTGAACCAACTCCAGTTCCATAGGCAACTGCAAGGTTGTTGCTGGAGCACCATGGGTATTTGTTGGTATCGATATGATAAGTTTCCAGGCCGGTTGTGATGGTTCGCTGATCTGCTTTTGCACGCGCGACTTTCGCGCGTACCTGCGCCTCGAGGAAGTTGGGAACTGCGATTGCCGCAAGGATTGCGATAATCGCAACCACGATGAGCAGTTCAATGAGCGTGAACCCGTTTTTCAGGGCATTGAAGCTCTTGTTCATGATACTCTCCTTAACAATAAACAAAAATGGAAGCAAGTGGAAGCCATTAATTCACAGCCTCCGAATGTTTCGGGGGTGCTGCTAAATTTTCACACCAACGCAGGGAGCCGGTCCGGCGGGCATACTGCCGACCTTATATCCGGCCAGGCAAATGGATTGAAGCCGCATGCAATCTCCTCTTATAAATTTACCACAATATTTTCCGAAATTCGTGAATGAATTCAGCAAGAGCATCCGGCAAAATCAATATAAAAGCCTGCGGAAATTCCATTTTATCGCAAACCTGCATCGGCTCGAGTTAATTTTCATTCTTTTTAATAAGTAGATAGATTATCGAATTAAAGACAAGCGATAACTATATATCTATCAGTTGTTTGCGAGATTTGGTTTTCACCAGATGTCTCTTAATTCTTCACTTTTTCTTCGCGCAAATACATCCAAAGATGCTGCACAAGTCGCCCGGTTGGGCATAAATATGCTGGAATCTTTTCATCGAAGTATATTTCTTAGCACCCAATACGGCAACTATTCGTCGCCGTAACTTTCAAAAAAAATCCGGACGGCCGATGGCCGTCCGGCAAGAGGAAGGAGATGCACGTCGGAAATGCTGTTCTCTCTGGAAGAGGTCGGACCAGAGCTTTCAGGTTTCCAACGCCGTTCAATTCTCGAATGCGTTTAATCTGAAACTCTGTAGCGCAAATCCGGTGCCACCGATTTTGAGGCCATAGGACCGGCCAAAATCACACACCATCGCACGGCGAGGGCGGCTATGGCCGTCAACGAAGCTGGCGCTTCAAATCAATAGATATCAGCTATCTATAAACAAACCCGCCAGCAATCTTTAGAATACCTGACCAGGTTTCTCTTCCCTGCTATTGCGGCAGCATCTCCCGCAAAAATTGTCCCGTGTGACTTTCTGTCGCTTGTGATATCGCAAGCGGCGAACCGCATGCGACCAATTGGCCGCCTCCGGAACCAGCCTCTGGACCAAGGTCGATAATCCAATCAGCCTGACGGATGATTTCGAGGTTATGTTCAATGATGACCAGGCTGTATCCGGCTTTCACCAGTCGCCTGAAAACCTTCGACAGCACGTCGAGGTCAGACAGATGCAGTCCGGTTGTCGGCTCATCGAAAATCATCATCACGCCGCGCCCGTTTTCCTTAAGCGACAGAAACGAGGCCAGCTTCAGTCGCTGCGCCTCACCGCCTGAAAGCGTGCTTGTGTTCTGACCGAGGGTGAGGTAGCCAAGTCCCACTTCGCGCAGCGGCTCCAGGCGGCGGAGAATCGCCGGCTGCTCCACAAAAAATTCCGCTGCATCATCCACCGTCAGGCCGAGGATGTCGTCGATATTGCGCTCACGCCAGCGCACTTCAAGCACAGAAGGCAGGAATCGTTTCCCGCCGCAGACATCGCATGGCAGCGCGACTTCGGCAAGAAAGTGCATGTCGTAGACCACTACACCGCTGCCTTCGCACCGCTCGCAGCGGCCGCCCGGCACATTGAACGAGAAATCTGATTCCTTGATGCCCCGGGCTTTTGCGTCGCGGCTGGATGCCATGAGCTTGCGGATCACGTCGTACGCTTTTACATAGGTGACAGGATTGGACCGGGTGGAGCGTCCGATAGTTGACTGATCGACCAGCAGGACTTCGTAAAGCTTTTCAATGCCTTCAATTTTCTCGAATGCACCTACAGAATCGACAGGCCGCGAAACTGCCTTGTTGAACCCTTTGTAAAGCACATCGTGGATCAAAGTGCTTTTCCCGCTGCCCGACACGCCGGTAATGCAGACCCATTTGTGCAGGGGAATGCTGACGGTCACATTTTTGAGATTGTTGGCGTGGGCGTTCACAATGGTGATAAACGGGGCCGGGGCCTCGTGGCATGAATTGGCGCCGGTGGTCGTCTCCGGGACTTTGGTTTTTTTGCGCGCCTTCTTTGGTGCAACCGTGGGCTCGGTCATTCCATTGTGCATTGCAGAAAGCGGTTGCCGCTGAAGATACTGGGCCGTAAGCGATTTGCTGCCGTCTTCGAGCAGCTGCCCCGGTGTGCCTGAGAACATCAGTTCTCCGCCGTGGCTGCCGGCGGCAGGACCGATATCGATCAGGTTGTCGGCGCCGAGGATCAGTTCCGGATCGTGTTCTACCACCACCAGAGTGTTGCCCTTGTTGCGCAGGTCACGAAGAATCCCGAGAAGACGGCGACTGTCGCGCGGATGTAATCCGACCGTTGGTTCATCAAGCACGTACAGTGTTCTCGTGAGAGCTGTGCCAAGGGCGGTTGCAAGATTGATTCGCTGTGCCTCACCCCCCGAAAGGGTGCGGGCCTGGCGATCCAGGGAGAGATAATCGAGACCGACGCGCGACAGGTAAATGAGCCGTGCCCTGATCTCATTAAAAACCCGCCCGATAAGTTCTTCCTCATGGGAGGTGAGTTCCACCGACTCCCAAAATTCGAGGAGTTCCCGGATGCTCATCCTGTTAAGCTGACCAATATTGCGACGTGTAAACCCGGCCTTTTTTTCGGGAAGCCAGTACACATTCAGGGCTTCAGGAATGAGCCGGGTACCGCGGCAGCCCGGGCATGTGGTAAAATCCCTGTAGCGGGCAATGGTGATGCGTGACTGAACTTTGTACCGCTCCTCGGCAAGCTCATCAAAAAAGTGCTGAACGCCCCTGCCGTCCTTGCTGCCATACTTGATCACATCAAGCTGATCCGGGGACAGCTCGCTGAGTGGAACATCGAAGGGGATTTTAGCCGTCCGGAGAGTGTTTGTAAGCCACTTATAATTCGACCTGTAAGAGCCGCTGTTGAACGGCGCCACGGGATCTTCGTTCATCGTAAGCGAATGGTTTGGAAAAACCTTCTCCCAGTCCACGCCGGTCGCCTTGCCGAATCCAGTACATACCGGGCAAGCACCCAGCGGGGAATTGAAGGAAAACATGTTTGGATCCGGCCGACGGAATTCGCGTCCGCAGTTGTTGCACCGGAAACCGGAGTGGATGATGATCGGCCTGATCGCGCCCGATTCTGTCCGCTGGACCTTGTATCCGTCGTCTTCAATATTGGCATCGGCTTCGGCGACATAAACGTGAGCCGTGCCGCGCCCTGCCATGAAAGCTGCCGTGAGCGACGCCGAAAGGCGGTCGCGATCATCGGGACTGGCGACCGCGCGATCGACCACCACCGGAATGAATGGCTGCGTGAGGATAGCATTGAGCGGCCCTCCTTCAAGATCCTCGATCGACACAAATGGACGGCCGCCCTCTGCATTCCCGCCGGTGTAAATGCGCGTGAATCCTCCGCGCAGAAGCTCTGATTTGAAAGCCTCGGGGCTCACGTTCGCCGCCTGGGGCACGGGAGCCACCACATAGACCCGGCGACCTGCCAGTTTGCGGGTCAGCCAGTCGGCGGAAGACGACGGCGTATCTTCCTCGACGGGGATATCGCAATGGGGACAAATGGTCGTTCCGCCCTTTGCGAAAAGAAGACGGAGATAGTCATGGATTTCGGTGGCGGTTCCAATGGTACTGCGCGCATTCTTGATGCTGTTTTTCTGCTCGATGGCGATTGCGGGCTGGATATTGCGGACATGATCGACGTCTGGCCGCTCCATCTTCTCGATAAACTGCCGCGCATAGGTGCTCATGCTCTCTACGAAACGGCGCTGGCCTTCGGCATAAAGGGTATCAAAAGCGAGGGAAGATTTTCCGCTGCCAGACGGCCCCGTGATCACCGTGAGCTGCCTTTGCGGAATATCAACACTGATGTTCTTAAGGTTGTGAGTCCGCGCACCCACAATTTCGATAGATTTGGAAGCCATTAGCCTGAACAGCTACAAATGATGCCACAGACTACTCAAAGTTGCGGGCTTCGCATATACCTCTGCGCATTCTCCGGGTTTGGCTGCCGTTAAATACTCCGCCGCCTGCAACGGTAACTTCATCCTCCATGCACGAAACCTTTTTCGAAATGCTCGAACATACCCGCCTGGTCGATCGCGTCCTCTTCTGGACCGCTCTCCTTCTGCCGGTGTTCACCGCGGGCATGGTTTACCTGCTGCGCAATGAAAACGTCGTGAAACGAAACCGCCACCGGTGGGTGCTTGGGGTTCTTGCGGGACCGGCGCTTCTGGTTCTCTGGAAAATTTATAACGCCATTGAGGATCACTACGGGCTCGACAGCGTAAAAGCTCTTTTGTTGAACGTGGCGGTTTTTGCTGCTGCCGCGTTAATAATTACCGGCGTCCGAATTCTGCTCCGCGCATTGCTGACCACCCCGCCTCCGCCCCCTGCCATCACCGGCTCGATTCCAAGCCAGCGCTTTACAACATCACGCATGCGCGCCCTCTACCCCGAAGCTGCCGCAGTGCCATCTGCTTCCCCGGTTCCACCAGTTCCAGTCGCGCCGGCAGAAACATCTGAGCCTGGCCTTGCGCCAATTTCGCCGCCACCGGCGCCGCTTTCGCCTCCACTGCCATGATGTACGATGATCGCTACCTGGAGTATGTGGAGCTTTTTAATGAGCGCGATTTTTACGACTGCCACGAAGTACTCGAAGACCTCTGGCTGGACAATGACGGTCCAGACCGCCGTTTTTACCAGGGGCTGATTCACCTGGCAAGCGCCTTCCTGCTGCTGCTTCGGGGCAAACTCAACGGAAGCCGGGCACGCTTCGCGTCAACAATCGTCTACCTTTCGGAATATCCCGAACACTTCCACGGGCTGGACGTTTCCGATCTGAAAACAAATGCCAGTTTCTGGCTAAATGAGTTAAACCAGTCTGCGCAGACGACCTATCGCGAATCGCAGGTTCCAATCCTGAAGCTGGCGTAACCCACGATCGATCCGGGGCTTGTGCAGCCCTTAGGACTCTGCGCTTTCGCGTTTATTTTTGCTTCTTTGCAGGCGCGCGCCTAAAACGAATGTTCCATTTCGCCCCCGGTAAATCTCAGCACACCTCTATGGGATTGTTCTCTCTCACCAGCGATTTTGAACCGGGCGGCGACCAGCCGCAGGCCATTGACAGCCTTGTAGCAGGCATTGAATCCGGACGCAAACACCAGGTGCTTCTTGGGGTGACCGGAAGCGGCAAGACCTTTACCATGGCGCAGGTGATTAACCGCGTTGAACGCCCGGCGCTCGTTCTTGCTCATAACAAAACCCTAGCGGCCCAGCTCTATCGCGAGTTCAAAGAACTTTTCCCTCAGAATGCGGTCGAGTATTTCGTAAGTTATTACGATTATTACCAGCCTGAGGCCTACATCCCGAGTTCCGACACATTTATCGAAAAGGATTCGGCGATTAATGACGAACTCGACAAAATGCGCCTGGCTGCCACCAAGCATCTCATCGAGCGCCGCGACGTCATTGTTGTTTCAAGCGTGAGTTGCATCTACGGTATTGGTTCGCCTACGGACTACGGGCACCTGCGCGTGTTTCTGGAAGAAGGAATGCAGGAATCGCGCAACGATCTGCTGAAACGATTCGTCGGAATCCAGTATTCGCGCAACGATTTTGATTTCCATCGCGGTACGTTCCGAGTCCGCGGCGACATTGTGGACATTTTTCCCGCCTATGAAGAAAAAATCGCGATCCGCATCGAGTTCTTCGGCAATGAAATTGAGTCCCTCAGTGAAATTGATCCACTGACCGGGACCAAACTCCGCGGACTTCGCCGGTCGGTGATTTATCCCAGCAGCCACTACGTTACTGACCGTCCCAAGCTCGAGCGCGCCATTCATACCATCGAGCAGGAACTTGAAGACCGGCTGCTTGAACTTCACTCATCAAACCGCCTTCTCGAAGCCATGCGCCTTGAGCAGCGCATCAAGTATGATCTCGAAATGATCCAGGAAATGGGCACCTGCAGCGGCATCGAAAACTATTCCCGCCACATTACCGGACGCAAACCCGGCGAACCCCCTTACACGCTGCTGGATTATTTTCCGAAAGACTTCGTGCTGTTTGTAGACGAAAGCCATTCGACCCTTCCCCAGGTGCGCGCCATGTACGAAGGCGACCGCAGCCGCAAAACCGTGCTGGTGGAGCACGGGTTCCGACTGCCCAGTGCACTCGACAATCGACCACTGAAAAGCCCGGAATTTGACGAACGGGTGAACCAGGTGGTGTATGTGAGCGCGACGCCTGCCGACACCGAACTGGAACGCGCACAGGGAATCATTGTCGAGCAGATCATTCGCCCCACCGGCCTGATCGATCCGCCTATCACGATTAAACCGGCCCGCGGGCAGGTTGAGGATCTTGTTGGAGAAATCAGGCCGAGAGTTGATCGCGGCGAACGGGTGCTGGTGACCTGTCTCACGAAACGCAGCAGCGAGGATTTGTGCGAGTACATTACCGAACTGGGCATTAAGGCAAAATATCTGCACTCTGATATCGACGCCATCGAACGCACGGAGATCATCCGGGACCTGCGCCTTGGCAAATTTGACGTGCTGATCGGTATCAATCTCCTCCGCGAAGGGCTCGACCTTCCGGAAGTTTCTCTTGTTGCAATTCTTGACGCCGACAAGGAGGGCTTTCTCCGCGGAAAAACCGCCCTGATCCAGACCTGTGGCCGCGCCGCCCGCAATGTGAACGGGCAGGTGATCATGTATGCCGATCACATGACGGATGCCATCCACAAGACCCTGGAAGAAACAGATCGGCGCCGCACCCGCCAGATGGAATACAATACGGAGCATGGCATTACGCCGCGGAGCGTCCAGAAGAACATTACCAACATTCTCGACACTGTTTACGAAGCGGATTACAGCGATATCCCCGAAGCAGCCGAGGCCAGCGGAGAACTGATAGATGTGGCGGCTTTGCCGGCTATGATCGAAGAGCTGCGCAAGGAGATGAAAGACGCGGCCAAAAAACTGGAGTTCGAGCGAGCGGCGGGAATCCGCGACCGGGTTCTAGTGCTGGAAAAAGCATTCGTGAGCCGCGGGACAGCCATCCCCGCTGCGCAGCTGCAGAATGCACTGGTCGGGACAAAGTTTTCCACGGCGGCCAATTCCGGATCCAGAGGTACGCACAACTCGGCCAGAACCAAAGCGAACCCCTACCCGAAAAAGGGCCGCTCCCGCCGCCCGAAATTCTGAACTCGTCTCCTTAGACCGATGGATTTATGGTTTCAGCTTTCGAATCGATCTTAGCGGATATCAATAACTGCCATTCCGGCAGACCGGGCGGCCTGGACCCCAAGATCTGCATCCTCAAAAACCAGGCATTTTTCCGGATCTATCTTGAGTCTCCGCGCCGCTTCGAGGAAAATGTCCGGGTCGGGCTTTCCATGAGGCACCTCATCAGCGGTGACCACTGCTTGAAAATATTGCGCAAGATTTAGCAGTTCCAGTGTCCGCACGCAATTGCGCCGCGTGCCGCCTGTCGCAACCGCCATGGGCAACCGGCCATGGTAAAGCTTCACGATTTCTGCAACGGGAGCGATGACTGTGACTTCGGGAAGGTACTGCTGGAAAAGCTCTTCCTTATAGTGAGAAACGGCATCCACATCCATGTTGCAGCGGTGGCGTTCGTTCAATAAAGTCACGATCTGGGCGGAAGGCATGCCCGCGAGCTCGTAAAAAACGGTTTCGGGGAAGAACTGAGCATGGGGGCCGAGCGCCGTCTGCCAGGCTTTATAATGCAGCGGCATAGTGTCTGCTATAGTACCATCACAGTCGAAGATTAGCCCTTCAACATTCTCTGGAATTGCAAAGTGGGTCATGCCGGTGATTACATGGGAAGCCGGTAAAATGGTCACTTTGCACTGCGGAACAATGTTGATTTGCCGTAATCAGCACTGAGGCTTTATGCATACGATTCAAGAGAACTGGAGAACATAATCCGATGGCAAACAAGAAACTGGCTTTCGTTTTTCCCGGACAGGGAGCGCAGGTGGTCGGCATGGGAAAAGACCTGGCCGAGCACAGCGCAGAAATGCTGCACTTCTTTGAAGAGGCAGAAAAAACAATCGGCTGGCCTATCGGGGATATTATGTTTCACGGTCCTGAAGACGAGCTGAAAGAAACCAAAAATGCGCAACCGGCGCTGTTTCTCCTCGAAGTTGCACTGCTGCGGGCATTGACCGAACTGGATGTTCGGCCGTCAATAGTCGCGGGGCACAGTGTCGGGGAATATGCCGCCTATGTGGCGGCGGAGGTTCTGGATTATGGACATGCACTGTGGCTGGTGAAGCAGCGGGGTACGCTGATGGGAGAAGCGGGGAGCGAAAATCCGGGCGGAATGGTCGCGATTATTGGACTCGACGACAATCTGGTGGAAGCCGCCTGCAGAAACGCGGAGGGCAACGTATGGGTTGCGAACTATAATTCTCCTGGACAGGTTGTTATTACCGGCGACCACGACTCGCTGAAAAAGGCAGTGGAACTTTGCAAGCAATCGGGGGCCAAACGATGCGTGAACCTGCCGGTGTCGGGCGCGTTCCA
>Ga0164242_10005313_pt1 | contig 14352 bp, 11 predicted proteins | sample OricomgcompostMG_FD_108783 | JGI IMG/M metagenome (GOLD analysis project Ga0164242, IMG submission 108783) | Miracle-Growth compost microbial communities from Emeryville, California, USA - Original compost - Miracle growth compost (MG) ... | reverse complement strand
GTCGACCTTCAAAATCTCGAAAGCGCTGCGCGAGGTTTGAAGGTCGACGGGATCACCCGCCGCAGCGGACTTTTCCCGACGTCCTACGCGTTGCAGGCTCAGAACTGGCACGGGACACTCAATCTCGACAAGACGAAGGATTGGCAGCTTCATTATTCACCCAGCGCTGCCGTCCCGAAGTTTGACTTCAAGGATGTGCCGTATAAGACTGCGGCCGAGTTCTATCGGACCGTTATCGGTTCGGACGATATGGTGTCTCAACTGGCGCTCTCCGGGGTACGGCAGAATCACGGTTTTGGACCCGGCGCATACCTTCTCCAGAACTGGATTCCCGCTTATCAGGCATTGCGTTCGCAACTGAGCGAGAGTCAGCGCGTGCACGTCGAGGCGGTCCTGCTGTTGCTTGGATATGTTCATGCCGACGAAGATTACATGCCGATGCAGCGCATGCTCTCGGGGCATCCGAATTTTCTTGCGGATGTGAAATCGACCGCGGCCGGAATTGCATTTCTGTTCCCGGAGCATCCGGCGGCGGAGACATGGTCGGACGAATGGGAAGCTTACCTTCGATTGAACACTCGATATCACACTCGTCCGGAGGTAAAGGAGTGGAATGCGAGGGGTGGACGATGGACGGAGAATTTGGGCACGTACGTCTAGGCGTCGCTGCGGCCCGCAACTTGGGCATCTTTCCTGCTGAAGGTGCGCGATGGACATGAGCGATTGTGCACACCGCAATTGGTTTCGGTGAGCGACTGGCTGATCAATACGCTGAGCGCTCCCTTTGCGGGAGAGAATGAAGTGATGCTGAAGCGAATGGAGGCGAAGATCGCGCTCAATCCCGACTTTGCGCGAGCTTACTGGGGCATCGTTCGACCATCCGAAGGACCTCGACGTGTCTTTCCTCCATTGGGAGCGCACTCCGAGGGAAGAAAGACTCCGCGGTCGATGTGGTACATGGGTGCGGCGATGCGCAACTACAGTCCATTAGTGGCGGAGCATCTGATGTGGGCGGCGCGACCGACAGATCAGGACATGGAGGTTCCACTCACCGCGCCGGATCCGTATGCGGTAATGTATCAGCAGCCGGATAACTACGGGACTAACCCCCATCTGCGGACGGCGAAGTACACCGGCTATGGCATTACGCTGCGGGCCGAAGTGGACACGCCGCACGAGCTCTCCGTACACCTGATCCAGGTCGACGATGGTCCGAACTATCGGTGGGGCATTGCGGGGGAGGGCGGCTGCGGCGTGATCTATTTCTATGCTAACGGCAAGGGCTACAGCCATAACGCGCGGGAGGACGTAGGGGATCGCGCAGTCGAAGATACAGATCTTGCCACGAATTTCGGGGTTTGGAAAGACGGTGTCTTTCGATCCGTCGGCCGGAATGTTCTTTCGCGACCTCATTATGATCTGCGGTTCGCGCAGTTTGCAGAGATCGTTCCGCGCCAAGGGCCGGCGGCCTATTCCTGGCCGGAATATGTGAGCCGAAGCGTGATGTTGGCGGGAGATGATTATTTCCTTGTTCACGACAAGGTCTCCGATCCTCAGGTCAAGCATCGGTTCTCGTGGTTCGTCAGCAAGGGTGATGAGTTTCCACACATCACAATGCTCACCGGTCCACAAAGGCGTGAGATCGGTCTCGGCACCTCAGTCGAAACAGAGGCAACGTCGGGCAGATGGATAGACGGAGCGGGAGATTCGCTGGCAGTGGTCACGTATAAGGAAGGGATTCAGGGGCAGGTTGCGCCGTTCGGCGGGCGAGTGACGCTGCCGGGTGGAAGTGATCTCCTTTTCGCGAGCCAGAAGACGATCCAGTTTCACGAAATCGACAGCTCGTTCCGCGGGACCTCGGGGATCATCCGCAAGAGCCAGCACCTGATCGAGATGGCATTGTTTCATGGGACTCATATCGCGGCCGCTGGCTTGAGCTTCGACACGCCCGACGGCGACCTTGGGATATCGGCGAGGATCACAACTTCAGTAGCGGCTGGCGTGGCTGAGGGCTACTTCTTCGCGCCGTCGGTGTCGACGGTTGAGATTGGCCTGCCTTCGAATGCCGAGAGGATGACGCTTTACATCGATGGTACGCATGTGAGCAGCGCCCGGGACGGCAGGATTGCGGCCGCGCTTCCGCCAGGGGCGCACCGGTGGGAGTTGACCGCAGGTCTGCCGGTTCCGCTGCCTCCGTTGGTCGAGTGGACGGAGTACATGAGCGGCGGCGTTATCGTCCATGGCGTCCCGTGGCCGCAGGCTCCGGCTATAAACTAGAGATTAGCGATGACGACGCGCGCACGTGGCGACCAGCGGGCGGCTTGGCAATGACTCCGGTTTTCACGTTATCAGGACTGATCAACGGGAAGAAATATCATGCGCGGATCTTCGCGACAAACGCGGAGTACACGAGCGCGGCCGGCCAAGAGTATCCACTCTACATCACGCAAGACACACCGCCGCCGCCTGACGGGTTGTGCATCGAACTCGCGGCGGGATCGGCGAGGCTGACCTGGGGCGAGGTCCTCGGCGTCACGGAGTACCGCTTGTATCGGAGGAAGCGCGGACAGACGCAGTTTACGGTTGTCTATTTCGGACGAGCAATGGCATGGAAGGATGTGGACGCGTCCATCTTGCCCTCAACAAGCTCCCCGAGGGATGCGGCGGATACTGGCAAGGCTACGCCTGCTGAGATCGAGTATTGCGTGGCTTCGAGCAATCACAATGGGGAAGGTAAGCGCTCACGCATTGTAAATACGGACCCGGTATCGTGGAGAAACTGGAACCCGAACGGCGACGAGCCGTTCCGACGTACCGTCGAGCGCACGGAAGGTCCATTGCCCAACGATGGAATCGGTCGCTACTACCCAGATTAGATCAAAATCGAACATTCGCAGCGAACTCTCACCACGTTTGGAGCAGCACGATGATTCAGCGCCAGGCCATAGCGGCGCATCCGGCGTCAGTCCCCGCATGGGGAGCGCCAGTGGAGTAGTACGCTTATTTTAGGGAGAATTCGAGCCAATCCAATGTTGGTGGCCACGGTTCTATAGATTTACCTCAGCGCCGATGATGGAGAGACGGTTTAAGACGTTGGCTTGGACGTCGTGGAATGGTTACAGCCGCAGGAGGAGCGGATAACCAGAGTTGCATCCAGAAGCACACGCTTGCTTAGGAGCTTAGTCTTAGCATCGAACCGACTTAGGAGTCGTTGCTCCGCCTGCTTGCCGATCTCGGCTGCAGGTTGCACTACTACGGTTAAGGCGAGGGGCGAAGGAGGCAATGAGTTGAATCTCATCGAACCCAATGAAGGCAATCTGATCAGGCATGCGGATGCCGCGCTCAGTGAGACCCGACACGGTCTCAATGGTGTGAGTTTGTTGAGGATGAAAATGGGAGTCGGGGGATGCTTCATGGTGAGCCAGCGTCTCAGCTGCGCCTTGATGCCGCTGTTATCGGGATCGATTATCTCAAGCATCTGGGGTAGTTAGCCTCCTTTATTGCGGTAGAGTAGCCCCTCATGCGTTGCTGCATCGAGTAGAGTTGGCGATAATATCGAGGCAGGCGAGCCCATGTTCGGCTTCACAGGCATAGTGGCGATTCTTGACTAGGATCGAGTCGTACTCCGCATTTTCGATCGGCTGATCGCAGGCCACGATCGGTGTATGCACGAACTATGGCGAAAGAGCAGCCAGGCCCGCTCCGGGTACAACTGTCAAGCCATCAATCTGATGATTGAGGAGGGAGGAAATTTCCCCGGCTTCTACCTTCTGATGCCATCGGTAAATCCGATGATTGAGGTATAGCCGGCATGACGCAGCGCTTTTTGGATGGCCCGCACACAAACACTTATGAACGGGCCGCCAATATCAGGCATCATGAGGCCGACGGTACCGCTGTATCTCAGTTTTGCGCTGCAGGCGAGCTCGTTAGGCTGATAGCCGAGTTGTTCCCACCGCCGTTCGGATGCGCGCCGCGGTCTTATCGCTTACGTAGCCTTGACCGCTGAGAGCGCGAGAAGCCGTGCCCAGTCCCACGCTAGCCAGCCTCGCGATGTAACTAGGGTCGGCATAGAGTTTGATGATTTTGACGGGGCACCATTCGCAATGGATTCCCCTCATCCCGAACAGATATTACACGACACTAGCCCTGACTACACCGAGTTACACCGTTTGGAACCAAAGGTGCAAGAATCGTCCCGAAGGAGTGGAGAGCACTTGAAATGGCAATATAGGATGGCGGTATCCGAAACGATTCCGTCAAAGCAGAATGATATTCTGCCGTGCCCGATCAATTGGATGATGATAGGACGGTTATCGAAGATGGCTTGCGCTGTGTAAATATCCCGTAGCTACAGATAGCGAAATAGCAGATGGCCGGCAGTAGGAAGGATCGGTGCAGTCCGATGCGATCGGCTAATGCACCCTGCGCAAGTGGGATAAGTGCGCCTCCGACGAGGGCCGCAACCAAGAGACCTGATGCTTTTTCTGTAAGCGGGCCTAGACCGGCAATCGCTGTGGTGAAAATGATGGGGACCATCACAGAATTGCATAGGCCCACCGCAAGCAAGCTGAAGGCGGCTAAATCTCCTGTGGACAAGATGGATGTCAGAACCAAAGAGAAGGCGCAAGCAGCCGCAATGGATAATACGCTTTGCGGACGGAGCGACTTAAGGGCCATCCAACCGACAAAGCGACCGATCATGGCGCCACCGCCATAAAGAGAGGCGAGGAAGGCAGCGCGTTGAAGCGAGAGAAATGAGGTGTCGGGCTGGCGAAGGAAATTGATCATCAGGCCACCAATGGCGATCTCTGTGCCGACGTAAAGGAACATCGTGACCACGCCGAAGAAAGCGCGTGGGTGGTGACGGAGATCTCGATACCGCGCGGTTGGGGATCCCGCGGAAGTAGGCATGTGGATTGCAGGAAAGTGAATTGTCAGGATCACAACAGCAAGACAGGCTAAACCGGCCGCGATAAAGAGATAGGGATGGCTGAGATCTGCCGCTGTCGGCTTGGCGTGAGAACTGTCGAACAGAATGAACCAGGCCCCAAACGTCGGAGCAAGCATGGCCCCGAAGGAATTGACCCCAAGTGCGAGGCTGAAGCGACTAGACGCCGAAGATTCGGGACCAAGCAGGGATATGTATGGTCCAGCCGCAGTTTGCAAAATTGTACTGCCAGAGGCCATAGCAACCAATGCGCAAAGAAATGAAGGAAAGGTAGCCAGGATCGAAGCACCGACGAAACAAAGCGCCGCCGCAGACATGGTCAGGAGTCCCATAAACATGGTGACTTTATACCCGAGTCTTGCAACGAAGTAGCTGGCCGGAAAGGAGCAGACGAAGCATGTGGAAAAGAAACTGAATTGAACCAAGGTGGCAGAGCGATATGAGAGGTGAAAAATAGAACGGAAGTCGGCAACAAGAACATCATTGAGCGCTGTCAGAAATCCCCATGTAAAAAATAGAACCACAATAATCACAAAGACGCTGCGATAGTTCGACGTGGAGAGATGCGTGGGAGAGGGAGATGTCATTTCTGGTCGAGTGGGAGCTAGGACTCATAAGACAGGGTATCTCAGAAACTTGCCTTCAGGTCCAATTCGAAGATTCAAAAAAGCGTGCTTGCCAAGCTCTATCTAGCTTGTCGCTAGTTGTCTAGTCCCGGCATTTGATGATGCATGCTTATGCCGAGGCTGAAGGTGGCACTACGGGGGGCAAGTCCACACCGAGGCGCTATCACGACAGCGGCAGCCATCGAAGAATACAACACAGTCAACAGAGCCTGAGAACATTGGGTCACTGTCAGTGCATCAATCCGAAGCCCGTTGCCAACCGGAGGAAGCAACGGGCTCGCGCAGAAAAAAAGCAAAGATTCATGTAGATTTTTATCAACAAGTATTTAGTATATGGAATCGTTTCACAAATAAAAGAACTATTGACAAATGTTTTAAAACGAATTCTATTGTCATATTGTTCCTAAAATGCGATAGTATTGCGCGTCGCCCGTATTTATCGCTATGTTTCCATTTGCTAATAAAAACGTTTCCACTAAGGAAGTTGATCGTCGATGAATCATTTATTCATAGAAAGCAAAAGGGATGCCACCCAACGGTTGACTCTTTTGTTCCGAATGATGTGGCTTACCTTGGTTTGTGTTTCCTGCGTGGTCTTGCCATCAGGCGTTGCCCACGGAAAGTTCCGACTTGTGACTATCTTCAGCGATCATATGGTGCTCCAAAGAGATTCCAAAGTTGCTATACGGGGCAATGCTGATGCGGTTGAGAAATTACTCTGGCCTTTTCGGATGGAGATGCCGCGGCTATGACTTCTGCAGACGTGAATGGTCGATGGGTTGCCACGCTTAACGGCCTTCGCTCTGGGGAGGCATTTACGCTCACCGTAAAAGGCAAGACCGATAGCGTTGTTCTAAACGACATTCTGGTGGGTGATGCCCGGGTATGCTTAGGGCAATCAAACATGGAATACCAATTGACAGATCAGGATGAGATTCAAGGACCTGGTGATTCCCAACTCCGCTATCTTCTAGTGCCAAAGAATACCTCTCTCGATGCTGTCGATGAGATCAAAAATGATGCGCACTGGGTTGCGGCTTCTCCCAGGATGCTTGCAGCTTTTTCGGCAGTTAGCCACTACTTCGGAAAAAGCTGCGACAGGAAACAGGAATTCCGATGGGGTTGATTCATACTTCTTGGGGCGGTACAGCGGCAGAACTTTGGATGCCGATAGACGCATTTGATGATACGCCGCAGCTTAGGGATAAGGTGCATGGTCAAATTGACGCCGCTCGCAATTTTGATCAGGATGCTGCGCAATTTGCCGAGGCATTCCCCGCATGGGAAAAAGGTGACGGTTCCATCGATCCGGGTAATGAGAGCTTCGAACCGAGCTGGGCGAGCCCTGATTTTGATGCCAGTGACCGGACGAGAGTGGCTTTTTCTAGCGATTGGACAAGCCTTCAGGTTCCGAACAGAGGAGTGATTTGGATTCGGCAGACGATTCTTGTGCTGCCAAATTTAACAGGTCAGAATTTGCAAATCAATCTGTATGTGATTTCTGGTTTCGATACAACATACTTCAACGGAGAAAAGGTTGGGCAGGGCGGCATGACTTCACCGTATTTTTGGGGTGGAGCATGTGCATACACAGTTCCTGGACATTTAGTGAAGGTTGGGAATAATTTGCTCGCTATTCGCGTCGTGACCCAGTTTGCCAAAAGTCATCCTTTTGGATTTACGAATAGACTGAATGGCAAAATCAATTCTGCTACCGTGTCACCATGGGTGGCGAAAGTGGAGACAGCATTTACGCCGCCGCCACACGACGCGTCGGCAGCAGAGTCAAAGTCGCCTCAAACCCAGAAGGAGCGAACCTCTTCAATCGCGATGGACTTCCCGGTTCTCCTTTTAGAACAGATACATGGACAACACCAACGGTCAGTAACTAGTAGTTAACTTTAAGATGCCGATCAATATGATGCGGGCAACTTCATTTAGAGCACAGGAAAAAGTAACAGGATGAAATTCCATGAGACTAGGAGACACACATTCATGATGGATCGGCGTGAGTTTGCAAAAGGAACTATATCTGCGCTCGCTGCGATTCAGGGCCCCTCTCTATTGGCTGCTGCGAGCGGCATGGCATCTGCGTCGGAGGCACAGTTTCATGAGTTTCGACTACACGACTATCTGCATATTTATGACTATCCCGAAGAGCTTTTGAGCTATCCCCTAAAATTCTCGGCTGGAACAACGAAAAAAAATAATCTGTGCTTGTTTATTAAAGGGACCAAGAACCCGGTTGTTCTGCAATTTGCGGATGTGCAGGAAGTGGATGGTTTTTTGCGTAGCGCGACACTGCATTTCCGTACAGGCCTGAAACAGGGCGAGACAAAGAGTTTCGTGCTGACCCAAAGTGCAGAGACGCCGGTCCCCGATGTTGAGCCGATCGCAACGCGGGCTGTCGGGAACGATCGGCTTGCGCTTCTGGCCAACCAGATGCAGATTCTTGTTCCGGGGAGCGGAAGCCGCACATTGAATATGCCTGTTTCTGAGGTTCCCGCGCCGCTGCTGGCTATTGCGAGGGAGAAAGACAGATGGGTGGGATCAGGAAAACTAGTGGGGCCGAGCAGCCTCGTTGTGCAAACGATAGATGCTCACGTTGTAGAGCACGGGCCGCTATTTCTGAAGTACGCCGTTCAATATACTTTTAGTGAAGGCCGTTCGTACAAGGTGCAATTGACGATCCAGCATAATGAGTCCTATGTCGCGATTGATGAATATGCAACCTTACTGGGGCCGGATGATCATTTGGAGTTTCAATTCTCCTACAAGCAAGGAGTTGATCCCAATGGTCGTTTGTTGATGGCAAACGGAGGCTATAGCACCGGAGGGTCGCAGCAGGGAGCGAGTGGAGCATATAACAAGAAAGTAAATCCCAAGGGGATGCTGCCGATTAAGCTCGGCATTTACACGCCGAACTCAATCAACCTTCCCAGAGCCATTGCTTTTTGGAATGACAATGGAGACAACGCCATTCTGTTTGCACTTAGCAGACTTCCCGAATGGAAAACAAGTCAACGTGCCTTGTGGAGCGTCAATACTCTTCCCGACAATCTGGAGTTCTATGCTGAGCCAAACAATGGCGATAAGTACGTTCGTTTAAGGATTGTTGGGAAGGAACGCCACTGGGTTATTGGTCTTATTCCGCGTGATGCAATGATCGCGCATGGTTGGACGATGGGAGAGATGCAAACTACTCCTCGTCCGCCTCAACACATATGGAAAATTGACAGTTCGATGCAGGGGATGATTCCGTATGGTGCGGGACCAGAAGTCAGACTCTTACAGAAGCTTAATGACTTCAGCCTAAATCTCTACAAAGACTTTATCTTCGATTTTCCGGAAGATTCTCGATCGGTGGCATTCAGTTTACCGTATACCGACATCTTTCCAGAACCAATGACTGCCGCCGAGTATCTGCGCACCTATGAGTTTCTTGCACAGGTAGGATGGGATTTCTCAGGCGAAATGGGCGCAAATCACTGGGGATGGTCCATTCATCCGCAGGCGATCAATTACGCCTATAACAGCGCTAAGTGGACAGCGGAAGAGCGACAACGAGCTCGTTCGCGGATGGTTTTGGCTGCTTATCTTATGGAACTCGATACGGCCATGCCTCAATCCTCCATGCTTGGCGGGCATCCGAACTTTGCAGTTGAATATAAGGCAATATTGGGGGTCTTGGCTGGACTCTTTCCACAGCAGCCTCATGCGTCACGCTGGCGTGACACGTATCTGCGGTTCTGGAGTGAATATCTTGATCGTTATGTGCGCAAAGATGATCCGGAGACAGGCGCAAAACCAGGGCGCTTTACAGAAAGCATTGCATGCTACAGCTACGGAAGCATGGAAGCGATTTGCATGGCGGCTGCCGGATTTAAGCAGTTTGATGGGACGCAGCTCCTCGACCGCCAGACATTCCGCGATTGGATGCGATGGGATATGGAGAGTCGTCTTCCATTTCGGCTGGAAGGTGCGCGTATTGTTCCGCCACAAGGCGCTCATGCCGCCACCTCGATTCTTTCACCAGGAGGCCGCTGGTATAACACGTCCTATGATGTGGCTCAGTTGTTAAAAGATACAGCTCCATCACTCTCTGACCAGATGCTGTGGGCACTTACGAACGGCGCTGAAGGGAAGCTGCCGGATGGATTGAAGTCGGAAGTGTTCATGGATTATGGCCCTGTTTTCCGCTACGATTTTGGTGGCCCGGATGAAGCCTATCTTCATATGCAGCAACTGAACGGAATAGGATACCGGTGGTCACCCGCCAGCAATGGAACTCTCTACTTTGCGGCAAAGGGCAAAGTATGGAGCTGGAACCGGATTGAGGCCAATGGGGACAATCTCGATATTTTCCCTGCTTCCAGATATGAAAGTAGGTCGAGCATCGCTCGGCCCCAGTGTTGCGACTGAAGTGCTGTACAGCTTTGGTTTTGCGCAGTGCTATCGTGCAATCGCAACAAACCAGAATGGGGGTTCACCCTACCGGTCCCGTTGCGTGATGCTGATTCGCGGAGATTATGTTGCAATCCACGATGAATTGGAAAGCGGAGCGGAAGGAAAGTTCAACTGGACCAACGAGGCCAATGGCCTGGTATGGCAAGTATTTGGTGATACAGAGTTCCAGAAGCCGATCAAGTCCTTCACCAATGATGAGCGGTTTCTGTTGATGCTGACTGACGATCAAATACGGGACTTTTCGCTTCCAAAATCCACCTTTTCAATTCGATCTGATGGGCAATTTTTCGTGCCTGTAGCTGGCCGCTATAAGTTTCGTACAACGTGGAAAACGCACACACAAGATGTTCCCGAGGAGGACACTGTCCGGCTTTATATGGACGATCATAAGATATTTGATAGCAAGGGGCCTAGCACAGCGGAGGTCGAATTGGAGGCCCGTCCATATGCACTCCGCTTTGAGTACGTACATGCATCCAACAAACCTCCATATCTGTCATTGGCATGTATGCGGCCGGATAAGCCTAACTACGAACAGCTTGATAACTCAAACTTTGGCACTCAGCACCCGATGCCATTTATCCAGCAGGTACACGGCGGTCCTGGAAATCAACTGCATATTGTCGCTCCGGAAAAATTGGATGTTGCGAAGGTCTCGTCCGGTGCACGGATTGGAAGCGCCGAATTTGTGTTGTTCTCTGACGTTTCTGCCACTGAGGGAGATGAAAGCTTGCATTTTCCCGGCAAAGCAGGCTACGCCAGCAATGGAGCTGTTGCATTTTTTGAAGGAACGCACATTGAGAGGAATGGCCTTGGCCTCTCGCGATCAGACGGAGACTTTGGGGCAAGCGTGAAATTGACAAAGCCTAACGTGCTGGAAGGGCATGTGGCGGGTCGGTCTGGCGGAACGCTCCATATTCATCTTCCTGCACAATTCCCTGTGGAAGGCCTAAAGGTTACGTTCGACGGCCATAATGTACCGGTCACGGTAGAAGAATCGATTCTAGCTATGCCGGTCACGGTGAAACAAAGCGACGGCGTGAAAACATACAGGATTACGGCATAGTCATTAATTCCTGCTCCCAAGATGGAGTGGCAATTATCCAGATGCTTCGAAAAGATTACTGAGGAGTCAGATTATATGAATGGTGAAAAACAATCCGCCCAGGCTGTGAGGATGCGCTCTCTACGTTCTGTCTTTTTGGGAATGGCCGTTGCCTGCTATTCCATAACGCATGCCGGATTTGCCAAAGAGCCTGTGACTTCTCATCCTTCTAAGCCAGGCATCTTCGGCATTGGCTTTACCAATGTTACTGACAGCTCCGCGCGTCTGGTATTCACAACTAGCGAGCCGATGGGCGCAACCGTTGATGTATTCGATGGTCAGATAAAGATATTGCATCGGTCGGAGGTTTCCTTTGAGGAGATTCATGCGTTCGACCTCGATAGCCTCTCCAGGCAGAAGGAATATCGAGTGATGATCTCGGCTAGGGGAAAGGAAGGGGATACCGCATTGGCTGAGACGACACTAATGCCATTGCTTCGTCCTCCTTCGCTGCATCGGTGGCCTGGATACACAATCTTCAGCAGCACTATTAGCGGTGATGGAGATAATCCCGCTGTTCTCGATTTGCTGGCGCAGAGCGGTGCGCGTATGGCAAGAGTCGAAATCGGTTGGGATGGGGTATATCCGCAACGAGGACACCTGAACCAGGCATACCTTGACCGGATGCTCAAGCGCGTCGCTGAGATGAAAAAGCGCGGTATAGAACCGCTGGTTGTTCTTGACTACTGCGTCGCATGGGCCAAGCCATATACCGACACAACGATGACTTGGCGCAATGTGAATTTTGGTCCTCCCGATGATCTTGTCGATTGGAAACAATACGTCCGCACTGTGGTGAATTCTATGCGGGGGACTGCCCGTTATTACGAGATATGGAATGAGCCGGACGCCGGCTATCTGGCAACCGGCAGTTTTGTCGAGCGCCCCAATCTGCGGGCACCCATCGGCCGACCGCCATTCAAAGATAATTGGGATTACTGGATTGGGGATAGATATGCTCCCATGATTTCAGCGGCTCGTGAGGTTATGGATAAATTGCAGCCGGGCGCCATCGTCATGAACGGAGGCTGGAACCGCGACTATAGCGGACAGCGTGGGGATATTCTTTTAAAGCGCGGGGCTGGCCCTTTTATCGACCTGTACGCCTACCACGTATACAGCCATACTCCGGCGTCCTTCAGCCGCTGGTATAAAGAAGTTGATGGCGGGTTCCGGCAGAATATCGACCGTATCTTTGTAAAGAACGACGTGCAGATGCCGCTTGCCGTGACTGAATGGGGATGGCCAACATGGGACAGTCCACAGGCCGGAAAAGGCTTTGTCACGTTTGATGACGCGGAGTTGTTCTACATTAAGAGCACCTTCTATTTTCTGAGCGCGGAACGGTTCGAGGTCCTCAGTCAGTTCTGCCTTGGTGTCGGTCCCGTAAGCCGGAACCGCGACCCGTTGTTCTTCATGCTGGTGAATGAAGATGAGAACCACAAGCCCGTCATTACACCTGTTTTCAAAACCTACCAGTGGCTTGCCACTACGTTTGGAAGTAAAGTTTACAGATCCCTTCCTGTGAAGATATCTGGTGCTCCCGAAGTGAAGGCCTATGCCATCCAGCTGAAGGACTCACAAGACATCTACCTGGCGGCATGGCAGGATGGTCCTGTTGATGACGATGGCGTGGTTTCTCCGCTGCCAGCACGTAAGGTAGGTGTATCCATTGGCGGCATTCAGCCCGGCAAGTACAGTCTGAGTATCCTCAATGTGGATGGACATGCCCAGTCGGTAAATCGCCTAAAAGGCAGTTCTTACCTTGTGATTCAGGCTCCCTTGCCAGCAGCAAGTATCACCGCGGAATCCCGGGTTTTTCTGGCGAAGATCACGCTGGCAGGGAAGTAGCCCGGCAGGAATGGAGAGCCACGAAGTCCATTCCACAGAAGAAAGATATGATATCTGAATTCGGGTATTCCAAAGTGCCCCGAAGGAGTTGAACTGTGAAGCAATTTGTTCGAGGATAGACTCGTTCTTGGTTGCTACTTTTTGTTCTGTGTGGCCAATTGATTGCACAGAACCCAGCCGTTCCCTCTTGGCCAGGAGGGAACCTTTCTTCGGGAGGCTGGCTCGTGTATTAGTTTTGCTTCAAATCTAAGCCAGCGAAGAAACTGATCGGAGAAGAAGCGGGCGATAATCGAGGCGAATGCCTGGGTTCCAGCCACCCTCGGCAGAATTGATCGGAAAGAAAATTTCGTCCCAGTCATCGTACTCGTTGCTCCAAAATGGCCCGCTCCACGTTGTATTGAGCTTTTCGAGTGTGCCATACCGTTGTTTCAACCACAGACGGAATGCAAGCAGAAAAGAGTGGTCCTAATTGGCGGTTGGAAAGCCGGGTTCGTTGCTCAGTTGCCAACCGGCTACATAGGGACTGGCGCCGTATCGAGATGCGAGACGAGTGATTATCTCACTCGCAGCCTCGCGGATCGCAGGGCTATCCAATGTGAAACTCTTCCGGCCGCCGTACGTGTACGGACCTTCTTCGTTGCTGCTGAGGACGTCCGGGTGCAGGCTGTATAGCCATGGGGTACTGAAGCTGTTGGAGTGCCAAGGATTACCGACAGGCCGTTCTGAGGCGCCAAAGAGATGGCGTGATCAAGCCAATCAAATCGAAAGACATTGGCGCGGGCTGCATTGACGATCATGCAAACTCGCCCATTCGCACAAAGCTAATCCCAATGTCACGCATCTTGCTGAAATCTTCGGCGACCTGCGTGGTAGGCCATTGTTCTGGATAGTAGACGACGCCAAGCATGTACGGAGAGGCATCAACCTTATCGCGGCTAAGCTCACCGCAGATGGCGCCAAATGCATGGCGGCTGCGGCTAATGGCAATCTCTTTAGCAACCCCCGACGATTCAAGTGCCCCTCGATATGAAAAGCATTCCATCTACGAAAAGAAGCCCAATCTTGTTTGTTAATTACTGAAAGTGTCAATGCCCGACTTACTATTTGCAGAATGATATCGAGACCTAGAAACAAATGCGAGAGTTTATATGGAAATGTTTCCAATCGATTGCTCCTGAAGGTATAGTGATTGGGTCCAGTCGGATGCCCTCGGTGGGCGGTTACAGAAGAAGGGGGAGGAATGCGCAAGCTAGCTAGCAAAACGGACGATTCATTCAATCGGAGACAGACGGTGAACGACGACATCAGCAGGCGGCGATTCTGTGCAATGTTTTGCACGACGCTGGCTTCGC
>Ga0164242_10005312_pt1 | contig 14353 bp, 12 predicted proteins | sample OricomgcompostMG_FD_108783 | JGI IMG/M metagenome (GOLD analysis project Ga0164242, IMG submission 108783) | Miracle-Growth compost microbial communities from Emeryville, California, USA - Original compost - Miracle growth compost (MG) ... | reverse complement strand
CGTCAGTGACCAAAGTGCCGAAACCATTGCCCCCACAGCCGCTCTCACGGCATAGTGGCTACCACAGAGCCACACGCGGACACGCGACCGCTCTTACACCACTCCACGGGACGTGACCTGGTCGTGCGCGGGCCGGGGTTGAAGATCGACAGCTCACCGACCATGTCCGACGGGCCCGCGACCGTCAACAGACTCTCCCGACCGTCCGCCGAGCGGCGGCCGACCTTAACCTTGCCTGAAACGATGATGTAGAGCCGGTCGGCGGGCTCGTGTTCGGCGAAGACTGTGTACCCGCGCGGAAAGTGGACGTGCTGCAACTGCTCGGTCAGTAAAGATTCGGCGCCGGGTTCGACTCCCCGAAAGATCGCAGACCTGGTCAGAATTTCGTCCACGTCGCTCCCCGGACAACTCTGTGTGGGAATCACTACGCCGCCGCAACCAGCAGCCGGCTATCCGGCGCTAACATCGCGGTGGTCGCCACCGACGTCGCTTCGCAAGCCAGAGACGAACGCAAAAGCACTGCCAGAGTGAACATTACGTTCTCTTCGTAACTTAGGGTAATCACGAGATCTTCAGAGACCGACCCGTCACCGTGTGCGCGGGAGCCAATTCGGTGCCCGACTACATGTCGGTTAGTTTCGCGTGCAACGGGATGGGCGAGTTTTCTGGCGAAGCCGCGTGACGATCGGGGGGCGCTCACCGGAGACTGGACTCCCTCCGAAGTGCCGCTCACTGGACGAGCTTCGCTCGGCCGGCGTCAGCCCTGTGCGTTACCAGCGCGTCATTGAGTGTCTTGCTCGGTCGCATCACCGCCGTGAGCTTCTCGTCGTCTGGTCGGTAATAGCCGCCGATGTCGACGGATTCGCCTTGTGCCTTGGCGAGTTCGGCGAGGATCGTATCCTCGTGGTTGCGCAGCTCGTCGGCCAGCGCGGCGAAGTGCTTGCGCAACTCTTCGTCGTCGTGCTGCGCGGCGAGTTCCTGGGCCCAGTACAGCGCCAGGTAGAACTGGCTGCCGCGGTTGTCGAGTTCACCGGTCTTGCGTGACGGGCTCTTGTTGTTGTCCAGCAGTTTTCCCGTCGCAGCATCCAGTGATTTGGCTAGAATCGTGGCTCGCTTATTACCGGTCTTGATGCCGGTGTCTTCGAAACACGCTCCCAGCGCCAGGTATTCGCCGAGTGAATCCCACCGCAGGTGGTTCTCTTCGACGAGTTGGTGGACATGCTTGGGCGCCGAACCGCCCGCTCCGGTCTCATACATGCCGCCGCCGGCCATCAGCGGCACGATGGACAGCATCTTGGCGCTGGTGCCCAGCTCTAGGATCGGGAACAGGTCAGTGAGGTAGTCACGCAGGATGTTTCCGGTGGCGGCGATGGTGTCTTGCCCGCGCATGGCGCGTTCGATGGTGTGCCGCATGGCGCGTTCCTGCGACATGGTCTGAATGTCGAGGCCCTCGGTGTCCTGGTCGGCGAGGTAGGTGTTTACCTTTTTGCGCAGTTCGTTTTCGTGCGGACGTTCCTGGTCCAGCCAGAACACCACCGGCATGCCCGAATTACGCGCCCGGTCGACGGCCAGCTTGACCCAGTCGCGGATCGGGTCGTCCCGCACAATGGGCATGCGCCAGATGTCGCCGGTTTCGACGTCTTGCGTCAGCAACACCTCCCCGGTATCGACGTCGACGATGTTTGCCACGCCGTCCTCGGGGATTTCGAACGTCTTGTCGTGCGAGCCGTATTCCTCGGCCTGCTGTGCCATCAGGCCGACGTTGGGCACGGTGCCCATCGTGGTCGGGTCGAATTGTCCGTGCGTCTTGCAGAAGTTGATGATCTCTTGATAGATGCGCGAGAAGGTGGACTCGGGGCTTACCGCCTTGGTGTCCTTGGTCCGTCCGTCGGCGCCGTACATTTTGCCGCCCAGCCGGATCATCGCCGGCATCGACGCGTCCACGATCACGTCGCTGGGTGAGTGAAAGTTGGTGATGCCCTTGGCCGAATCGACCATCGCCAGCTCGGGCCGGTGCTCGTGGCAGGCGTGCAGATCGCGGACAATCTCGTCATGCAGTGACGCGGGCAACGTCTCGATCTTGCTGTAGAGATCGACCAGTCCGTTGTTGACGTTGACGCCCAGTTCGTCGAACAACTCCTGGTGCTTGGCGAAGGCGTCCTTGTAGAAGATCTTCACCGCATGTCCGAAGACAATGGGGTGGCTGACCTTCATCATCGTCGCCTTGACGTGCAGCGAGAACATCACACCAGTTTCGTAGGCGTCCTGCATCTGCGCCTCGTAGAACTCGCACAACGCCTTCTTGCTCATGAACATGCTGTCGATGACGTCGCCGTCCCGCAGCGACACCTTCGGCTTGAGCACGATCGTCTTGCCGCCCTTGGTCTTCAGCTCCATCTTCACGCCGCGCGCACGGTCCAACGTCATCGACTTTTCGCCGTGGTAGAAGTCGCCGTGCTTCATGGTCGCCACATGGGTCCGCGAGGCCATCGACCACTCGCCCATGCTGTGCGGGTGCTTGCGCGCGTACTGCTTGACCGGTTTGGGTGCGCGACGGTCGGAGTTGCCTTCGCGCAGAACCGGGTTCACCGCGCTGCCCAGACATCTGGCGTAGCGCTGTGTGATCTCTTTCTCCTCGTCAGTCTTCGGATCTCCGGGGTAGTTCGGCAGGTCAAACCCCTTGGCTTGCAGTTCTTTGATAGCGGCCAACAGCTGCGGCACTGAGGCGCTGACGTTAGGCAGTTTGATGATGTTGGTATCCGGCAGCTGCGTCAGCTCGGCCAGCTCGGCCAGGTTGTTGGGCACGCGCTGGTCTTCGGTCAAGTGGTCGGGGAACTCGGCGAGAATGCGTGCCGCCAACGAGATGTCACTGGTCTTGACGTTGATGCCGGCCGCCGCGGCGAAGGTTTGTACTACCGGCAGCAAGGCGTACGTCGCAAGCAACGGCGCCTCATCGGTCAGGGTGTAGATGATGGTAGGCGGCTTTGCGCTCATTACCTGTGTTCTCCCGGTGTCTTTCGTATGCCCGCGACCTCGAGGTCGGAAAGCTCGCGCTGGAGGTCGCTGATGGCGCTCACGGCGTCTCTCCTTATCGAGTGTGGTTGCCGGCGTCGTGTCGTGTGGCGGCGAGGCGCTGTCTGAGGTTGCCTAGTTCTTGGCGCAAGACGTCGGGAAGTTTGTTGCCACCGATGCTGGCGTACCACGTATCGATCCATTCGATCTCGGTTTCCCACTCGGTCGGGTTGACCTCAAGCGCGGCAAGGATTTTCGCGTCGTCGTATGCGGAGCGGTCCATGCCGTCGAGGTCGAGGTCCTCGAGGGCGGGTACGTCACCGATTGGCGTTCTGATGGCGTCGACGCTGCCTTCGATGCGTTGCAGCGCCCATTTGAGGACGCGGGAGTTGTCGCCGAAGCCCGGCCATAGGAACGTGCCGTCATCGCCGCGCCGAAACCAGTTGACGTAGAAGATCTTCGGCAATAGGTCCGGGTTGGTGTTCGCGCCGATGTCGAGCCAGTGCTGAAAATAGTCGCCGACGTGATAGCCGATGAAGGGCAGCATGGCCATTGGGTCGCGGCGCACCACCCCGACCGTGCCGGTGGCGGCGGCGGTGGTTTCCGAGGACAGGGTCGAGGCCAAAAACACCCCGTGCTGCCAGTCGAACGCCTGGCTGACCAGCGGGATGGCGCCGGCGCGGCGGCCGCCGAAGAAGATCGCCGAGATCGGCACGCCCGCAGGGTCGTTCCATTCGGGGGCGGCGGTGGGGCATTGGGCGATAGGCGTGCAGTAGCGGGAATTAGGGTGCGCGGCGGGTGCGTCGCAGTCGGGGGTCCAGTCGCGGCGCTTCCAGTCGATGAGGTGCGCGGGGGTGTCGGGGGTCATGCCTTCCCACCACACGTCGCCGTCGTCGGTGAGCGCGACGTTGGTGAATATCGAGTTGCCTCGTCTGATGGTGGCCATCGCGTGCGGATTGGTGTGTGCGCCGGTGCCGGGGGCCACGCCGAAGAATCCGGCCTCGGGATTGACGGCGTACAGGCGACCGTCGTCGCCGAATCGCATCCAGGCGATGTCGTCGCCGACGGTCTCAGCTTTCCACCCCTGAAGTGTCGGGGACAGCATGGCCAGGTTCGTCTTGCCACATGAGGAGGGGAAGGCGGCGGCGATGTAGTGCACCTGCTGCTCGGGGGAAGTGAGTTTGAGGATCAGCATGTGCTCGGCGAGCCAGCCCTCGTCGCGGGCCATCTTCGAGGCGATGCGCAGCGAGTAGCACTTCTTGCCTAGCAGGGCATTGCCGCCATAGCCGGAGCCATAGCTCCAGATCGTGCGTTCTTCGGGGAAATGAGAGATGTACTTGGTGTGGTCGCATGGCCACGGCACGTCGGCCTGCCCCGGGTGCAGGGGTGCGCCGACCGAGTGGAGGCATCGGACCACGTCGGCGTCGCTATCGAGTTTCTTCCAGACGGGTGTTCCGGAGCGGGTCATGATCTGCATGGACACCGCGACGTATTCGGAGTCGGTGATCTGGACTCCGAATTTGGGTTCGGCGGCATCCAGCGGTCCCATGCAGAACGCGATGACGTACATGGTGCGACCGGCCATCGCGCCGCGATACTCCTCGGTCATCACGGTTTTCATGTCGACGGGGTCCATCCAGTTGTTCGTGGGCCCGGCGTCAGAGGGCTGCTGCGAGCAGATGAAGGTGCGGTCCTCCACGCGGGCAACGTCCTCGGGGTCTGACGTGCACCAGAAGGAGTTGGGCTTTTTCGTGAGCGCGACGAAGGTGCCTTTGTCGACGAGAAGTGTGGTCAGCCTGCGCCATTCGTCGTCCGAGCCGTCGCACCACACCACCTCATCAGGGGTGGTCAGGTCGGCCACCGTCTGGACCCAGTCGATGATGGCGGTAGCGGTGATCGGTGCGGTGTCCAGGCCGGTGATGGTGGCGATGGTCATGATGGTTGTCCTCCGGACGTCGATGTTGGGGGCTTGGTTACGGGATGGGTGCTAGCGGTGTCGGGACGGCAGTGGTGGGGATGCTCGGCCAGCGTCCGGGCCACTTCCCTGGCCACCGCGGGTACCAGTAACGGTTCGGTCAGTGCGGGCAGGATCTGGTCGGGCGGGGCGATCAGTGCCAGCGCCCGGGCGCACGCGGCGAGTACGTCGATCGTCAAGCGCGCGGTGTGGTGCCTGCACAGGGCGCTGAGCAGGCCGGGCAGTACGAGTGCGCCGTAGTCGAACCGTTCGCGCGGCAGCCTCAGCGTGCGCCCGGGTGCGCAGTTGTCGGGCGCAATTCCGGCCAGGTCGATCAGGATGTCGTGGTGCGCCATGAGGCCGCAGAGTGGATAGGCCTGCGCGTCACTCTCGTTCCAGCTGGTGAAGGTGCCGCCGCCGGCGGCGCGCAGCAGCGGCCCGAGCCGCGGCAGGGCCTCGGCACCGGTCACCACGATTCGGCCGCGTCGCGGCGCGACAACGCGACGACGCAGGGTCATGATCGCCGCGCCCCCGAGGGCTGCGGTGATCACATCGAGTTCAGTGATGACCAGCGGGCCCTTGAGGCTGGCCACCCGTAGCTGCACGCTCGCCGATTCCGATGGCCCCGTCCCCACGACGAACACGGCCGACACGTGCGACGGCAAACCCGCAATGCGTGCCGCCACGGTGTCGGCGCCTGCGCGAGCCAAGGGCAGGCACCCGGCGCGGATCGGTGTGCGGTCGCGAACCAGAGCTGCGTAGTCTTCCATCGCCGTCCACGCGAGCCGGCCCGTATCTCGGGCGCAGGGGCGTGGCGCATGGCTTCGTGTCCGGGGCGGGGCCACGCCGATGACGCCCACGTCGATGCCGGTGACATCCGGGCCGGTCTCGACCCCCGCGCCGCCAGCCCTTTCAGTGGGGTTGTTTGTTTTCACTGGCGTTCCGTTCTCGCACAACCGACTCTGTAAGATGTGCACGTTAGAAAATCTGCAAGTAGTGGGGAGCAGGCGGGGTACCCCACCTGTCGCTAGTTCAGCCTGTTGGCTCGGCCAGCAGGGATTCGGGGATTTCTTCGAGGGTTTCGGCCTGGCCGGCGACGACTCCGGTGAGGATGGTCCTGGCGACCACCAGCAGCTCGGCGACTTGCGGTGAGGTCAGCGCATAGCGCACTGACAAGCCCTCTCGGCGGGCAGTCACCAGGCCGGCGCGACGCAGAATGGACAGCTGCTGAGACAGGTTGGCCGGCTCGACACCGACTTCGGGCAGCATCTCGGAGACCGCGTATTCGCGGCTACTGAGCAGCTCGAGGACCCGGATGCGGGCCGGATGACCCAGCGTTTTGAAGAACTCCGCCTTCATCCGGTACAGCGGCTGGCGCGAGTCCGCCAAGATGGCCTCCCCTCCCGACTGACAATCGACACTGTGTTAGTTATTTGCGAATTTTAGCAAATTACTACGGCAGATGGAATGGCGTCGGTGTTCACAGATCGTTGCCGGCGTAGGACAGGTTGAAACTCTTGTTGGTCAGCGGGAAGTCGGGGACGATCGTGTCGGCCATGGCGACTGGAAGCGCCGGCCAGTTGAACCAGGACGGGTCGACGATCTTGGCGCGGGTGATGCGGCAATCGGCGGCGATCTCGACGCGGTGCACGATGGTGCCGCGCCAGCCTTCGACGATGCCGACACCGCTGCGCGGGCCGCCCACCACGGGAGTCGGTGTGTGGTAGTCGAGGGTGCCGGTGTGGGATTCGGCCAGGTAGGTGGCCAACGTGGTGGAGGCGGCGAATTCGTCGCGCCGGACCGTGTAGCGGGCCAGGACGTCGCCGGCCGACTGGGTGATCTCGGTGACGGGCAGCGCGACGCTGGGATGCTCGACTCGGGCGTCGGTGCGGATGCCGCTAGCGCGGGCGACGTATCCCAGGCAGCCCATGGCGCAGGCGTCGTCGGCGGGCAGGATGGCGGTGCCGGCGAAGCGGTCGTAGATGACACTGTTTCCCAGCGTCAGCTCGGCGACCTCGGCAAGGTCGGCCGCGATGGACCGCAACTGCCTCGCGTCGGGAAGCGCATGCAGCGTGACGCCGCCCGGTCGGATGGCCCCGCGTAGCAGCCGGTGCCCGGTGACGGCGGCGTTGATGCGGAGTAGTTCTTCGCGGATCCGCAGGGCGTGTGCGTTGGCCAGGGCGAATCCGACGTCATTGGCAAGGGCGCCCAGATCGGCGGCATGGTTGTAGAGCCGTTCGAGTTCGATCAGCAGGGCCCGCAGCCGGTGCACATTGTTGGGGACCACTATCCCAAGGGCGTCTTCGACGGCGAGACTGTGCGCGAGAGCGTGTGCGGCGGAAGTGTCGCCGCTGACCCGTTCGGCGAGATCGACCGCGCCGCTTGCGATGCGGCCGTGGAAGAGTTGTTCGAGGCCGCGGTGCACGAACCACAACCGGGCCTTGAGGCGCAACACGGTTTCACCGACGACGGAGAACCGGAAGTGGCCGGGTTCGATCAGCCCGGCATGCACCGGGCCGACCGGGATCTCATACACCCCGGTGCCGTCGACGGTGACGAACGGGAAGTGACCGGTCGCCGTGAATTCGGGTGCCGGGCCCGCGTCGGCCCGCATCGGATACCAGGCTTCGGGCCAGTGCGCGTGGCGCACCAGGCGGCGCGGCCGGGGATGCCCGATCGGGCTGATGCCGTACAGGTCGAGCATTTCGCGTTCGAAGCGGCCAGCCGGAAACGACAAATATGCAAGCGACGGTAGCGACGGATCATCAACGGGCAGAACGCATTCGAGCTCGACGCGGCGGTCAGGGCGCCCGGCGAGGAATAGATAGACGACCCGCAACCGGTCCGCATCGTCGTGCGCTGCGACCAGTGCCAGCCGGAAACCGTTGGTCGTGAGTTCTTCGGCCCTGTCTCGCAGTTCGTCGGACGACACCGGCTGCCGCGACCATTCCGGCGTCATCGCAGCGCCCCGAGCTGGCCTGCGGCGGTGCTGAACAGGTCGGTCAACGGGCCCGCGGTGACACCGAGGACGATCGAGGCGGCGACGCCGACGAGCAGGGCCGCGGTGACGGTGGTGGGCGCGGTGATGGGGGGCGCCGCGGCGGCCGCAGGGCCGAGCAGCATGCGGCTCGCGTTGCGCACCAGCGCGGCGAAGGCGATGGCGATCAGCAGCATCGCGGCGCCAAGGACCCAAGCCAACCGGGCATCGGCCAGTGCGTGGGCCAGGGCCAGCTCGCTGGCGAACATCGCGAACGGTGGCAAGCCCAGCAGGACGATCAGCCCGACGGCGAACGACCCGCCGATCAGGTGTGAGCGTTGCACGACGCCGGTGATGTCGGCGATGGCGGTGGAGCCGTGCGCGGCCTGAAGTTGTCCGCCGGCCAAAAACAGCACCGTCTTGCCGACGCCGTGTGCCAGGACGTGCAGCAACAGCGCGGCGATCGCCAGCGTGGTCCCGGCCGCCGCGGCGATGGCGATCAAACCCATATTTTCCATCGAGGAGTAGGCCAGCATCCGCTTCACATCGCCGGTCACCGTCAGCATGAGCGCAGCGACAAACAGCGTGACCAACCCGACCGTGAGCAGCCCGGCGCGCAGAAATGTGGGACCGGCGGCTGCGCCGACGATCGGAGTGATGCGGATCAAAACCGACATCGCCACCGACAGCAACACCCCGCTCATCAGCGCCGACACCGGGGCCGGCGCCTGGCTGTGCGCATCGGCCAGCCAGGTGTGAAAGGGAGCCAGCCCGGCCTTGGCGCCGTAGCCGATGAGCAGCAGACCGCCGGCGAGCCTGCTGACCGCCGGATCGAGGGTGTGTGCGTGTGCGCCAAGAACGTCGAGATTCAGTGCGAGCGCCGCCGACGCGCCGGCGTGGCGCGCGGCGAAGTACAGCAGCACGGTGCCCAGGAAGGCGATCGCGATGCCGACCGAGCAGATGATGACGTATTTCCAGGTCGCTTCGAGCGCGGTGCGGGTGCGTCGGTGACCGACCAGGAACGCGGTGATGACCGTGGTGGCCTCGATGGCCACCCAGATCACGCCGATGTTGTTGGCGCACACCGCCACGACCATCGCGGCGAGGAACGCTGGTGTCAGGGCCCCGTACAGCCTGGCTCCGCCGGCGTCGGTGTGGCCGTCGGCGCATTCGGCGTCGATGTAGCCGATGCTGGCCCAGGTGGCCAGCGTGCCGACAATCCCGATGACGATGAGCATGGTGACGCAGAGGGCATCGACCCGCAGCAGGCCCCCCAGCACGAAGTACTGCTGTGACCCGACGGTGAAGGAGAGCGCCGCACCGCAGCCGAGCACCGTGGCCGCCGAGAGCACGGTCACAGTGCTGGTGAGGCGGCGCCACCCGAGTGCCGCCGCGGCGCCCGCCGCGGCCAGCGGCGCGAGGATGGCGGCTAGTAGCAGTGCTGTCATCAGTCGCGCAGCTCCTGTAGTTGGTCGAGATCGGCGCCACCGAAGGCGCGTCGCAGCCGCCCGGTGAGCACTCCGATGACGATCACCGCGAACAGCACGTCCAGCGACGCACCGAGTTCGACGATCAGCGGTACACCGGCGGTCAGCAGAAACGCGGTCGCGGCGATCCCGTTGTCCAGCATCAGAAATCCGGCCGCCTGCGACACGGCGTGCCGGCGGGTCGTCATGACGAACAGGGCGATGAGAACCACCCCGAACGCGGCCGGGACCGCGTTCGTGGTGGCGCTGGGTTCCAGGTTCGCTATCGGCTGGCTCACCGCGAACGCGACAACGGTCAGCGCCGCGGCGATCAGCAGCGAGGTGGCCGTGTTGACCAGCGGTGTCGCGTCGCGCTGGTCGCGTTGCTCGGCGCCCACAGCACGGGCCAGCAGCCGCGGCAACACCACGGCGCGCAGCACGAGTACCGCGCCGCCTACGACAATCAACGCGGCGTCGGCTTCGTGCACACCGCGAACCAGCGGGATCGCGGCAAGCGCAACACCTTGCCAGGCGAGAAGCCCAACGATGGCCCGAAGGTCGCGCCGCCACACGATCAGCACCGCCGCCAGCACCAAACCGCCCGCGGCGAAATCGATCAGGATCGCAAAGTCCGCGTCACTCATTGCTGTCCCCCTTTAGGCCCGCGCGGTGAAGAAGTTCGCGGCCGTCACCGCGAGCAGGGCAAGCAGAAACGACCCGGCGAGCAGCTCGGGCACCCGGAACAGCCGCAGCTTGGCGATGAACACCTCGGCGCCGGCCAGCGCCACCGCCAGCACGGTCACCTTGGCGGTGATCGCCGCAAGCCCGATCGCGACGTCAACGGCGCTCGGATGCCCGCCGGCGATCCCCCAGGGCAGGAACAGATTGGCCAGCAACGCCAACAGCACGGTGAGCCGCATCCCCGATGCCCATTCGACCAGCGCCAGGCGCGGACCGGCATATTCGAGGACCATCGCCTCGTGCACCATCGTCAACTCCAGGTGCGTGGCCGGGTTGTCGACGGGTAGCCGGCCGGTCTCGGCGACGATCACGATCACCAGCGCGACGAACGCCAGCAAACCGGTCAGCGACACCACCTGCCCGGGATGATCGATGGTGTTGGTCACCAGCGCACCCAGATTCGCCGAGCCGGCGGGAATCGACAAGGCGAACACGGCGAGCAGGATCGTCGGCTCAACCAATGCGGCGATGGTGATCTCGCGGCTGGCACCCATGCCGCCGAACGAGGTGCCGGTGTCGATGCCGGCGAGCGTCAACGCGACGGTGCCCAGAAACAACAGGCCGACGACGGCGAACAGGTCGGCGGCAGCATCCAGCGGGGACCCCGTCGCCACGATGGGTGCAATCGCGACGATGAGCAACGTCGTCCCGGCGACGATCGCCGGCGCGGCAGCGAATACGACCGTGGTGCCCTGCGGGCTGATCTGCTGTTTGCCGAGCTGCTTGCGCAGATCGCGCCAGGGTTGCAGCACACCACCGCCGCCGCGGCCCTCCAGCCGTGCCCGCACTTGACGCATCGCGCCGATCACCAGGGGCGCGCCGGCCATCACCGCGAGGATCTGCGCGGCGCCCGCCACGTAGGACATCACATTCACCGGGCCACCACCAGCACGATCAGCACGCCAAGCATGCCGTAGGCGAGATAGAGGTGCACGCTGCCGGTGTGGGCGCGCCGGACCAGCTGAGCGGCCGCGGCCACCGCCCCGATAACCGGGGCGTAGAGCCGTTCCTCGATCGCGTCGGCGATCCGGGTCCGGTAGGTGACAGCCTCGGCCAGGTAGCGCGACTCGGTGAGGTGGGTGATCTCGATGTCGGTGTCCGGGCGCAGCACGTCATCGAACACGCGTTGCAGCGGTTCGGCGAACGACGTGGCGGTGTACTGCATCCGTGGGGTGAGTTCGTCGGCGCCACAGGCCCACAGCGGCAGCGTCACTGGATCCGAGCGCCGCCGCGACCGCCAACACGCCAGGCCGACCGCGGCCAGCACGGCGGCAGCCAGAGCCGCGGCGATCGCGCCCGGCGCGATCGAGCCGTGCAGGCCCGGCAGCCGCAGAACCGCGCCGAAATCAGTGAACGCCACTGCGCGGGAAGCGGGCAGCTCGGTGAGTACCCGCCCCAACATGGACCCGACGACCAGAGGCGCCACCGCCACCACGACGCAACCGGTCGCCGCGAGCGCCATTCCCGCCACCATGACCGCAGGTACTTCACGCGCGTCGGCAGCCGGCTGCGAGCGCGGGCGGGCCAGAAACCCGATACCGAATGCTTTCACCATCGCCGCCACACCGAGTCCTGTGGTGAGCGCGACCGCCCCGACCGCCAGCGGCGCCGCCAACGCCACGACCGTGTTGTGCTGCGGCGCGGCATGAATCAACGACTGCACCAGCAGCCACTCGCTGACAAACCCCGCACCCAGCGGCAACCCGGACGCGCCGAGCGCGGCCACCCCGAACAGCGCCGTCGTCGCCGGCATCCGCCGCGCCAACCCCCCGAGCAAGTCCAGATCCCGCAGCCCGGTCGCGGCCAGCACCGATCCCGCCGCGAGGAACCCCAGGCTCTTGAACGCCGCGTGCCCGATCAGGTGCAGCAGTGCCGCAGCCATCGCGATCGTCGCCGCCGAATGGGCGCCCGAATCCGCCAACAGCGTCGCCGCCCCCAGCGCGAGAGTAATCAGCCCCATGTTCTCGGTGGTCGAATACGCAAGCAGCCGTTTGAGATCCGTCGCCACCGACGCCTGCAGCACCCCGTACACCGCGGACACGCCTCCCACGACCAGCAGCGTGATGGCCCACCAGCGCGGACCCGGGCCGAGCAGCTGCAGATCGAACCGGACGATGCCGTAGACGCCCAGGTTGACCATCGCCGCGCTCATCAACGCCGATACCGGACTCGGCGCCTCCGGGTGCGCCCGCGGCAGCCAGGCATGCAACGGCACCAGACCCGCCTTGGACCCGAAGCCGGCCATCGTCAGCACGAACACCACGGTCCGGGCACCATCGCTCACCCGCGTCAAGTCCGCAAAGCGGTCGGCGCCGCCGGCAGCCGACAACACCATCAACCCGATCAGGATCGCGACGAACCCGAGCTGGGTCATCACCGCATAAAACAAGCCCGCCGAACGAACCTCGGGCCGAGTGTGCTGCGCCAGCACCAGTACCAGCGACGCAGTCGCCATCAACTCCCACGCCAACAGAAACGTCGTGACCGAGCCGGCGGCGGGCACCAACATCATCGCCGCGACGAACAACGGCAACATCGCCAACGAAACCCGGCCCAGATGCTCACGCCGTGCATAGCCGATCGAATAGAAGCCGACCGGAACCGCGACCCCGCCGATCAACGCCATGAAGAACCCGCCGACCGGATCGAGGTCCAGCTGCAACCCGGACAACGGAAGCAGCCATCCGACATGCACCGTTTGCCGCACGCCGAATACCGCCGCGATCCCGCACACCGCACCGCCGATTCCGAGGCCCGACGAGGTAAGGCCGGCGAGACGCGAAGCGATGACATTGCGGCGCAACGTGTTCGGCGCCTCTATCGGAGCGGCCGTGAGTGTGGCCGTCATTTCCCCGTTACCGAGCGCAGAGCGTCCACGATCTGCGCAGGCGTCGGCGGGCAACCGGCGACCTCGACATCGACAGGCACGATCTCACCGACCGCGCCGACCACACCATATGCATCCGTGAACACGCCGCGGTTGAGGGCGCAGTCACCACAGGCGATCACCACGCGCGGCTGAGGTGTCGCCGCGAGCGTATTACGCAGCGGCTCAACCATATTGCGGGTCACCACCCCGGTCACCAACAACGCATCGGCATGCCGGGGGGAGGCGACCAGCCGCGCCCCGAACCGTTCCGCGTCATATACCGGCCCGAACGCGCCGGATATCTCGACCTCACAGCCGTTGCACGAGCCGGCATCGACATGACGAACCTGCAGCGAACCTTCAACTCCCGCAGGCGGTTCCATTGCCGAAGCCGGCATACTACGAGCCCGCTCGACAACGCGGCCGACGCGCACGATCTTACTGATCCATCCCATACCGCTAGCGTCCAACCGCCGAGTCGCCGGCGCGCAGATCCTCCAGCACCGCGACCCGGTCGCTGAGCATCCCGGTCAACACCTTGCGCCCGACCGCCAGCAACTCCGCGATGTCGGGCGACGCGATCGAATAAATCACCGAGTTACCGTCCTTGCTCGCGACGACCACACCCGCCCTTCGCAGCACGCCCAGCTGCTGAGACAGATTCGACGACTCCAACCTCACCTCGGGCAACAGTTCACCCACCGACCGGTCCCGCACCGACAGCAACTCCAGGATCCTGATCCGTGCCGGATGCCCCAGAGTCTTAAAAAAACTCTGCTTTGAGCTCGTACAACGGCTCCGACATCACGCATCTCCCGACGAGTTCGATTTCCACCGGTCAGCTTAGTTTAAGAAAGTATCAGATAGTAAACACACTACAAAGCAATATCTGTAATTGCTGAGATTCGTAAATAGCGGCCTCGATCGGCGGGGCGTGGCCGTCGGGCCGATAGCAAACACCACCGACTGGCGACAGCTGATCGCGCGCTACTCGTCGCGAAGCGCGAGGCCCTGCGTGCGCGCCGACTAGAGGGCCCTGCCCCGCCGGTGAGCTTGATTTCCTCGGCACGAAGAGTACGCAGGCAATCGCTCGATTGCGGTTCTATGCAATTAAGCATCTTGTTAGACTGGCGCGATGGATGAGATGGCCTGGGAAAGCGCCGATGACGCCTCATCCCTCGGAACGTGGAGTCGCCGGCGTCTCAGCCCGCCGGGGAGCGTCCCGGGGAGTGGTGTAAGTGATGGCGGCGTGTCGGTCCCTGACGTAAGAGGGCCATCGCGTGAGTCTCTGTGGTGAAACGACCAAGAATCACTACCGAGAGGAACATCGCGAT
>Ga0164242_10005311_pt1 | contig 14354 bp, 15 predicted proteins | sample OricomgcompostMG_FD_108783 | JGI IMG/M metagenome (GOLD analysis project Ga0164242, IMG submission 108783) | Miracle-Growth compost microbial communities from Emeryville, California, USA - Original compost - Miracle growth compost (MG) ... | reverse complement strand
TTCCCATCGCCCGCTCCATGTCCCTCTGTCCCTTCCCCGGCATCCGCGTTCGAACCACCACGGTCGTGGTTGGTAACGTCTCCTTCACGAACAGCATCTATATCGCGCGCACTGCTCACGCGCCCGCGCCGGTTCGTTGCTGCGTCGCCGGCTCGTGCAGACACAACCGCATACGGCCAACGCACCATTAATCCGTGCCAAACGGATCCGCATAAAAGCACTCGTAAAAAGCGTCATCGGGGAATTAAGAACTTTTGCCGCTTCGTAAACAGCCGCCCGATCGGAACACCCCCGAGCAAAGCCATCCCTTCCGGCCGCCATCCGCCCGCGCCGCAATCCCCTGCTAGAATGCCGCCCTTGCCCGGCTAAACGTCCGCGCTGTGACCGACACCTGGTACGGCCGTCGCATCGGCGCAGGCAGAACCGTCAGCGTGCAAGACCACCTCAGCCATGGAACGATTCTTCATGCCCCGTTCGCGCGCGATTGCGCTGGTCGCGTCCGCGCGCCACGCGATGCTCGCCCATGCGGACGAGCGGCTGCCCGCCGACGCGAAGCGGTTGCGTGAGGGCGCCGCGTCGCTGGAACGTCTGCTTCTCGACGTGCGTGCGGGGCGAGTCGATTCGTTCGAACTGGCGTATCCGTCGCCGATCAAGGTGGTCGTGTCGTCCGGATAGCCGACGCGACCGGCGCGCCGGGCCTCGCTGCTATAATGCGCGACGCTTTGCGCGGGCCGCGCCGGCATTGTCGGCGATCGCGCCACGCCGATAGCGGTCCGCGACGCACGCAACGGGCGAGCGGCTTGCCGCGCGACGCATCCCGCCGCGCCACGGCAACGAGCCCCGCCGCTGCGGGCAGGCGTGCGACGCTGCCCTCACCTCCCGTCCCGATGATGATTCACGACCCGAACGACCCCGCTTCGCACGACTTCGTGCCTCCCGCCGACGACGACACGCCGGCCGCCTCCGACGCCGCGCTGCACCGTCGCCGGATTCGCAGCTTCGTGACCCGCGCCGGCCGCGTGTCGACCGGCCAGCGGCGCGCGCTCGACGAACTCGGGCCGCGCTTCGTCGTGCCCTACGCGGCCGCGCAGCCGGACTGGGACGCGATCTTCGGCCGCCGCGCGCCGCGCGTGCTGGAGATCGGTTTCGGGATGGGGGCGACCACGGCGGAAATCGCGGCGCGTCGGCCGGCCGACGACTTTCTCGGCGTCGAAGTGCATGAGCCGGGCGTCGGCGCGCTGCTGAAGCTGGTCGGCGAACAGCATCTGTCGAACATCCGCATCATCCAGCACGACGCGGTGGAGGTACTGGAGCAGATGATCGCGCCGGCGAGTCTCGACGGCGTGCACATCTTCTTCCCCGATCCGTGGCACAAGGCGCGCCACCACAAGCGCCGGCTGATCCAGCCGAAATTCGTCGCACTGCTCGTATCGCGGATGAAGCCCGGCGCGTATCTGCATTGCGCGACCGACTGGCAGAACTACGCGGAACAGATGCTCGACGTGCTCGGCGCGGAACCCGCGCTCGACAACACCGCCGCCGACTACGCGCCGCGGCCCGACTACCGGCCCGTCACGAAATTCGAAAAGCGCGGGCTGCGGCTCGGCCACGGCGTGTGGGACCTGTTGTTCCGCCGCCGCGCGACCGGATAGACGGGCCGCGGACGCGCCGTCGCCCCGTCACGCCGGGCCGTCCCAGCCAAGACCGCCGTCGTAACCGAACAGCAGCACCACGAGACCGAACGCGATCCGGTACCACGCGAACGGCACGAAATCGTGCGACGCGACGTAGCGCAACAGCCAGCGCACGCAGACGAACGCGCTGACGAACGCCGCGACGAAGCCGACGCCGAACAGGCCGAGCCAGTCCGCGGACAGCGTGTGCCAGGTCTTCTGCAGTTCGTACGCCGTTGCGCCGGCGATCACCGGAATCGCGAGAAAAAACGAGAACTCCGTCGCAACGCGCCGTTCGACGCCGAACAGCATCGCGCCGATGATCGTCGAGCCCGAACGCGACATGCCGGGGATCAGCGCGAAGCACTGTGCGAAGCCGATCTTCAAGGCGTCGACGACCGTGATGTCGTCGAGCGACTGCACGCGCGCGGGACGCGCCGGCCTCGCGCCCGCGGCGACGGCCGCTCCGCCGGTGCGCCGCCGCGACTCGACCCACAGGATGATCACGCCGCCCGCGACCAGCGCGAATGCGACCGGCACCGGCGCGAACAGCACCGACTTGATCGCGCGCTCGAACAGCAGCGCGAGCACGACCGCCGGCACCGTCGCGACGATCACGTTCAGCGCGAAGCGTCGCGCGTCGGGCCGCGTCGGCAGGCCGGCGACGACACTGCCGATCTTGCCGCGAAACTCCCAGCAGACCGCGAGGATCGCGCCGAGCTGGATCACCACGTCGAAGGTCTTCGCGAAATCGCCGCTGAAATTCAGCACGCTGCCGACGACGATCAGGTGCCCGGTGCTCGACACCGGCAAAAATTCGGTGAGCCCTTCGACGACGCCGAGAATCAGCGCCTTGCAGATGAGGATCCAGTCCATCCGTGACCTTTCGTTCGTGACGTGAATGAAGGTCCGCGCCGGACGGTCGTATGCCGTCGCGCGCGCAGCGCTCCGATGGCTGCGCGCGCCGGCCCGTCATTTTTCGACGATCTGCACGCGTATGCCGTTTGTAAGGACGGTGATTGTACCGGGTTCGTACCGGACGCCGGCAAATTGAAGCTGGTCCGGCTTGAACGTATAGACCGGATACCCGTTGAGCAACTGCGTCGCGACGAGCGCGGCGACCGCATTGATCTGCGCGGCGTATGCGGCGGCGTCGCCGTCCACGTCGACGCTGTCGACCGACGGCGAACGCAGGATCACCGCGCGGCCCGCGCTGTCGTACGCAAGCTCGCTCGACATCGTGAACGCGCCGTCGACCGGCTGCTGCATCAGCGGGCTGTCGAGCCGCACGTCGACCCGCACCGCGACGCGGTTGCGCTCGGGCTGCAGCGCGACGACGGGGTGGGTCAGCGCGACGTCGAATAGCTGCTGCACCGAACGCCGATACGGAAACTTGCGCTGCACCGCGTCCTGCACCTGTCGACGCGAGAACGTGTACTGATCGGGAATGAACGGAAAGGTCGCCGTTGCGCAGGCCGTCAGCGACACGCCGGCGGCGGCCACGCTGAGCGCGGCGAGCACCAACGTGCGGCGGGACAGGCGCGTTACGGGTCGGGTCATGCGGGGTCTCCGGTGAAAGGCGATGGCGGCCGGCGGACGGATGGCGGCCGGCGTCGTCGGATGCTAGCACCGTTCGGCGGTCCGACCGGCACGCTGGCGGACGACACGCGAGCGGCCGGCATGCCGCTGCGGGCGCGGCGCGGGGCTGCGGCGATGTCGGGCTTTAGCGCGGCGGGCCGCGATCCGGCAGGGTCGCCGCTTCCAGTTGCGTGAGCCAGGCGAGCGCCTGCTCGCGGGACGCGCCGCACATCTCGCCCGACGGGGCGAGACCGCGGCAACAGGCGGGACGCGCGGGATCGCCGAAGATCGCGCATCGATTGCCGTCGACAAGCTGCACGCAGCGCACGCCGGCCGGCTTGCCGTCCGGCATGCCGGGGATCGGGCTCGTGATCGACGGCGCGATGCAGCACGCGCCGCAACCGGGACGGCATGCGTGGCCGGGAACGTCGAACGGTGAATCTGCGCTTGCCATCGGCTTCCTGCGAATCGGGCGGTGCGGTCTGTCGGGGTGCGCCGCGCGGCGCAAACCGCCATTGTGCCACCGAGCCGCTGCGTCCTTTTTACGCAATCGACCGCCGCGACGGCCCCTTACACTGGACCGGTTGCGCTGTCAGATCGAGGCCCGCCAGCCCAAAGCAGGTCGAACAGCCCGAAAGCAGGTGTCCGGGCGATCCGCACGGCGCGCCCCAGACCCGGACAGCCCAACATGAGTGCCGCAGACAACCTGTTTCGTCCCGACCTGCTCGCGAAATACAGCGCGAACGGTCCGCGCTACACCTCCTACCCGACCGCCCCGCAGTTCCGCGACGATTTCCCCATCGACCACTATCGCCGCGCCGCCGCCGACCGGGGCGCCGCCGAAACGGACCTGTCGCTGTACTTCCACATCCCGTTTTGCGACACCGTCTGCTTTTACTGCGGCTGCAACAAGGTCGTGACGAAAAACCGGGCGCGCGCGCGGCCGTATCTGGCCAGGCTCCAGCGCGAAATCGCGTTGCAGGCGCAACTGTTCGATACCACGCGCGCGGTGTCGCAACTGCATTGGGGCGGCGGCACGCCGACCTTCCTGTCGCTCGACCAGATGACCGAACTGATGGCGTCGACGCGCGAGCATTTCCGGCTGCTCCCCGATAACGAAGGCGAATATTCGATCGAGATCGACCCGCGCGAGGCCTCCGCGGACACGATCGTTCATCTGCGCGCGCTCGGCTTCAACCGGTTGAGCCTCGGCGTGCAGGACTTCGACCCGGTGGTGCAGCGCGCGATCAACCGCATCCAGCCGTTCCATCTGACCGACGAAGTGATCGGCGCCGCCCGCGCGAGCGGGTTCCAGTCGATCAGCGTCGATCTGATCTACGGCCTGCCGCATCAGACCGTGGCCAGCTTCGCGCGCACGCTCGACACGATCATCGCGCTCGCGCCGGACCGGCTGTCGGTGTTCGGTTACGCGCACATGCCGCACCTGTTCAAGATGCAGCGGCAGATGGACGCCGCCGCACTGCCCGCCCCGCAGCAACGGCTTGCGCTGCTGGGCCTCGTGACCGAACGGCTGACGGCGGCCGGCTACGTGTACATCGGAATGGACCATTTCGCGCTGCCGACCGACGAACTCGCACGCGCGCAGGCGCAGCGCACGCTGCATCGCAACTTTCAGGGCTACAGCACGCGTGCGGACTGCGATCTGATCGGCTTCGGCGCGTCGTCGATCGGCAAGGTCGGCGACGTGTACGTGCAGAACGCGAAGGATTTGCGCGGTTACGGCGACGCGATCGACGACGGTGCGCTCGCGATCACCCGCGGTATCCGGCTGAACGCGGACGACCGGCTGCGCCGCGACGTAATCACCGAACTGATGTGCAACCTCGAACTGCGCTTCGACGAAATCGAGGCGGCGCATTGCGTGCACTTTCGCACGATGTTCGCGTCGGAACTGGAGCGGCTGCGCGAACTGGAGAAGGACGGTCTCGTCGCGTGCGGCGGCGATCGGCTGCGGGTGCTGCCGGCAGGGCGGATGCTGGTGCGCAATATCGCGATGGTGTTCGATCGCTATCTCGGCATGCAGCAACCCGGCCGGTTTTCGCGCACGGTTTGACGCGAACGGCGGGCGCCGCCGCAGTTGCCGGGGCGGGGAATTTACGTCATAATCTTCGTTTATCCGCGCAGATTGGCCCGCAGACTGGGTTCAAGGCAGGGGCCGGTACCGCGCGTACCTGCCTCGTCGCAGGTCGGCGTAGAGAGTGCTGTAACATCGCGTCATGCCCGAGTGGTGAAATTGGTAGACGCAGGGGACTCAGACCAAATTTGAGCCCTCTCGAAGAAATTCTTGAGGTGAAGCCCGTCAAACTCGGTGAAGGCCCTGGACGATCCAGTCCGAGCTAATGCCGAGCCAAGCCCCCGGATCGAAAGGCCCAGGGGAAGGTGTAGAGAGCAGACGGCGGGCACCTAAGGCAAAGCGGTAACGCGGCGCTAAGGTGAAGGCGTGCTCCAGACCACGAACGCCGCTTCTTCGGAAGCGTCGGCGGCGAAAGCCGAAGTGGGAAGAAAATCCCCCGCCGCAAGGCGTGCCGGTTCGATTCCGGCCTCGGGCACCACCATTCAGCAAAAAAGCCGCACCTCCCCAGAGGTGCGGCTTTTTTGCGTTCAGCCTGCCCGAAAGCCTGAAGACCTCAGCGCCCCGACGGAATGCGGATGCCGATCAGCGGTTCGTGCTGCTGCGCGCCGTATACGCCGCGGTCGCCCGGCGCGCCGGAGGTCGGGCCCGTGCGCGGAATCGTGATCTTGATCGCATTGGCCGCATCGAACGAAACGATGCTGACCTCGCCCGCCTCGACGGCATAAAGCGCGCTCACGAGTTCCGGCGTCAGCACGCCGCTGTCGCGCACGCGGCGATACGTCGGCGCATCGGGAAAGATCATGTCGAAGGTCAGATAGAGCGGCCCGGCGTTCTTGCTGCGCATTATCTCGGCGAGGTCGTAGATTGTGTCGCCGCTCGCGGGATCGAAGATAGCGGTCAGATTCATCGCATCACCCGATGTTGGTCGTGGTTACGGGAAGAGCGCGGCCGGATCGGCGACCTGCATCACGTGATAGATCGTGAATTCGTAGACCGGACCGCCGGCCAGATCCGACGGCGAAAACGGAAACGCGAGATTGCCCGCGGTCGCCTTGCGGCCCTTGAAATAGCCGTGCAGAAACGAACTGCGCGCCAGCGACAGCGCCATGTTCGCGAGTTCCTGAGTCGGCGCGATCGCCTCGATCACCATGCCGATCTCGTGCGCGAGACGCGGCTCGCGCTGCTCGACGCGCACGCCGTTGCGGCCGTAGTAGATGAAGTTCAGCTCATATTCGCCGGGCTTCATGTCGTGCGCGGTCAGACGCGCGACGTCGTCGCGCACGCGCCGTTCGACCTCGTCGACGGCGGCGAGCAGGCGCGGATCGGTCATGCCGGCAACCGTGATCGTGCGATAGCCGCGCAGCTTCACGCCTTCGAGCTTGATGCTCGGCGGCATCTCGACGAGCCTGCTGCCAGACACGCGCACGCGCCGGTCGTCGAGTTTTTCTATGTGCGTGTTCTCGAGATCGACGAGCCCTTCGGGCTCATAGAAATGATGCGGATCCGGCTGCTCGTACATCATGTGCGCAGCCACCGAAACGGGCGTCACGCCGCGCTCCATGTTCATCGGTTCGAGTTCGAAATGATCGCGTCGCAACGTTCCGAGCAGGCAGTCGTTCGCGGCGAGCGGCACCGAGCACTGCGCGCCGCATTCGAGCAGCTTGGCCAGGTGAAACGCAAGGCCCATGTCGAAGCCGCGCGCGGCAGCGAGGCTCGCGTAGATCGCCGTGTCGCACGCACGCCCGGCGATGATCACGTCGGCGCCTGCGTCGAGCGCGTCGACGAACGGATCGGTGCCCATCTGCGCGACGATGCGCGTCGCGTCGTCGACCGCCTGTTCGGTAAGTTCGGGCAGCACGCTCATCGACTTCACGCGACCTTCGCGGATCGCCTGCTTGATCACGCTTTTGTCGATCTCGGCCGGAATCGTCGCGAGCCGATAGCGCAGGCCGTCGCGTTTCGTGACTTCGTCGAGCACGTCGAGAAATTCTTCGAGATGCCGCTGCCCGCCCGCCGTTCCCGCGGTGCCAATCACGTACGGCACGCCCGCGTCCCGCGCCGCCTTCAGCGAGAGACCGAGATCGCGAAGACACACGATGAGCACGATCGACGAAGCGCAACGCATCCCACGGGCGCGCTGGCGGCGCATCGGTTTGATCGTGTTCGTCAGCTATCTGGTCGCGTTCGCCGATCGTACCAACATCGGCGTCGCAGCACCGCAGATGGCGCGCGATCTGCAACTCGGCACGACCCTCACCGGCGCGCTGCTGGGCGCTTTTTTCTGGGGTTATCTGGTCACGCAGATTCCGGGCGGATGGATCTCGACGAAGATCGGACCGCGCCGGGTGATCGCGATATCGATGGTGATCACCGGCATCATGGCATGCCTGACGGGCACGGTGCAGACGCTGCCCGCGCTGATCACCGTGCGCGTCATCATGGTCTCGCCGAGGGTGTGATCTGGCCGTCGTTTTCGGTGATCTTCGTGCGCTGGTTTCCGGCCCGCGAACGCGCGCGCGGCATCGCGTTCGCGCAATACGCGCTGCCGTTGTCGTCCGTCGTGATGGCGCCGCTTGCGGGCTGGATGATCGACGTGTTTCACTGGAAAACCATGTTCGTGTTGCAAGGTCTGCCGGCGATCGCGATGGGCGCGCTGGTGTGGCTGTTCGTTTCCGACGATCCCGCCACTGACCGGCGCCTGTCGAACGCCGAACGCGATTTCATCACGCAGCGGCGACTCGCCGGCACCGGCGCGGACGGCAGCTTCGGCAGCGTGCTGAAACGATCGACGGTATGGCTGCTCGCGATCGTCGCGCTATCGTGGATCATGGTGATCTTCAGCTTCGGCCTGTGGATGCCGAGCCTCATCAAGCAGTACTTCCCCCAAGGCTACGCGGCGGTCGGCTGGCTGACGGCGTTGCCGTCGCTGTGCGGCGCGGTGTCGATGTTCGTCAACTCGTGGCTGTCGGACAAGCCGTCGAACATCTCGCGCGGCTGGTTCGTCGCGTTGCCGCTCGTCGTTGCGGGCGCGGCGCTGCTCGCGCAGCACTATCTCGACGGCGGACTCGTGTTCACGATGGCGATGTTCTGCGTCGCGGGCGCGGGTCTGTTCTCGCCGGGCGGCACGTGGTGGGCGTGGGTCATCAGCAAGGTACCGCGCAACCAGGCGGCACCGTCGATCGCGGTGATCAACATGTTCGCGAGCTTCGGCGGCGTGGCGGGACCGCTGATCGTCGGGTTCTACGCGCGCGGCGGCCATCTGTCGAACAGCTTCTACATCTTCGGCTACTTCCTGTTCGCGGCGGCGATCGTGATCGCGTACGTGATTCGCCGGATGCCATCGCGCGAAGTCGAGGCGGCGACGGAAACGGTGGCGGCGCACTGATGGCGCCCCGTTGGCGCCGCCGCCTCTGCTTGCGCGCCGTCGCCTCGCTCCGGGCTTAGAATAGCCGTCCGGTGCGCGCCGATCGTGCGGTCCGCGCGCGGCCCTTCACGCAATTCGACCAGAGAGCCCTCCTCATGAACACCCAGGTTCATCGCGTCGCCGTGATTCCCGGAGACGGAATCGGCCGCGAAGTCATGCCCGAAGCACTGCGCGTGCTCGACGTCGTCAGTCGCCGTTTCGGCGTGCAGCTCGATTGCCGCCACATCGACTGGGCAAGCTGCGACTACTACGCGAAGCACGGCAAGATGATGCCGGACGACTGGAAGGAGCAACTGGCCGACGTCGACGCGATCCTGTTCGGCGCGGTCGGCTGGCCCGACACGGTGCCCGATCACATCTCGCTGTGGGGGTCGCTGCTGAAATTCCGCCGAGAATTCGACCAGTACGTGAATCTGCGCCCGGCGCGCACGTTCGACGGCGTGCGCTCGCCGCTCGCGAACAGCCACGGCATCGACTTCTACATCGTCCGCGAGAACACCGAGGGCGAGTATTCGTCGATCGGCGGCACGATGTTCGAGGGCACGGAGCGCGAATTCGTCGTGCAGCAGTCGGTGTTCACGCGCACCGGCACCGAACGCGTGCTGAAGTTCGCGTTCGATCTCGCGCAGCGCCGCGAGCGGCGTCACGTGACGGTCGCGACCAAGAGCAACGGCATCTCGATCAGCATGCCGTGGTGGGACGCGCGCGCGGCGGAAATCGCCGCGCAGTATCCGGACCTCACGTGGGACAAGCAGCACATCGACATTCTGTGCGCGCGCTTCGTGCTCCAGCCGCAACGTTTCGACGTGGTCGTCGCGACGAATCTGTTCGGCGACATCCTGTCCGATCTCGGCCCCGCGTGTACCGGGACGATCGGCATTGCGCCGTCGGCGAACCTGAATCCGGAGCGGCGCTTCCCGTCGCTGTTCGAGCCGGTGCACGGCTCGGCGCCGGATATCGCCGGCCAGCACATCGCGAATCCGGTCGCGATGATCTGGTCCGCCGCGATGATGCTCGACTTCCTCGGCCGCAACGCGGGCGCGGAGCGCGACGCGCACGACGCGATCGTCGCGGCGATCGCCGACGTGCTGAAGGCCGGTCCGCATACGCGCGACATGGGCGGCAACGCGTCGACCGGCGAGATCGGCGACGCGATTGCAACGCGCGTCGCGGGCCACGCGGGCTGAACGAGCGGCTGTGAATCTCGAAAGCATCCTGTTCAGCCAGGGTTTCGGCTCGCGCCGTCAATGCCGCGCGTTGATCGGCGACGCGCGGGTCGCGGTCGGCGGCGCAATCTGCACCGACCCGCTCGCGCCGTTCGACACCGACGCCCTCGCGTTCACCGTCGACGGCGTCGCGTGGACCTTCCACGAGCACGCGTACGTCATGCTGAACAAGCCGGCCGGCTACGAGTGCTCGCGCGATCCGCAGCATCATCCGACCGTCTTTAGCCTGCTGCCCGTGCAGTTCGCGCAGCGCGGCGTGCAGTGCGTCGGCCGCCTCGACCAGGACACGACCGGCCTGTTGCTGCTGTCCGACGACGGCCAGTTCGTGCACGCGCTGACGTCGCCGAAACGCAAGGTGCCGAAGCTGTATGTCGCGACGACGCGTCATCCGCTCGACGACGCGCAATTGCACGCGCTGCGCACCGGCGTGCTGCTGCACGGCGAGCGCGAGCCGAGCGTCGCCGTCGACGCGCACGCGCGCGGCGAACGCGAACTGGCGCTGAGCGTCGTCGAAGGCAAATACCACCAGGTCAAGCGGATGGTCGCGGCGGCCGGCAACCGCGTCGACGCGCTGCATCGCGAGCGCATCGGCGCGCTCACGCTGCCGGCCGACCTCGCGCCCGGCGCGTGGCAATGGCTCGACGCCGCGCAGCTTGCGGCGCTGCGAACCGGCTAACCCCTCCCGTTTCGACCCGAACCGCCATGAGCGGATGCCGCGGCGCAGCATCCGCTTGCGAAAAGCCGCCCTATACTTGTCGTTACAACGAGAACAAACATGGGAGAGGCATCATGGTCGTCAACGGCACATTGGGGATTTCGTCCTGGCTCGTCGCGTTCGTCGGCATCGCGATCCTGCTGATCGGCGCGCTCTTCGTCGCCATGCGACGACGCCATCAGTACAGCCCGAACCTGATCGGCGCACTGATCGGCGCCCTGTTCTGCTTCGTGTTGCTCGAAACGCTGCCCGCGCTGCTTTGAACGGCGTGGGCCGCGCGGTCGCGCTCAGCCGCGCGGCGACAGCGTGCGCAGGAAATCGTCGACGCCCGAATAGCGCAGGCGCACGCGCAACTCGCGCTTCAGCCGCCGGTTCGACAGCCGGCGCGACTCGCTCATGAACGACAGCAACAACGGATCGATCAGCCGCTGCGCGTCCGCACGGCTCACGCGAGGCGCGCGTTCGAGCCCGAACGCATCGGCGACGCGGTCGAAATAGTCGCCCATTCGCAGGTCGCTGTCGTCCGACGCGTGGATCACGCGCGACGGACGACCGTGCGTCGCGAGCCGCACGAGGATCGCGGCGAGGTCGTCGGCGTGGATGTGGTTCGTATAGACGTCGTCGGCCGCCGCCAATGCGGGCGTGCGCTTCGCGAGGCGCGCGAGCGGCAGCCGGTCGGCCGCGTAGATGCCGGGGATTCGCGCGATCGTCGCGGACAGCCCGCCGTACGCGGTCGCGCGCCGCAGCCGCCGTTCGGCCGCGACGCGCCGTTGCGCGCGCGGCGTCGCCGGATTCGGCGTACGCGTCTCGTCGATGCACGCGCCGCCACAGTCGCCATAGACGCCGCTCGTGCTCGCGTAGACGAGCCGCAGGCGCGCGCCCCGCGGCCGGCCGGCCGCGAAGCCCCCGTCGGGTACAATAGCCGATGCTTCCGGGCGGTCCGCCGCGCGCGCGCCGGGCGACGGCAAACGTCCGCGCGGCAACGCCCGCGCGGCGACGCCAGTGCGGCGCGCGGGCCACGCCGCCGGCGCACCGGACGCCGACCGGCGCGGCCGCGCGAGCGCGTCGCCGGAGGGCAGCGGCCGGAACGGCGGCCGTGGCCGCGCAAGCGCGGACGACGGCCGCGCCGGCGAACGCCGCCGCGCGCTCAGCGCGGCGATCAGCGCCTGGGTGCGGCGGTCGTCGCTGCCGGTTCTGGGCGGCGGCGCGAGATGCAGCACGGTCGGCGCCAGTCCAGCGACGCGGGCCACGCTCGCGCGCGCGTCGAGGTCGCCGACCAGCGGCACGGCACCTGCGGCGCGCAACGACGGGCGGCGCGACGGTGTGCTCGTCAGCGCGAAAAGGCGCGCGCGGCCGCGTAGCCGTTCGACGCAGCGCAACCCCACGTCACCGCAACCGACGATCAGGATGCGCGGGCGGCGCAGCGTTCGTATCACAGTCATGATTCGCCCATTTTAGCCGCCGACCGCCACGCTGCCCGCCCGGCCCGATTACCCATCACCTTTGCATCTTCGAATATGGCATTCAACGTAACGCTCAAGCAAAGCGGCCGCCAGTTCCAGGTCGAACCGGACGAGCCGATCCTCAACGCCGCGCTGCGCCAGGGCATCGGCCTGCCGTACGGCTGCAAGAACGGCGCGTGCGGCTCGTGCAAGGGCGCCGTCGTGCAAGGCGAAATCGAGCAGCGCCCGCACGCGGCGTCCGCGCTGTCGAACGACGAGAAAACCCGCGGCATGGCGCTCTTCTGCTGCGCGACCGCGCAGTCGGACCTCGAAATCGACATCCGCGAAGTGGCGGGCGTCGGCGACATGCAGGTGCGCAAGCTGCCGTGCCGCGTGAACGTCATCGAGCGCCGCGCCGACGACGTGATCGTGCTGAAGCTGCAGTTGCCCGCGAACGAGCGCCTGCAATACCTCGCCGGCCAGTACCTCGAATTCATCCTGAAGGACGGCACGCGCCGCAGTTATTCGATGGCGACCGCGCCGCACGACGAGGGCCTGCTCGAACTGCACATCCGCCACATGCCGGGCGGCAAGTTCACCGACCACGTGTTCGGCGCGATGAAGGAGCGCGACATCCTGCGCTTCGAGGCGCCGCTCGGCACGTTCTTCCTGCGCGAGGACTCAGACCGGCCGATCGTGCTGCTCGCGTCGGGCACCGGCTTCGCGCCGATCAAGGCGATCGTCGAACATGCGATCCACCAGCGCATCGCGCGGCCGATGACGCTGTACTGGGGCGCGCGCCGCCGCAAGGATCTGTACCTGATGGAACTCGCGGAACAATGGGCGAAGGACGTGCCGGATTTCCGTTTCGTGCCGGTGCTGTCCGAGCCGGACCCGGCCGACCAGTGGACCGGCCGCACCGGCTTCGTCCACCGCGCGGTGATCGAGGACATTCCCGACCTGTCGGGCTACCAGGTGTATGCGTGCGGCGCGCCGGTGATGGTCGAGTCCGCGCTGCGCGATTTCTCGCAGCATCATGGCCTGCCGGAAGACGAGTTCTACGCGGATTCGTTCACGAGCGCGGCCGATCTCGCGAATCCGGTCTGATCGCCGGCCGGCGCCGGCAACCCGCGCGGCGGCCGGCGAAAAAATCCCGGCCGCCGCGCAATCGATGGTTTACACCGACGTCCGCCTTATCGTATTCTTGCGCGCATGAACCACATCCTGTCCGAACGCCGACGTCGCCGCTCGCTCCTTCCCGAGGACCTGGCCCGTCACGGACACGCGTTTCGCGTTTAGCGCATGTCGTTCGATTGACGAAAGCCACGGTCCGCCGTGGCTTTTTTGTTTTCGGGCTCGTCGACGAGCCGTGTTTTCAACCGCACCTTTTTTCAACCGCTCGCTGCCGCAGCGTGGAGCCCGCCGCCATGAATTTTTCCGAGTACCCGATCGACTCGCTGATGTACATCACCAACCGGCCCGAAATCGTTTTCACGCACGGCAAGGGCTCGTGGCTTTACGACAACGAAGGCAAGCGCTACCTCGACTTCATCCAGGGCTGGGCGGTGAACTGCCTCGGCCACGGCAACGAAGGGATGATCGACGCGCTCGACAAGCAGGCGCGTCTGTTGATCAACCCGTCGCCGGCGTTCTACAACGAGCCGATGGCGAAGCTCGCCGGCCTGCTGACCCAGCATAGCTGCTTCGACAAGGTGTTCTTCGCGAACAGCGGCGCCGAAGCGAACGAAGGCGCGATCAAGCTCGCGCGCAAGTGGGGCCGCAAGTTCCGCGACGGCGCGTACGAGATCATCACGTTCGATCACAGTTTCCACGGCCGCACGCTCGCGACGATGTCGGCGAGCGGCAAGCCCGGCTGGGACACGATCTACGCGCCGCAGGTGCCGGGCTTTCCGAAGGCGGACCTGAACGACATCGCGTCGGTCGAGAAGCTGATCACCGGCAAGACCGTCGCGGTGATGCTCGAACCGATCCAGGGCGAAGGCGGCGTGATCCCGGCGACGCGCGAATTCATGCAGCAGTTGCGCGCGCTGACGCAACAGCACGGCATCCTGCTGATCGTCGACGAAGTGCAGACCGGCTGCGGCCGCGCGGGCACGCTGTTCGCGTACGAGCTGTCGGGCGTCGAGCCGGACATCATGACGCTCGGCAAGGGCATCGGCGGCGGCGTGCCGCTCGCGGCG
>Ga0164242_10005310_pt1 | contig 14354 bp, 9 predicted proteins | sample OricomgcompostMG_FD_108783 | JGI IMG/M metagenome (GOLD analysis project Ga0164242, IMG submission 108783) | Miracle-Growth compost microbial communities from Emeryville, California, USA - Original compost - Miracle growth compost (MG) ... | reverse complement strand
CGATCGCGACGTGCACATCGTGCTGGGCACCGATGAAACGCTGCACCAGTCGGCCGCGCGGTTCTACAACGAGGCGCTCGATTCGACGCTGGATTACTGGCACGAGTGGTCGCGCTACCTCTCGATTCCCGCCGAATGGCAGGAGGCGGTGATCCGCGCGGCGATCACGTTGAAACTTTGCCAATACGAAGGCACCGGCGCGATCACCGCGGCGATGACCACTTCGATCCCGGAAGCACCCGACACGGTACGTACCTGGGATTACCGGTACTGCTGGCCGCGCGACGCCGCGCTGTCGGTGCGCGCACTGAATCGCCTGAGCGCCACCCGCACGATGGAAGAGTACGTGCGCTACATCTTCAACCTGGCACTCAAGGAAGAAGGCAAGATGACACCGGTATACGGCATCCATTTCCAGGATGAACTGCCGGAGCGCGAGGAAGCCACCCTGGCGGGCTACCGCGGCATGGGCCCGGTGCGGGTCGGCAACGAAGCCTGGAAGCAGCAGCAGAACGACATCTACGGCAGCGTGGTGCTGGCGGCCACGCAGATGTTTTGCGACCAGCGGCTGGTGAAGATCGCGGGCGAAGTCGAATACCGGCGTCTGGAGCGCTGCGGCGAGGCCGCCTGGCGCCTGCACGACAAGCCGGACGCCGGCTTGTGGGAATTGCGCGGTCGTACGTCCGTCCATACCTATTCGGCGGTGATGTGCTGGGTGGCTTGCGACCGCCTGGCCAATATCGGCACGTGGCTGGGACTGGACGATCGCGTCACTTTCTGGCGCAAGCGCGCCGACAGCATCCGGCGCAAGATCCTGCGGCATGCGGTGCACAAGGACGGTTATTTCGTGGAATCGTTCGGCAGTGACCAACTCGACGCGAGCCTTTTGCTGCTGGAAGGCTTGCGTTTCGTCAGCGCCGACGATCCGCGCTTCGTCAAGACCGTGGATGCGGTCGGCAAGCAACTGATGCGCAATGGCTTCCTGATGCGCTATGCCCACCCCGACGATTTCGGCGCGCCCGAAACCAGCTTTCTGGTCTGCAATTTCTGGTACGTGGAGGCACTGATCGCGATCGGGCGCAAGGACGAGGCGCGCAAGTTCTTCGAAAAACTGCTGGCGATCCGCAACCCGCTCGGACTGCTGTCGGAAGACTACGATCCGAAGACCGGTGAGTTGTGGGGCAATTTCCCGCAGACGTATTCGATGGTCGGCCTGATCAATGCGGCGCGCGGCCTTTCGACCAAGTGGAGTGACGTGGTATGAGCCGCCTGGTCGTCGTTTCCAACCGTGTGGCGCAACCCCGGGAAACCCGCGCCGGCGGACTTGCCGCGGCGATGCGCGCGGCACTGAAGGAGCACGGCGGCCTGTGGTTCGGGTGGAGCGGCAAGCGCGTCGCCCGGGAGGAGCGCGCGTTGCACCGCGAATCGGCCGGCAACATCGACTACGCGCTGCTGGACCTGACCCGCGAGGAATACGAAACCTACTATCTCGGTTTCGCCAACCGCACCCTGTGGCCGTTGCTGCACTTCCAGCCCACGGTGATGCAGTACAGCCGGACGCAATATGCAGGCTACCGCGAGGTCAACAAGCTGTTTGCGGCAAAACTCGCGCCCCTGCTGCGCGACGACGACCGCATCTGGGTCCACGACTACCACCTGATACCCCTGGCCGCGGAATTGCGCGAACTCGGGATCGGCGCGCGCATCGGCTTTTTCCTGCACATTCCCCTGCCGCCGCCGGAGTTGTTGATCAACCTGCCCTGCCACCGGGAACTGATCGCCACGTTGAGCGCATGCGATGTGGTGGGTGTGCAGAACCATGACGACGCCCGTGCGTTGTTCGATTACTTCGTCCGCAGGCTCGGCGCGACCCGGTCGCACGAGGTCGTGGCACTTGGCGGCCGACGCACGCACATCGCGCCGTTCCCGATAAGCATCGATACGGTCGAGGTCGCGCGCCAGTCCAAATACGCCGTCAACAACTCCACGGTACGCAAGCTGCGCGCCAGCCTCGCCGACCGCCAGCTCGCGATCGGCGTGGACCGGCTGGACTATTCCAAGGGCCTGCCACGCCGGTTCGAGGCTTTCGGCCGCTTCCTCGCCGAGCACCACGAGTGGCGCTCGCGGGTTTCATTCCTGCAGATCGCTCCGCCCTCGCGCGAGGAAGTGCCGGAATACCGCGAGCTGCGCTCGCGGCTCGAGCGCTCGGCCGGTGCCACCAACGGCCGCTACGCCGATCCCGACTGGGTACCGATCCGCTACGTCAACCGCAGTTTTGCGCAAGCGACGCTGGCGGGTTTCTATCGCATCTCGCAACTGGGACTGATCACCCCGTTGCGCGATGGAATGAATCTCGTGGCCAAGGAATTCGTGGCCGCGCAGTCTCCCGACGATCCGGGCGCGCTGGTGCTGTCCCAATTCGCCGGCGCCGCGGGCGAACTGGGGCAGGCCATCCTGGTGAACCCTTACGACCCGGAGGGGCTGGTCGAAGGCATCGAACGGGCCCTGACGATGCCATTGCAGGAACGCCGCGAACGCTGGGCCGCGATGTTCGAGCACCTGTCGAAACACGACATCGGCGCGTGGCGGCGCGCGTTCCTCGCGGCGCTCTCCACGGGCACCACCTAGGGCAGCCGCGCGAGCGCAACGGACTGCGTGCATGAACGTACTGCTGGTTCTCGGCCACCCGCGCAAGGACAGCCTCTGCGCGGCACTCTGCGCCGCCTGGCGGGAAGGCGCGCTGGCGGCCGGCGCAAACGTCCGGACATTGGTGCTGGCCGACCTGGCATTCGATCCGTACGTCCGCGTCCATTCGCCGGAACAGCAACCGTTGGAACCGGACCTTCAGCGCGCGTGCGAGCTCATCGAATGGGCCGACCATCTGGTCTTCGTGCATCCGACCTGGTGGGGTTGCGAACCCGCCTTGCTGAAGGGCTTTCTCGAACGCGTGATCATGCCGGGCTTTGCATTCCGTTTCGATGCGTCGGATTCGGCCACGTGGCAACGCTTGTGGCGCGGCAAGACTTCGCAAATCGTCACCACCATGGACACGCCGCCGCTGCTGTATCGCTGGTTCTACCTGCAGCCCGGACACAACGCACTGGCACGCGCGACGCTCGGCTTTTGCGGGGTGCGGGAACGCCGCGGATTGCGATTCGGCCCCGTACGCTTGTCGTCGCCACCGCAACGCCGCCGCTGGCTCGAGCGAACCCGACAGGCGGCATTCTCGACCTGCATCGACCGCGGCGACGGCCCGCGCGATCGCTTCGTCGCGTGGCTGCGTGCGCTGCGGTTGCAGTTCTACCCGATGGGCTGGGCAGCCTACGCGGTCGGCGCGATGGCCTTTGCCGGTGGCAGCGCGTTCGCATCGGCGGCTTTCTGGTGGGGGCTCCTGTGCCTGTTCGCGCTGCAGGTGGCGGCCGTGTTCACCAACGAACGGTTCGATTTCGAAAGCGACCGGCGCAACGCGGCGTCGGGACCGTTCACGGGCGGCTCGCGCGCGCTGGTCGACGGCCGGCTGGATTTCGCGGACCTGCGCGCCGGCATCGCGGTGGCCGCGACGGCGGCGCTGGTGTTCGCAGTGTTCGCGATCCGACTTGCTCCGCGACCCGGTGACGTGATCGTGCTCCTCGCCGTCGCATTCCTTTTGACGCTCGGCTACACCGCACCGCCGCTGAAGCTTTGCCACCGCGGATTGGGCGAGGTGGATGTCGCCATCACCCACGGTTTCCTGACGGTGCTGGCCGGCTGGGTGCTGCAGGGCGGCTCGGCATGGGCAGCAACGCCATGGCTGTTGGCCCTGCCGTTGGGGACAGCGGTGTTGCCGGCGATCATCCTGTCGGGACTGCCCGACCACGCTGCGGACGCCGCGGCCGGCAAACGCACGCTGGCGGTGCGCTTGGGCGCACGCGTGGCGGTGTGGCTTGCGCTCGTCCTGGCCGTGGTCGCGGCCGCGCTGGCGATCTGGATCGCGCGCATGCCCGCAGCGGAGTTCGCCTACCGGAATATCGTGTGGGGCGCGGTGCCCTGGGCGGGAAGTCTGACCCTCGCACTGCTGGCGCTGCTTCGCAAGCGGCACCATCCCGCCGACGTGCGCATCGATGGCGTCATGATGCTGGCGTTGGCTTACATGGTCTGGTTCGTGGCCGTGCCGATCTGGAACCTGCGGTGATGGGTGGCGCATCGCCAGGGAATCGCCGCCGCGCGGCGAAGTTCGCGACGGGTGTGGCTCCCCGCAAACCGTCGGCAGACTTTACGCTTTCATGATTGCAGCCTCTGGCCCGAACGAACCCTGTAAAAACAAGCACATCGGCGTGCAGCGGAACGAGACGACCGACGCAGCTCGCCAGGAAACTTTACAGTTCGGGCCGGGTCGGGATTGCAGGTCGAATTTTTTCCAGCCGAATCAAATACATGATCCATGGCATGGAAGTTGCGTCCGCCCGCGCGTTCAGGCGGTGAGGGCCGCCCGTTCGGCCGCAGTCCGGGGAGGCGGCAACGCCCAAGGCCTTACGGAGCAACTCGATGAAGAAGTTTTCGGTTTTCATGATGTTCATGATGGTTCTCGCACTGGGTGTGGTCGCACCCGCGCGCGCCTGTCTTTTTATTGCCGTGCCCGGAGGCCAACCGCTCCAGACCCAGGCGGTGGGTTGCGGTGGTGCACCTGGCCCGATTCCGATCTCGGCCACGATCACGCTGGACACCGTCTACGCCGGCAACACGCCCGACGGGATGGCACCCTGGCTGACGGCCACTTTCGCCTCCACCGAGGGCGAGAGCACCGGCACCCTCACGCTCACCTCCAACCTCGGCGCCCCGGATTTCCTTCAGGGCGTGGGCAGCAGCGACGCAACTGTTGGCTGGGCGTTCTATCTCGGCCCATCGCTTGCGTCGATTTCCTGCACGTCCGGCGTCTGCGCGGACACCGCACTCTTCGGCGGCAGCTACAACACCGGCTCGGTGCCCGGCACTTTCAACCTGGCCTTCGGCTGGTCTTCCGGCACCCGCTTCACGGGAAGCGACTCGGCGGTGTACACGCTGACATTCACGCAAGCGCTGACCGGCAATCCCTTCATGGGCAATGGAAGCAACTGGTGGTCGGCGGCACACGTGCAAGGCATCACCGGGGGATGCAGCGGCTGGATCGTGAGCGGCAACGGACGCGATGCCAACGGCAGCGGTGTCTGCACCAACACGCCGCCGATGAGCGTTCCGGAACCGGCAGGCCTGGGCATGTTCGGAGTCGGTGTGCTGATGATCGGCTGCTTCCTGGGCCTGCGCCGGCGCATGGGTTGAACCCGGCCCGTTGATCATGGCAACTCCCGAGAACGGGGGTTGCCCTTTCGCCACCCGTGATTTCGAAATCTGGTTCGAAGAATCCCGCGAGGCGTGCCCCGGGAGAACGTCGCGGCCGACGGGTCGCCACATTCGCGCGTCTTCGAAACGCTGTCCAGCCGCGGAATGCAACCGGCTGACGGGCGGAACGGACCGCGCTCCATGCAAGATGCTGGAATTCGGCAGGCTATTTGTCCGCCGCAAGCATCGGCTCGAGCCGCGGCCAGACGTTCGCCAGCACCCGCGGTTGCGCCGCCGCGGTGGGATGCAGTCCATCGGGTTGCATCAGTTTCGGATCGAGCGCGATGCCATCGAGCAGGAACGGCACCAGCGGCGCATGCCGATCACGCGCGATGTCTGCGTAGATCGCGCGCAATCCGGTGCGGTATTGCGGGCCGTAGTTGAGCGGCAGTTCGATCCCGAGCAGCAGCACGCGCGCGCCGCTGGCCTGTGCTTCGCCCACCATCTGCGACAGATTGGCGCGGATTTCGGACAACGGGAGGCCGCGCAGGCCATCATTGCCGCCAAGCTCCAGGATCACGATGCCGGGCTGGTAGCGTTTCAACAGCGCCGGCAATCGCGCGACGGCCGACGCAGTCGTCTCGCCGCTGATGCTGGCATTGACGAGCGTACGCGGCGGACGCATATCGGCAAGACGCTTTTGCAGCAACGCCGGCCACGACGCGCCGACTTCGATGTTGTGGGCGGCGGACAACGAATCGCCCACCAGCAGGATCGTGCGCGATGGGGATGCGGCCTGCGCCACCGGCACCGCCAACCACACGACAAGGCACCACACGATGGACAACGGCAGGACAGACGACAGTCGGGCAACCATGGCGTTCATTTCCGCACGGGGAATCGGCAAGCACGTCGAGGGGCCGACGGGCCGGCTGGACATTCTTGACGATGTCAGCCTGGATGTGAATGCCGGGGAAACCGTGGCGATCACCGGCGCGTCGGGTTCCGGCAAGACCACGTTGCTCGGATTGCTCGCCGGGCTGGACCTGCCCAGCCATGGCAGCGTGCGGCTGGACGGCCATGCGCTCGAAAGCCTGGACGAGGAAGCGCGCGCGCGATTGCGGCTGAAGCTGGTCGGCTTCGTGTTCCAGTCCTTTCATTTGCTGCCGGCATTGACGGCGGAAGAAAACGTGATGCTGCCGCTGGAACTGGATGCCACGCCGGACGCCGCGACGCGCGCGCGAAACGCGTTGGCCGCCGTGGGCCTGGAGCCGCGCCGCGCGCACTACCCGCGCCAACTGTCCGGCGGCGAGCAGCAGCGCGTGGCGATCGCGCGCGCATTCGTGCACGAACCGCGCATCCTGTTCGCGGACGAGCCCACCGGCAACCTCGACCATACCAGTCGCGACGCGATCGCCGATCTGCTGTTCGCGTTGAACCGCGAACACCACACAACATTGATCGTGGTGACGCACGATCCGGCGCTGGCGGGTCGCTGTGCGCGCATCTTCGACCTCGTCGACGGCCGCGCCCGGGCGCACGTGGCATGACATTCCGGCTGACCGGCCGGATGACCGGCACGCGGCACGCGCTGCGCACGCTGCGCCGCGAATGGCGGCTGCCGGAATTGCGGATGCTGATCGGCGCGTTGCTGCTGTCGGTCGTGGTACTGGGGGCGGTGGCGACGCTGGCCGCGCGTGTGCAACGCGCGGTACTGATGAGCGCGGCGGAACTGATCGGCGGCGACCTCGGCATCAATGCCGCCACGCCCCTGCCCGCGGAATTCGTCCGGCACGCGCACGCGTTGGACCTTCGCACCAGCGCGCTCGCCGAATTCCCGAGCGTCGCGTTCGCGAACGACCGCAGCCAGTTGTTGCAGGTGGTGGCGGCCGACGCGGCATGGCCGCTGCGGGGGAAGCTGGTCGTCACGGGCCGCGACGGCGTCGGTCGAACGATGCATGCGCCACCGGCGGGCCAGGTTTACATGGACCATCGTGCACTCGTCGCACTCGATCTCCGACCCGGCCAACGCGTGCAGGTCGGCGGCATGCATCTCGTGGTGGCCGGGCAAATCGAGCAACAGCCCGGCGGTGGCGATCTGGTCGCGCTGGCACCGCGCGCGGTGATGGCGCTGGCGGACGCAAAAACCGCGGGCCTGCTCGGCACCGGCAGCCGCGCCCGGCATCGCCTGCTGGTCGCCGGCGCGGTCGCGCCGGTGGATGCTTATCGCGCGTGGGCCAGGGGGCACCTGCCGAGCGATGCACGCATGGTCACGCCGGAGGAAGTGCAGCAGCGCCTTGCGGTGGCGTTCGATCGCGCCGGCACCTTCCTGCGCCTCGCAGCCCTGCTTGCAGCGTTGCTGGCCGGCATCGCGGTGGCGTTGTCGGCGCAACGCTATGCGCGCCGCAAGACCGACGAGATCGCGTTGCTGCGTGCGCTCGGCGCCTCGTCGCGATTCGCATTCGGCAGCCTCGCGTGGACGCTGGCGCTGCCGGCGGTGCTCGCGGCATTCGCCGGCGCAGGCATCGCGCTGGCGCTCGCTGCGATAGCGTTCGCCTATGCGCACGGTCTGTTGCCGCCCGCCGCGCAGCAGGCGCCGTTGCCGCCCGGCCCGGCCATCGCGGCGGCCGGCATCGGGCTCGCGGTGCTCGCCGGCTTCGCGCTGCCACCGCTGGCGAAGTTGAAATCCGTGCCGCCGGTCGCGGTGTTCCGCCAGAGCGCCGCCCATGCGCCGCGGCGCTTCGACCTGCTCTACCTCGTGCCCGTCGCGGTCGCGCTCGGACTGATCGCCCTGCAGACGGGAAGCTGGAAACTGGCGGGTGTACTGGCCGTGTCACTGGCGGGTGCAGCGGTGCTCACTTCGATGCTGACGCTCGCCGCGCTGTGGCTGGTGCGACGCTTTGCCGCGCGCCTGCACCCGGCGCTGCGGCTGGGCGCGAGTGCGCTGGTGCGCCGTCGGGTCCTGAGCCTGGTGCAATCCTGCGCGATCACGCTGGGCCTGACGGCGCTGCTTCTGCTCGCGGTGGTCGCGCCCGCGCTGCTCGACAACTGGCGCCGCGAGCTGCCGCCGGATACGCCGAACTGGTTCGTGGTCAACGTCCAGGACGCGCAACGCGCGCCCATGCACGAGGCGCTCGCGAAGCTCGGCGCGACGCGCTTCAATGCCATGCCCGTCGCGGTCGGCAAGCTGGTCGCGATCAACGGCGCGGATGTCGATCGCATGGCCTTTCACGACCGTGAGGCCCGCCAGGACGCGGACCGGCAGGTCCGGTTTTCGTGGAGCGCCGCGCTCCCTCCGGCCAACCGCATCATCGCCGGACAGTGGTTCGCGCCCGATGCGCACAATGCGGAAGTCTCGCTGGACGTGGCCTGGATACGGCGATTCGATTTGCACCTCGGTGACCGGCTCACGTTCCTGATCGGCGACACGCGGATCGATGCCACGCTGACCAGCATCCGCGAAGTGGACTGGAGCCGCTTCAATGTCAACTTCTTCGTGATGCTCGACCCGGCGCACGGGGCGGCGCTGCCGCATACGTGGATCGCGAGCTTCCATCTTCCGCCCGGCCACGCGCAGGAACTCGCGGGGTTCTCGCGCACATTCACCAATCTTTCCTTGATCGACGTGGACGCATTGCTCGACCGCGCCCGCCAGATCGTGGCGCAAGTGAGCGCCGCCGCGCGCTGGGTGCTGGCCTTCAGTTTGCTGGCCGGCGCACTGGTGCTGGCCGCCGCGTTGACCATGAGCGCCGCCGAGCGCCGCCACGAAGCGGCATTGCTGCGCACGCTGGGCGCGCGTCGCGATCAGTTGCGGCTGGCGGCGCTGTGCGAATTCGGATTGCTGGGTGCGATCTCGGGTTTCACCGCGATGTTCGCGGCGGCACTGGGTGGCCTCTGGCTCGCGCAGTCGGTGTTCCGCATCCGCGCGTTCGAGCCGCCATGGGTACCGCTGATCATTGCGGCGGTACTATCGACACTCGCGGTTGCCCTGCTGGGGCTGGCCGGGACGCGCAGCGTGTTGCGGACCTCGCCGCTGTTGTTGCTGCGGCGGTGAAACGTCGTGCCTGGACCCGGCAGCGTACCCAGCGCGATCGCCGGCATTGATTGGCGGCAACAGCGCCCCATCGCCAGCCGAGCCTCCCGTCGTTCTGTAACGCACAAGGCATCACCGAACGTGCGTCGTGGCTGCCTCCACCGCAGGTTTCAGCCAGATGAAGCTCACCATCCGCCCGCTGCGCGCGCCATCGCGGCGGTAGGAATGCAGGCGCGGATCGGTGAAGGTGTCGAGGCCGCCGCCGAAGATGCGCGCGATGCCGCTGGCGCGCAGGCGTTGGCGTGCGAGTTCGTACAAGTCGCACAGCCAGTGATCCGGCCGCGTGGCGCTGAAGGCCGTGGCTGCGGCGGGATCGTGCGCGAGAAACGCGTCGCGCACTTCGCCACCGACTTCGTAGGAAGGCGCGGCGATTGCGGGCCCGAGCCAGGCGATAATGCTTTCACGCGGGCATTGCATCGCAGCCAGGGTGCTTTCCAGCACGCCCGCCGACAGTCCGCGCCAGCCCGCGTGCGCGGCGCCGATTTCGGAGCCATGGTCGGTGCAGAACAGCACCGGCAGGCAATCGGCGGTCTGGATCGCCAGCACGACCCCGCGACCACGCGTCACCGCGGCGTCGGCTGCCGGTTCATCGGGCGCCGGATCGATCGCGACGCGAGTGCCGTGCACCTGCCGCAGCCAGCGCGGCCCGGAGGGCAACGACAGCGTTTCGCGAAGCAATGCGCGGTTGCGCGCAACGGACCCAGGATCATCGCCGCAGCGCGTGCCGACATTGAAGCCGTATGGCGACCGCGAGCTTCCATCGGGCATCTCTCGCGTCGTGGTCACGGCGCGCACACCCGGCGGCGCGGGCCAGTCGGGGACCAGCCACGATGCCGGCACGTCAGCCATGGCTGTCCCCGGACACCGCATCCTCGCGCAGCGCGTCCAGCAGGTCGAGGAGATCACGAGGCGGCTCGGCGTCGAACGCCAATGCGTCGCCCGTGACCGGATGCGCGAACGCCAGGTGTTCGGCATGCAGGGCCTGGCGCCTGAAGCCGCGCAACGCTTCCGCGAGCCGCGGCGCCGCACCGCGCGGCAATTTCAGGCCACGGCCGTACAGCGGATCGCCGACCAGCGGCCAACCCGCGTGCGCCATGTGCACGCGGATCTGGTGGGTACGGCCGGTTTCCAGCTCGCACTGCAGCAACGCATGCGCGCGAAATTTCTCGCGCACGCGGTAATGCGTGACGGCCGGGCGACCGCCCTCCTGCACCGCGCGACGCAGCCGATCGGTCGGGTGGCGGTCCAGCGGCGCGTCGACGGTGCCACCCGCGACCGGCACGCCGTTGACGACCGCGACGTAGCGGCGATGGATGTCGCGCGCGGCCAGCATCGCCACCAATGCGGTTTGCGCCGGCAGCGAGCGCGCTACCACCAGAAGGCCCGAGGTGTCCTTGTCCAGCCGGTGCACGATGCCGGCGCGGGGAATCTGCGCCAGCTTCGGATCATGGTGCAGCAACGCGTTCAACAACGTGCCGGCCGGATTGCCCGCACCCGGATGCACCACCAGCCCGGCCGGCTTGTCGAGCACCAGCAGGTGGTCGTCCTCGAACATGATTTCGAGATCGATGGCCTCGGGCCGATCGCCCAGCACCGGCGCGTCGGAACGCTGCCAATCGACGATCTCGCCGCCGCGAACCAGCGTGCGTGGCGGCACTTCGCGGCCGTCCAGCCGGATGCGCCCGGCCTTGACCTCACCGGCCAGGTGCGAGCGCGAATGCCCCGGGAACAACCCGGGCAGGATCTGGTCGAAGCGTTGCCCGGCCAGGTCGGGCGGTATCTCCGCGCGGGACGCCCGTTCAGCCACGCCGGCGCCCCCGCCGGATGGCCGATGGGGATTCCGCTATCATGCCGAATCCACCTTGCCGCGTTCGCCAAGACTTGTCCGATGCCATTCCGACGCTCCGCACCGCTGCTCAAATTCGCGCTGTTCCTGCCATTGCTGTTCGCGGTGGGCGCCTGCTCGCTGTTCCATCACGGCAAGCGCGACACCCTGAACACCATGACCGTGGAACAGTTGTACCAGCGCGCGCATGACCTGTCGCAGGACGGCAACTGGGGCACGGCCGAAACCGTGTACCAGAAGCTGATCGCGCGCTTCCCGTACGGTTCCTACAACGAGCAGTCGCAGATCGAACTGGCCTACGCGCAATACAAGGACGACAAGCCCGACGACGCGTATTCCACCATCAACGAATTCATCAAGACCTACCCGACCCAAAAGCATATTGCCTACGCGTACTACCTGCGCGGCCTGATCAACTTCGACCGGACCGAAACCTCGCTGCAGCGGATGGCCGGCATCAGCCCCTCGCGCTTCGACCAGGGCTACGCACTGCAGTCGTTCGATGATTTCAACACGCTGATCGCCCGCTTTCCCAACACGCGTTATGCCGCGGACGCACGCCAGCGCATGATTTACCTGCGCAACCAGCTGGCGCAGGCGGAGCTGAACGTGGCGGAGTTCTACCTGCAGCGACAGGCCTACATCGCCTCGGCCGATCGCGCGAAATACATCGTGTCGCACTACCAGCAGGCCCCGCAGGTCGCCGATGCGCTGGCCGTGCTGGCCAAGAGCTATCACCTGCTGGGCCAGCAGAAACTGGCCGACCAGACCACCGACGTGCTGAAGCTCAACTACCCGGATCATCCCTACCTGCAGAATCCGGGTCGCTGGCCGAAGCACCATTCGTGGGCCTGGCGGCTGATCCCGCTGACGAGCGCGCATTGAGGAACACGCGGTTTCGCTCGATCCGCGGGCGAACCGCTTCGGTTGGCGAACGTGACCAGCCGCCGCGATGGCGGCCTGCATCTGCGGGTTGGACTGGCCCCGCTCTGCCGGGAAGTCGAACGTTTTTTCGCGTGGTGGGCTTCGCTTCGCTCAGCCCAACCCGCGAGAGTCCTTCGCAGGTTGGGCTGACCCGGGTTTCATCCGGGGAAGCCCGACATGTTCACGTGGGTGGACTTCGCATGCCCAGCCCGATCCGCGAAAACACCTTGCCACCTTCGTCATCCTTCCGCGATGCATCGACGGAATGAAGGCATGCGCCTCGCCTGCCACGACGCCCACGCGAACGTCACTGGGCCTCGCGCGCCTTCGCATGTGAATCCGACTGCGCGGCCCCGGCATCCGGAGCCGTCCAGCGCTTCAGCCAATCGATCACCGTTTCGTGCCACATCACGCTGTTCTGCGGCTTCAGCACGAGATGGTTTTCGTCCGGGAAGTTCAGGAACTCGCTGGGAATGCCTTGCCGCTGCAGCGCGGTGAACGCGCCGAGCCCCTGCGTCACAGGAATGCGGTAGTCGTGATTCGAGTGCACCACCAGCATGGGCACGCGCCAGTCCTTGACATGGTTCAGCGGGTTGAACTTCTCGTAATTCTCCGGGTGTTCGAATTGCGTGCCGCCGTTTTCGTGTTCCTCGAACCACAGTTCCTCGGTGGCGTAATACATCATCCGCGCATCGAACACGCCGTCGTGGTCGACCAGGCATTTCCACGGCTGGTTCCACACGCCGGCCATCCAGTAGATCATGTAGCCGCCGTAGCTCGCGCCCAGCGCGCAGGCGTTGTTGCCGTCGAGATACGGGAATTGTTTCAGCGCCGCGGCCCAGCCCTTCTGCAGGTCTTCCAGCGGGCGGTCGCCCCAATGCTGCGAGATCGCGTCGGTGAAAGCCTGGCCGTAACCGACCGAGCCGTGGAAGTTGATCGCGACCACGGCAAAGCCCGCGCCCGTGTAAGTCTGGGGGTTCCAGCGATAGTGGAAATCATCCGGCCACGCGCCCTGCGGACCGCCGTGCACCAGGAATGCGACCGGATATTTCTGGCCGGGCTTGGCGCCCACGGGCGGCATGACGTAACCATGCACCGTGTCGCCGTTCCAGCCCTTGAAGGTGAACCACGTCGCCCTGGAAAACTCGATGTCGGCAAGCCGGGCGGCGTTGAAATGCGTGACCTGCGCGAGTTGCTTGCCTTGTGCATCCAGCGTGTACAAGTCGGTGGGATGACTGAAATCCTGGCGCGCGGCGACGAGCTTGCCGCCGGCGACGTCGAAGCCCAGCACGCTGCCGTCGCCCAGCAATTTTGTCGGCTTGCCGGTCGCGACATCGACCGCGTACAGCGCGACGTTGCCTTCGTCCGCAACCGTGGTGTACAGCGTCTTGCCGTCGGCCGACAGCGTGAGCGGCGAGGCCGAGCGATCCCAATCCGGATCGAGTTCGCGCGTCGCGCCGGTCGCGAGGTCCAGTGCCATGATGCCGAAGCGATCGGCTTCGAAACCCGGCACCTTCATCGCGAGGTAGTAAAGGGTCTTGCCGTCGTGCGACGGCAGCGGGAACGCATCCCAGGCCTTGTTTGCCGCAGTCAGGTTCTTGGGTGCGGCGGAACCATCGGCCGGCACCGCGTAGACGTCGAAGTTGGTGGACCACGGTTCGGTCTTGCCGGCAATGCGCACGCCGAAATAGACGGTCTTGCCGTCCGGCGACCATGCGTATTCGGCGTTGCTGCCGTCGGGCTTCGAAGGGACATCGCCGTCGATGCCCCTGGTCAGCAGCACGGGCCTGGACGATCCGTCCAGCGGCATCACGAACAACTGCCCCCGGCGATGATCGGACCACGTATCCCAATGCCGCACGAACAGGCGGTGGTACAGGCGCCCGGTCGCCTTGACCTTTTTCTGCGCGTCCAGTTTTTCGCGCGTGCAATCGAGCGTCGCGCAGTCCTCGAACATCTGCGCCGAGAACAGCAGCGACTTGCCGTCGGGCGACAACTTGAAGTTGTCGACGTCGAGCGGCAGGTGCGTCACCTGCACGGGCGCGCCGCCCGCGACCGGGGCCGACCACAACTGCGTCGTGTCCTTTTCGGTCGCGAGGAAATACACCGTCTTGCCGTCCGGTGAAAACGCGGGACTGTTGGCATTCAATTTCAATTCGGTCACGCGGCGCGGCTGGGCCCCGTTCTGGCCCACAT
>Ga0164242_10005309_pt1 | contig 14355 bp, 14 predicted proteins | sample OricomgcompostMG_FD_108783 | JGI IMG/M metagenome (GOLD analysis project Ga0164242, IMG submission 108783) | Miracle-Growth compost microbial communities from Emeryville, California, USA - Original compost - Miracle growth compost (MG) ... | reverse complement strand
GAAGTCTGATGCCTCCTCCGGTTGAGCGAGGTAGACCCCGCTCACGGCGTCGATGAAGTCGTACTCGCCGAAGAAAAGCACCGACTCTTTGGTTGGGAAGTAGCGGAAGAAGGTCCTCGGCGAAACGCCCACGCTCTCGGCGATCTGGTCCGTGGTGGTCTCGTCGTAACCGTTGGTGCTGAACAGGTTCAGGGCCGCGTTCAGCAGCGCATTGCGGACCCGGTCCGCATGCGCGTCCCGCGGTGATCGGTCGCCCCGGGCCATCCGCCATCCCCTTTCCCGTCTGGGTGTCCCGACAGTACAACGACTCCGGGTGCCGGCACATCGTTGACACTCGTGGTGATACCGACGATACTTCCCAATATATGACAGTGCACTGTCATAGTGTTACTTGAGCGCCAGCCGGCGCGGGTAGGGAGGATCTCGTCTCAATGACCGAGCTTGGCATCACCGGAACGCTGAACATCAACGATCTGCCCTTCGCGGAGGACCGCACGCGCGCTTGGCGGGAGCTGCGGGAGGCCGGCGAGGCGGTGAGTTCTGGCGAGGAGGTCGTGCTCACCAGTGCCGAGGCCGTCGAGTTCGCGGCCAAGAAACCTGAGATCTTCTCGTCGGCACGGGCTTTCGACCGGCTGGGAAGTCCGGTTCCGTTGGTACCGATCGCGATCGATCCGCCAGATCACACCCGCTTCCGCCGAATGCTTGACCCGTTCTTCGGCCCGAAGAAAATGGCCGAGCGTGAGCCCGAACTACGCAGGCAGGCGGGCGAGTTGATCGATGCCATTGTCGCGAGCGGTGAGTGCGACGTGGTACCCGATCTCGCGACACCTTTTCCCTCCCAGGTGTTTTTGACACTGTTCGGGCTGCCCATGGCCGACCGCGACCGGCTGGTGAAGTGGAAGGACGCGATCTTGCAGTTCACCGATCCGAGTAGCACCGAAGCGACCCCGGAGGTGATGGCTCATGCGCTGGAACTGTTCAGCTATTTGACCGAGCACATCGCCGAGCGGCGCGCCGATGCAACCGGCAACGACATGCTGACCCAGTTGATCCAAGACACCGACGAGGGCGGAATGTCGGACAACGAGATCCTGGGCCTGTGCTTCATGTTCGTGCTGGCCGGGCTCGACACCGTCACCTCCGCCGTCGGGTTCTCCTTGGCCAGGCTGGCGGCCGACGACGACATGCGCCGGCGTGTTGCGCATGACTTCACGCTCATACCGGCGTTTATCGAAGAAATCTTGCGCGTCGACGGTCCTGTTCCGTTTGCGCCACGTGTCACCACGGAGGGGGTCGAAGTGGCGGGCAGGTTCGTGCCCAAGGACACCACGGTCATGCTCAGTTATGGCAGCGCCGACCGCGATCCGCGTCGATACCAGGATGCCGACCAGATTCATCTCGACAGCAAGGTCGTGCACTTCGCATTCGGGCGTGGACCGCACCGGTGTCTGGGTTCACATCTGGCGCGTCTCGAACTACGGCTCATCCTCGAGGAGTGGCACTCACGCATTCCCGAATACACTCTGGCGCTGGGCAAGCCGCCACAGATGCCCTGGCCGACCGGGACGATGTCGCTGCAATCGGTGCCGCTGAACATCAAGCCGTCGTCGAGGGGTCAATAGATCTCGCGGCTGTCGCGGAACGCTCATCCGACCTTGGGGATGATTTCCTCGGCTACCCACTGCATGTGGTCGAGGTAGGCGCTGAGCCCGTCCAGCGCTGGTGGGTTAACCCACGTGTCCGTGACGCCGCGCTCGGCCAGCATGTTGCAGTTGTCGATGACCTGCTGGGCGCTTTGGCCGAACTGCGCATTCGGGTCGTCGACGATGGCGTGTTCCTGACCGACGGACAACACCGCCAGGCTGTAGAACACCGAAAACGGCCGGTCGTCGAACCCGGGCTGCGAGCGTAGGTAATCCAATTTGGCCGGCAGCTCGTCGGGCTTGGTGAGCCATGGCGCCCAGCCATCTCCGAACCGGGCCGCCCGGCGCAGTACCGCGTCGGCGTCTCCGCCCATCCACACCGTCGGGTGCGGTGTGGAGATCGGCTTGGGCCCGAACGCGATGTCGTCGAACTTGACGAATTCACCGTCGTAACTTGGCGAATCGCTATGCCACAACTCGAACATCGCCTCGAGATATTCGTCTGCCATGCGGCCGCGCTTGGTGAACGGGACACCGATCGCGTCGTACTCCTCTTTAAGCCAGCCGACACCGACGGTGGTCTGAGCGCGACCGCCACTGAGCCAGTCGAACGTTGCGATCTGCTTCGCGGCGATGATCGGATTGTGCAGCGGCAGAATGGTGACCATCGAGCCGACGGTGATCGTCGAGGTGGCGCCTGCGACGAAGGCCTGGGCAGTGGTGGCGTCGAAGTAATGATCCCCGGACAACTCGAGATGAGCCGTCGGGGTGAGGAAGTGCTCTGGCAGAAATACCATCGAATAACCCAGCTGCTCGGCGTGTTGGGCGACTCGCGCAATGTCGGCACCGGAGAGCTGATGTTCCCAGGGCTGCGTGATGGCGGCGACGTGCATGCAATTGGGCAGGTAAACCGTGAATCTCATCTGGCGCCTTCCGATTTCGTGGTCCGGGGGCGGAGCGCCGACTGAATGGTTCTCGCGCACCCGACCGTGGCCCGCCCATTATGGCAGTCTACTGACAAACGTCAAGGTTCCGGCGGCCGACCCAGCCGGTTCGGCGCCCGGTCAGGTCACGCCATCGGCGAGCCATGAGTCTGACGTTGACTGTGACAGTGGACTGTCATATTGTGGGTCCAATCCCTGGTTGTTGCGAAAGGCGTGTCACGTGGCTCCGAACCTGTTTATAGCGCTCACCAACCCGATCGAGGGTGAAGATGATGCCTTCAACAAGTGGTATGACGCTCAGCATGTACCGGAGGTGCTCGACGTTCCGGGAGTGGTTGCGGCGCAGCGTTACGACATCACCGAACTGAAGGTGCCCGACGACGAGGATCTGCCGGCCCAGCTCCCGCCGCCGACCCACCGTTACATGGTGATCTACGAGCTGGACAACGAGCCCGATGTCGTCATGGCGGAATTTCTAAAACGTGTCATGGCCGGAACCCTCACACTAGGGGAGTGGCTTGATCTGACCACGGTGTCGCTCACGGGATGGACGCCGCGCGGCGAACGCGTGCAGGCGGACCGCTAGTGGGCGAGCTGCTCGCCGGTATTCGCGCCCAGCGGGCGTGTCGGCGATTCGACCCGGACGGCAAAGTACCCGATTCCGACGTCGAGCAGATGTTGGCGGCCAGCGTGCACGCGCCGAGCGCGGAGAATTCTCAGCCCTGGACGTTCATCGTGGTTCGCGACGAGGGCAACCGTGCACTTCTCGCGTCTTGGTGGACGGAGACGTGGAATGCCGGCGGCGGCGACTTCGTCAAGCAAAGCGTCGAAGACAAGGTGCTGGTCGCCGACCTCGAATTCGGTTTCAGCAAAGGCGGCTTCGCCGCGGCGCCGGTTGTCATAGTGGTGTGCGCCGACACGGATCGCGTGCAGGAGATCTATGCACCGTCGTCGATCTACCCCGCCGTGCAGAACATGCTGCTTGCCGCTGCCGACCTGGGATATGGCTCGTGTCTGACCACCGGTCTGACTACCTTTGGTGTCGATCGTGTGCGGGAACTGCTGCAGCTGCCGCAGAACCTGATACCGATGGCCGCGGTCTACGTGGGCCTGCCCGCACGCAAGCTTTCACCACCGCGCCGCCGCCCGGCGACGTCGGTGACCTACCGCGAGGCTTTCGGTAACCCGTGGTGACCAGAACGGAGAGCTGCCAATGCCATTGGCGATAACCGAAGATCATCGCGCGCTCGCCGAAGTCGCGGCCGCGATGGTGGCCGGGCGCGCGGGCACCGTGCGTGCCCGCCGGATCCTGCTCGACCGCGAAAAGAGCGGTGCGTGGTGGTCGACCGATGGGCTCTGGAAAGAGATGGTCTCCACCGGGTGGCTTGGGCTGCACATCGACGAAAGATTCGGCGGTCAGGGTTACGGACTGCCTGAACTGACGATTGTGTTGGAGCAGCTCGGTCGCGCCGCGGTGGGTGGGCCATTTCTTCCCACGGTCGCGGTGTCCGCGGTGATCTCCGAAGTAGGGACCGACGAGCAGCGTGAGCGGTGGTTGCCGCGCCTGGTATCCGGTGACGTGGTCGCGGGTATCGGCACGAACAGCGATGTCGCCGTTCGTGATTCGACGGTCTCAGCGGCTGCGGTGCCCGCCCTGGCCGAAGCGGCCGCCGACCTTTTCTTGCTTCCTTCCGGCGACGACCTCGTCCTGGTGCAGGCCGGTGACGGGGTCAGCATCCGAACCATTGACTCAGTGGATCAGCTGCTCGCACCGGTGATCGTGGCCAGCCTGGACTCCGTTCACGTCGCCGAGGTTTTCCCCGGCGCAGCCGGGGTAGCGGTGCGGATCCTTCGTCTGCTGGCCGCGGCCGAAGCCGTCGGCGGTTTGGGCGCCTGCACCGAGATGGCCACGGCGTACGCCGTCGGCCGTGAGCAGTTCGGTAGGCCCATCGGCTCGTTCCAGGCGATCAAACATCACTGCGCGAACATGCTTGTCGACACCGAGCTCGCCACTGCCGCGACATGGGACGCCGCGCGCGCCGTCGGTGCGGAGGCCGAACTGGCCGCCACGATGGCCGCCGGACACGCGCTGACCGCCTATCAGCGGGTGTCGCTGCAGAACGTGCAAGTGCACGGCGGCATCGGCTATACGTGGGAGCACGACGCCCACCTCTACATCAGGCGGGCCACCGTCCTGCAGGCCTTCGCCGGTGATCAGGATGCACTGCGGGACAAGGTCATCGCGCTGCAGCTCAACGGCGTGCGCCGGCGTCAATCGGTGGACCTACCCGAGGGTGCCGAGCAATATCGGCAGGCCGCCCTGGATTTCCGTTCCGAACTCGAGGCGTCCGACGCCGTTGAGCGCCAACGGCTCTGGGCGCGTAGCGGCTATCTGCAACCGCACTGGCCCGCGCCGTACGGACGGGCCGCTGACAGCGTCGAGCAGTTGATCATCGAGGACGCACTGGATGGGTTGGACAAACCCAGCCTCGGACTCGGCGAATGGGTGGTTCCGACGCTCCTGCAGCACGGCAGCAAGGAGCAGGTAGACCGATTGATCTGGCCGAGCCTCGAGGGCGAGCTGCGGTGGTGCCAACTCTTTAGTGAGCCCGGCGCGGGCTCGGACGCGGCGGCAGTTGCCACCAAGGCCACGCGGGTCGCCGACGGCTGGGTGGTCAGCGGTCAAAAGGTATGGACCAGTGATGCGGTGAATTGCCAACGCGGGCTGGCCACCGTGCGCACCGATCCGAAAGCGCGTAAGCACAAGGGCATTACGGCGATGATCATTGACCTCTCCGATCCGGCGGTGCGGATCCGCCCGCTCACCGAGATCACCGGCGAGACGCTGTTCAACGAAGTCTTTTTCGACGACGTCTTCGTGCCCGATCGCGACGTTGTCGGCGCCGTGAACGACGGCTGGAGCGTGGCGATGGCGGCGTTCGGCAACGAACGGGTGTCGATCGGCGGTGGCTCTGTCACCATGACGGCCGAAGCTTTGATCGATCTGTTGGAGCGGCACCGACCCGGCGACAGTGGCGTTGCCCGCGAGGTCGGTGCATTGCTGATCGAGTCCTACACCTTGGCCACGCTGAACCTGCGGCAGGCTGCCCGCGCCGTCTTCGACGCCGGGGCCGGGATCGAAGGCAACATCGCCAAGCTGTTCGGGGCTGAGCATGCTCAGCGGGTGGCAGAGTTGGCGCTGCGGATTGCCGACCGGGCCATCCTGGTCGGTGAGGAACCCGAAGTTGTGCACGACTATCTGTTCAGCCGGTGCCTGACTATCGCTGGCGGTACGTCGGAAATCGTCAGAAACCTGATCGCGGAGCGCATTCTGGGCCTGCCCCGCGATCCGGCGCCTAAGTAGATCGGAGAGCCACATGACCTGTGCCGTCGTCGGGATCGGTCGTACCGAGTACTCCCGCAACTCCGGCCGCACCACCCGCGGGATGGCCGTGGCTGCCTGCCGCGATGCCATCGCTGATGCCGGCCTCACGCCGGCCGACGTCGACGGCATCTGCACCTTCATGGCCAACGACTCCGAGCAGCCGATCTTCGTCGGATGGGCGCTTGGCATCGACGAATTGGCTTGGGCCAACGCCATGTACGGCGGCGGCAATCTCGTGGCTGACCAAATCGCCACCGCCGCCGCGGTAATCGAGGCCGGCATGTGCAAGGCCGTGCTGGTGTACCGGTCACTGAACGGCCGCTCGGGCTACCGGTTCGGCCATATTGAGGGACCGATGCAGGTGCAGCACCACGACCAGTTCGACACGGCGTCCGGTTTCATGGTGCCGCCGCAGTGGTTCGCGATGTGGGCCCGTCGCCATCAGCATGAGTACGGTTCCACCAGCGAGGATTTGGGGCACATCGCGATCACTCAACGCAATCATGCGGGGCCTAACGAACACGCTCTGAGACGCGAACCGCTGACCATGGACGACTATCTGGCGGCGCGCTGGATCAACGAGCCGTTCCGGGTACTGGACTGCACTTCGGAGGTCGACGGCGCGGTAGCGGTGCTGATCGTCGGAGAGGACATCGCCCGCAACACCAAGCAGCCCCCGATGTGGCTGGTCGGATCGTCGAATTCACAGGGTGGTGCCGGCTGGAGCGAGTGGGACGATCCCACCGAGATGTACTCGCGCACAGCAGGACCGAAGATCTGGGAGAAGACGGGGCTTACCCCTGCCGACATGGATGTCGCCTGCATGTACGACTGCTTCACGTACACGGTGATGGCGACCATGGAGGGTTTCGGCTTCTGCGAGAAAGGCGAAGTGGGCAAGTTCTTCTCGACCGGACGCGCCACCTACGGCGGTGACGTGGTGGTCAACCCGCACGGGGGGCTGCTGTCCGAGGGCTATATTCACGGCCTCAACCACCACTACGAGGCAGCGCTGCAACTGCGCCACGCGGCTGGTGTGCGTCAGGTCGAGGGCGCTCAACTGGCACTGGTGACCGCGGGCGGCGGGCCCTTCGGTGGTGCGAACGTCTACAGCAAGGAGCACCCGTGACGAATCCTGCACTGGTAGCCCCAATTCCGGTACCCGACCCTGATTCGGCGCCGTATTGGGAGGGTCTGAAGAACGGTAAGTTGATGTTGTGTCGCTGCGACGACACCGGGAAATGGATCCATCCGCCGTTGGAACGCAGCCGGTACACCGGTGGTCCCGTGCACTTCGAGGAAGTCAGCGGTGACGGCACGATCTTCAGCTACATCGTCGTCCGGCAGGCCCTGGTTCCCGGCCGTACGCCTCCCTATGTCGTCGGGCTGGTTGAACTTGCGGAGCAGCCGGGCTTGCGGATCAACGCCGTCATCGACGTCGATCCCGCCGACGTCCGAATCGGACAAGACGTTGAGCTACGCATCGTCGATCTCGGCGAAAGTGGTTATCGCATACCAGAATTCGTCATCAAGTAAAGGCTGGGAGTGGCAGATGGGCAGAATGGACGGTCGAGTCGCCTTCATCACCGGAGCTGGCAAGGGCCAGGGACGGTCGCACGCTGTCCGGTTAGCCGAGGAAGGTGCCGATATCGTTGGTGTCGATATCTGTCGCCAACTCGACGGCGTGCTGTATGCGATGGCCACGCCGGAAGACCTCGACGAGACCGTCAACTTGGTGGAGAAGACCGGTCAGCGGATGATCGCCCGTCAGGCTGATGTCCGCGACCGCAAAACACTACAGGCCGCTTTCGACGATGGCGTCGCAGAATTCGGCTACATAGATACGGTGGTGGCTAACGCGGGGATCGTATTGAACCGGGTCGACGAGCCTGATCCCGAGGCGGCGTGGGAACTCGGCATCGGCGTGCTGCTCACCGGTGTGTGGAACACCCTGCAGATCGCAAGCGCCCACATGATGAAGTCCGATCGCGGCGGTGCCATAGTCGCCACCAGCTCGATGGCTGGTCTGAAGGCACTGACTGACGGCAGCGGCGGCGCGGATGCGTACGCCGCGGCTAAAATCGGCGTCACTGGACTGGTAAGGGCCTACGCACAGCGTATGGCAGCCAAAAATATCCGTGTCATGGCGATCGCACCGACCGGTGTCAACACCGCCATGATCGTGGAGAATCCGGCGCTGTTCGAGGTGATCGCCCAGAATGAGCATCTCGCTAAGGCGATGACTAACGCCCTACCGGTGACGGTGATCGAACCGTCTGATGTCTCGGAGACGGTGTTGTTCCTCGTCTCGGACAGTGGCCGGTATTACACGGGCACAACGCTAATGCTCGACGCCGGCATGAACATGACCTGACGGCTGCTGCCGCACGGAGTCAGCTCAACACCGTGCCGGTGCCCAGGTCGTAATAGGCCTCCGCGAAGCGGCCAAGCACGGCGCCCACGACCTCGACCGAATACATCTGGTCGGGCGCGATCGCCCACATGCAGAAGCCCCAGGCCGGGCTCTGGCGATACGCGGTCCACATGGACTCGCGGTCGGGTAGCGAGGTGGCGCCGGCGTCGAGCAGCCGGCCGCGATAGTTGTCCAGCAACTCGCGCTCGTGGGCCCGCCGAAGCTCCGGGGATAGCGCGGCGATCAACGCATAGCCGACGTCGTGTGACCACGAGCCGCGCCGAATCAGCTGCCAGTCGAGGAGACCCATTCGGCCGTCGGGCAGCACATACGTGTTGCGTGGGTGTGGATCCCCGTGCAGCACCGTGACCGGCTCGCGGGCCACCCGGTCCTGGAGTCTCCAGAAAGCGGCCTCCATACCGTCCATGTCAGTGCCGGCAGCATCGAGCAGCGCCTTCTTGTACGGGGCATCAACGAGAGCGCGGATTATCGCGAACCCGTTGTCGCGCAGAAAGTGTGCGAACCCGCCGGTGACGGGGTCCTGTAACCAAGACAGGTCGCCGCCGTTCGCCAGCCGTCGGCTGCCCCAGAACGGAGCGTGCAGTTGGCTCAACGTTGCGAGCAGCGCGTCGGCCTGCTCGACAGTAAGGCCGGCTACCGCATCGGGGACCTGCGCGCCGCGCAGTGTGATGTCCTCTCCGAGGATCAGGAACTGCGACGGGCCGTCGAGGTGGTCGGCGAAGTAGGTCGTCATGGTCTCGACGCTCAGGTCTGGGCGCAGGTCGCGGTAGAACCTCGTCTCGTCGTCGTACAACACGGTCCCGCCGCCGCCTTCGGACAGCGACTCATCGAACGCCTCCGGCAGGTCGTGCACAGTTCCCAATTGCGTTTTGATGAAGAGCCGCTGTGGAAGTCGGGTTTGCGGATCGGCGTAGGCCACGTCGAGGTGCAGGTGCGAGGTAGTGCCCTGCCAGGTGTGCCCAATCGTGACGCGGGTGACCGTCGCCTCGGGATCGTGTCGGCGTAACAGCGACGTCAGAATCGCAGGCGTGATGTCCTCGGCGGACTGAAGCGTGACGTGCAGGGCTTGTCCGGTCATCACAATCCTCATCTGTGAGATTCAACAATGACAGTCGACTGTCACGTTATCACCGGACCCAAGGCATGAACTGGTTTTGGGACCCTTTGGATGGACCGGCTTACTACCTCGTCTTGACCGGCCGGAACAGCGGCACCCACACCCGGCTGTCCTCTTCGCCCGAGAGCGCGGTCCAGTCTTCAAAGAACACCTCGACGGCCATCCCGACGCTGATCGCCTCCGGGGCAACGTCGACCACATTCGAAATCAACCGGGTATCGGGTTCCTCGGCAAGCTCCACCATCGCCACGATGTAGGGCGGTTCGAAACCAGGAATCCAGTTCTGGCGGTTCACCGTATATGCCGCGACTGTTGCCCGGCCGGAGACGGGTTCTGGTGCAACGTCGGTGCTGCGACAGCGCCAGCAGGCCGGGCCCGGCGGGTGAAAGAAGTGGCCGCAGCCGTGGCAGCGGGTGATCAGTAATTCGCCGTTGCGACCACCGGTCCAGAACGCAAGCGACTCGGCGGTAGGGCTGGGCGCCAATCGCAACTGGGGACGTTGGTAGTTCATGATCCGACCAACGATCGACCGATCACCAGCCGCTGAATCTGGTTGGTGCCCTCGAAGATCTGGGTGATCTTGGCTTCGCGCATGTAGCGCTCGACACGGTAATCCCTGGTGTAGCCGTAGCCGCCGAACACTTGCACGGCGTCGGTGGTGACCTTCATGGCGGCATCGGTGGCGATCAGCTTCGCCACGGAAGCGTTGCGCGAGTACGGCAGTCCTGCGTCGCGGCGCCGCGCCGCGTCCAGGTACGTGGCACGCGCGGAGTCGACCGCGGCAGCCATGTCCGCCAGCAGGAAAGCCAGGCCCTGATGGTCAATGATCTTGCGACCGAACGTCGTTCGTTGCTGAGCGTAGGAAACGGCCTCGTCGAGGGCTGCCTGCGCCAGTCCGACGGCTACCGCGGCGATGCCCAGGCGTCCGGAATCCAATGCACTGAAGGCGATCTGCAGGCCCTGCCCTTCGGCGCCGATCCTGCGTTGGGCAGACACGAGCGCATTGTCATAGTGCGCCGTGGTGGTCGGAATGGCGTGCAAGCCCATCTTCTCCTCGGGTTTGCCGAACGTGAGTCCTTCGGTGTCTTTATCGACCAAAAAGCACGAAATACCTTGTCCACCTTCACCAGTGCGGGCGAATAGGCTGTAGAAATCGGCTATGCCGCCGTGGGTGATCCAGGCCTTGGCGCCGTTGACGCGGTAACCACCGTCGGTCGCGGTGGCCTTGCAGGTCAGGGCGGCGGCATCGGAACCGGCCTGCGGCTCGGACAAGCTGTAGGCGCCAATCGTGTGACCACCCAGCATGGTCGGCAGCCACTCCTGCTGCTGTTCGTCGGTGCCGAACGCGATCAACGGATGGCAGGACAGGACGTGGACGCTGACTGCTACGGCGACTGCCGCCCACCGAGCCGCCAACTCCTCGAGAACCTGTAGGTACACCTCGTACGGTTGCCCGCCACCGCCCCACTGCTCCGGGTGCGGCAGTGTCAGCAGCCCGGTCTCACCCAGGGTGGCAAAAACTCCCTCGGGATAGGTCTCGTTCTTCTCATGCTCATCGACGATCGGATCAAGCACCTTGTCCGCGACATCGGCCGCCAGTCGAACCAGTTCGCGTGCTTCGGGTGTCGGCAGCAGTCGGTCAACGGTCATGGATGGCTGTCCTGCCACTCGCAACCGGTCAATTCGGCAGAGATGTCCCAGAGTCGTCGCGCGCTGTCCGCGTCGCGGGCCTTGTGTCTGAGTGTGGTGGGCTTTGGTTTTCCCCACTGGTGCATCAGGCCGCGCGGCGCGATGTAGGTGCCGTTGGGCAGCGTCGTGGTGATCGCCTGAATGGTCGAGCGGGCACCGTCGGCCGGGCTCTGCGCGATATGTGGCGAGAGCACTCGGCCTGCCCACTGCAACACGCCCGAACCGTTGCGGGTGATCCCGGTGTCGGTCATGCCGGGATCGGAGGCGTAGGCGGTCTTGCCGCGGGCGACCAGTTCGCGCACGAACAACAGGTTCGCCAGCTTGGACTCCCCGTACGCCGACCACGGGTTGTAGCGGCGATGGTGGTAGTTGAGGTCGTCGAAGTGCATACGGGCGGTGTTGTAGTTGGTGCTGGCCACCAGCACGACCCGGTCGCGGATCCGGTCGCCGAGCAGGCACGTCAACGCGAAATGGCCTAGGTGATTGATGCCCATGTGAGCCTCGAAGCCGTCGGCTGTCCGAGTCAGTGGCAAGCCCAACACACCGGCGTTGTTCACCAGCACGTCGACGTAGTCGACGGTGTCGGCGAACTTGCGCACGCTGGTGAGGTCGGCCAGATCCAGCTCGCGCACCGTGACGTCGCCGGGCATCGACGCTGCGGCTTGGTGCGCCTTCGTCAAGGAGCGGCAGGCGATGACCACTTCGTGGCCGGCAGCGGCCATTGCGTGCGCGGTCGCCTTCCCGACGCCACTGTTTCCACCGGTGACGATAATGCGCACGGTGCGACGGCCTCCTTCGTACAGTCCACACAAACAGTAAACTATTTATCGCTTTGGTGAAACGGTGAGGAGAGATGTTGAGAGATACCCACCCGACCAGTCCGGTTCAATCACTCGGATGACGTGGCTCGAGCGGATTTGCGCAGTCCACGAACGCAGTGAACGCGTGGCGGTCATCGGCGAAGTGGGCTCTGTAAGTGGACGCGAACTGATCGGTAAGGCGGTCGCGGCCGCGGACCTGCTCTGCGACCTCAACGTGCCGGCAGGTCAACCGATCCCCGCGTTGCTCACCACCAATGCCTGCGCGCTTGCCCTGCTGTTGGGCGGCGCCGCCGCCAACAGACCGCTCGCTTTACTTGGGCCGCGGCAGACTCCGACAGAGCTGGCCGCAATGGTGCGTCGGAGCGGCTCGCCAGTCCTGCTCGTTGAGGCCGAGTTCGCCGGGGCTGCCCGGCAGGTCGCCGACGCGGTTGGGATACGGGCGGTGACAATTCCTTTCCTGCCGGTGTCGGATCGGTCGTTGCATCCGGAACCAGGTCCCACGGCGATCTACCTGCACACTGCGGGAACGACCGGATTCCCGAAGGCCGTTCCACTCACTGAGCGAGTGCTCGACGCTCGCGCTACGCTTTTGCGTCGCCTGATCGAGATTGACCCCGACGACCGCTACGCCACCGGCTCACCGCTGCATCACATTGGGGGACTGGGCAACGTCCTGGTGGCGCTCACGGCCGGGGCGGCGGTTATCTGTACCAACAGATTCTCCTTCGATTGGTGGCACAGCCTGAAGCAACTCGGTGCCACCCACTGTCTACTCGTTCCGACCATGATCGAGATGCTGCTCGGCAAGGGGCTACTCGACGCGGTTCCGCTGAAGACATTGATCTACGGTGCCTCGCCGATCACCGTCGACACGTTGCGACGCGTTCTTGACGTGTTGCCCGACGTCGCGATGGTCAGCCTCTACGGCCAAACCGAGGGCAGTCCGATCACCAGCTTGGGCCCAGCGGACCACCGGTTGGCCGCGGTTAAGGATCGCGACATTCTGTCTACCGTCGGCCGGCCGGTGGACGGCCTTCGCCTGCAGATCGACGAGCCGGACCCGGCAGGAATCGGCGAAGTGTTCGCCGCCGCGGCCCACCTTTCCGGCCAGGCGGCCGACGGATGGCTGCGCACCGGTGATCTGGGTGTGGTGGATGCCGACGGTTATCTCCGCCTCTGCGGTCGTCGGCACGACATGGTGGTTCGCGGTGGAGAGAACGTTTATCCGCTGGAAGTCGAGAATGTGCTCAGCGCCCACCCCGGGGTTGCCGCCGTCGGCGTCGTGGGCGTGCCAGAGACGCGACTCGGAGAAACCCTGGCCGCGTTCATAGTTCCTACAGATTTGGTGCATCCGCCACGGCCCGAGGAGCTAGGGTCTTTCGCCCGGGTCAAGCTCGCCGGTTTCAAGATTCCACAGTATTGGTATTCGGTCACCGAGCTGCCGCTGAACAGTGCAGGCAAAGTCGTTCGCGCCACACTTCGGGCGGCACATCTTGAGCGTCAGCACGGCGCGTCAACTTGAGTTATCTGCACACGCCGGACCAGGAGGCGGGGGCGTCGCGCTCCCGAGGATCTGGCGTAGGCGCAACTGTCGGAGCCCTACCCGTTGGCCCATCTCACCGATGGGAATCCCGATCAGGGTCGGCCAGGGCGTGGTCTGCCTGTACTTCTATGGTGACGCACCTGGACCTTATCCGTTATATAGTTTAACGTCTGGATCTATGCCCACTGCCGTGCGAAGCCGATCAGCTCAACGGGTGGACCAAGGTGCACTTTTGGACCCAATTGTGGCGATGCAGGCCACACGTTCGAGCCGCCAACCATGAAGCGTTGGAAATCGCTGGCTGCTTTGATCGCCGGCGCAGTTGCCATCGCCGGGCTCCTGTTGTCGTCACCACCGCGTGTACATGCCGCTCCGGCGCCCGAGGTCGAGTACGTGTACGACGTGGTGGTGCGGCGGCATTACGGATTTCCTGACAATGACGCGCTGGGCTATGGCCACGGAATTTGCGACAAAGTCGGCCGGGGCGAGGGCTACGGGCAAGTCATGGGTGAGGTCAAGAGTGACGTCACCCCCAACGATGAGTTCGCGGCTAATTACCTAGTCTCCTATGCGGTTAACTTGCTTTGCCCTGAGCTGATATGGCAGCTGCGGAACTCAGCCGCTGGCTACCAACCTCCGGGCGGAGCATCCGCGCCCGGTACCTATTACTGAGGCAACCTTTTTGTACTCACTCAGGGCCTGACTACCCGCACTCGATGTTACGACAAGCGATGGCTCGCAGGCAGCCACCGGGTCTGCTGCACGATCAGGTCTACATG